>Ga0193726_1003063_pt1 | contig 10876 bp, 12 predicted proteins | sample H2c1metaG_FD_144928 | JGI IMG/M metagenome (GOLD analysis project Ga0193726, IMG submission 144928) | Soil microbial communities from a riparian zone of the East river system, Colorado, United States - H2c1 | ecosystem: Environmental > Terrestrial > Soil > Riparian zone | place: USA: East River... | reverse complement strand
GATGTGCGTTCGGGAAACGTGAAGCGGGTGGCGTCGGCTGTTGGTGAAGGCGCAATTGCCGTCCACATGGTGCATCGCGCGCTGGCGGAGTTGTAATTACAAATTTGGAATTTCAGGAGGAGAAAAATGGCAGAGCAAGCATGCACGCACATGAATCAGATCAAAGTTCGGAGCACGAAAATTCACGTGTGCGAAGAGTGCGTAAAAATGGGCGACACCTGGGTTCACCTGCGAATGTGCATGATTTGCGGGAATGTGGGATGCTGCGACGATTCTAAAAATACACACGCGACGAAACATTTTCATGCGACGAAGCACCCGATCATGCGGTCGATTCAGCCGCACGAAGATTGGGGCTGGTGCTACGTTGACGAAGTGGAGTTGGATTTTGCATAGGTTTTGGATTTCGTATAAATATCGCGCGACTGCGCTTGAAAAGAGAGAGGAGAAGAGCCATGCCCGAAGCAGAAGGCAAAATTGGAAGCGGAATTGTGCCTCGAACATTTATTCGGCGAGTGGAGGCAGATGGAGCAAGTGTTTTTTATCGTGAGGCGGGACCCGCGAATGCACCCGTCGTACTTTTGCTGCACGGCTTTCCCGCATCTTCAATTCAATATCAAGAATTAATCCCGCGTCTTGCTGATAAGTACCGAGTGATTGCTCCGGACCTTCCGGGTTTTGGATTCACCGTCGTTCCCGCTGAACGAAAATACAAATATTCCTTCGATGCTTTGGCGAAAACGATTTTGGCGTTTACGGACGCGTTGAAACTTTCGCGTTATGCGCTTTACGTTTTCGATTATGGCGCGCCGACGGGACTTCGCATGGCGATGGCGCATCCAGAGCGAGTGACGGCGATTGTTTCGCAAAATGGAAACGCGTACGAGGATGGATTGGGCGATGCTTGGGCTCCGATCCGTAAATATTGGGCGACGCCTTCGGCGGAAAATCGCGAAGCGGTGCGCCGCGAATTAACACCGGAAGGACTGCGTTGGCAGTATGTGGTTGGCGCGCCGGATGAAAATGCGATCGATCCCGTCGGCTACACGCTGGATGCGGCGATGATGGCGAGGCCGGGCAATATGGATATCCAATTGGATTTATTTTTGGATTACGCGAACAACGTGAAACTTTATCCGGCATTCCAGGAATATTTCCGGAAATCGAGACCACCGCTTCTGGCGATCTGGGGAAAGAACGATCCGTTTTTTATTCCGCCCGGGGCGGAAGCGTTCCGCCGGGATATTCCGAATGCGATTGTGAAGTTTTTGGATACGGGACATTTCGCGCTGGAAACGCACATCGAAGAGATTGCGCTGGAGATGCGAAACTTTCTTGCCAAGGCGCTGAGATGAATGACGGACGTGGAGACGATTTGAATTTCGTGAGGAGGAGCCAGAGATGAGGGGCGAACGAGATTCAAAGTCGATGAGCTATCGCGGCGTAGCAATTATTGCGGCGGCGATTGGAGCGGTGGCCGTCGGAGCGTTTGCGATTGGCGCTTTAAGCATCAAACGATTGGCGATTCGTAAAGTTGTGATCGATCGCGCGGAAATTAATTCGCTGGAGATTCAGGATCTTTCGGTGAAACGAATTCGTGCTGAGGAAATCGCTGTGAGCGATTCGCTCACGCTTCGTGGAAGTGAAGTGAGCCATAAGATGTTGGGGTGAAAGTTCCCGCCCGGCTTTCCTAGGTCAGGAAGCCTTCAATAGGGAAAAGATGTGGAAGGGTGTTCGGCCCGGCGTCGCTAACACTCTGGCCGACTGTGCCATTCGTTGTCTGCTAACCTATTGAGATAAAGACACTTATATGAATTTACCGGAAAAGGCTTGACAGGGTAGGGCTCGATATAATATTGAGTAGGACGTCCTACTCAATTAATGAAATCACGAAAAATGAAAAAAGTGAAGAAATCGAAAAAGAGTGAAATTTCGGTGGACACGAAAATTGTCGAGGAAAAACCGACGGACAAAATTTCTGAAAACACGACTGAAAAGTTTGCGAGTGCGAAGGTACGGAAGAGTTCGAATAAGTCAAGCGATGCACTTCTGATGGCGGCGATGCAATTGTTTTGGGAGCGCGGATATGCGGAGACGGGAATGAATGACGTGCTGGCGCTTTCTGGTGTGAGCGCGGGCAGCATGTATCACTTTTTTAAAACGAAACAGGATTTGATTCTCGGAGTGCTGGACCGATTGGCGGAAATTATGTATCCGGCTTTGCTGGCGCCGATTTGGGAAGCGGAGAAAGATCCGATTGAAAGGATATTTGGCTTGTTGGGGAGATATCGACGATCGATTTTGGATACGAAATTTAGTTACGGGTGTCCGGTGGGAAGGCTGGCGGTGGAAATTTCTTCGGAGATGACGGAAGTGCACGCGAAGATCGCGATGAATTTTGAGGGCTGGTCGGGCGCGGTGCGGAAATGTTTGGAAGACGCGGGGAGCCGTTTGCCGAAGGGAATGGATTTGAAAATGCTTTCGCGATTTGTGCTGACGGTGATGGAAGGCGGAGTGATGCAGTCGCGGTCGTACAAGAGTATTGAGCCATTCGATCAGGCGGTGGCGCAGTTGCGGGATTATTTTGATCGGCTGGAGGAGCAAGGACAGGCTGAGGCGATGAAGGCTGGGGTTTCGTATTGGGATTTGCCGAAGAAGAAAAAGCGTGGGCCGTTTCCGAGGTAGGACGGAACCGGCGGCGCAGGCAAGAACAAAGTCAAAAGCAGTGTCAAAAGAGTCGGAACAAGGGCTCGCGCTGAGGGGCACGCGAGAAGGTAGTCGGCTTACGCCGACCTTTTTTATGTCGCGGTTGAAACCGCGACTCACAAGGCTGATTCGTGTAGCTGGCGCGGGTGGTTTTTGATGTGGTGAGTTGGATGATGTTGGTACCGAGAGCGCACGGCCAGGATTGGCTGTGCCACTGGTTGGCGCGAGTTGGAGTGGAAATTTTGTGGGGCACCGACGCTTCGACATGCTCAGGACAAGCAGGAGTGTTTGGGCTACGGAAGTGCCGATGCGGCTTGCGGTGGAATTGAAATGGGAGTGACGAATTAAATCTGAAAGGGAGGGATTGAAATGGGAGAGAACGCTCCGAAGATATTGGCGGTGATTGTTGCGGCGATTGTTTATTGGTTGGTGGGGGCGCCGTGGTTTTCGATGTTGCAGGCGCCGTGGCTGGTGGGAATTGGGAAGACGATGCAGGAGCTGCAGGCGTCGGGAATGCCGAAGTGGTTGCCGCATGTGGTGACGTTGATTTCAAATTTTGCAATGGCGTATGTGCTGGGATGGTTGATCTTGGCGACAGGGCCGCAGACGTTGATGCGTGGAATTACGGTAGGAGTGGTTCTGTGGATTTTTATTGGCGCGGCGTTTGCGACCGAGTATGTGTTTGAAGCGCGGTCGGTGCAGATTTTTTTGATTAATGCTGGGTATCCGTTGGTAGGGATGATTTTGATGGGCGGGATTTTGGGGGTTTGGAAGAAATAGATTGCGTGGTAGGAGGGGAAAGGCAAAAGCAAAAGATTTTAACGCAGAGACGCTGAGGGCGCAGAGAAGAGCGGGAGAAAAGCTGAGAGAGACGAGAGAAGGAATTTTTGTGGTGGTTTGGAGCGTGCTAAAAAAGTTTGGAGAGGGATGTTTGTAATTGCACCGACAGGAGTGTCGGTGCTACTTGGGGTGTTGGCGCTATTGAGATTAGGAGACGAAAATGAAGCGATTGATTGTGGGATTTTTGGCGGTGGTTGTGATGGCGTTGGGATTTGCTGGTGCGGCTTCGGCGGAAGTGAAGTCGGCGGAGAAGGGGAAATTTCGGGTGGAGCAGGAGTTGATTTTGCCGGCTACGCCGAATGAAGTTTATGACGCGGCGACTGGAGATATTTCCGGATGGTGGGATCACTCGTTCAGCGGACATCCGAAGAAACTTTTTATTGAGGCGCGTCCGGGCGGAGGATTTTATGAAATTTTTGATGACGCTGGAAATGGCGCGCTGCACGCTACGGTGATTTATGCGGATCGCGGGAAGCGTTTGCGATATACGGGGCCTTTGGGATTTGCCGGGCGGGCGATTGATTTGGTTACCACTTACGATTTTGCGGCCGTTGAGGGTGGAACGAAATTTCATTTGACGGTTACGGCTACTGGCGATGTGGATGAGGCGTTGGCCGGCGCTATTGATGGCGTGTGGCATCATTTTTTGGATGAGAGATTGAAGGCGTACATCACGTCGGGAGATTACAAGACGCATGGGAAGTCGGGTGGGACTCCTAGCAAGGAATCGAATCCGGCAGCGAAAGAGAATGTGAAGGATAGCGCTCCGGATTCGATGCACGCGACGATTTCGGATGTTGCGTTCTTCAGCGGACGATGGACTGGAACGGCGGGCACTGACGCGGTGGAAGAGATTTGCACCGAGCCGTCGCGCGGTGAGATGAGTTGTATGTTCCGCGCTATGGATGCAAAGAAAATTGATGGATTGGAGTTTATTATTTTCCGTGAGTCAGGCGGTGGAGTTGACGAGCGGGTGAGGTTTTTTTCGGGAGAGTTGGGAGAGACGCCCGGCGATGACGGAATCACGATGCGGCTGGCGAGCGTTTCGGCGTCGAAGATTGTTTTGGAAAATGCGAAACCGGAGGGAGTGGTGAAGCGAATTACGGTGACGCGCCGTGGGAAAGATCAGTTTAGTACGCATATTGAGGTGGTGGGTGCTGATGGGAAAGCTGGAGCGATTGATGCGGAGTGGCAGAGAGGAAAGTAAAAATCCGGAGGCAGGGAAGCACAGAAGCAGGGAAAGACAAAGTCAAAATATTCTAACGCAGAGACGCTGAGGGCGCTGAGAAAAGCGGAGAAAGATTAACGTCAAGAACCCCACACGCGAGATCGGCGTGTGGGGCACCCGATTCAAAATCAAATTCAGTAACTCGCGAACAAAGCTTCAGAGCGGACCTATTTCACCATTGCTACTTGCGAACGGACGGCTTGCCACTTGCCGCCGCGATTTGCGAAGACGTCCATCCATACGTATTTTCCGCTGGAATCTTTGCCTTTTGTGATGGATTTTTCGGTATCGCTGCCCTGAACGGTGGCGGTGCTTCCGATAACTTTGACGTCCATCGGGCCGAATTCAAATGAGGTGAGGACAAATTCGCCATTTTTGATGGAGGCGAGATATTCCTTCTTCGTTTGTTTGGTGCCATCAACGCCGATGGTGGTCCAATCGTCGGCAACGATTTGATCGAGCTTGTCGGTATCCTTAGCCTTCATCGCTTCGGACCAGTCGCGTTCTAGTTGCTTGACGGAGTCGGAAACGCTTGGGCCTGCCGGTTTGGCGGCGGGTTTCATTGTTTGGGCGTAGACGAGTCCTACGGATGCACAGATCAGCAGAAGTGCTCCTGCGAGTTTCTTCATTTTTTCTCCAATCGAATTTTTGGGAAACCTGGATGGGGCCTGTGTTGCTGGGCGGGAGTTTGATTCGGATAGAGGGGAATGTCAATTGGTGGGTAGAGGGAGAGAGGCAACGAAAGGACGACGGCAGAGACAACGGCAGAGACAACGGCCTTTAACGCAGAGGGCACTGAGAGGAGCGTGGGAAAGGAGGAGAGAAACGAACGCGAGTTGGCGGGTTGGGGAGCGCTGGGAAATTTGGAGAGCGAATTTTATGTGTGCACAGACAGGAATGTCTATGCTACTAATCGCGGACTATTTTGGTTCGCATTCGACTTCTTCCTCCTCGTTGATGCTGTGCCCGATGCGGAAGACGTGGCCGTCGGGATGGCGGAGATGCATTTCGCGAAGTTTCCACGGTGTGTCGGTGGGTGGCCAGGTGATTTCGAGTCCGGCGGCTAGCAATTCTTTGTAGACGTTGTCGACATTTTCAACTTTGAGGCAGAGCCAGACACCTTTGTCGGAAGATTGGTCGCCATTTGGGCCGAAGGTGGAAGTATTGGAGCCTTTTCCGCGGCCGCCTTGGTATCCGAGGCAAAGAAAAATCGTGCAGTCGCCGGAGCCGACGGCGCCGAAGTCAGGCGGCGTGCCCCAGTCCCAGAGTTTTTTCCATCCCCATTTTTCGAACCAGGCGAAGCTGGCGGAAATGTCGGAGACGTTGAGGATTGGAGTGAGGCATTCGGCTTTCATGGGCGCAGGATAGCATGGGGAAATGGAAGTGGGGAAGCCGGCGGCCCGTCGTGACGATTTCCGAGTGAGGGGAATTCGCTCGACTTGTTGGTGGGGGCGATGTATAAAGCGCGGAAGCGGTTGAGACTTGATCGGAGGAAAATGATGCGCACGAGAGTGGTGATTTGTTTGGCGGCGGTGATGATGTTGGTGGGAGTGTTGATGGTCGCGTCGGTGGCGCGGGCGGCGGATGATCCGATTTCTGGGACCTGGAAGGTGAATCTTACGAAGTCGAAATTTGATCCGGGACCAGCGCCGAAAAGTTTGACGGCGACGATTAAGGTTGAGAATGGCGTGGAAACATTTTCGTCGGAAGGAACGGATGCCGCGGGAAATGCCACGCATACGGAGTTCGCGGCGAAGTTTGGCGGGCCGGATGTGCCGGTGACGGGAATTCCTTATGCGGATACGATTGCGTTGAAGCGTGTAGGGACGAATCAAATTATTGGGACGTATAAAAAGGGCGGGAAAGTTACGGTGACGGTGCATGTGGTGGTGTCGGCGGACGGGAAATCGCGCCGGCTGACGTACGACGGGAAAAATCAGGATGGGAAAGCTGTGCATGATGATGTGGTTTATGACAAAGTGATGTAAATTCCGCCGGATATTTTGCGGTAAAGATTGAGGCCCATGCTTGCTTTGCGAGTGTGGGCCTTTTTTATTGGCGAAAAAGGACAAAGAGAAAAGCGAGGTGCATTCACCGCAGAGACGCAGAGGGCGCTGAGGAAGAGCGGAGAAAGGCGGAGCAAACCGAAGATAAACGGTTTGAATTTAATTGGTGTCGCGATTGGTGATGGAGATCCGGAATGGGGGTTTGGATTTTTCTGAGGGATCTATTTCGTAGAGTTGATTTGTTTTGTTGGGATCGTAATCGCGCCAGAGCCAGATCATTTCTTCTGGGAATTCGGCGGCGCCTTGAGCGGAATTGTGAGTGCCTTTGCCGAAACTGAAATGGAAATCGTAGTCTTTTAATTTTAGGGCGTTGGCTAGACGGATGTTTGCGAGCGGCCAACTGCCGTAGCGATCGTTTTCCTGATCTTCGGAGCCATCCTGCAGCCAGGCGCGGATGTTGCGATGCGATTCGCGCAAAACTTTTTCGGGATAATCCTGTCCGCCATCGGGATTGGTGGGATCTTCGTGCCATTGAATGGCGGTGAAGCTGCCGATCCAGGTGATTACGCGGCTAAATTGATCGGGCATTTGCCACGCGGCATTGAAGGAACAAATTCCGCCGGAGGATGAGCCGGTGATGGCGCGGCTGTAGGCGTCGTTGCGAATATTATATTTTGCAGAAACTTCGGCGAGAACTTCGTCGCGGAGGAAAGTTACGTAGCGATTGCTGACGGTGTCATAGAGCGTGCTGCGCATGGAATCTTTCATGGTGCGTTTCCATTTATCTGAATAGCCTTTGACGAAATTGTAAGTGGGAGTGTTGGGCGAGGATTCGATGTCGCCGGGACTGATGAAAACGCAGATCATTACTGGAATTTTCTTTTGTGCGATTAGATTGTCGATTGTGTTGAGAGCTGGGATCACGCTGTTGCGCGTTATGTATGAGTGGCCGTCCTGAAAAACCATTAGCGCGGCGGGAATTTTCGGATCGTACTGCGCGGGAACGTAAATCCAATAATCGGATTTCATGCCGTCATAAATTTTGCTGGTGTGGACTAACTTTGGAGAAAGTGTGCCGGTCGGGACGCCTGGTTGCAGGTACGAGAGAGGACCGAAAACTGGGAGGTCTAGGCGGCCGCCGAATTTTTGGTTGTTGATGATGTAGAAGAATGAGTGGAGTTTTCCGACTGGGCTGATGCTGACGGCCGCGTACCAGAGATTTGAGTTGGAGATGTTTTGCATTTTAGGGATTGTGGAAATGCCATCGATCGCAATTTCCGGCCGCGAAGATGTTTCGAGTGCGAAGAAAAAATCTGGGCCGTCGGCGATCCAAGCTGTGCCTTCTTTTAGATCTTTGGCGTCGAAGGTGGAGGCGATGGCGTCACGGAGAGCGGGGCTATTGGATTTGGCGAGGTCGGTGAGTTGGATGGCCGTGGACTTTTCGGCGGCGAATATCGGGGAGATTAGGAGTGCGCATAGCGTAGTGATTCGCGCGAAAGTTTTCAGGTTGAGCATGGAGGCTCCTTGTGATTGCTTGCGTGGAAATTTAGTTGGATGATAACGCGGAAATTGATGGTGGGGAGAGAAAAGAAGAAAGACAGAGGCTCTCAACGCAGAGGCGCTGAGAGCGCAGAGAAAATCTGAGAAAGACAAATCCACCCACGTCAACGGCGAAAAAACTAAAATCAAAAACGCCAATCAGGCGATTCATCCCGCCTAGCCCGCGGGATGGAACAGAGTAGGCGTTCCCGGAGAGAGCAATTAACTGGCGATTTTTAGGACTACGCGGAAGCGGGCTTTGCCGCTTTCCATGCGGTCGTAGGCTTCGGTGACGCGGTCGAGTGGGAAAGATTCGTTCATGGAACGAACGCCGCTGAGGACGCTGAACGCGAGAGTGTCCTGCGAGTCGATAGAAGTGCCGGAGTACCAGCCTTTGACGGCTTGGCGCGTGATGAGAAGTTGAATGGGATCGATTTCCAGAGTAGGAACGGCGCCGATGGTGAAGAACGTTCCGTTTATGGAAAGGCCGCCGAGGACGGCTTTCATCGCGTCGGAAGCGGTGACGGTGGCGAGAATTACTTTTGCGCCGCCGAGTTTCTGAAGTTCAGCGGAAGGATCCTGCGTTTGGCTATCAATATAAATTGATGCGCCGAGTTTTTTCGCGAGAGCTTCTTTGTCTTTTCCGCGCGCGATGGAAATTGTTTTGTAACCCGAGCGAGCGGCATATTGAACTCCGAGGTGGCCGAGTCCTCCGAGGCCGAGAACGGCGACGATTTCGCCGGGCTGCGCGCCGCTATTGCGAAGACAGTTGAATGTGGTGACGCCGGCGCACATGAGAGGCGCGGCTTCCTCGGCAGATAATTCTTCGGGAACGATTGCAAGGGCGGACGCGTCGGCGATCATATATTCCGCGTAGCCGCCATCGCGAGTGACGCCGGTGATGTCAGTGATTGTTAGACAACTGAAAAAATTTCCGCGCCGGCAATGATCACAGTAGCCGCAATATCCGCCGTGCCAGCCGACGCCGACACGCTGGCCGGTTTTCCATGCGATTACATCGGGGCCGACTGCGTCAATGATGCCGACGACTTCGTGGCCGGGAATGCGCGGATACTGAAGGCCGGGCCAGTGTCCGGTTTTGACGACTGAGTCGCTGTGACAAATTCCGCAGGCCTGGACTTTTATGCGGACGGAGCCGGAGACGGGCTCGGGGATATCGCGTTCTACGATTTCGAAGGGGCCGTTGGGAGATGAGATTTGGACGGCACGCATTTTGTTCGTGGAATTCGGCATGAAGTTCCTCCTGTGAATGGCGGCAATTGTATAGATGCGGAGAACGGCGGGACGTCACATAAAGTTAGGGATAATTCACGAGATTGTAAAGTTGGGCTCAGTGGATTTGGATGTGGATGCGGCGAATCCACTTTCGCCTGTTTTTATTTGGGTGTAGCGTAGCGGCGGGAGCAGACATGGGAAATTATCCGGAGAAGATTTCGGCGGGGGATTTGGAGTTGGCGATCAGCGCGGATGCGAACGGCATGGTTGTGAAATGTGCGGGGAGGTTGACGTCGGAAAATGCGGGGGTGTTGAAGGCGCAGGTTAAGGAAATGATTTTGGTGGAGAAACGAGTTGTGCTGGACTTGACGGATTTAGTTGGCATGGATAGTTCTGGGTTGGGGGCGATTGTGGGACTTTATGTTTCGGCACGACATGCGAAATGCGAATTGCAGTTGGTGAATTTGAGTAAGAAGGTGCGGGAGTTGCTGGGATTGAGTAATTTGCTGGGAGTGTTTGAGGATTGCGGGAAGTATGGGGTGGGGAGGATGTAGTGCGGAGGCGGAGTGGCGGGGAAAGGCAAAGGAAACTTCAACGGCTCTTAACGCAGAGACGCTGAGAAGATCGGAGAGTGCAATTCTGTGACGAGGGCAAATCAGAAAATGAGAATGAATAAAATTGCGGCGGCGGTGATCTTGTTGGCGTGTGGGATTGTGGCGACTGGCGGAGTGTTGATGGCACGGGCTGCTGGAGCGGATGTGAAGATTGTTATGGAGCGGAATTCAGGGGCGCAGGCGTCGAAGGCGTTTCGATTTGCGGAGGTGCCTTTGCCGGTGAAGGATGATGCGGCGGCGAAAGCTTCGTTGATGATTGTGGATGGAGAGATTGATGGGAATAGCGCGGCGCTGAGCGCGTTGACCGATGGAATGGTGCCTGGAGAAGAAGATGAGCCGGACGCGAATTTCTTTTTTGAGCAGGGGACGTGGGGCGGACGAGTCCGGATGGATTTTGGGAATGTGATTGAGATCGCGCAGGTGAATAGTTATTCGTGGCATCCGAACACGCGCGGGCCGCAGGTATATAAGGTCTACGGAACCGATGGGACTGGCGCGAATTTTAATGCGGCGCCTAAGGCGAGTATTGATCCAGCGAGTTGCGGATGGAAATTGATCGCGAGCGTGGATACTCGGACGCAGTTTGGAGAAAATGGCGGACAGTATGGAGTGAGCGTTAGCGGAACGGCGGGGAGTTTGGGGAAGTTTAGATATTTATTGTTTTCGGTTTTTCAGACGGAAGTGGATGATGAGTTTGGGAACACGTT
>Ga0193726_1003062_pt1 | contig 10878 bp, 8 predicted proteins | sample H2c1metaG_FD_144928 | JGI IMG/M metagenome (GOLD analysis project Ga0193726, IMG submission 144928) | Soil microbial communities from a riparian zone of the East river system, Colorado, United States - H2c1 | ecosystem: Environmental > Terrestrial > Soil > Riparian zone | place: USA: East River... | reverse complement strand
GTATGGCTCGGATTTCCGGCGCCGGGGTGTACGACCAATCCCGCCGGCTTGTCGATCACCACCAGGTCCGCATCTTCGTGGACGAGGCGTAGTGCAATCGCCTCGGGCAGCACTTGGGCCTTGGGTACGTCCGCCGTCATTTGCACACGGATGTGGGCGCCCGCCTCGACCAGGTCGCGGGGCCTCAAGCGCTGGCGGCCGACCAGCACCGCGCCCTGCTCGATCCAGCCCTTGATTCGCGTGCGCGAATGCGCCGGCAACAGACGGGCCAACGCGACATCCAGGCGAAAACCTGCCAACTCCGGCGGAATCTGAAGATCGATCACTTGGAACTCTGCGGTCATAGGGCACTCGAAGCTACCGTCGGGGCATCGGGTATACTGCCGCGCTTTCGGACCCCCTAGGGGACCCCCATTGTAAGGAATCGCTTGTGAGACTGCGTGATCTTGTCCAGCCGAGCCGGGTACTGCTGGTTACCTTAAGTGTCATGATGCTGGCCACAGGCTGTCGCAGCCACCGCGCCGATGAGGCCAAATCAGGACCCGAACAGATCTACGCCAAGGCGCAAAAAGCCATTCGCAATGCCAGCTACGGGGAGGCCGTCAAACAACTGGAGGCGCTGCAGTCGCGCTTTCCCTTCAGCGAACCCGCTCGCCAGGCCCAGCTGGATTTGATCTACGCCTACTACAAGAATCATGAGGTCGAACCGGCGGTCGATGCGGCCGATACCTTCATTCGCGAAAACCCGACCAACCCCAGAGTCGATTACGCCTACTACATGAAAGGTCTGGTGTACTTTGAGCGCCAATCCAATTGGCTGGAGCGGCGCTTCAACGTCGATCTGTCGCAGCGCCCACCCGTCAATGCCAAGAAGTCGTTTGATTCCTTTCAGCAGCTGATCGAGAAATTCCCGCACAGCCAGTACATCGGCGACGCCCAGCAGCGCATGGTTTACCTGCGCAATCGCCTGGCCGACTTCGAATTGCACGTGGCGCAGTACTACATGCGCCGCGGCGCCTATGTGGGCGCGCTCAACCGCGCCAAATACTGCGTGGAAAATTACGACGGCGCGCCGGCGGTGAAGGATTCGCTGAAAGTCATCGTCAATGCCTACTACGACCTCAACATGACCGATCTTGCGAAAGATGCCGAGCGCGTGTATGCCGATAACTACCCGGGCTCGACCAAAGACATCGAGCGTAAGAAGGCTTGGTACCGGCGGATTTTCTAGCCCGGTGGCGCCCGCGAATTTCTTGCAAGGGAAAGCGCGCTACCTAACGAATCAAGCGGGCATTCTCTCATTTGCGCGATACGCGCAAATGAACATCCCCCATACGCCGGGCTGCGTCGACCAGTACGTCAGCGCCGCTGACAAAGGGCTCGTCGCGAATCAGATGACGCACGTAGGTAGCCTTCTTCATCCCGGCTTTGCGCGCACGTCGGACAAGCAGGCGTTCTTCCTCATCGGTAAGCCGTACAGTGAGAATGGCCATCCGTGCCCGCTAATGCGACTTGTAGCCGCTGGTAATCGGGTAGCGCCAATCACGGCCAAAAGCCCGCCCGCTCACCCGCACCCCTGGGGGCGCCTGGCGACGCTTGTACTCGTTGCGTTTCACCAAATCCAAGATTCGCCCCACCGTGGCTCGGTCGAAGCCGCGCGCGGCGATTTGATCGACCGATAGGTCTTCCTCGATGAACGCTTCCAGGATCGGGTCGAGAATTTCATACGGCGGCAGGCTGTCGGTGTCTTTCTGATCGAAGCGCAGCTCGGCAGAGGGCGCTCGATCGATCACCCGCGTAGGGATCACCTCCGACTGCGCATTTCGCCAGCGCGCCAACCGGTATACCAATAACTTACTGCAATCCTTGATGGGCGCGAATCCGCCCGCCATGTCGCCGTACAGCGTTGCATAGCCCACCGCCATTTCGCTCTTGTTACCGGTGGTGAGCAGCATCTTGCCGGTTTTGTTGGAAATGCCCATGAGCAGTACACCCCGGCAGCGCGATTGAATGTTCTCTTCCGCCGTGTCCGGCGCTCGACCGGCAAATTCGTGCTTCAAGGCGGCGAGCGTCGCCTCGAACATCCCTTCGATGGAAATCTCGCTGTGTTTGACGTGCAGCTTCTTGGCCTGCAATGCCGCATCGTCCTTGCTCATTTGTGAGGTGAAACGCGAGGGCATGGCCACCGAATGCACATGATCGGCGCCCAGCGCGTCGACGGCTAGGACCAAGGTCAGCGCGGAATCGATGCCGCCCGACAACCCCATCACCACGCCGGGGAAGCGATGCTTGGTGACATAGTCGCGCGTGCCCTGCACCAGGGCACCGTACACGCTTTCCTCATGACCCTGCAGAGGCACGATCTCCGCGGGAATGGGATGAACCTGACCCGAGGCATCCAGACTTAAGTCCACGACGTACATGCCTTCGGTGAAGGCGGGCGCGCGCTGGGTCACCGTCCCGTGAGCGTCCATGACGAAGGAGTTGCCGTCGAACACCAACTCATCCTGTCCGCCGATCAAATTGACGAACACCACCGGCACCCCGGCCTCGCGCACCCGCTCGCGCACCACCTGCTGTTCGCGCTGAGTCTGCTTATCGACCTCGTAGGGCGAGGCATTGATCACCAGCAGCACTTGCGCCCCCGCTTGTCGCGCCTGCCGCGCCGGCGCCGAATCCCACGCATCCTCGCACACCATCACACCCGCCTTCACGCCATGAACCTCGATGATGGTGGGTTCAGTGCCGGGCGTAAAATAGCGCTTCTCGTCAAACACCCGATAGTTCGGCAGACAGGCCTTGCGATGATTGGCGAGCACGCTTCCATCGCGAATCACAATGGCTGAATTGAATATCTGGTTGCCAACGTATTCCGGATAGCCCGCGATCAGCGTGATGCCGCGCACTTCTTGTTTGAGCCGCTCCAGCGAGCGCGCCACTTGCAAGCGCATGCCGGAATGAAACAACAGATCCTCCGGCGGGTAACCCGACACCGCGAGTTCCGGCAGCATGACAATGTCGGCGCGATACCGGTCGCGTGCTTCGTTGGCAGCCGCCACAATGCGCGAGGTGTTGCCGTCGACATCGCCGACCACCAAGTTCAGCTGCGCCATCACGCAACGCAGTTGCCGCGGAGCGCTCAATTCTCTCTCCTCGCGTCTTTGAGTCGCTTCATTTCGAACCCAGTCGCTTAAGAATGGCAGAACCCATTTCCGCGGGTGAGTGCACGGTGGAGATGCCGGCTGATTCGAGCGCTGCGAATTTCGCCGCTGCCGTTCCCTTTCCACCGGCCACAATGGCGCCGGCGTGACCCATGCGTTTGCCGGGCGGCGCCGCCACGCCCGCAATGTAGGCCACCACGGGTTTGCTGACATTCCCACGAATAAACGTCGCTGCCGCCTCCTCGTCGCTGCCGCCGATCTCACCCACCATCACAATCCCTTCTGTCTGTGGGTCCTTCTCGAACAATTCCAAGACATCGATGAAATTCATGCCACGCACCGGATCGCCGCCGATGCCCACACAGGTGCTCTGGCCCAGTCCGTTATTGGTGGTCTGGAACACCGCCTCGTACGTCAAGGTCCCGGAGCGCGAAACGATGCCCACTCGCCCCTTCTTATGGATGAATCCGGGCATGATGCCGATTTTGCATTCATCCGGCGTAATGATGCCCGGACAATTTGGACCAATGAGCCGCGTCTGGCAGCCGGCAAGCGTGGCCTTCACACGCACCATGTCATTCACCGGTATGCCTTCGGTGATGCACACGATCAATTCCGCGCCGGCGTCGGCCGCCTCCAGAATGGCATCCGCTGCGAACGGCGCCGGCACATAGATCATGCTGACCGTGGCCCCGGTCTTATGAATGGCCTCTTTTGCCGTGTCGAAAACCGGCAACCCCAGGTGCTTCTCGCCGCCGCGCCCCGGCGTGACCCCGCCCATCACCTTGGTGCCGTACGCCAGGCATTGCTCGGAATGGAACGTGCCCTGTTTGCCGGTAAAGCCCTGGCAAATCACCTTCGTATTCTTGTCGACCAGAATACTCACGCTTGCGCTCCCGCCATGCGCACGGATTTGACCGCGGCGTCGGTCAAATCGCCGGCCGGCGTGAGGGCAAGACCGCTCTTGGCGAGTAGTTCACGCGCCAGCGGCGCGTTCGTGCCCTCGAGACGCACGATGACCGGAACACTCACGCCGACCTCCTTTACGGCAGCGATGATGCCCTCCGCGATGATGTCGCAACGTACGATGCCACCGAATATATTGATGAGAATCGCGGTTACCTTGGCATTCGACAGAATGAGTTTGAAGGCTGCCGAGACTCGCTCCTTGGTGGCCCCGCCCCCCACGTCCAAGAAGTTGGCCGGCTTGCCGCCATGCAGTTGGATCAAGTCCATGGTCGCCATGGCAAGGCCTGCGCCATTGACCATGCAGGCAATATTGCCGTCGAGCGACACATAGTTCAGGTCGTTTTCGGCGGCCTTGCGCTCCATGGGATCTTCCTGCGAGGTATCGCGCATCAAGGCCAAATCCTTGTGCCGAAACAGGGCGTTGTCTTCGATATTGATCTTGGCATCCAGTGCCAGAAGATTGCCCTCTTCGGTCACGATGAGCGGATTCACCTCCACCAAGCTCGCATCCTGCTCCAAATACAGCTTGTAGAGCGCATGCGCGATTTTTGCGAATTGCGCCACTTGGGCATCCTTGAATCCCAGCCCGAATGCCAATTGCCGGCACTGGAAGTCCTGCAATCCGGAGGTTGGGTTCACATTGATGCGAATGATCTTTTCGGGAGAGTGTTCGGCGACCTCTTCGATGTCCATGCCACCCGCTGCAGAAGCCACGAAGGCCAGCCGTCCCGCATCGCGATTCAGCACCAGGCTCAGGTAAATCTCCTGCGCGATCTTCGAACCCAATTCCACATACACTTGATGCACCGGCAACCCTTCCGGGCCGGTTTGGTGGGTCACCAGTGTTGTGCCCAGCATTGCCTTGGCGGCCGCTCGGACCGCCTCGAGATCCTTGACTACCTTGACACCGCCCGCCTTGCCGCGACCGCCGGCGTGCACCTGGGCTTTGACCACCCACAGCGTGCCCCCCAGAGCCTTCGCAGCCGCCACCGCGCCTTCCGGGGAGTCGGCTACCCGGCCGTTGGGGATAGGAATGGCGTACTGGGCGAACAGCGCTTTGGACTGATACTCGTGCAAATTCATGAAATGTCCTGCAGTGCCGATCCGGTCACGTAAGGCGCGCTATTCTGAATTAAGCTTAAGAGCAGCGCAAAGTTAGAAAACAATAGCTTGAGCCGGCATTTCGTCCGCAGCATCGACCGCCATCCCGCCTTAAATTGCCGATACTCGCCGTCCTAAATCTTGCCGATCCAGGGCCCCTCCGCATCGCGATTCGGTCGTGCGTCGTGCCGACATGAAGGACGGCACGACAAAAATGTGAACGACTTATCTTTATTCGAAAAACCCACAATAATTGACATATTAGGCTCCCGAATTTTGATAATGTCGTGATTGGAAAATCTCAGGTGTTTTCCCTCTTTCTGCTCGGGCTCCGAACAATGAAGTTTCAGTGGTTCAACGCGCGCGAAGTTACCGACGTCGGCACAGCATTGGCAAGCCAAGTTGCGCCGCTCGTCGCTGCGGCACAGACTTCGCGAGACAGCAAAGCGGCGGAGAAAGACGATAAGGCATTTGCAGAACTGCTTCGGCGCGCAAAGAGCGAAGTGCGTTTGTTACGCCTGAATATCTATAAAAGGGCAAAGCTTGCCCACTCATTCAAATGGGGGTTGCTCGAGAAAGGGGTCCCCGCAGCCCCAGCCGATGAACTGACCAAGTTGTTGCTATTGCATTTGTCACGGAAGGAAACAGACACAGCATCCGGCCGCCACTTCGCCGGCGCAGCCAGGATTCCGGCGAACGCCGGCGACGGCAAGAATCTTTTTATTGAGGGCAATGCACATTTTAAGCGAGGCGCCTATGAGAAGGCGATTGCTGCCTATCAAGAATTGGTTGAGATTCGTCCCGACCACGCCGCTGCGCTTGCTAACTTAGGGGCTGCATTTTGCACCGTGGGCCGCTACAAGGAGGCCAGCCATTATCTTCGCCGAGCCCTCGAAACGCAGCCGAATAGCCCTGATGCACTAAGCAATCTTGGGTCGCTGCTCCTGTCGATAGGGCAAATCCGTGAGGCAGAAAATCTTTTGCGACGGGCCCTCAAACTTGAGCGGAAACATGTGGATGCCCAAAACAATCTCGGTCTAGCGTTGGTTCTCCTCGGCCGCTCGCGCGATGCGAGGTCTCGCTTTCAAAAGGTATTGAAAGTCGCCCCCCGCAATGCGGACGCGACCTATGGCATCGGTCAGGTAGCAAGAGTGGAGGGTCGTTTCGACGAAGCCGAATCCATGTTCAATCGCGCCCTCGAGATCAAACCGAAAATGCCGGGCCCCTTGGCGGCTCTTGCCGGCATTCGAAAGATGCAATCGTCGGACCGCACTTGGCTGGAACGCGCAGAAACGATGGTGGCGAGCGGGATCGCGCCATTGCAGGAAGCTGAACTTCGTTATGCGCTCGGAAAATATTGTGACGATGTCGGCGACTTCGCGCGAGCCTTCGAGAATTACAAACGTGCAAACGAATTACAGATGAGCGTGGCGGAAAAATATGACCGCAAGGCGCGGACCCGTTTCGTAAACGATTTGAAAAGTGTTTACACTCGAGAAATACTATCTGCTTCGCGCGATGGCTCCTCGAGTTCGACGAAGCCCGTCTTCGTCGTCGGAATGATGCGCTCGGGCACATCGTTGGTCGAACAAATAATTGCATCGCATCCCGCAGCGATGGGAGTGGGTGAACTAGGCTTTTGGAGCGACGTTGTAAGCGCCCACACAGCTGCCGAGCCGCTCAACAAACCAACTAGAGAGGAACTGGCGCAGCGGTACTTGCGCGTTCTATCCGAGCAATCCGCGGATGCACTGCGTGTTGTTGACAAGGCGCCAGTCAATTCTGATTATCTTGGTGTGATTCACTCGGTGTTCCCGAGTGCCCGCATTGTGTACATGCGCCGAAATCCGATCGATACGTGTCTCTCGTGTTTTTTCCAGAAGCTCTCACCGAGCCATGAATTCGCCATGGATTTATCGGATCTCGCGCACTACTACCGTGAACATCACCGGCTCTTCATGCATTGGCTTGACGTACTTCCGGCTGGAGCTGTGCTGGAAGTACCGTATGAAGCGCTGGTTGCCGATCAGGAAGGATGGACACGCAAGATCCTGGATTTTCTCGGTCTGCCATGGGATGCGCGCTGCCTGCAATTCCACGAGACCAAACGTCAAGTAGCGACTGCCAGCTACTGGCAGGTTCGACAAAGGATGTTCCCACACTCGGTCGAGCGGTGGCGAAACTACGAGAAGTTCATAGGGCCTTTGCGTAGCCTGACGGCCTTGAATCCATGAAAATGCACGCGGACGAGCGCTAACCGCGCACAACGACCCCTCCAATCCCTCGGGGAGGGCTGAATACCCTTCGGACGAATTGACCCGCAATACCCATATGTCCGCGTAGGGCGCGTTGTTCTGATTTAAGCTTAACGATCGCGCAAAGTGGGAAGCCAATGACTTGAGCCGGCAATTCGACCGCAGCATCGACCGTGATCCCGCCTTGAGCTGGCGCGTGCTTGCGGTCCTCAATTTGTACCGGCTCTTGGTTCCGCTGGTACTGCTGGGACTGTATTCCTTAGGCGGTGCGCGGGGAATCGGCGTTAGGTCGCCGCAATTGTTTGTCGCTGCCGCCGTCTTCTACCTGTTGTTTGGCCTCGGCAGCGTGATCTTCGTGCGGCGCCGGCTTGCAAATGCCGCCGTGCAAACCGTTCTGCAGGCGACCATCGATATGATGGTATTAACCGTACTGCTGCATGCCAGCGGCGGCGTCGCCAGCGGGCTTGGAATATTGTTCCTGTTGCCCGTAGGCGGCCTCGCGTTTCTGTTATCACCTCGCACGGCCTTTTTCCTCGCGGCCGTCGCTGCAATTGCCATACTGGCCGACACCATTTGGCAGCATCTGGGCGGCAACAGCGATACCACATCCTATGCGACCGCCGGTTTTCTCGGCGTCGTACTGTTTACGATCGCGGCCGCCGCGAGTTTCGCGGCCGGCCGCATGCGCGAAAGCGAGGACTTGGTCCGCCAAAAGGATCTGGATCTCGCCAACCTAGCGGAGCTCTCTCAGTACATCGTGCAGCACTTACGCGAGAGCCTATTGGTGGTGGATGCCGCTGACAGAATTCGCCTGATCAATGAGTCGGCGGCGGAGATTCTCGGCGACAATCATGCCATCCCAGGGGCATTGGTCGGTGAGGTGTCGCCGCGCTTGTTGTACTCGTTGTCCACCTGGCGTCAGCGCGAACTGGACGAGAATTCGCCGTCGAGCTTTGTTGCCGCAGACGGCGCACGACTGATTCAGCCGCATTTCGCACCACTGGGCGCCGCGCCCGGTCCCACTCTGATTTTTCTTGAAGATACGAGTCTGATGGCAGAGCGAGTGCAGCAAGGAAAACTGGCCGCGCTTGGCAGGCTGTCGGCCAGCATTGCCCATGAAATCCGCAACCCGGTCGGCGCCATGAGCCATGCAGGTCAATTGCTCGCCGAGAGCCCCAATATCGGCCCTGAGGAACGACGCCTAACCGACATCATCAGTAACAATTCTGAGCGCGTCAGCACGATCATAGACAATGTCATGCAGTTGTCGCGGCGCGAAGCAACGAATCCGACGCGGCTCGCCTTGGGCGATTGGCTGGAGAATTTCTTGGACGAATTCTGCGAAACCATGCAAGTTCGAGAAACGCAAATAGGCATTCACGAAGCGGCGACCGATTTGGAAGTTCGATTTGATCCCAGCCATCTGCTTCAGGTCGTCTGGAACCTATGCGACAACGCCCTGAAATATGGCGAGGCTCGCGACGGAATCAGCTTCGAGATCAATCTTGGCCGCCTCAATCCCAGCAATCGACCTTACTTGGAAGTCACGGATCGCGGACCCGGTATCGAGCCTGAGGCCGTGGATCGCATCTTTGAGCCGTTTTTTACGGGCCGAAAAGGCGGCACCGGGCTTGGGCTATTCATCGCGCGCGAACTGTGCCAGCTTAATCGTGCCATATTGCTGTATGAACCTCGCAGCGGCGATGGCAGTGTTTTTAGAATTGTTTTCAGTGACCCGCAGCGATGGGAGGAGTAGCCGCTTTAGCGAAGACTGAGCAACCTGAATCGCTTGCCGCCTTGAATACCAGGAATCGTGCTGCGATAGTCTTCAGGGCCCAAGTACCACTGCTCATATGCCCGACCGCTGGCGATCTTGGCCGCGCGTGGCCAATTATTGTGAACCATTTCGGCATCCAGTTCCGCTCCCCGACTGACGAGATAGAGATCCTGGTTCCGCAGGAAAGGGTCTATTTGAATCATATCGGCCACGTAGAAGCCGCCGCCGGGACGAATGAAATAAACATTGTTGCCGGGTCGCCTCGGCGCACCAAGCTGCGCCAAGTGCTGAGATACAAACCCGTCAATCTGGTTCAGCTGAAAAGGGACTGTGATGAATATACTCAAAACTGCGGCGGCGCCCGCAAATGAAATGAGTCTCTCGGTGCCTTCCGATTTGTCGCTCATCGCACAGGCCGCCAAAATCGGAATCGTGCCCCATGCGGAATGAAAATATCGATAGCCCCAGCCATGTCCTTGGTCAAACGTGACGAACAAGTATCCGACGAACGTCAGGATTGCTGAAAAAGCCAACAGTAGTGCGTGCGGGTTCCCTCGGTAACGGACGCAACCCAGAATCGCGAATATGAACAGACATGGCACCGCCCAAATCCACATCTTCACCAGCGACGCCGCCCGGATATTGAGCAGCACGGCGTCTGGCCACGCAAAAACGCCTCTTGTCATGCCACTTAGACTGGACAGATGGTGCGCCGCCGATCCAATATCCGAACGGAGCAGCAGCCAGCCTAGCCCTAAAGCCAAACCCGGCAAATAACCCAGAACTAGCGGCGGCACGAATTGCCATTGGCGACGATCCGTCGCCATTGCAATCAACCAGGGGACCGCGAAAAGTGTGTGGGGAACGGGATTGTGAAGTGTCAATGCCAATGAACCTACAAGCCCGGCGCTAAAAGCGCGGTATCTGTTAGGCCGCATCAGCAACGCCACGAATAACAAGTTCGCAGTTAGGTGCGCCTGCATGGAATAGTAGGAAATCGCATTTGCAACGAACGCACCGGAGGCGATCGAAAACAACATCGACCAACCGGCGGCTCGCCTATCTCGCGTTATTTCCAGAGTTATCCAATGCACGAGATATAGCGCCAATCCTGCCAGCACTGCATTGCATAGCCACGGCGTTCGCAAAAACTGAAAAGGCGCCAATAGCAACGCAAACCCCGGCAAATATGCTTCGATGACTCGGCCGGTTTCGCGCGAGGCGACCAGAAATTCGCCGTTGAAACCGCGCACAACCAGCCAATCTAAATACTCCGGGGAGAACACCGCGCTCATGTGGCCGGAAGCAAAGATCTTCGATTGAAAGACCCCCGCGTACTCGTCCATAGATAGCGGATAATCATGATAGATAACGACAGCCCCGAGTGCGGTCAACACCACGCTCAGCAGCCCTACCAAAAGCGCTCGATCGCCCAAAAACTCCACGAATCGCAATATGGGCGCCGGCCGATACCGTAACGCCGCCAACAGGCAAATTGTGACTGCGATCCATGCGGTTATTGAGTCGGGCGTCAGAAGGAGATGGAAAATCGGGGAGAAGCTAGCGCTCGAAAACAGGAAATGGTCGAGCGCATAAAAATATCCAAGACAAATAG
>Ga0193726_1003061_pt1 | contig 10878 bp, 8 predicted proteins | sample H2c1metaG_FD_144928 | JGI IMG/M metagenome (GOLD analysis project Ga0193726, IMG submission 144928) | Soil microbial communities from a riparian zone of the East river system, Colorado, United States - H2c1 | ecosystem: Environmental > Terrestrial > Soil > Riparian zone | place: USA: East River... | reverse complement strand
GAGGGCGTATTGGTGTTGTCGTTGTACACAAGAGTCGAGGTCGCGTTGGTGTTCAGGAAGTCATTTAGCTGCGTGATCGTGCCCGAAACCACGACCGAACTCGTGCCGTTGCCACTGTCGATCGAGACGCCGCTGGTGCCTGCAGCGACGGTCAGCAAGCCTTCGGTCACCGAGAGCGTGATGGTCTCGTTGCCATTGTTGCCGTCGACGTCGCTGACCGAAAGGCCGTTGTTCTTCAGGCTGAGATTGACCTGCTCGGTCGCCGCGTAGGTCGTCGGCGTGATGGTCGAAACCGGCGCGTCGTTCACCGCCGTCACGTGCACGATCTGCGTCACCGCGTCGGTCAGCGCGCCGCCCGAGCCGGTGTTGCCGCCGTCGTTGAAGGTGAGCGTGACCGTGCGATCGCCGGCGCCGGGATTGTCCGACGTACTGTCGAAGCCGAACGCCTTGATCAGCGCATCGACGACGCCCGGCGTCGCATTCGCGGTCAGCGCCGAGACCGTGACGTGGCTGGTCGCGTTGGTCACGCCGATGGTGCCGACAACCGCGTTGCCGTTGGCGGTGTCCTGGATGCCCGTCCCGACAATCACAAACCGCGCGCCAGTCAGCGAGATGCGGTCGCCGCTGACGAGGCCGGCGGAGATATTCAGGTCGATGCTGCCGCCCAAATAGTTCGCCGACTGATCGACATCGGCGATCGGCGTATCCACGTTCTCGGCCGAAAACAGCGCCAGCGCCGCCGCGTTTTCGATGTAGGAGACCGGCGTGGTCGTATCGGGCTGCAGGTTCGGGTTGTCGTTCACCGCAGCGACGGTGATGGTCAGGTTGTCCGTGTCGGTCTGCGCACCCGGGAACGCGGCGCTGTCGGTGTGGCTGTTGTCGTTGGTGACGATGTGCAGCGTTTCGGCGCCGAAGCCCGAGTTGAAATTGAGGTCGCCCTGGTAGCGAAGCCCTGTCGCGCTCGCGAGCGTCGCATTGATCTGGTTCTGCGTCGCCGTGATCGTGATCGTGTTGGTGCCGCTGGCGCCGCCGGTGATGTCACCCGCGACAATACCGCCCGCGACCGCGGTGTTGATCGTCAGCGTCCCATGCGCGACCGAGAACGTGACGGTGATGTCCTGGTTTGCCGGATCGGCATCGACGTCGGTGATCGAAATGCCGGAGATGGTGGTCAGGATATCTTCGTTGACGGTCGGGATCGCCGGCAGATGATTGACCGGCGCGTCGTTGACCGCGTCGAGGTTGAGCGTGGTGGTCGTCTCGTTGGTGCCGGATGGATCATCCAGCGCGCCGTCACTCACATGCCAGGTGATCGTGCGGGTCGGGTTATTGCCGTAATTGGTCGGGTTGTCGCCGGTCGTGGTGTACTGGACGTGGCTGAGCACCGTCGCGTAATTCGCCAGCGTGTCATAGCCGGTCAGCGTCAGCTTCTCGGTCGCGCTGTCGTAGGCGATCGTGATGTTGGTGCCGGTGAACGTCCCGCTCGTCTTCGAGGTCACGTTGTCGAGGACAGACAGATGGTCATCGTTGGCGCTGGTCTCGTTCGACACGAACGTACCGCCGGTGATCTGCACAAACGCACTGGCGAGGTGGTCGTTATCGGAATCGGTGACGGTCGGCGCAGCGGTGAGCAGATTGATCTTGGTGGGATCCTGCTCGGCCGCGTGTGTTAACGTACCGCTCGTCGTGAGTCCCGGCAGCTGGTCGAGGAACCCTTCATAAGGATAGGTGCCGGCGGTTACCGGACTGTTGTCGACGCTGAGATTTAAGTTGACGGGATTGGACAGCGTTATTCCGGCGGTGCTGCCAGGCGTCGGGATGTTCACGTCGTAGCGGACCAGCGCGCCGAGATGATTGACGTTGCCAGTCGGCTCGTACGAAACGTAGAGCTGATTGTGGACATCGTCGAACGTCAGATTGAAGGGCGCCAGGCTGTCGAAGGCGGCCGCTTCGGTCAGCTGCAGCTGCCCGGTGCCAGCGGGCGTGATGACGAAGATCTTGTTCTGCGCCTCGGAACCGCCAAACCCGCTGGCGGTCGAGAAGAAGACCAGGTTGTCGGTCGGATCGGCCGCGACCGCGTAGAGCGTGCCGTTGGTATAGGGCGTCGGATATTCGACGGCGTTGTCGATGCCGGACGGGAAGGCGACAACGGTCGTTTCCACATGCGTGACCGTATCATACGCCTTCAGCACATTGGTTGGGGTGACGCCGACGACGCTGCCTTTACCGAACGAATCGTCGGTGAAGTAGAGGATGTGATGCGCGGTATCGAGCGACATCCCCCTGATCTCGACGAGGTTGCCGTCGGTTTGCTGGGTGCCTGCCGCGCCGCGCGTGAGGATGAAGTTCGGCCCAGTGAGCGCGCCGGTGGTCGGATTGTAATTGAATGCGACGATTCCCGTCCGCGAATCCAAACTGGTCAGGCTGCCGCTGTAGACCGTCTGCGCCAGGTAGAGAATGTGGTTGGTCGTGTCGATCTCGAGCGCGTGCGCCTCACCGAAGGCATTCGGCGGGGGCGGATCGGGGACCGAGTAGACGCTTGTCGGAGCGACGGTCGGCGTCGCGGTAAAACCCAGCCGGATCTGCCCGTCGGCAGTGCCGGAGGTGAATTCGGGATCGATGATGTAGTAAAAACCGCCCGGGAGGTCCGCCTTGATATCGATCGGCGCCGTCAGCCCGGTATTGGTGCCGGAGGGACCGCCGGTCGCCCAATCCGTAACGGTCGTGTCGGTCGAATTGACGTAGTCGATCGCTTCGTCGGTAGTGTTGCCGTGCTTAATAAAAATAAACTGGGTTGTATTGGTCGGCATTCACGCAATCTCCCAATGTACCGGACAAAAATCTGTCCAGCGCCCCCGTCAGCCCCATGCAGGTACAGCGCTGTGCCATCAATGGCGCCGGTCGCTTCCACGCCCGACGCTACAATTAGCAGCCGCTCGCGGCGCGAACAAGTACAAGTTGATATGGGGTTAATTCTGGAACCCGGTCTTGGCAGCTATCACACCGAACCCGGAGCCTGCGGCTTTTGCTGCGCCGCGACACCGGCCTGGGCAAGCGCCGTCATCGTCTGCTGCAGCCGGTTGAACAGATCGTTGGTGGCGGCGGAGGTCAGCACCAGCCGGCAGGCGGGATACCGCTTGGCTTCCATCGGCGTCGCGGACGCCGGCTCGGGAAATCGCGTGACGCAGAACTCAACCCGCAGGGTATGGCCGTCCCAAACCATTGCGTGGATCGAATCGGCGAAGGTCTCCGCCAACTCGGGCAGATCGACGTAGCGACTCGGCGGCGGCGGCTGTTGGTGCACGGCCATGGCGTTATTCATTCCGTTGTTGTCATTGCGCGTAGCTATACCGCTTTGCCGCGGCTCGCGCCAAGCGAATCCATTCGGCATGACGATTCAGCGGTCAAGTCTGTTTGGCCGGAGAATTCGCGCCTGCCGAGCAATGTCGTCAACTAATGTAGCTGACGTTGACGGTTTTAATTGTCAAATCTTGTCGTCTAGCGTGTAACGGGATTGAATTAGTTTTCCAGGTCGAGTAAGCGTTACGTCAAGCTGAGGTAATTTTTGGCACGAGGGGGCTCCGCCGATGTCACAACCCTATGTTGGTCAGATCTTGATGTTCGGCGGCAACTTCGCGCCGGCGGGGTGGGCGCTGTGCGCGGGGCAAATAATGCCGATCTCCGAAAACGATACGTTGTTCCAGCTGATCGGCACGACTTACGGTGGCGATGGCGAATCGACCTTCGGCCTGCCCAACCTGCAGGGCCGCGTGCCGCTGCATATGGGCACGGGAAACGGCCTGTCGAGCTATGTCGTCGGTCAAGCCAGCGGCACCGAATTCGTCACCCTGAACACGCAACAGATACCGCAACACAATCACCAGGCGTTCGCCGCGAATTCGGACGGCAATGCAAACGTGCCGGCAAACAACACGATCCTGGCTAACGAAGGCGGCGCCGACAAGGACAAGGTTTTCATCTATGCCCCGTGGGACAACGATTCCGCGAACATGACGACGCTGTTGCCGACCAGCGTACAGCCGACCGGCGGCAACCAGCCGCACGAGAACCGGCAGCCGTTGCTGGTGCTCAACTTCATTATCTCGCTGTTCGGTGTTTATCCGGCCCCGAATTAACGGCGGCGCCCGCCGGGATGCGACAACCTGAATTTGCGGAGTGAACGATTATGGCCACACCCTTCGTTGCTGAGATCACGATATTCGCCTTCAATTTCGCGCCCAAGGGTTGGGCTCTTTGCCAGGGCCAGCTGCTCCCGATCTCGCAGAACACCGCGCTGTTCTCGCTGCTCGGCACCATGTATGGCGGGGACGGCAAGTCGACCTTCGCGCTGCCCGATTTGCGGGACCAGACCGCGGTCGCATACGGCCAGTTGTCCGGCGGGAGCCAATATTTCCAGGGCGAGCAGGTCGGCGCGGACGCTGTCACACTGCTCACTACCGAGATGCCGGTCCATAACCATCTCTTCAACGTCACCATCGACCGCGGCACGGTGACCGCTTCGACCAACAACGTTCTCGCGACCGGTGCGGCTGGTCCGCCGTTAAACCCGACCGTGGCAAATTTCTACAGCACCAACGCGCCAAATACGACGCTCGCGCCCACTGAGCTCGGCATCACCGGCTCGAGCCTGCCACACAATAATATGCAGCCCTACCTGGCGCTTAACTTCTGCATTGCGATGCAGGGCGTCTTCCCGCCGCGCGGCTGATTTTGAATTTTAGAGAGGGCAGCACCAATGAGCACCCCATTCATGGGCCAGATCGAGATCTTCTCGTTTAATTACGCACCCAAAGGCTGGACGGAGTGCAACGGGCAGCTCCTGCCCATCAATCAGAACCAAGCGCTGTTCTCGCTGCTCGGCACGATGTACGGCGGCAACGGACAGACCACCTTCGGGCTGCCCGACCTGCGCAGCCGCATCCCAGTCAGCATGGGCCCACAAAACGTTATCGGAACTCAGGCGGGCCAGGAGGCCCATACGGTGACAATCAGCGAGATGCCGGCGCACAATCATATGGTCGGCGTAGATTCGACCGCGGGAGCCGCGAATTCGCCGAAGAATACCGAGGTGCTGGGAGTGTCGTCCGGCACTTCAAATACCGGTCAGCAGCTCTCCATCAATACGTACAGCAAGAGCAACCCCGGAACGTCGCTCGACCCGCGCACCATCGGCAATACCGGCGGCAGCCAGGCGCACGCCAACCTCCAGCCCTACCTCACGCTCAACTTCTGCATAGCGCTGCAGGGCATCTTCCCGTCGCAAAACTGAGCGCGCGGATCTCAGTTGAAAACCGCCTGGTACTCCTGCCACTGGGGCGCCGGGGTCTGGATCGGATTGACGTACATCACATGGGTCGGGCCGCCCTCGATCTCGCATTCGTAGATGCCGTCGGGCATGTACTCACTTTCCTTGACGCCGCGGAATATCAGGATGAAGGGGCGCCGCTTCGCGCCTTTCGGCAGGCGCCGCCGGTCGCTGACGATACGGTCGAGCGGGAACGCAAACCGCGTGCCCTTGAAATGTACGAGCTTGCCGACATGAGGCTTGAAGTCCTCGATCTGCAACAAATGCTCCTTGCCCCCTTGCGTCATGTCCCCTCCGGTTGTCGCGCGCCTCGCGCCGGCGCGATCATGCCGCAGGCGCGCGCGAATTTCCACGCTGTTGTGACCGCCGCGGCGCAACGATGAACACGATGCGCACCATCCGCACGTCCCGCGGCGACTTTATCTTTCGGCCCGAGCGCGCGGAGGACGAGCGTTTCCTGTTCGAACTGTTCGCGGCGCATAACGGCATCATGCTGCGGCAGGCCGGGCTTCCCGCCGCGATGATCGATAATCTGCTCGAATCGCAGTTCCGCTCGCAAACGGCGACCTACCGAAACATGTATCCCGACGCAATCTATTCGATCATCGTGTTCGAGGACCAGGAGATCGGACGTTTCATCGAGCAGGACGAAACGGATGTCGTCTGCTTCGTCGATTTCCTGATCGCGCCGCAGCACCAGGCGAAAGGGCTCGGCCCCGCAATCACGCGCGCGCTGATGGAGCAATGGGGCGCGCGCGGCCGCGGCACACGCGTCGAAGTCATAGTCAACAACGAGCCCTGCCTGAAGATGTGCCGCAAGCTCGGTTTCACCGAAGGCAAGCCCGACGAAAGGGCATATATCGAGTTGCACTGGTATCCGCCGGATCTCGCGCCCGAACGCAAGAACAACGCAGAAAAGTTCTAAACGTATCCAGGGCCTGTCGTCATTTAGAGGATTCGCAAATTATCTGACGCGTGACAGCGCGGCCGCAAGCGCATGGCCTTTAACCAGGATTGCAGGGCGGTTTTCCACCCCTCACGGATGTGCAGTCTGATAGGCTCCGCCGCGTTGCTTCCGCGAGCTTGAGGGAGCGCGGTCTTCGGGCGCGCTGACCCCGAACTCTGGAGAGGGCGCGATGCCAACCGGGCGGCAAGGGTTCAGGATCGGCTTCCGGGCATCGATCATCACGCTGTTCGTATCGGTCGTTCTGTTCGTCGGATTGTCGCTGGTCTATTTCAGCTTCGACCGCGTGACCTCGATCATCCGTTCGGCTGCGAGCAGCTTTATCGACAAGGTCGCGGAGCACACCGCGGACCGCATCGATGCCCAGTTCAAGGAAGTGCGCGACAGCGTCGAAATCCTGACCGGGCTGCCGGCGATACAGGAAGCCCGCATCGACAGTCCGGCGATTCACGCGCTGATGGCCGCGATGCTTCGCAACAACAACCAGCTGTTCAGCCTGTATGTCGGGTACGACGACGGCAACTTCCTCGAAATCGACTTCATCGATCGCGCGGGCCGCTCCTTCAGGGACAGGCTGGCAGCGCCGGCCGAAGCCGCATTCCGGCTTCTGATGATCCAGCGGGCCGCCAGCGGCGCCCGCACCGCGCGGACGATCTTTCTCTCGGCGTCGCTTGCTTCGCTTGGTGAAAGGTCCGTGGCGGCGGATTACGATCCGCGCGATCGGCCCTGGTACCTCGACGCCTACGACGCAGAGGCCGGAGTGCTGACCGATCCCTATATCTTCTTTGCAAGCGGCGAGCCCGGCTACACGCTTCGCATTCCGGTCAAGAGCGGGCGGCTCGGCGTCGTCGCCGGCGACATTCTGCTCAGCGACGCCGACACCCTGTTGCGCAACCAGCGGCTTGGAAGCTCCGGCGTCGCCTTCCTGTTCGACGACGCCGACCGGATCGTGGCGCATCCCAGGATGTCGGCGCTGATCGGCGCGCAAGCCGCGGACGGCGCCGCCGTCACATTGCCCAAGCTCAGCGCGGTCTACAAAACAGGTATTCCCGCAGCGGTTCAGGCATGGCAGGCTGGAAAATCGCCGCAGCAATTCTTCGAAGGCGATGACCGGCGCACCTACGTAGCGTCGTTTCGCTCGATCGAGACGGCAAGCTCTGCGCATCTGCATCTGGCCGTGCTTGCTCCGCTCGACGAATTTTTTGCGACCGTGCTGGCGCAGCGGCAGTTTCTTTTCCTGATGGCGCTCGCATTCGTCGCAGCAGCCTTGCCGCCGGTGTTCTGGCTCGGCTCCATGCTGTCGCGATCGATCAGGGCGATCGCGATCGAAACCGACCGCATTCAGCGTTTCGAACCCGGAGATACGGCGGCGCGTCACTCCATCATTCAGGAAATCGACGATCTCGGCCGATCGGTCTTCACCATGCGCAAGGTGGTCGAAACGTTTTCCAGTTTCGTGCCCAAACGCCTGGTCCAGCAGCTGATCGAGACCGGCACGCCGCTCGGATTAGGCGGCGTGCGGCGCGAAGTGACCATTCTGTTCACCGACGTCGAGAATTTTACCGGCCTGACCGAGCGCGCCCATCCCGAGCAGGTGATGTCCTATACTTCGCGCTATTTCGCGGCGCTGTCCGAAGCCATCATGTCGAACAAGGGAACGGTCGACAAGTTTATCGGTGACGCGGTGATGGCGATCTGGAATGCGCCGGCGGAGGACGCCGATCATGTCGTCAATGGCTGCGCGGCCGTTCTGGCCTGCCGACAAGCAAACCAGCAACTAAATCTGGCCTTCGAGCGCGAAGGCTGGCCGCACTACCGGACACGATTCGGCCTGCACGCCGGAAACGTGGTGGTCGGCAACATCGGCTCGGCGGACCGGATGAATTACACGGTGCTGGGTGCCAGCGTAAACCTCGCGGCGCGGCTCGAGGCGCTGAACAAGACTTACGGAACGACGGTATTGGTCAGCGAGCAGATCAAGCGCCGCGCCGATGCTCAGTTTGTTTTTCGCAGCGTCGACCGTATCATCCCGAAGGGATTCGCGGAGAAATTCCCGATCTTCGAGCTTCGGTGCAAACGCGAAACCGGCGAAGCCGCCGATGTCGCGATGTGCGAAGCCTGGGAAGAAATCTATGCGGCGCTTTCCACCACCGATTTCAAGCGATCGCTGCAGATGCTCGACGATTTCCTCAACGCTTACCCCGGCGACGGGGTCGCCCGGTACCACGCGCAAATGATCAGGCAACGGCTGATCTGACGCCCGTCGTCATACGGCGCGTCAGAAGTTACGCTGCGCGCGAACCTGCAGTTGCACCGCGTCCTGATCCTTGAACTCGTAGCGCGCGCCTTGCGCTACGCCGGGCTTCGGTGCCGCCGGGGTGAGGGCCGCGGTGCCGGCGAACTTCTGATCGAGATGGAACCACTGCACTTCAGCCGAGAACGTCAGGTTCTTGACCGGCGTCCAGCGGGTGACGACGCCCAGCTGCGAGACGTTGAAGTCGGGATTGCAGCTGTAGTCCGCGCTCGGCGCTTTTCCGGGAAGATAGTTGGCGCAGATATACGCCTTCGCGGTGCCGTCATAGCGGACGGCGGAATAGCTTCCGTAGAGACTTGTCGTCCAGTGCGGGTCCCAATTGTGGTTGAACGCGCCGCGGATGCCATAAGACTCGGTCAGATGCAGCGAACCGTCGCCGCCCGCGAATGCAGGAAGGTACACCGCGTCGGTGGTCGCGCCGAAGCCGACGCTCTGATAGGCATCGGCCCGGCCGGAATTGCCGAACATCGCAAAGCTCGGCGAGGCCGCCGCGGTGGCGATCACGTTCTTGGTGTTACCCTTGGCGTAACTCACATCCATCTTGAGGTCATCGCCCACACCGGTCGGGATATTCTTGATGTTCAACGCCGCCATCACCGAACCGCCCCACTTGGCATCGGGGTGGCCTGAGATTTCCGACAAGCCGGTCGGAGCTGCGCCGGCAAGACCGGTGGCGCCGGCGGGGGCGCCTGCCGTATTGAGGACGTTGTAGGAGCCGCTGACTTCGTGCGCGTCAGCCGAAATCTGGAACAGGCCCCAGGCCTGATCGACCTTGATGTTGCCGACAATGTCGGGCGCATGGACGCCGGCGTACGCGTTGCTCCCGCCCAGCGTGGCATTGAGCGCCAGCGACAGATTGTAGACGTTGGTGCGGTCCCAGACCACGGGATCGTCAAGACCGATGGTGCCGCTCACGCCGTTGCCGAACTGCGCGGTATACTGGATGTTGTTGACGCCGGTATCGGTGTTTTGCCCGCCGAGCAGGAACGACGAGATATTGCCGGGGAAACCTTGCCAGGGCGTGGCGTAGGCCGAAGCGGATTTGCCGAAGGTGAAGCCGGCGAACTGGATGAAGATATACTCCGTAGCGACATAGCCGCTGCCGGGGGTGTCAAGCAGGTTCGCCGAACCGATCGGCGCAACCATGTTGACCGTGTTCGGGTTGAACGTGTTGCTGCCCAGGGTCGAGAACTGGAAATTGGCCTGCGTGAAGGTGCGGACCACGCCGTATTCGGTCGCGGTGCGCGTATCGACGGTTAGCGCCATGCGAGCGCGATCCGTGAAGTAATCGCGATAGCGATTGTTCTGGCCTAGATCGCCGGACCAAGCCGGTTGACCATGGATGCTGCCGTTAAAGGTGACGTCGGCGCGCACATAGCCGCCGAGCTTCATACAGGTGTCGGTGCCGGGGATGTACCAGAAGCCGGTGCCGTAGGCGGAGCAGATCCGCACATACTCGACCGCTTTGGCCTTGACTGGAAGATCGGCGGCCTGCGCGGCGCCGATCGTGACAAGGCTCGCCACGGAGCCAAGGATAACGCCCTTCAGCAATTTCATGTGAGCCTCCCGAATTCCCGATTCCTCGGTGCGCCGATTAGGAAAGCATCCTACGCAAAGACCGTTCGCTTGCCGATGACGAGGCCGTGAGAGAAATTCGTTTACTGGACGATGTGATTTTTGCGCAACGCATTGTGGTTCGCCGCCGTCCGCACGGGCGCTCTCTTGTCGTCCCCGCGCATGCGGGGACCCAGTATTCCAGAGTGCTGGTTGGGGGGCGAGGCGTCTCATCAGCGCTCTGGAATACTGGGTCGCCCGGTCAAGCCGGGCGATGACGGTGGTACATCCCTGCAGGCAAGCGTCATCGCCGCCCGCGAATTCCTTCACGTGAATGATGGGTCAGTTAACCTCCCTCGAAGAGTAAAGAGGGAGGTGGAACGCCGAAAGGCGCGCCTTAGGTAGTTGGTGCCGCAGCATGTTTCCCGCCTTAGGAAAACAGAGGCCACGGAAACGCCTCTCGACGCTCCACCACGGCGATCTTTCAGCCTCGGTCCGTTCTTCCGGGGACTTGGCGGCCTTTGGGCCTGAGCACGGCGATTTCGCGCCGCTCGCCTGTCCCCGTCCAGCCAACTTCAGTGGCAGGCCCTTACGGGCCGGTCGGAAACCCAAGGCCTCCTGTGTGCGTGAGGCTACGTCTGCCCCCGCCCGCAGGCGCCGCTCCCACCCCCACGTTCCAAAGCGTCCCAGGTAACGCTCCCTCAAGTTGGGATGAGATGT
>Ga0193726_1003060_pt1 | contig 10879 bp, 8 predicted proteins | sample H2c1metaG_FD_144928 | JGI IMG/M metagenome (GOLD analysis project Ga0193726, IMG submission 144928) | Soil microbial communities from a riparian zone of the East river system, Colorado, United States - H2c1 | ecosystem: Environmental > Terrestrial > Soil > Riparian zone | place: USA: East River... | reverse complement strand
GGCCGAAGTCCAACGCGTAGCTGACCTTCAGCAACGGATAGACCGCCGGCAGCAGCGACTGGATCATGTCGTTGAGGAAGTGGCTGGCGCTGACGGCGCCGAGCACGGCCAACGCGGTGCCGGCGGGGGCTTCGGCGCGCGCCGCGAGCGAGCTTGCGTTCATCGGATTCCTTAACAGGGCACGCCTATTATTCCAGACTGCAGGTGGAGGTGCGCGCGCGACTAGTCAATGGGATAAAGAGCGGGAGACGGGAGAGGGGAGAAGGCAGGGGGGGGATGTGCCAGAGCTGAGTGCGCGCCAGTACTTCGCCTCGCGCCGGCATTGTCCTATAGTCTCCTCGAACCCGGCGAGAACCTGTCTGCAGCATTTCCCTCTCCCCTGTCCCTTCTCCCCCTTTCCCCGCATGCGCATCCTGATCATCGAAGACGACGCCCTGGTCGCCGACGGCATGCGCCGCGGGCTGTCGCAATCCGGTTTTGCGGTCGACCACGTGTCCAGCGCCGAACTGGCCGAAGCCGCGCTGACGCAGGAGAACTTCGACCTGCTGCTGGTCGACCTCGGCCTGCCCGGTGCGGACGGCTTCGACCTGATCAGGCGCCTGCGCCGCGGCGGCAACAGCGCGCCGGTGCTGATCGTCACGGCGCGCGATGGGCTCGCCGACCGGGTCAGCGCGCTCGACCTCGGCGCCGACGACTATCTGGTCAAGCCATTCGCCTTGCCGGAACTTGCGGCACGCTGCCGCGCGCTGATCCGCCGTTCGAAGTCCTCGAGCAACTCCGACCTGAGCATCGGGGCGCTGCGCCTGGACATTTCACGGCGCGAGACCAAGGTGCATGCGCGCCCGGTCGACCTGACCCGGCGCGAATGGGCGATCCTCGAATGCCTGGCGTTGCACGCCGGCCAGGTCGTGGCCAAGGATCGCCTGCAGCAGGCGATCTCGAGCTGGGAAGACGGCATCACCACCAACGCGGTCGAAGTATACATTTCCCGGCTGCGCGGCAAGCTCGGCGATGATGTCGCGATCCGCACGGTGCGCGGATTGGGCTACCGACTCGACGAATCGGCGTGAACCTGTTTCAAAACCACTGCGCTCGGCAGCTCGCTACGTCTTGAAAGGGGGTTCTATCCATGCTCATGCGGTTACTTGCCAAAGGCAGGATCAACAGCTCAAGACTTACCACGAAGGACAGGAAGGGCACAAAGGAAAATTCGTTTTCTTCCTTTGTGCTCATTGGTGTCCTTTGTGTCCTTCGTGGTGGATCTTGGTTTCTTTCGGGACTGTCGTAAAAGCGGATAAACATGGATTTTCCATCCCCGTGACAATACCGTGACCGGCCAGACGCACCCGGGGAGCGGCGCGGGCAGCATGACGATCCGCCGCCGCTTGCTGCTGATCCTGCTGGCGCCGCTGACGCTGCTGCTTTCGCTCGGCATTGCGGTCGACTATGCGGCCGGCACGGCGCCGCTGCACGCGGCCTTCGACCAGGCGCTGGCCAACGAGGCCCTTGCGGTCGCCGCGCAGCTGCACCCGCGCGCCGATGGCAGGATCGAGTTCAATCTGTCGCCGCAGGCGATCGAAGTCCTGCGTTCGGACAAGGACGACTCGGTCTATTTCCTCGTGCTCGGAGCGAACGGCGAATTCTTCGGCGGCGACGATGGCCTGCCGGTGGCCGACGACGGCGCTGCGAATCCGGCGTTCCGCGACGCGCAGTTTGCCGGCCACGCCATTCGCGCGGCGACGTATCGCGCGACGACCGCGGCCGGGCCGGTCGCGGTGACGGTCGCCGAAACCACGCACAAGCGCCAGTACGCGCGGCGACTCATGCTGACCGGCATCATCCTGAGCGACCTGGTGCAGCTGGGCGGCATCCTCGCCCTGGTCTGGCTCGGCGTGCGCCTCGGCCTGCGCCCGCTGCTGTCGTTGCGTGCACAGATCGACAAACGTTCGGCGCGGGACCTCGCGCCGCTCGACGAAACCGACGTACCGGGCGAAGTACGCCCGCTGACGCGCGCACTGAATCGCCTGTTCGCCACGGTGCACGCTTCGGCGCAGGGGCAATTGCAGTTTCTTGCCAATGCGGCGCATCAGCTGCGCACACCGCTGGCCGGATTGCAGACGCAGATCGAGTTGCTGATCCAGGATCCGGCCGCGACCGAACTGCGCGCGCCGCTGAAGGGCATGCTCGATGGAACGCGCCGCCTCGGACACACCGCGAACCAGCTGCTGGCGCTCGCGCGCGCCGAGCCCACCGCTGCCGCCGCCGCCGATTTTCGCGCGCTCGACCTGCGCGACCTTGCCGAAGACGCGGTGGCCGGTCAGTTCGATCTGGCGCTGCAGCGCCATCTCGACCTCGGCGTGGAAGCTGTCAGCGCACGCATCTTCGGCAGCCGCTGGCTGCTGCGCGAACTGCTGTCGAACCTGGTCGACAATGCCTTGGCCTACACGCCGGCCAACGGCCGCGTCACCGTGCGCTGCGGGCAAACCGATGCGGGCGTGCCGCAGGCATTCATCGAGGTCGAGGATGACGGTCCCGGCATCGCTCCGGAGCAACGCGCGCGCGTGGTGGAACGCTTCTACCGCGCGCCCGGAACCAGCGGCGACGGCTGCGGTCTGGGTCTGGCAATCGTCGAGGAAATCGCGCGCGCGCATCATGCCGAACTGGACATCGGCGCCGGTGCGCACGGCATCGGCGCACGCGTGCGTGTCACGTTCCCGGCAGCGACGGATCAGTGATTCGCGCAACGCATGGCGGCTCGGCGGCAAGCAAACCCGGGCGCAAGGTCACTTGTTTTCGTTTATTTGCAACTTTGCAGGTAACCCTCACGTGTTTGTCAGGTTAATGCAAGGTAGTTACCCGTATCCTAGCGGCGCGGTGGCGGACTCCCCACGTCGTTCCCCCGACGCCCCATCGCGACCCCAAAACGGCCCGCTCCCCCAGGCGGGCCGTTTTTCTTTGTGGCGATTGCGCACCGCCGCTTGCGCAGGCACTCGCGGCGCCCGCGATTTGACCGCGTCGATTTCCGCCGCCTACGCTGTGGCGCGTACAGGGTTTTGCTCAGCGTGCGCAATAGCCCGGCGCATAGCGCCAGCGCGGTCGATGCGGCGACAGCGCGGCCCAGCCATTAATAGCGCGGCGTTTTTTGCGACGTGAATTTGCGCGCGCGATGCCGCGCGGCAAGCCTGCGCAGTCGACGCGCGCTGTGCGCTACCTTGCCTTCGGTGGCTGCCAATGGCGCAACGCTTCGCGCGTGCGCTGCCGGCCGACTTCGATGATTTCGGCGGCGCGGTGGAATTCGAAGAACGCGCCGACGTTGCGCGGAACGCGAATGATCAGGTCCGGTGGCTGTGCGGCAAGCTTGAAGCGCGTGATCGTCTCTTGCACTACATCGAGCGAACGGGCGAACAGTTCGAGCATGCCCGGCTCGACCGGGCGTTCAGGCTGGCTATCCCGCTTCTCGATCAAGCCGCTGATGAACTCGGCAATGCGATGGCGAATGCCCTGAGCCTCGCCATTGACCGCCGCGGCAAGCGGGCGTTCGGATTCCGGCGCGTCCGGCGCAGGTGCTGTCGCATCCGGCTTGGTGAGCACACCGGCGACGCTGCCGAACGTCACGTCGACGCAGGGCTCTTGCGGCGGCGACGTACCGGCAATTACCGTCGCTCCGGCCAACTCGTGCGGCGATTCGGCCGGCGCGTTCAAATCGACGGCAATGGTGCAATCGGTCAGGTCGCGCAAGGTCGGCGTGATCGGCACCGGATTGAGCAGGCCGCCGTCGACCAGCATGCGGCCTTCGTAGTGGTGCGGCCTCAGCACGGTCGGAATCGCGATCGATGCACGGATCGCATCGAACAGGCTGCCACGGCTGAACCAGATTTCGCGCTGCGCGAGCAGGTCGACCGCGACCGCGGTGTAGCTGATCGGCAGATCCTCGATTTTGACTTCACCGATCAGGTCACGCAGTTTGTCGATGATGCGATCACCCTTGATCAGGCCGCCGCCGGAAAATGTCCAGTCGAGCAGGCGCAGCACATCGAAGCGCTGCAACGGCGTGACCCAGTCGCGGTAGGCGTCGAGCTTGCCGGCCGCGTACACGCCGCCGACCAGCGCTCCCATCGATGAGCCGGCCACGCTGCGGATGTCGAAGCCCTGGGCGACCAGTTCCTCGATCGCACCGATATGCGCATAGCCGCGCGCGCCGCCGGAACCGAGCACGAGCGAAACGGTCGTGGCTGTCATGGGTGCATGCCTATCGTCGTATTCCATCGCATGGCGCGTGAACTTTCGTGCCGAAGCGCCCATTCTTCATTGTCACGCTTGGCATTACCATAGCCGCGACCATAAAACGGAGTTGCCCATGCTCGATTTTCGCACCGGACAGATATTCGGACTATTGCTGCGCACACTGCCGTTTCTGCTGCTGCGCATCGCCGTGTATGTCGGCATCACGCTCGCTTATGTGCTTGCGGTCGGCGTCGGCGGCGGCGTCGGCCTGCTGTTCGGCAAGATCGGCGGCAACGGCGGCGGCGGTGCCGGCATCGGCGGCCTGATCGGCTTCGCCATCGTCAGCGGAATTTTGTACTGGGCGCGCCAGTACCTGCTGTACCTGGTCAAGGCCGGGCATGTCGCGGTGCTGGTCGAACTGCTCGATGGCCGCCAGATCCCGGCCGGCAAGGGCCAGATCGACCACGCGACGAATATCGTCAAGCAGCACTTTGCCACGTCGTCGATCCTGTTCGGCCTGCACCAGCTGATCCGCGGCATCCTGCGCGTGTTCAACCGCCTGACCGTCAGCATCGCGTCGTGGCTGCCGATCCCCGGACTCGATGTGCTGGTCAAGCTGGTCGACGCCATCATCAACACCTCGCTCACGCATTTCGACCTGGTCATCCTCGCGCAGATCCTGCGCCGCAAGGCCGGCAGCGACGAGAACCCGTGGGCAATCGCGCGCGACAGCACCGTGCTGTACGCGCAGAACTACAAGGGCGTGCTGAAGAACGCCGCGTTCCTGACGTTCCTGATCTGGGCACTGACGCTGCTGATCCTGGCGCTGGTCGCCGCGCCGATCGCCGCGCTGATTGGCTTGTTCCACGTGCACGCCGGATTCTGGACGTTCGCGCTCGCCGTCATCGCAGCGCTGAGCCTGAAGGCCGCGCTGATCGATCCGTTCGCGACGGTCGCGCTGATCCAGGTCTACGACAAGATCACGGCCGGACAGACGCCGAACGCGGAGTGGACGGCCAAACTCGAGTCGATGTCGGCCAAGTTCCGCACGCTGACGCAGAAGGCGCGTGATGCGGCCACCTCGCCGTCATCGACTCCACAGCTACCAACGGGCGCCTCTGGCGGGTAGGGCGGGAGAAGCCGCGAAGCGGCGCATCCCGCCATTCGCGATTGGAATTCTGAAGGCGGGATTCGCTACGCGGCGTTGCCGGTCGATGCGGTTGATCGGACATGCGTCGCAATTCAGCGTGGCGCTGCCGCCGCGTGCTGCCAATCGATCGCGTGGGCGTAATAGCGCACTTCGTTGCGCGTCCAGGCGGCAGGGTGACCGGCGAAACCGCGCTTGAGCGACGTACTCGCGTAGTTGGTGCCGCCGGCCTGCGCGATCTGCGGGCCCTCTTCGGCGATCGCGCGGGCACTCTTGGCGCTCGGACGCACGATCGCGATGTGCCCCGGCTTGTCGTCATGACGGTTGCGATAGGCGGCGACGACCAGCAAGCCGTGATTGGCGAGGGATTGCGCCTCGTCGCTACCGGCGACGGCGCGCCACCCTTGACGCGGACCCTCGTCGGCCAACCAGTCGTATTGGGCATTCGCCAGCAGGACTTGGCCGTGCTCGGGCGGCCGCAAAATGTATACGCCCAGCTGTTTCGCTGCCGCGGCAACGAACGCGCTGCAGTGCGTGTGCCTGCCGTCGCTGCGTTCAGGTCTACCGTCCGGAATTCCGGTTTCCCAATTGACATGCTCGCCGGCCGGCCACAGCCGTTCAACGCCGCTCGCGTCGAGCATCGCTTCGATCCGGCGCCCGTCGGCGGACACGTCGACCGCGACGGCGGTCGCCGGCAGCGCGACCAACGCCATCACCAGCGCGAACCCGGCATGTCTCACTGGTAAGCTCCGATGGCCAGCTGCAGCATGATCTTCATCTCCTCGCGCAAACTCACCGGCGCGACGACTTCGGCATCGGGCCCGTACTTGAGTACGTCCATCAGCAGTTCGCGTGAATTGCTGTACGGCACCTTCAATTCGTAACGGCCATCCTTCAACCACTGACCTTGCTGCTGCGAGTGCCAGTGTTCGTCGGCGACCCAGCGCGCGGCGTGCGGCGAGAAGCGCAGCGTGGCCCAGGCTTTCGGCGGCCCGGAGAAAATGCCGTAGCTCGACGCGAGGTGCTGGTTGAGCTCGGCGTCATCGCGATCCTCGGCGGTTGCGTCGAGCACTTCGGCACGCGCGATGCGATCGAGCGCAAAACTGCGCAGGCCTTCGCGTGCCGGGTCCCAGGCGTCGAGGTACCAGTTGTCGCGATAGTGGGTCAGGCGCTGCGGCGATACGGTGCGCTGCGTGCCCTCGTTGGTCGAGCGCGCACGATAGTCGAACTTCAGCTGCTTGCGGCCGAGCGTGGCGCTGGCGACATGACGGAAGGTCTGCTCGTCGACGCGGCGCGTGCCGCTGCCGATCACGCGGATGCGTTCGATCGGAAAGCTCTTGCCATCAGTCTGGTCCGACAGCAGCCGGTCGATGCGCGAACGCAATGGCGCGAGCGCGCTGGAAAGGATGCCCGGGCCGGTGCGACCGACCAGTTCGTTCAGTGCGAGCAACGCCTGCAGTTCTTCGCTGCTCAGCCACAGGCCCGGCAGCTCGAAGCGCTCGGCCTCGTCGGCGGCGTAGAAGAACGCGGCGTTTTCGCCATCGCTGTCGAGCGGAGCGCCGAGTGCGTCGCGCAGGAACGCGATGTCGCGGTAGACCGTCGCGCGCGAGCATTCGAGCTCGTCCATCAGGCGCTTGAGCGGCACCGGATAGCGCGCGGTCTTGAGGATGCGGTGCAGCGAAAGAATGCGTTCGTAACGGTCCATGCGCCTATCCTACGCGATGCGCTCGTGCCGGTGCGCGGCCGAATCCTCGTCCTTCATGGCAGCGCGCCCGGACTGCTCGATCGAGCGTTTTTGCCGTCAGCGCGCATTCCCGCAAGTCCGTATCGTCCTGCCCGCGCCCGAACGGGACGTCGATCCCGGCTGTCCGGTTCCTGTCGGGTTCAGGGCGCGACGCTTTATGGCAGCGCGCCGGAACGAACGAGCAAGGCCTTTGCGATCTGCTGCCGCTTGTCCGTGTCATCACCTGCACGCGGCATGTCGATGTTCAGCGCGTAAAACCAGCGCCGGCCGCCGCGTTCGACCCAGCCGACGTACCAACCCAGATCGACGGCACGGTCATTGTTGCCCTTCAGCACCCAGCCGGTCTTGCCGTGCATGACGTAATCCGGCGCGGCGTCGACGATCGTGATGCGCCGCACCGCTTCCTGGGCGCGTTCGGAAAACGGCAGCGTGCCGTGCGCGAGGCGGCGCAGGAATGCCATCTGCTGCACGGCGCTGATACGAAGCTTGCCGCTGAGCCAGAAGCGGTCGATACCACCGCTGATGTCGCCATTGCCGTAGCCGACCTTGTCAATCCATTGCTGCATGCGTGCCTGTCCGGCACGTCTGGCCATCTCCTGGTAGAACCAGACGGCCGAGAATTTCATCGCGCTGGCCAGACTGTGATCGCGGTTCCAGCCATCGAACTGGCGCTGGACGCCATCCCAGCGGATCACCTCGTATTCGTCCTTGACCGCGCCGGTCTCGAGCGCCACCAGCGCGTTGAACACCTTGAAAGTCGATGCCGGCAGAAACGGCGTCTGCGTGCGCGCACGATCGAACACCTCGTAGCGATTGGCCTGCTCATCGAAGATCAGCGCGGTGCCGGTCACCTGACGCTGCGAGAATTCCGACTGCCATTCCGCATGATCCTGCCAGGCAGGCTCGGCGGCCTGGGCGGCTTGCGAAAAGCAGCAGAACAACGCGAACAAGGCGTTTTTCAACATGAGAGCACTCCGTGAATTCGACAGCGGGCGAATATAGCGAGTCACCGCGGGCAGATTCATGGCACGCCCAGGGCGCGGCGCGGGCACGGATGACGTATCCGCTATCATGCCCGCTGGAAACCCACCGGTCGCGCATGCCGCACGCCAACCTCAAACTCAACGAACCGGTCGGCGACTCTGTCAAGACGACCACGTGCTATATGTGCGCGTGCCGCTGTGGGCGAGCGGACGCGCTCACGCGATGCAGAGTACTGCATCGCGTGCGGACGCGAGCGCCCGCCCAGGGATGGGCGGGCCGGCGCCATGCACCAGGGACGGTTCGTTCAAGGCGCAGCGCCAGCGACGCAGCGAGGCAGCACGCGCATGCCACACGCTGATCTGCGCCTCAACGATCCCGTTGGCGACGAGGTCAAGACGACCACGTGCTATATGTGCGCGTGCCGCTGTGGCATCAAAGTGCACCTGAAAGACGGCCGCGTGCGCTACATCCAGGGCAACCACGCGCACCCGGTCAACAAGGGCGTACTGTGCGCGAAGGGATCGGCCGGCATCATGCAGCACTATTCCCCGGCGCGGCTGGACAAGCCGCTGTTGCGCGTCGGCGAGCGAGGAGCGGGTGAATTCCGCGAGATCGAATGGGATGAGGCGTTGGACCTCGCTGCGCGCTGGCTCGGCGACATCCGCAAATCCGACCCGGACAGGCTCGCATTCTTCACCGGCCGCGACCAGTCGCAGGCCCTGACCGGCTGGTGGGCGCAGCAGTTCGGCACGATCAACTATGCCGCGCACGGCGGCTTCTGCTCGGTCAACATGGCCGCCGCCGGCATGTACACGCTCGGCGGTTCGTTCTGGGAATTCGGCGAGCCGGACTGGGACCAATCGAAATACCTGCTCATGTTCGGCGTGGCCGAGGATCACGACTCCAACCCGATCAAGCTGGGTTTGGGCAAGCTCAAGGCGCGCGGCGCGAAGATCGTGGCGATCAATCCGGTGCGTACCGGCTACGCCGCGATTGCCGACGAGTGGATCGGCATCCGCCCCGGCAGCGACGGCCTGTTCGTCGGCGCGTTGATCCGCGAACTGCTGCTGCACGATCACATCGATTTCGATTACCTGGTGAAGTATACGAATGCGCATCACCTGGTCGTGCGCAATCCGTGTGGCGCCGACGATGGCTTGATCGCGCGCGATGCGCACGGCAATGCCTTGTGCGCTGCGCGTGCTTTCCTTCGCTCATTTGTGCGAGAAGGCGCCACACTTGATTCCCTTCACCCGCTTGCGGGGGAAGGTGCCGCAGGCGGATGGGGGCAGCTTTCGGCCCACGGCCCTCAGCCCTCGTCGCCAACACCATCCCCAGCCAACGATGCCGGGCTCGGCCATCCAGGCCTCGCTGGGCAACCCGGCCCTCCGCATCCTGCTGCGGGCGTTCAGCGGCGCGCAAGCGAATCGCTCGCAAGCGCGCCGCTTCACCCCCTTGAAGGGGAGGGCTTCAAGATTGAGCGCGCCGACGCGATCGGCATCTCGCCGCTGATCGTCGGTGAGTACACGCTGGCGGACGGACGCAAGGCCGTGCCGGCGTTTCAGTTGCTCGCCGAGCGTTTCCTCGGCGACGAATACGCGCCGGAAACGATCGCGGCGCAAACCGGCATCGACGCCACGACGATCCGCCGCATCGCCGCCGAGCTGAGCGACGTCGCGTTCAATCAGGAAATCCGCATGCCGCAGCGCTGGACCGACGCGCACGGCCGCGAGCACGCGCAAATGATCGGCCGGCCGGTGTCGATGCATGCAATGCGCGGCATCAGCGCGCACGCGAACGGTTTCCACACCTGCCGCATGTTGCACATACTGCAGATGCTGCTCGGCGCGATCGACACGCCCGGCAGCTTTCGCTACCAGCCGCCGTACCCGAAAGCCGTGCCGCCGGCGAACCGGCCCGGCAAGTCGCGCAAGGCGAACGGCACGCTCGATGCCGCGCCGCTCGGCTACGTGCACGCGCCCGAGGATCTGCTCGTCGACGCGAACGGCGCGCCGCGGCGCATCGACAAGGCGTTTTCCTGGGAACATCCGCTCGCCGCGCACGGCATGCTGCAAAGCGTGATCCGCAATGCCTGGGCCGGCGATCCGTACAAGATCGACACGCTGTTCCTGTTCATGGCGAACATGGGCTGGAACTCGGCGATGAACACGCAGCAGACACGACAGATGCTGTGCGACCGGGACGATGCGACCGGCGAATACAGGATTCCGCATTTCATCTACGCCGATGCGTACTGGTCCGAGACGGTCAACTTTGCCGACCTCGTACTGCCCGACACGACGTATCTGGAACGGCACGATTGCATCTCGCTGCTCGACCGGCCGATCTCGGACGCCGACTGCGCCAGCGATGCGATCCGCCAGCCGGTCTGTGCAACCGATGCCGACGGCAGTGGACGCGACGTGCGTCCGTTCCAGGATGTGCTGATCGATCTCGGTACACGCCTGCAACTGCCCGGGCTGATCCGGGACGACGGCTCGGCGCGCTATCCCGGCGGCTACGCGCAATACATCGTCGAACACGAGCGTGCGCCGGGCATCGGCCTGCTCGCCGGCTGGCGCGGGCGCGACGGCACGAAGAGCGGCGTCGGCGAACCCAACCCGCACCAGCTGGATGTATACAAGGCGAACAATTGCTACTGGCACACGCCGGTGCCGGCGGCGGGACGCTACTACAAGATGGCGAACCGCGATTATCTGCAGTGGGCCAAGTCGCTCGGCTTCGTCGGCTCGGCCGACGCGATCGTGCTGGAGTTGTAT
>Ga0193726_1003059_pt1 | contig 10880 bp, 10 predicted proteins | sample H2c1metaG_FD_144928 | JGI IMG/M metagenome (GOLD analysis project Ga0193726, IMG submission 144928) | Soil microbial communities from a riparian zone of the East river system, Colorado, United States - H2c1 | ecosystem: Environmental > Terrestrial > Soil > Riparian zone | place: USA: East River... | reverse complement strand
AGTCGGCGACGCCGTCCAGCGTCCAGCCGCCCCCCGCCTCGGCGGCGGTGACCCCGACGCCGTCGGCGGTCCACTGCCCGCCCGGCCCGGTAATCCCGGCCGCGACGATGCCCGTCCCGGCGGCGATCGACGGCAGCAGCGCGGCCTGGGCGGCGCCGTCGCCGGACTCGATCAGCAGCGCCGCGGCCAGCACCGAGCTGCCCAGCAGCGGCGAGCACAGCAGGGCGGCCCCGGCTTCCTCCATCACCGCCTCGAGCTCGACCGGCCCGGCGCCCGATCCGCCGTACTGCGCGGGCACGATCAGCCCGGCGATGCCGAGGCCGGCGAGCTGCTGCCACAGCGCCGGGTCGTAGCCCGACGGCGTCTCCATCGCCGCCCGCACGTCGGCCTCGGTGCCGCGGCTGGCCAGCACGCCGCGCACGGAATCGCGGAGCGCGGCCAGTTCCTCCGCCGAGCTGGTCATCATCTCTCGATCCGATCGCAGCGCCACAGCCACATCTCAGTCGCGCGGCCCGCGGCGTGTCAACGGCCCCGAGGATACGGCCGGGCGGCTGCTCGCGGCCCGTTCCATTGCGCTTACGGTCCGTGCCGGGCAATGCTGGGCCGGCCCCGCCATTACCGAGGAGCAGCCCATGACAGATGCAGCAGATGCCGCGGGCGCGGCCCGCGAGCACGGCGAGCACGAGGACGAGCCGTGGACGATCAATATCCCCGGCCACCCCGTGCGCAGCGACTCGCCCGAGTACGTGCGGTCCCGGGCGGCGATGAACCGGATGGCGGCCGGGGTCGCCGGGCTGGTGTACGGCTCGCCTCCGTACCACGATCATCACGGCGGCGGCCTGTGGCTGAAGGACGCCCAGGGCTGGTTCCTGGTCCGCAACCTCGTCGGAATGGAATGGTCGTCGCAGTTCTGTGCCGATCCGGCGAAGGTCGACCTGGTCAGGCAGAATGCCCGGCGCCTGTACGCGGCGTTCCCCGAGGCCGCCCGGGAACTTGGCATCCAGGACCTTCTCGACACGCCGATCACCGACGCCGCGGGGATAGCCGCGTGGACCGACTCGATCTGCAACGCCAGCATCCCGCTGCCCGCGCCCGCCCATACCGGCGTCCTGCCGAAGGGCGGCGGCGTCCATCACTACCCGAGCCCGATCACCGAGATCGCCTTCTTCAAGCACGACGACTTCCAGCTCTGGGTCACCGACCCGCAGGGCAATCCGGCCGCGGTCGCGCCCGTGAGCCCGCGGGGCTCCGGTGACGGCCGGGTCCACGTGCTGTACGCGACGCCCGGCTCCGCGCTGGCCGGCCAGGTCAGGCAGTCGGAGGCCCGGAGCCAGCCGCTGATCCTCGATCCCGGCCACCCGCTCGCCCAGCAGGCCTTCCGTCAGCAGGCCGCCCAGGAACCGCCCGACTGACGAGTGCCGGCGGCAGGACCGTCCTACTGGTGCGGGTAGTCCGGCGACCGGTGCTGGAAGGACAGGATGCGCGGGTTCTGGATGACGCCGTCCTGAATCTCGATGGACTGCCGGATGGTCGGGCTCGCCTTCCAGGCCGCCGGGCCGCACAGGACCGGCCGCAGGTGCGGCAGCAGGGCCTCGCTGATCTCCCAGGTGGCCGAGTTCCAGAGCTGCGACGGGCTGTGGTCCACGGCGTAGTAGTGGACGCTGTCGCCGACGGTGAGCATCGGCTCGGCGAACGAGGTGGGCCGCGCCCAGCTGAAGCCCATGCCCTCGTCGCAGGACACGTCCACGATCAGGCTGCCGGCCGCGAAGGAGCCCAGGTCGGCACCGGTGACGAACATGAGCGGCGCGTCGGTGTCCTGCAGCACGCAGTTGACCACGATGTCGTGCTCGGCCAGGAACGCCGCCATCGGCACCGGCCCGCCGTCGGTCAGCACCTGGCAGCGGCTGCGGTCGCCGTCGTCCTCCTCGAAGCGCAGCAGGCGCGCCGAGTGGATCGGCGAGGCGACCGCGTTGACGTTGCGGTGGGTCAGCAGGTCGACGTCGCTGACGCCGTGCGCGTTGAGGACCGTCACGGCGCCCCGGCCCGCGGCCCCGAAGCCGATGACGGCGGCCCGCAGCCGGCGGCCGTAGTCGCCCGTCACGCCGATGAGCTCCATGGCCTGCAGGACCGAGCAGTAGCCGGCCAGCTCGTTGTTCTTGTGAAAGACATGCAGGCTGAACGAGCCGTCGTCGGACCAGTAGTTCATGGCCTCGAAGGCGATCAGGGTCAGCCGCCGGTCGATGCTCAGCTGGGTGATCTCGCGGTCCTGGACGCAGTGCGGCCAGCCCCACAGCACCTGTCCCTCCCGCAGCTCGGCCAGGTCCTGCGGCTGCGGCTTGGGGAGCAGGATGACATCGCAGCCGGCGAGCAGCTCGTCGCGGGGGCGCAGCCCGGCGACCAGCGGCGCGAGCTGCTCGTCGGGCACGCCGAAGCGGTCGCCGTAGCCGGACTCCAGGTAGAGGCGCTCGCGGAGGTCGGCGTCGATCCGCTCCACGTGCATCGGGTGGATAGGCAGACGGCGCTCGTCTTCCTTCCGGGACCGGGCCATGACACCGAGGCTGAGCTGATCCACGCGGGCTCCCTTGATCGGCTCCCTGTGTAGCACAGGCGACCCCGCAAATCCCGGCGCCGACGGCAGCGGGCTGGCGGGCGGAGATGCACTAGCCTGGCGACTGCGGGGCCTGAGGCGCGAGAGGCGGCCGTTCATGCCCGGAGCCGAGTCACCCGGTCCGCTGGTCGGCGCGGGCCGCGCGGCGGACATCTACGACATCGGCGGCGGGCGGGTCCTGCGCCGCTACCGGACGCCGTTTGACGTGCAGCCCGAGGCCGCCCTCATGCGCCACCTCGACCGGGCCGGCTTCCCGGTCCCCCGGGTCTACGACGCCGACGGCGGCGACCTGGTCATGGAGCGCCTGGACGGCCGCGACATGCTGGCCGAGCTGGGCCGCAAGCCATGGCTCGTGGGACGGCACGGCCGGACGCTGGCCGCGCTGCACAACCGGCTGCACGAGATCCAGGCGCCGGCCGGGCTCGCCCCGGCCTTCGGGCCCGGGGACCGGGTGCTGCACCTGGACCTGCACCCGGCCAACGTGATGCTGACCAGCCGCGGCCCGGTCGTCATCGACTGGTCCGGGACCCGGGCCGGAGCCGCGGGGGCCGACGTGGCCATGGCCTACCTGATCATGGCCAGCTCGGACACCGATTTCATCCCGGCCCCGCTGCGCCCGGTCGTCGGCAGGCTGCGCGCCGTCCTTCTCCGGCAGTTCCTGGCCGGCGTGCACGACGATCCGAAGGCCCACGTGGCCCGGGTCGCGCGCGAGCGCGCGCTGGACCGCAACGTCCGGCCGGCCGAGGCGGACAGACTGCTGCGGATCGCTGAGCAGGCCGAGCGGTCCTCCGCCTAGCCAGCCGGCCGGCCGGCCAGAAATCACCACGATCTTGACCAATCAAAAAAACGTCTATTTAATTCGGCTATGAGCCGCTACGCGACGGTGACCGCCCGCCGCGCTGACCCGGGCGCCGCTCCCGCCGTGGGGCGCTGACGCCAGGACCAGGAGGTTGCCGATGCTGACCAGGGGCGCCGTGCTGCACGAGATCGGTGCGCAGTGGCAGGTCGAGGAAATCGAGGTCGCTGATCCGGCGGCCGGCGAGGTGCAGGTGCGGCTGGCCGCCTCGGGCCTGTGCCACTCCGATGAGCACCTGGTGACCGGGGCGACTCCGGTACCCCTGCCGGTGCTGGGCGGGCACGAGGGCGCGGGCGTGGTGACCAAGGTCGGGGCCGGAGTGCGGGGCCTGGCCGAGGGCGACCACGTGGTGCTGGCCTTCCTGCCGGCCTGCGGTACCTGCCGCCCGTGCGCGTCGGGCCTGCAGAACCTGTGCGACCGGGGTGCCGAGCTGCGGGCCAGCCAGACTGTCCCCCGCGCCACCACCCGGGACGGCCGGCCGCTGATGCGGATGTGCATGCTGGGCACGTTCGCGCCGTACGTCACGGCCGACGAGGCGGCGGTCATCAAGATCGAGGACGACGTCCCGCTGGACCTGGCCGCGCTGCTCGGCTGCGGCGTCTCCACCGGCTGGGGGTCGGCCACGGCGATCGGCGGGACCCGGCCGGGCGACACGGTCGTGGTCATCGGCGTCGGCGGCGTGGGGATCAACGCCGTCCAGGGCGCGGCCGCCGCGGGCGCCCGGTTCGTCGTCGCCGTTGACCCGGTGCCCTACAAGCAGAAGCGGGCCCTGGAACTCGGCGCGACCCACACGTTCGGCTCGGCGGCGGAGGCCAAGGCCGCGCTGCCCGACCTGACCTGGGGCCGCCTGGCCCAGGTCGTCATCAACACCGTCGGCGAGATCAAGGGCCACATGATCCAGGAGGCCCTGTCGCTGACCGCCAAGGGCGGCCAGGTCGTGGTGACCGGGATGGGCCACTACGCCGACAGCGAGGTCTCGCTCAACCTCTTCGAGCTCACCCTGCTGCAAAAGCGCGTCCAGGGCGCCATCTTCGGCGGCGTCAGCCCCCGCCAGCAGATTCCGCTGCTGCTCGAGGCCTACCGCTCGGGCCGCCTCAAGCTTGCCGAGCTCGTCACCCCGTACCGCCTGGACGACATCAACCAGGGCTACCAGGACATGCGCGACGGCAAGAACCTCCGCGGCGTCATCCGCTACGCCGACGCCGACTACTGAAGCCTCAGGCCCTTGACCTAGAACGCGGAGCGCACCGCCAGGCGCTCCCGAAGATGCAGGGAGGTTGCTCGTATGACAGAACGCAAGAGCCCGACCGCGGTCCTTCACGAAGGCCCCCGCGCACTAAGCGACCAGCAGGTCCGCGATATCGAGGAGTCCAGCCTCAAGGACGTACTCAACGTCGACATCGACGACGTCATTGAACTCGTCCACCGGGACCTGAAGTCGCTGCCGGACTTCACGACGCTGTACCGCAAGTACCTGAAGCAGCGGTGGGACGTCTACGACCTCGACTTCACCCAGGACAAGATCGACTGGACCGAGAAGATGACCGAGGCGGAGCGGTCGTCGTTCATGGCCATCGCCTCGGGCTTCCATCACGGCGAGCGGCAGGTCGAGATCGAGCTGCCGGTGTTCATGATCGGTGCCAGTGAGGAGGAGAAGCTCCACATCGCCGCGCAGATCGAGGACGAGGCCCGGCACACGGTCTTCTTCGACCGGTTCTACCGGGAGGTCGTCGGCCTCGAGGGCAAAGACATCATGGACATCCTCGACGCGTCGTTCCCCTGGGTCGCCGAGACCTTCGTCGGGCCGTTCGGCCTGCTGGCCTACCAGGCCGACGAGCTGCGCCGGAACCCCTACGACGAGCGGGCGCGTGTCCGCTACGGCACGACCTACTTCCTGTGGATCGAGGGCGTGCTGGCGCTGTCGGTCATGAAGGTCACGCTGTCCTACGCCCGCTGGCGCGGGTTCCTGCCGGCCTACTACACCGGCTTCACCGCCACCTGCCGCGACGAGTCGCGGCACGTCCAGGGCGGCATGAAGTACCTGCAGGACGCGGTCCGCAAGGACCCGACGATGATCACCGAGATCCATGACACCCTGCGGACCATCCTCGCGCTGTCGGGAGTGGCCAGCCGCGAGGTCATCTACGAGCCGCTGGGCTGGACCGAGGCCGAGGTGCAGATGCTGTTCTTCCAGCAGCTGCGCCGCAAGCTGAACGACGTCGGCATCAGCCTCGCGCCCGACCTCGAGGCCATGCTCGAGATGGTCCAGCCCGTCCTGGCCGGTGGGTGACCCATGACTGAGCCGCAGTTCTTCACCAAGGAGTGGGCCGACGCCGTCCGCGACGCGCTGATCGCCGGCCCGTCGGAGCAGGCCAAGGCCGGCAAGCTGCAGATGTACTGGGACTACTTCGAGATGGTCAAGGGGCTGTACCCGGCGTCCTGGGCGCTCGGGTGCCGCAGCCTGCCCGCCGGGCTCGGCGAGGGGCCGGCCTACCTGCTCGTCCAGTGGGGCGGCGGGACGGTCACCGACTGCAAGATCATCGGGCCGGATGACCCGCTCGAGGCCACCTACGTGCTCGGCATGGAGTACGCGGACTGGAAGGCGCTGCACGACGGCTACGACGCGCAGCGGACGGTCATGTACCGCAAGATCCTGCTGGAGGACGGCCAGCTGCTGGAGTTCTTCAAGACGATCTACTTCTTCGCGGAATGCCTCGCCGTCATCGGCGCGGTGCCGGCTGATTACCCGGAGCTGGCCCGGCGCTAGCGTCCCGGCCGGCGGCCCGTCATCCTGACCGGGCCGGTCCCGCTCCTGGCGAGCGCGGCCGGCCCGGCCGGGCGGCTTCCTAGTTGGCCGGCTTCCTAGTCGGCCGGCAGCCCGAAGGCCAGGCAGACGATCGTCGTGAGCTCGCCCAGTGCGCCCCGGCGCTCCCGCAGCTCCGCGGCGAGGTCCACGACGCCATGGACGAGCAGCAGCGCGGCGAGCCGGATGGTCTGCTCCGGAAGGGGGGACCCGAGCCGCAGGGCCACGGCGACGAGGAGGTCGGCGACCTGCCGGTGCTGCTCGTCATACGCGGCCGCGAGCGCCGAGCCCGGCCGGGCCTCGGCCCGGATGGCGGCGATCAGGCGCCGATCGGCCCCCTGGTAGCTGATCAGCGCCCGGATGACGGCGCGGACGGTCTCCCGGGCGCTGCGGTCCCCCGCGGCCTCCGCGGTGTCCAGCGCGAAGCGGAGATAGTCGGCGCCGAACGCCCGGAACACCTCGACGAAGCACGCCTCCTTGTCGGCGAAGTGCTCGTAGAAGACGCGCTTGGCCAGCCCGGCCGCCGACGTGATGCTCGCGACGCTCGTCCCGGCCACGCCGTGCTCGGCCGCCAGCACCGCCGCGGCATCGAGCAGGTCACGCCGCTGGCGGCGGAACCGCTCCTCATAGGGGACCTTGCCCCACGCGCGCCGGGACGTCGCCGGGATCGGCTCGGGAGACTCGGGCGGGGACGGATAGCCCGGTCCGGGGCGCTGCGCCATTTCGGCGAGTATAGCGACGCGCCCGCCGGCGCCCGGGCGAGTCGGTCCGAGGCCGGCGCGGCTACGAGGCCGACAGCCTGCCGACAGTGATACGGCAGCGGGCACTGGCACCCTCCCCGAGGCAGTTATGCCCGGGCAGAACCCTGCGCCCAGCGGGACTGCCCGTCAACCCGGAACTTAAGCAGACTCAGGGAGTCATCCTTAATGCAGATCAAGCAGCGTGCCCGCCTCCGGGCCGGGCGCCTGGCCCTCGTGCTGGCCGCGTCAGCCGGCGTGCTGGCCGCCATCGCGCCGGCCGCCGGAGCCAGTACCGCCGCGCCCAGCGCCATGGCGGCAGCCAGCTCTCCCGCGTTCCCTTCGGGCACCAAAACGGTCTTCCACACCTGCCAGGTCATCGGCCACGCCGGCAACTACCAGGCCGTGCACTGCGCGGATCTCCTCACCACCCGGGTAGGCACGGCAGGACTCGAGATCTGGATCCAGAACGAGGTCCTGTGCCAGCGGACCGCCGCTCCCAACAAGGGCGGTCTCACTGCCTGCTCCGGGGTCCATGAGAGGGTCGGCTACGGCGTCCCTGGTCGCACCTTCGCGCAGCCCCAGCAGACCTGCGGCAAGATCCTGGGCCACAGCCCGTGCATATCGAGCCGGACCGAGCACAGATTCCTGGCCAGTTTCGTCACGCTCGGGTCAGCCTCAGCCCCGGCGTGCAGTATCTGGGCCGAGTCCGTCCTCGATTCGGTCGTCCTGCCCACCACGGGCCACCCGACCGTCAGTGCCAGGGTCGTGGCGACACCGCATTTCAACTATCACATCGAGGCCGGCAACTCCTGCATCGAAATCCCGATGTGACAGGCGCCCGGATGCCCCGGAGCGCCCGTTCCCGCAGGCGCACCGGGACATCCGGGCGACTCAGCCCACCGTCTTGACGGCCGGGATGGCGCCTCGCTACTGTTCAATTTAGGAACGGTACGGTTCCCCTTATTGCGGAGAGTGGATATGACCGAGTCGTACGGCGGCAAGATCCAGGAGACGCAGATCGAGCGGTACCGGTCCACCCGCGGCATCAACTACGACTCGGTCCCGTGGAAGCTGTGGGAGAAGTCCAAGAAGCTCTTCTGGGACCCCGCCGACCTCGATTTCTCGCAGGACGTCGTCGACTGGCAGGAGATGTCGGAGACCTCGCGGACGATCGTCGCGATGGCGGCCCGCGGGTTCATGGTCGGCGAGGAAGCGGTGACGCTCGACATCGTCCCGCTGCTGCGCTGCATGTCCGACCTGGGACGCCTCGAGGACACGATGTACCTGTCGATGTTCGCGATGGAAGAGGCCAAGCACACCGACATGTTCCGCCGGTGGTTCGACGCCGTCGGCCTCGACCCGTCCTCGCTGGATGGTCTCGTGCGCGCGCAGAACGAGGCGATGCGAAGCAACGGCAATGGCCGGCCGGGCATCTTCGACGGCGTGCTCACGCGGGTCATGCGGCGCCTGGACAACGACCAGTCCCCCGAGGCCATCCTGGACGCCACCCTGGTCTACAACCAGCTCGTCGAGGGCGTCGCGGCGATCAGCGGTTACCGGCGCTGGGACGAGACCTTCCGCAAGATCGAGAAGCTGCCCGGCCTCGAGGCGGGCCTGAAGCTCACCCAGCGCGACGAGCGCCGGCATATCGCCTACGGCACCTACCTCGGCCGCCAGATCCTGGCCGAGCACCCCGAGCTGTGGGAGTTCGTCGAGCGCCGCTGGGCGAAGCTCACCGGCGGCTTCGCCGGCTCCTATGGCGGCGCGGCCCAGCAGCGCGGCGACGCGGCCGACTTCGACCCCGTGGCGCTCCAGGCGCTGATCGACCGGCGCCTGGAGGCGCTCCGCGTCGCGGTCACGATGCGCCCCGAGGACGTCGAGCAGGCCGACCCCGAGTCGTTCGTGCCGGAAGAGCTAGCGTCCATCGTGTAGCACCCCGACCGGGCGACGGGTTCCGGCCAGCGGCACGCGCCAGACCCACGCCACTCGCTCGCACCAGGACTCCCATCCTGCTCGTACGTTCGAAGATCACTCTTGACTGGGGAGGATTGCTCACCGCCGGCGGTGAGCAATCCTCCCCAGTCGCCTTCTCGGGACCTGCAGGAGCCGGGACGAGCGCCGCGGCCAGTATGAGAGGTGCGGGCGTTACGTGAGAGGCGGGCCGAAAGCCAGCCCCGCTCGCGGGGCGCGCCGCGCGATCCCGTCAGCCCCAGCGGCCGCACGAGCCCTGTGCGAGCTTGATCGGGGGAAGATTGCTCACCCCAGGAGGTGAGTGATCCTCCCCCGATCATGTTCCAAGAGGGGCGACGCGGGGGCCGGTGGCCGCGGGGGCCGGAGCAGGCGGGCCGAGGACCGAAACCAGGTGGGAGCGGAGGCCGGGAGCCGGACGGTGCCGGTGCCGGGGGCGGAGGCGGGAAAAGTGCGGCCGATGTGGCGGGAAGGCTTGCCCTGAATATTACTGGCAAGTAACGTTACCGGCTAGTAGGACACGCACGGGCACGGGGGCGCCGGCGGCTTTCAGGTTCCCATCCAGCCCAGAGGAGTCCCAGTCATGCGAAGATCGGCAGCGATTCTGGCGGCGGGCGCGACCGCGGTCCTGGTCGCGGGCCTTAGCGCCGCGCCGGCGCTGGCCGCTCCGTTAGCCCGCACCGGGCAGGCCGCGGCCGCGGCTCCCGCGGACTCGACGCTCAGCGCGACCTATCCGGTCACGGGCAGCACTCATATCCAGAAGCTGAACGCGACGGTCCCGCTCGGGCCGGGCTCGCTGGCCGTGACCCTGGATACGACGACGTCCGCCCTGACCGCGACGCTGAACCTGCCGCCGGCCACTGTGTCGGCGACCGTGCTGGGCCTCCCGGTGACCGCCACGACGGCCTTCATCCAGGACGGGACGGCGACCGGGACGGCCGACCTCAGCACCAACAGCGTCCAGACCACGGCCAAGGAGACGCTGCAGATCACCAGCCTCAAGGTGGCCGGCGTGCCGCTCCCGGTCGGCCGGTCCTGCGAGACCATCGTCCCGGCCGCGATCAGCGTGGCCTCACAGCCGGGATTCAACGTCCTGTTCGGCGGCACCCTGGCCGGCACGTACGCGATCCCGCTGTTCGCGCACTGCGGGCTGGCCACGCCGCTGCTTAACCTCACGATCCCCGGCGGCGGCAACACCATCAGCCTGACCCTGGGCGGCGCCACGCTCGGCTAGCTGGTTCCCGGGTCACCGGCCGGCGCAGGCCCGCTACTTGCCCCCCTCGTAGCGGGCCTGCGCCCTTTCAGCCGACGGTGACATAGGCCGGAAAAGGCCAGGCCACATCATGAGGGCGCGGACGGTATGCCCTCGGCTACGCTCAACCCGTGGTAGTCATCCAGCGCCCGGCCCGGCTGAGCGACATCGCGGCTGAGCACCTCCGGGAGCGAATCCTGCGCGGAACCTATCCGCCCGGATCGCCGCTCTCCCAGGAGACGCTGGCCCAGGAATTCAATATCAGCCGGACGCCGCTGCGGGATGCGCTGAAGGCGCTCGAGCGAGACGGCCTGGTGGAACTGGACGAGAGCGGATCGGCCTCGGTGGTGGATATCTCCCCCGAGGATGCCAGGGACCTGCTGCGCATCCGGGAAACTATCGACGCGGTCGCGGCGCGCCGGGCGGCTTCGCTCCCGGCCGAGCGCCGTCAGGCTCTCGCGGCCGTGCTGCAGCCGATTCTCGAGGAGCTGGATGCCTCCTCGAGGGTCGAGGACCGGTATCGCTTCCGCGTCGCGGACAGCCGTTTTCACGTGGCCATCCTCAAGCACTGCGAGTCGAAGCAGCTGAACAGCTGCAAGGCATTCGTGCACGGGACGGCGCTGTCGATTTACTCGTCCCGCATACCCAGCCCG
>Ga0193726_1003058_pt1 | contig 10882 bp, 10 predicted proteins | sample H2c1metaG_FD_144928 | JGI IMG/M metagenome (GOLD analysis project Ga0193726, IMG submission 144928) | Soil microbial communities from a riparian zone of the East river system, Colorado, United States - H2c1 | ecosystem: Environmental > Terrestrial > Soil > Riparian zone | place: USA: East River... | reverse complement strand
CGGCAACCATCAAGGGTTGCGCGGCGGCGAGTCTTGCCTGCAGCACCTACAGCCATCCGCTGGGATTTTTCGGACACTCCTTGGGGCCGACGATCGGTATGTGGGACAACCAGGGTCCCACACCGGGAACGGGCGACTACCCGCTGCACCGAGACACGGTCTATGCGATCGAGGGCAACGTTGCGGTGTCGCTTCCGGAGTGGGGTGGGCAGCGCGTGCAGATCATGCTGGAGCAGGGCGCTCTGTTCGATGGCAAGAGCGTGCGTTATCTGGCCGGGCGTCAGACTGACTGGCACCTCATCCGGTAGCTTCATTCAAAACGAATTCGCCGGCCCTTTTAGAAACGCAAGCTCCTCAGCGGTTGAAGAGCGTTTGAGTGCTTCGTTACGATGTGGAAAACGGCCAAATCGCTCGATGATGCTCAAGTGCATCGCTGCATAACGCGTCCAGACATCGTTGCCGAGTTGCTGGATCATCCTCTGCGCGGTCCTCGCTGTACTCGAAAGGCAGATACAGAAAATATTTTTCGTTCCTGTCCTTCAACTTTTTCTCGACGCCCCGTGCGATGGCGTCTCTGGAAAGGCGGCGCGCGATAGGGTCGGCGGAAAAAGCACGCGCGTCGGCCCTGAACATATTCCGCGAAAACTGGTCCAGGACAATTACCGCGGCGAGGATCGATCGCGGTGAGGAAATTCCAAGACCGTCTTGTTCTACGAGTTGCTCGTGCAGTTGCAGGAAGCGAGCGCGAATCTGCTCGTCAATCTCGCGGCTCTTCGCAAACCAGCGAGTTGCTCCGAGCTCCTCGAACCAGAAGTGAATGACGTCGCCGACCCACGGCAGTTCGACACAGTCGGTTTTTGGCAGATCGGTCACGGTCAATCCGGCAGGCCGGCCATGCGCAGGGATTCGGCCAGACCTGCTGCATCGGCAGGAATCTTAAACGGCTGTTTCGATATGAAATGTCGGATCGAGAATTCTGGCTTCAGGGCCAAACATTCGGCTGCGCTGGCCTGTGCCATATCGATCTCCTCCAGCCGGGCGTAGCAGCCGGCCATAAGAGCAGCGACCCGATAGGGACGGGCGGATAAGTAGACGAATGCGGCCAAGGCTTCCTGGTAGCGGTGCAGTAACGTGTACGCCAAGCCTAGGTAGCGCCAGTACCAAGGCTCATTGAAGTACGCGTCGATCTCCTTGGCCCGCTTGAACCAGGCTAAGGCTTCTTCCGCCCGTCCAAGGTAGAGCAGGGTGATTCCCATATCGGCCACGATCCATTGGTTGTTCGGATTCATCTCGGTCGCGCGCTGTATGCATTGCAATGCCAGGTCGTAGGAACGCCGCAGCAAGTGGGCCCAGCCCAGCCTCGACAAGCAGCTGCCTTCGTCTTCGTCCAGCTCAACCGCTCGTTTCGCAAGTGCGAGCGCCTTCTGCAAGGCGGCGTCGGAGTTGCTCGCGTCGTCCTGCCATTTGAGGCAACAAATGGAAGCCAGCAGCGCGTGAGCATGTCCATATCCGGGATCGATTTCGACTGCTTTCTCGAACAAGCGCGTCGCCTCGGCGAGGCCATCTGGATTGGCCCACGGGAGTGCATTGCCTTTCAGCACACACTCATATGCCGCCAGACTGGCGGACGGTTTACGTCGCGCACGCACCGCGGATACTTGAACTCGCCCAACGAGAGTGCTGACGATCGTTTGCACAACTTGGTCCTGGACGGCAAACAACTGCGCCGACTCTCGGTCGAATTTCTCGGCCCAGATGTGACTGCCGGTGTCATTGTCGATCAACTGCACGCTAATTCGGATGCGCTCGCCGATCCGTCGCAAGCTGCCTTCGACGATGAAGCGGACGTTCAATTCGCGGGCGACCTGTCGCTTGTCGACTGCGGCGCCGCGATAGCGGAACGAAGCAGAGCGAGAGCGCACGGCAAGCAGGCGCCAGCGCGACAGCTCGGTGATGACATCCTCGGTGATGCCGTCACTGAAATACGCCTGTTCGGGATCACCGCTCATGTTGGCGAAAGGCAGCACGCAAATTGCAAGGCGCTCAGGCGCTGCTTCGCTTTCGCCTGGGGTAGGCGGGAGCATTTCCGATGCGCCCGAAATCGGAGCGGGCGGGGTCACCACGGGGGAATCGGGAATCTCTCCAACGGCAGGGACCATGTGATATCCCCTGCCTCGCAGACCGGCGATGTAACGCGGCAGGCGCGGATCATCCCCGAGGGCATCGCGCAACAATTTGACGCGCTGACTCACCGTCTCAGGGCTGACGATGATGCCGGGCCACACCAATCGCATCAATTCATCCAGAGAAACCAAATTGGGCGCGGCCCGCACCAACGCCAGCAGGAGATCGTACGATAGCTTGGGAAGGGGAATAGGTCCGTCAGTGCGGCTGACGAGCTGGCGTCCGGTATCGATGGTCAAATCAGCGAGGCTGTATTTCATCGAGTCGGGGCCGAAAATAACGCCGGAACCCAAGCTTACACTGGGAGCGAGGCCGCCGGCAGCACGAGCCGGCGGCCTCTCGGGTACAGATTCCATCGTCAACCGACTAAGACTTGGACCGATTGACGACTTGAACGTGCAGAGAGCTAAGCGTCGTTTTGTCGACCTGCACCACCGCGTTAGCCACAGCGTCATTGATGCAGTTCTGCCACAGGCGCCGGCGGGTCATCTCAATGCTCTCGAACGGAGCACAAACCTGCTTCGCAGCACCGCGCAGGCGTGCATACAGAGCCTGGGCGCCCTGTTCAGAGTCAAGATTCAAGTCGCCGTAATGCACGATCTTCGTCAATGCCGCGGGCTCGGCGGCCACAGCTTCCCCGCCGCTCGCGGCGCAAATGAGAGTAAAGAGGCCTGCGGCCAACATCGAAGTTCTCGGATTTGATTGAGTTTTGTTGATGGTATTCATGGCTATCTCCTGGGTAATTTGTGATGAATGCAAGTGACTAAACACGATTCACAAGTTACGGAAACAGCTCGTGACCCACATGAACGCCTGCCAAAGCGTGCGTGAACCTTTGCCAAAGAATTCGTGAAGACGAATTGCTGCGAGATCGCGGCGTCGACGCTCGCGGCCGCGGTTATGTGAAGTGCCGCCTCCTCGATTTTTAGATTTTGATTTTCTCCACTAGAATGTCTTCAAAGCGGCTCAACGAGCCGGAAAACGGAATTTGTAGATAACAACAAGGATCAGGAACATGGGAGTTCGCTCACCGGGCGTGTGGCTGGCGTTATTCTGCTGTGCAGTACTTACCGCGTGCGGTGGCGGGGGTGGGGGTGGATCGCCACCACCACCGCCGCCGCCACCACCTCAATCTCAGACGATCACCTTCGCTCAGCCCGGTCCCCTGTCGGGCGCGGTTGGCGCAAGTCTGACCGACCTCGCGTCCGGCGGCGCCGGCAGCGGTGCAATTAGCTATGCCAGCAGCAACACGGCAGTCGCTTCAGTCAATGCGACGACTGGTACGGTCACGTTGCTCACGACGGGAAGCACGACCGTTACGGCCACTAAAACAGCGAGCACCGGTTTTAATTCCGCGACTGCGAATTACACGGTGAACGTGACGCCGGGGGCTCAGGCGATCGCGTTTACGCAGAGCGGACCACTCAATGTGCTGCTCGGCTCGGTCACGAACAACGCAGCCAGCGGCGGCGCCGGAACCGGCGCCATCAGTTATGCAAGTTCCAATGCCGATGCCGTAGTGGTGGATCCGGCGTCGGGTGCGGCAACGGCCATGGGGGTCGGCACAGCCGTGGTTACCGGCAGCAAGGCGTCGGATGTTAATTTCACAGCGGCGCAAGCTACTTACACCGTCAATGTGCAGACCCCGACCAAGGTCAGCGCATGGATCGGGGCCCAGGGCACCAGCGTGAGCATGCCCGCCTCGGCAAACGGCAAGCAGTTCGGCCGCGCACGGGTGTCCGACTGCTCCATCGCGGGCGCCGTTGCCAACTGTAGTTTGGCGGAATTGGATCCCGTCAACGGAACCACAATCAACGATACGCGCGCGACACTCACAACGCCTGCTTACTACGCCATCACCAATGGCACGAGCGTGGCAACCACCACCACGATCGGAACGCCGATCATCGCCAGCGCCACCCGCTTTGCCGAACGCATCGGTCATGCAACGGCTTTTTTCAACGGCAGATACTGGGTGATCGGCGGCGGGGTACCCGGCGTCACTGGCGTGGCGCCGTTGCCAAGAACGGCGCAAGCGGACGTTTGGTCATCGGCGGACGGCAAGACCTGGAAACTCGAGACCGCCGACGGCGGATTCGGAGCACGCTGGTTTCATCAGGTCGTTGTTTTCCAGAATCGATTGTGGATCATCAGCGGCGCGCCAAGCGAGCAGGCGCCCGGGCTGCCTTATCTGACGGATGTGTGGTCGTCAGCCGACGGCGTTACCTGGCGGCAGGAAACCGCCGACGCGCAGCTGCCCTGGTGGTCAACCTCGCTCAACGTAGTGGTTTGGAACAACAGGATGCTGGCCGTCTCCGGTGGCCGCACCTTTTCGTCGACTACCGGTGTGTTTACGGAGATCTCGGCACCCGGCACGATCGTCGTCACCGGCACATCGTTGGGGCGCGCCAATGCATCGCTGACGATTTACAACGGTAAATTGTGGTACATCGGCGGGGTGCTTGGCTACCCGCTGGGTGTCCCGCAAACAGGCAGCGCGATGAATGATGTCTGGCAATCCACCGACGGCGTAGCTTGGACGCAGGCAACCGCCGCGGCTCCCTTCTCGCCGCGCTATGAGCACGTCGCGTTCGTTGCCAACAATAAACTTTGGGTGTTGGGTGGCCAGGGCCATGCGGGAGGGGTGGACGGTGCTCCCTCAGCCGATGCGTGGTCGACCACCGACGGTATTACGTGGACGCTTGAGCAAACGAGCGCGCTGGCTCGATCGTATGTGTCGTCAGTGGTGCAGGAAACTTCTCCCAGCAGAGCAACGCTCATCGGCGGAATACAACTTGGCTATTCGAACAACGTCTGGCAAACGACGAATGGTACCGATTGGTCCGAACAATCGACCCATGCGCAATTCTCCTCAGGAATGCACTACGCAGTCGAGTTCAACGGCCAGGTTTGGGTGGTAGGCGGGAGCGCAATTGACGGCACGGTGAATGGCTTTGTCTCGAACGCCATCTGGCGAAGCAGCGACGGCTTGAACTGGTCCCGGGTGACAACATCCGGCACGATTTTCTCGCCGCGTACCGGTCACACTGTAACCGCGTTCAACAACCAGCTCTGGGTGATCGGCGGCTTTGACAATCCCGCCAATGATGGCGGCACGGCCACGACCATGAACGACGTCTGGTCGAGCAGCGATGGCATCACCTGGACTCGGCGTGCTCCCGCAGGCGGCACGGTTTTCTCGCCGCGCCAGGGTCACGACACTGCAGTATTCAGCGGAAAACTCTGGGTCATCGGCGGCACGGGTGCGAGCGGCGACTCGAGCGATGTCTGGTCCTCGGTTGACGGCACCTCTTGGATCAAAGCCACCGGTAATGCAGCGTTCGGTGCGCGCTCCGCGCATCGCGTCATAACCTTCAACAATGCCATGTGGCTGATCGCGGGAGGAACGGTGACCGGCCTTGGCGACGTCTGGAGTTCGACAGACGGCGTCACATGGATCCAAGCGCAGCCCATCGGCCAGAGCTTCCCGGCACGCACTTGGGATTCGGTTCAGGTGCTCAACGGCCGCATGTACGTCGTAGCCGGAGTCGGCGACACGAACTATGACACCGCAGTTCGCTACAACGATGTCTGGTCCAGCGCCGACGGGGTGAACTGGCGACAGGAAACGGCGGCGGCCCCGTTTGCGCCGCGCGCCCTGGCCACCGTCATTACCCATAACAACGAGTTGTGGCTCATCGGTGGATTCGGGTTCGGCGCCTTTAACGACGTCTGGCGTTCGGCTGATGGCGCGAACTGGAGCCTCGGCTACAGCGAAGACATCGTGTCGCCATAAACTCGTAGGCCGATTGCACGATAAATTGATGTCGACTTGCAGCGCGTACAAGCGTCGTACTGGCGGGGGATATGCCCGCGCAGTAAGGAGAAACGACGATGGCTCTGACACTACAAGCGACTCTGGTGTTTGAGCGCGAGATGTCCGCAGCGCCAAAGGCGGTATTTGCGGCGGACGGCATTGAGACCAGGCTCAAAAATACGACTCAGCTTGCCTCATTAATAGGCGAAGACATGGTCAAAGGTTACACAACGTGGACGAATGCGTCGCTCGACAGCCTGGTTCGATATCTACGGCAGTGAGGCCGCCGCGATCGCCCCGCTTGGCAACGCAATTGATCGAGCGCAGCATTTGCGGCGGGCGCTGAACGCAAGCCAGAATGGCGCGCTCCCTGCGCCATCCGCGCGCGTCATGCGAACATCGATTTACAGCTTCGAGCCGATGTGCGGATCGCTGACGCTGTCGAAGCCGTTTTCGATATGCCCCGCATAGTGGCGCACGAAGCTGGGATCGGTACTGGCGGTGATCATCAGATCGTACCAACGGAAGCTGGTTGCCAGCAGAACCGGCACCGTGACTCGAGCGCCGGGCGCCAGCGGGAAATGCTCCTCGCGGCGATCGTATTGATTGGCGATTGTCACCGTGGTCCGCGCCGTCGCGACGTTTTCGATCTCGAGGAGAATGACTTCGCCCGCAATTTCGGGGATGGCGCGGACTTCAAGATTGGCAGATGTGCGAGTCAGGTCGCCGGCTAGGCGGCGGAAGAAGCCGTTCGGGCCGTAGACAGACAGGTCATAGTTCGTTCCCCCGGTCGGGCTCCAGCGATCGGACAGCACGCGCTTGGCCGCATCGACGGTGTAGCCCCAGGGTCCGGTCCCTTGTCCGCTGTTTTCGGCCGCTTGGGCAGTACGCACATGAAAGAACGCACCGGCCGTGCCGAGGTTTTCGAATGCAATCGACACTGTCCGCGCCGAGACGTCCGCGGTCGCGTCGGCTCGCAATCGATAGGGCAACGCGCGCGCGAGGCGCCGTCCCGGTTCTTGGGTCGGCATCGTCTGAACTGCCGGCACGGCAATAGGGATGTTGGGCGCTGGTTGGGCGCCGGCCGCGATCATTTCCTGTGTCACCGGCGCCAGCGCGCCCGCCGACACGAAGCTGACGAAATTGTCCGTGTCGGGGAGTTTCGGCGGCACTCTGTCGGCAACCTTGAAGTTGAGCGCCGCGGTCAGATCGCCGGAAATCGCGCGCCGCCAGGGCGTGATATGTGACTCCTTCACCCCGAAGCGCTTCTCAATGAATTGGATGACGGAGGTATGGTCGAATACTTGTGAGCAGGCCCAGCCACCGCGACTCCAGGGCGAAACGACAAAGCACGGCACGCGTGCGCCGAGGCCGTAGGGGCCGGGCGCAAAGCTCGCGACACCTTGCACGCCCGGATAGAGTTCATTGACGGTGTCGACCGTCGACAGACCGTCCGCCGGGCTCGTCGGCGGCGTCGGCGCGATCAGGTGATCGAAGAAGCCGTCATTTTCGTCGTAGTTCACGATCAATACTGTCGAGGCCCACACCTCCGGGTTGGAGGTGAGCGCATCGAGCACGTTGGAGATGTACCAGCCGCCCCAATTCGGAGGAAAGGTTGGATGCTCGCAATAGGCCTGCGGCGCCACGACCCATGACACCTCCGGCAAGGTATTGTTCATGACGTCGTTTTGCAATTGTTGGAACAGCGAGCCGCCATTGAACGCGCCGGCGTTGAAGAGGTCGGTGCCGGTTCGGGCCTTTTCGAACAGCGGGCTGCCCGGCTGAGCGTTCTGGTATTGCAGGAAATAAAGCGGCGACGCGTCGCCGAAATTTCCGATGAACGGGTTGTCGGTGAAGCCTTCGAATTGAGCGGTCGTTAGACCGAGGCCGACATCCTGATAAAACTTCCAGGAGATGCCCGCGGCCTCGAGACGTTCCGGATAGGTTAGCCAGTTGTAGCCCTGCTCATCGTTGTTGACCACGGGGCCACCCGGGAGCACGCCATTTCCGGTGCTGCGTCCGGCCGCGAGCGTGAAAGTGCCTGGCGTGGCGCCGGAGAAGGGTTGCCCGATGGTGTCGGTCTGGGTGCCGTTCTGGCCCACCCACCCGGTCCACATGAAGTAGCGGTTCGGGTCGGTTGGACCCATTATTGAGCAATGGTAGTTGTCGCAGACGGTGAAAGCGTCGGCCAATGCATAGTGGAACGGGATGTCGTTGCGTTCGACGAAGGTCATCGTTTCGATGCTGCCTTTGGCAGCCACCCAGTTGTCATTGTTGCCTTTGTTCCAGGCGCCGTGCGCGTCCGACCAGTTATGGGGCAGGTCGCGGACGAATTGGTAACCCAGGAACGGCTGCGGCGGCCTAAACGGCAGCAAAGTGGTCGCGCCGTTCGGCTGCTGGAACACGGAGTTACCCGATGGCAGAGTTACCGCGCGCGGATCGTCGAAGCCGCGCACGCCGCGCAGAGATCCGAAATAGTGATCGAACGACCGATTCTCCTGCATCAGGACGACAATGTGCTTCACGTCCTTGATCGTGCCCGAGACGATTTTCGGTTCGATGGCCAAGGCGCGCTGAATGGATTCTGGAAATGCGGTGCTGAACGCCGCCGCTCCCAGGGCTCGAAGGACTGTGCGTCGGTCTGTCTTTGGCATTTCGTTCCCCTGAATAGTCTGTGGAAACGAGCCAAGCTAGCTGGCCTTCGTTACGCTTTTTTGACGACCGGCCGTGAAGCGACGATTGAATCTGTGCAGTGGACGCCTCGTCGGCGGGGAAGACGAAGCTTTACCGCAGGGGCGCGCCTAGCACATTTGCGACACTAGCCCGGCGGCGCAGTTCCTGTGCTCTTGGCCGACTTCAGGCAGGTTTTCATGAACTGGCGATGCGCATCGCCAGGCTGGATCTTTTGATCATCCGCTTGTTTCTTGCAGGCAGCCCAGGCCGGGTTGTTATGTCGCCCGCCTGCGGGGGGATTCGATGGCGGCGGATTATCGTCGGCAAGCACGGCATTGCCGGCCGCCATCGCCACTGCGGCAAAAACGATAGCTCGTAGGCACAGAGTTTTTCTTGCGAGTTGAGACATGGCGTTACCCTCTTGATAGCAGGAGGAAAATCCTACTCGCTCGATTGTGAAGTGTTGATCCCTGGAGTTGAAAAGCTGTGTCAAGTTCTGTGAATGGCTGAGGTTTTGCGGCCCACTAGTTTTCAAAGTCGGTATTGATGGGTTGTTTGGATAGCACCGCCGCGGCAGGGGCGGGCGCGGTCACCGGCACAGTTGAATCGACTCTCTCGAACTTAAAGCTGTCGCCCCAGACTTTGCCGCTGCCTTGGATGAGGAAAAATCCGAACGCGATGTCGATGCTGTCGGCAGGTACGTCCAAAACGATTTCATAGCGCGTCCAGGATGTCGTGCCGCGTGCCGGCCTCGAGTCCATGTTATCGAAAGAGAGAATTTTCTTGTCGGGTCCATCCACGCGCATCCACATCTGCGCCTTCGCCACGTCGCTGGTCTTCAAGTAGCCGGACATTCTCCATCGGGCACCGCGATAGTTCTCAGCGTCGATGACCTGCATCAGGGTCCCGAAGCCACTGGAGTTGACGCCGGACTTGGCGGCGATAAGGGCGCTCGACTGACCGCTCTGCGCAGTGCTCGTATCGCGAGAAAATTCATAGTCGTTGGGCGCGCTCCCGGCGACGAACCAGCCGAGCGGCAATTCCGCCCATGCAGGCTGCGCGCAGAGCAATGCGATGCAGATGCAAATCAAAGGCGAACGGGGGATTGTCATGGTGCTCCTTCGGCGATGCCGGGTCCGGCATATTGGGGTGCCGTAACGTTCAAGAGATAATAACGAGTAGCGCCCTCGCTCTTGCCGTAGTCGGCAGCGCGACTCTGAGCGGTGTTCAATTGGTGCGATCTCCATGTGAGGCTGACGGCGATTGCGGCGAATGCCGCGATGAAAACTGCGTTGCGCGTTCGGCGCGCGAACCTATGAACCGCCGATTGCCGGTGGGCGGCCGCCAGAATCGTCTGATCGAGATGCGAGGACGGCACTTCCTCGGCGCAGGCTCGGTATCTATCCAGCAAGGAATCATGTTCTTCATTCGTCATGCCACGGCTCCAGCATGATGCGCAGACGATTCAGAGCGTATCGCAGCCGGCTTTTGGCGGTTTCGCGATTGGTGCCGGTTACCTCGCCGATTTCCTCCAGCGTCAAGCCGCCCTCGGCGCGCAGTAAGAATGCTTCGCGCTGCATCATCGGAAGTGATGCCACGGCCGTCATCAAGTCGGCACGCAGGGCGGCCGTGGCCGCCTGGTGTTCGGGTTCATGTGCCGGTGGCGCTGCCTGTCTGTCGAGTTCTTCTGCATCCGGATCAAACGGCGGTGCTCTGCCAAGTTTCCGCCACCGGTCCATTGTGCGTCGGCGGCCAATCGAGAATAGATAGCTAACGAAGCGCGCCTGTGGGCGGTAACGCTCTCGCCCCTGGATCACCGCCATCCACGTTTCCTGCGCGATTTCTTCGGTGTCGCCGATTTCGGGAGATAGTCTTCGAACAAAGCGCTGCAAGGAGGCGCGATGACGTTCGTAGAGTTGCCGGAAGGCGTCCTCGTCGCCGCGCTGGTAGCGGCGCATCAGGACTTCATCTGATGCGGCAGTCGATCTGCGCGCGCGGCTTTGGCAAAAGGTGCCGGAAAAACTCCTGTTATCGACCAGTGCGGTCACGATGGCGCCCAATCCTCGATTCATTAAGCTGTCTCTTGAGTAGTTTATCGCCGGTCGGCTCGAATCGGGGTTAACAGATTCCCATAGCCGACTCGGCTATTGCGGCTATGATTGGCGCACCGAACGAACCCAGACCCTGAATCCACATTCACGGCTGCGT
>Ga0193726_1003057_pt1 | contig 10882 bp, 10 predicted proteins | sample H2c1metaG_FD_144928 | JGI IMG/M metagenome (GOLD analysis project Ga0193726, IMG submission 144928) | Soil microbial communities from a riparian zone of the East river system, Colorado, United States - H2c1 | ecosystem: Environmental > Terrestrial > Soil > Riparian zone | place: USA: East River... | reverse complement strand
CGCGTCCAGGGTCGCCAATTCGAACGCTATCGCCATTCCCCCGATTACGGTGGTAAACGGCCATGTGCTGGCATTCTTCGCCAACTTCACATACTCCTACCGGCGCGCCGGGCGGCGGCACCGATGTGGCGTTCTGCCGCTTATGCGTCGTTCAGCCTCTTCGACCGTTCACCGCGTCGGTGGATCGAAGAGCGCCAATTCCTGCTCGTCCGGCACCGCGAAGTGGCCGACGTAGGACGTCATCAGCTCGCGGGTGAACGGCGACGGTGCGTCGGGCGTCCCGCCCGGCCGGGCCGACACCCGCCGACACAATTCATCGAACGGCACGTCGAGATAGTGCAGCTCGACCGGGACGCCGAGGGCTCGGGCGCCCAAGCGCTTCTCGTCCCGGTCGCTGCGCGCCCAGAACCCCGACTCCAGAATGACGCTCACGCCGGACGCGAGGAGCTCCTGCGCGAGATCCCAGAACCGAGTCTCCAGCCGATCGCGGATCTCGTCGGCGAAGAGGTCGATGCCAAGGTCGTCCAGCCATTCGTCGGGCGAGAGCCGGACGGCGGGGATCTCGAGCGCCAGGCGCTGCGCCACCGTCGTCTTTCCCGCCCCGGGAAGACCGCACATCAAAACCAGGCGGGGTGTCGGGGGCGTCGTCACCCGACGATGATCCCCCGGTACGCACCGGACGCGCCGCCCGTTATCGAGCGGCCGACCTGTCGACTCGGTCGAGCCGTACGGATAATGGCGGCGTGCGCACCGACTTCGACCCGGCAACCGAGGGACCGGGCCGGTTCTACCGGCTGCTGAATGCGGTCGTGGTGCCGCGACCGATCGCCTGGGTCTCGTCGACGTCGGCCGATGGCGTCGACAATCTGGCGCCGCACTCGTTCTTCACGGTCGCGAGCGTCACTCCGCCCATCGTGCAGTTCACGTCGGTTGGGCCGAAGGACACGCTGCGCAACGTGCGCCAGACCGGCGAGTTCGTGGTCAACCTCGCACCCGAGCCACTGTTCGAGCAGATCAACGAGACCGCCACCGACTACCCACCGGAGATGGGCGAATTCGACGCGGCCGGGGTCGATCGGGAGCCTAGCGCGCTGGTCCGGCCGCCTCGGGTGGCCGGATCACCGGTCGCGCTGGAGTGCCGCCTGCACCGGATCGTCCCGGTTGGCGACTGCCATCTCATCCTCGGCGAGGTGCTGCGGGCCGCGATCCGTACGGACGTGCTCGTCGACGGCCACCCGGACGTGCGCCTGCTGCGGCCGCTCGCCCGGCTCGGTCGGGACGAGTGGTGCACCGTTGGCGAGGTACGCGAAATTAAACGACGTCGCTACCGGCCGTGACCGAACCACGGTTTACGGCGTGCAGCTGATCGGAATCGACGAACTGCCCCCATCAAGGGCCGGGCTGGCCGTCAACGTAAGCCTGGCCGTGACATCGGAACAATCGAACGCCGGAACCGCGATCCCGGCGGCGGACACCGACCCGCCGCTGACGTCGTACGTGTGTGAGATGACCACAAGACCGGGAATCGCAATCGTGTCCTGCGTGATCGTCACGGTGACGGACGCCAGGCCCGGTGCGGAGATCGAGAATCCGACGGTGGAGCCGTTGCTCGTGAACGACGTCAACGTTGGTGCCGCGGGCGGTGCCGTGGTCGGCGGCGTGGTCGGCGTGGTCGGCGGAGTTGTCGGGTTGCCGGTCGGCGTGGTCGGGTTGCCGGTCGGCGTGGTCGGGTGGCCGGTCGGAGTCGGGCCGCCCTTGGTCGGCTTCGTCGGCGGGATCGTCGGGGGGCCGATCGGCGTCGGCCTGCCGCCGACGATCGGTCCACCGGTCGCACGGGCCGGCGGAGCGGTCAACGTCACGCCGGGTGTCGGGATGATGAGGAGCGTCGGGATCGACGTCGGAACGCCGGACGACGCACCCGGGCTTCCGTTTGGCGGTAGTACCGCGGCGAACCCTGGGTCGTTGGACGCCGTGTTGTTTCCGGCCGGTCCGGCGGCCGCGATGCCGGAGTCGACGAGCATGACGATCGCCGCGGCGGCGGCCGCGCCGACCAGCACGCGTGTGATGAGCGAGCTGCCGAGCAGCGATGTGACCGGCCGCTCCTTCTTCACTTCGATGTCGCGCCCGGGCGGCGCGACCAGCGGGACCAACCGGCGCAACAGCATGGACTCGCCGGCGCGCTCCCAGTCCGAGCCGTACCGCATGTTTGCCACGTGCTCGACGGACTGGAGGAACGCGGCCGCGGCGGCTGGGCGATCGGCCGGATCCTTGGCCAGGCCGCGGGTCACGAGATCACGCAGCGGCTCGGGGATGTCGGCGACCGGGATCGGCGCCTCCTCGTGCTCCGTGCGAAGCTCGGCCATCGTCTTGGCCGGGAGGTAGGGCGGATGCCCGGTCAGGCACTCCACGAACGTAGCGGTCGCGGCGTAAAGGTCCGTCCGGGCGTCGGCCGGCTTTCGGTCCCACAACTCCGGCGCCTGGTAGAGCGGCGTGCCAGCGCCCGGCCGCATGCTGTCCACCGGTGGCACCACGCCGAAGTCCACGATCTTCACAACGCCACTGCGGCTGATCTGGACGTTGGACGGCCGGAAGTCGCGGTGCAGCAGCCCACGCTTGTGCGCGGCCGCGAGGCCCAACAGAGATCCCTTGAGAATCGCGAGTGCGACCTGTGGCTCGAGCGGGCCGCCGCCGCGGCGGAGCAGGTCGTCGAGGGACACCCCGTCGACCAGCTCCATCACGAGCGCGCCGCCGGCCGGACGTTCGATGTATTCGTACAGCCGCACGATGTGGGTGTTGTCCAGGTCGGCCAGCAGTTTGACCTGACTGCGGAACCAGTCGGTCGGTGTCGACCGGCCGTGCCGGCGCGCAGACAGGAACTTGATCGCCACGAAGGTTCCGGTCGGGTCGTGGCGCGCACTCGCGACGGTGCCGGTGGCGCCGGTGCCCAATCGGCCGACCTCGCTGTAGTCGGCTAGTCGCCACGTCATCGCGTTTTCCCCCTGCTACCCATCATCAGCTCTTGCAGATGTACTCGAAGGATGTGCTGGCCTCTCGCCGTTGCGGCGTGAGAACGACGAGCGTGACCTGCGCCGTCTCCTCGCCCGCGCCGTTGAAGGTCCACGGCAGATGCACCTCGGTCGGCTTCGCCGGATCCGTCACCTTACCCACGTGCACCGCGGTGGTGGTTCCGTCGTCGCGCTGCCATTCATAGGTGAACGTGCCGGTGCCACCGGTCGTGATGACCGTTCCGACGACATCCGCATCGAGCTGACACGCGGCGGCCACGTGCCGCTGCACGGTCACCGACACCGATGTGACGTGCAGCGGCCGGTCGACCCGCCACCACACATATCCGCCGACGCCGAGCACGATCACCACGGCAAAGCCGATGTTGATCGCGATGCGCGGCCACCATGCGGGTCGGCCCAATCGTGCGGGCGTGGCGCGCCGGCCGTTCGACGCCGGCACGCCTCGGCCGACCCGTACCGTGTTGTCCGGCTTGGCTGGAGCGTCGACGGAAACCCCGGGCCGCACCGGGGCTGGCTTCGGCGCTCCGGAGGGCGCCCACAGTCCGTGCGGCGCCTCGGTCGACGTGCCGCCCGGCGAGCGCGGCAATCGAGTCGGGATGACCGACGTCTTGCGCGGTCCCCGCGGCGGTGCCGTCGTGGACGCGACGGCCATTGACGCGCCGGCCTCTTCGTCGCTGGTCGCCGCGGTCGCGGTGGCGAGCCGATCCGCACTCGCCTGAGCCGGGATGAGTGGTGAGCCGTCCCGATCCGCGCCGGCCTTGGCGGCGGCCTTCGCGGCGGCGCCGTTCGAGCCGCCGCGGCCGAGTGGCGACCGGAACCGGCGGGGCAGGCTGGGCGGAGGTGGCGACGGCGGTGCCGTGGCGTCGAACAGCGCGTCGATCGCGCGCAGGATCGCGTCGGACTCGGGTTCGTCCTCGATCGCGTATTCGCTCATCGCGGCCGCGATGCCCCCGCGGTCGGGGAAATCAGCAAAGGACCGTGCAACCACGTCGAGGTCGTCGAGGGCGGCGGCGATGCCGGCTTCGTCGGCCCGTCGAGCGCACGCCGCGAGTGCGTCCGCCTCGGTCTCCGCCCGCGTGGCACGCAGGTGGTTCGCGAACAGGCGAACAGTGTCGGCCCAGGCCGAGACGTCGATGTGTGCACCGTCGGTCAGCGGAGGCTCGTCGGTCCCGGCCGGATCACCGGTCGCGATGTCCCAGCGGGCCGAGTCCGACGGTTCGGTCACGAAGCTCGCGCCGGCGACGGTGGCTGCCTCGGTGCGGACCGCGCCGTTCGGGGCGGCAATGACCTTCTCGACGTCATTGCTGGGCGCTGCGCCATCGGCACGTGAGGCCAATGCGGCGTCGTCCGATTCACCGATGCGGTCGACATCCGCGGCAGGGGGCCGGCCGATGCGGACATCGAGCCCGTCCAACGCGGGTCCGAGCCCAGCCTCGGTCAAGTGGATCGCGCCGGTCCGGGTGGCAACGATCGTCTCGGCGCCGAAGGAGCCATGCCACAGGCCACCCTCGTGCAGGCGGGCGAGCGTACGGCCGGCATCGAGCGCGATCAACGCGAGGTCGGCCGGTGCGAGAGTCACCTCGTAGAGCAGGTCGGCGACGCTGGGACCGGGCGCGATCCCGACGAACACCCAGACCTGATTGCCGCCGACCGCGACGTCGGCGATCGGGGCGACGCCCGGCACGTTGGCGCGCATCACCTCGCGTATCGCGGTCAGAACGCGATCAATCGTCGCGCGATCGGACGCGGCGATGGGCAGACGCATCGCGGCGCACAGGCCACCGTCGCCCAGCAGGATTGCGCCCCACGTGCCACATGCGCCCTCCCGGCGCAGGTCGGGGACGAACTCGATGCGTGCCATCTGGCTATCCCCGGCTAGATCGTGAACAACGGGTAACGCCCGCGGCCAGGACCGCGCCCTCTACGGTTTCATTACTGTCGTGACCTGACAAGACCCTCGACGCGCGGGCCGGGGTTGCGCACGGTCGGATTCGCGACGCCGCCGTGGCGTTGCGAACCTCGAGCGATATGGAGATGTCGTCCAACCGTCGTAACCCCTCAGAACCCTCGAAGCCCGGCCAACCCTCGCGGGCTCGTCCGACTTCGCCTCAAATATCACGACATATCGCGGCCGTCCACACCGGAGGCTCAGACGCGATGCTGAGAGTACGGCACAGACGTACCCGCCCGCACGTGCTGGAACCTAGCCATCACGGTCAGCAACCTTGACCTTCGGGTCACGAGATCGGGGCGAACGGGCAAATCGCAGTTCACCGTGCGGAATTGCTCGATGATCGGCCATCGGGAGCATATCGAGGCGGGCCGCCCGGCGCCCGCCCTGCGGATCCGTTGCGGCCGCCCGGACGGATACCGGGCGCGCGTCCAGACCGTTTCCGATCTTCTTCCGGGCCGCCGGGCCGGACAGGCGGCCGCCGCGCCCGGCCGGCCGCGGCTCGCCGACCGGACATGCCGCGACGGCGACCTGCGAGTGATCTCTTCGACGAATAGGCTGGGTGCTAGCATCGGTGGCCCTCCCGATCGGCCGCCGCGGCCGCATCCGAGAGGGTTGTCCCGAGCCGGTACGCCCCGAATCGCTACGCACGGTATGCGTCCGGCAATCGCGACGCCGAGGTACGTGTCTGAAAGGCACCTTCACCACGATCGAACGGAGGACGGGTGGCAAAGTCCGACTGGCTGTCACAGGTGCGTCGCGTGGACAAACCGTGGGGCCACGAGGTGCACTTCGCCCTCGAAGACGGAAAGTACTGCGGCAAGGAGCTGCACATCAACGCCGGACAGGCGCTGTCGCTCCAATACCACGAGGTAAAGGAGGAGACGGTCGCCGTGCAATCCGGCCGGCTGCTCTTCCACGTCGGCAAGCACGTCGACGACCTCGACGAGTTCGAGCTGTTGCCGGGCGAGGCCGTCCACTTGGCGCCGGGAACGATCCACCGGATGACGGCGATCGTCGACACGGTCGTCCTCGAAGCGAGCACGACCGAGCTGACCGACGTCGTCCGCCTCGAAGATCGCTACGGTCGCGCCAGCGGCTGAGCGCCCGCGCGACCCGCCGTCGGCGGGCTAGTTCGCGACCGCCGTTACCGCACGGACCGACCGACCCTCGGTGCCGTGGGCGTATTTTGCCAGCACTTGCGCCCGAGCGTCGGCGGCCCGGCGCAGCGCGGCCTGACGTGCGGCGGCGACCTCGACGGCGAACTCCGGATGGCTCGCGAGCACGTCCGCATAGCCAGCGCCGGCATCGCGCAGCATGCGATCGGTCGCGGCCGTGATCAGGTAGGCGGCCAGCGACTGGCCGGATGCCGCGGCCGCTCGGGCCAGAGCGTCCCGGAGGGTCTCATCGACATCGATGGCGACGGTGGTGATGGCCATGGAAAAGAGCGTAACGCCAGCCATCCAACACCGCAGAGCACGTGGCGTCGGCACCGAATCCATGGTCGTTTCTGCATTTGATAACGAATATGGTTTTCGTTAGCGTCAAGGTCATGAGATCGACTTACACTCGGCGACCGTTGGGCCCCGCGTTCCTGGTCCGCATATCGGTCGCCACGGTGCTCGCCGGCGTCGCGGTCGCCGCTCTCGCCGCGTGCGCGACCACACCGAAGACCGCTGCTTCGACCGGAAAGGTACGGGTCGTCGCCGCGGAGAACTTCTGGGGCAGCCTGGCCAGCCAGCTCGGCGGCGACCACGCCCAGGTGACCAGCATCATCACGAACCCGGCGACCGACCCGCACGACTACGAGCCGAGCGGCCCGGACGCGGTCAACCTCTCCGGCGCCCAACTCGCGATCATCAACGGTGTCGGCTACGACGCCTGGGCCACCAAGATCGTTTCCGCGGACCAATCGTCGAAGCACACGGTCCTGACGGTCGGCGATCTCGTCGGTGTCGCGCCCGGCGGCAACCCGCACCGGTGGTACTCACCGGCCAACGTACGGAGGGTCATCGATCGCATCACGGCCGACTACACGTCGATCGATCCGAGCGACGCCGCCTACTTCAAGAGCCAGCACGACACCGTAGTGAATACGAGTCTCAAGCAGTACTTCGACCTGATCGATCAGATCAAGACAACCTACGGCGGAACACCCGTCGGCGCCTCGGAGTCGATCTTCGCCCCGCTTGCCGAGGCGACTGGCCTCGACCTCATCACGCCACCGAGCTTCCTCAATGCGATCAGTGAGGGCGGCGACCCGACCGCCGCGGACAAGCAGACCATCGACACCCAGATCGCCGAGAAGAAGATCAAGGTGTACGTGTACAACAGCCAGAACGCCACCCCGGACGTGCAGCGCGAGGTCGACGCGGCCAAGGCCAACGGGATCCCGGTCACCACGATCACCGAGACGCTGTCGCCGGCCGGCGCGACCTTCGAGCAGTGGCAGGTCAGTCAACTCACCGCGCTCCGCGACGCACTGGCGGCCAGCCGGGCGTCGGCCTCCCCTACCGCCAGCGGAAAGTAGGCTCGACCGGTGCACCGACACATCCTGGTGGACGTACGGGACGCGAGCGTCACGCTCGGCGGTCGGACGATCTGGGCCAACGTGAACGCGACGGTCGCGGCCGGCGAGTTCGTCGCCATTCTCGGGCCAAACGGCGTCGGCAAGTCGACCCTGCTCAAGGCGATTCTGGGGCTGCTTCCGCTGGCCGCCGGCACCATTGCGCGGGACGCGGACGCGGGTGAGCACGCGATCGGTTATCTGCCGCAGCGCCGCAGCTTCGATGCCTCGCTCCGGGTGCGCGGGCTCGACCTCGTACGGCTCGGCCTCGACGGCGACCGGTGGGGCGTGCCGGTGCCCGGCCGCCGGTCGCGAGCGAACACCCAGCGCGTCCGCGACCTGGTCGACCTCGTCGGCGCCGGCGCGTACGCCCACCGACCGATCGGTCAACTCTCCGGCGGCGAGCAGCAACGCCTCCTCATCGCCCAGGCGCTGGCACGGCACCCGCGACTGCTCATGCTCGACGAACCGCTGGACAGTCTCGACCTGCCCAACCAGGCATCGATCGCGGCGCTCATCGGTCGCATCTGCCGGACCGAGGGTGTCGCCGTCATCATGGTCGCGCACGACGTGAACCCGATCCTGCCGTACCTCGACAAGGTCATCTACCTCGGCCAGGGTGGTGCCGTTTCGGGGACGCCGGCCCGGGTCATCACGACCGAGACGCTGTCCGCGCTTTACGGCATCCCGATCGAGGTGCTCACGACCTCGGACGGCCGGCTCGTCGTCATCGGCCAACCCGAGGCACCGGCGCACCACACCGATCGGCACGAACACGGTCCGGCGGCGCCCGCGCCCGGTCCGGAGGAGCGTGACGCGGTGCCGTCGGCCGACGCCGGCGCGCGATGAGCCCGTTCACCTGGAACCTGCTCGCCGATCTGCGCGAGATGTGGTCCATTCCGTTGCTGCTCAACGCGTTCCGCGCCGGTTCGGTGATCGCGGTCGTCGCGGCGACGGTCGGCTGGTTCATGGTGCTGCGCGGGCAGAGCTTCGCCGGCCACACCCTCGCGCTCGTCGGGTTTCCCGGTGCCGCCGCGGCGGTCTGGCTCGGCATCGGACTGACGGTGGGCTATTTCTCCGCCTGCGTCGCGGCGGCACTCGTGATCGCGATGTTGCCGGCCGCCGGCCGCCGCGGCTATCGCGAAGAGTCCGCGGTCATCGGTACGGTGCAGGCGTTCGCGCTCGCGTGCGGCACGCTGTTCATCTCGCTCTACAAGGGTTTTCTCGGCGGCACGACGTCATTGCTATTCGGCACCTTCCTCGGCATCTCGTCGGCGCAGGTCGTCACGTTGGCGATCGTGGGAGCCGCCGTGCTGGCGACGATCGCGGTGATCGGGCGGCCGCTGCTCTTCGCGTCGATCGACCCGGATGTCGCGGCCGCGCATGGCGTTCCCGTACGCCTTCTCGATGTGTCGTTCCTGCTCGTGCTCGGCGCGACCGCGGCCGAGGCGAGCCAGATCACCGGCGCGCTGTTGGTCTTCGCTTTGCTGCTTCTGCCGCCGGCCACCGCACAACTGGTCACGGCTCGGCCGGCTCCGAGCCTGGCTCTCTCGATCGCCATCGGGCTCGTGACCGTCTGGTCCGCGCTGTTCGTCGCGGTCTACTCGACCTACCCGATCGGATTCTGGCTCACCACCATCGCGTTCGGCCTCTACGTGGTCGTCGGCGTGGTGACCCGCCTGGGGCGGGTCGGTCAGCGGGGAGGCCGGTCTCCGGCGGTCCGCCGCGAGCCGATGCTCGACGGCACGCCGTCATGACGTCCGCTGTGGTCACGCTCACGGCGTCGCCCGCGCTCGGCGACATCTTCGCGCACCCGTTCATGCGGTACGCGTTTCTCGCCGGCACCGCCGTCGCGCTGGCCGCCGGTCTGGTCGGCTACTTCCTCGTGCTGCGGGCCCAGATCTTCACCGCCGACGCGCTGTCCCACGTCGCGTTCACCGGGGCACTCGCGGCGTTAGCGGCCGGATTCGACCTGCGGATCGGGCTCTTCGCCGTGACTGTCCTCGTCGCCCTCGGGATGGGCGCGCTCGGCCGGCGGGCGCGGCCGGACGATGTCGTCATCGGCGGCGTGTTCGCCTGGATTCTCGGCCTCGGCGTGTTCTTCCTGACGCTCTACACGACGCATCGCAGCAGCGGCGCGAACGGCCAGGCCGGCGTGACGGTCCTGTTCGGCTCGATCTTCGGCCTGTCCGGCGGCGATGCTGTGCTGACCACGGTCGTCGCCGCTGTCGTCTGCCTGGCCGTCGTCACCATTGCCCGGCCACTGCTGTTCGCCAGCCTGGACGAAGCCGTTGCCACCACACACGGGGTCCGGGTGCGCCTGCTGGGCTACGGATTCCTCGTCCTCGTTGCGCTGACCACGGCGGAGTCGACCCAGGTCGTCGGCGCGCTCCTGATCCTCGGGCTGCTGGCCGCGCCGGCCGGCGCCGCGATGCGGCTGACCGCGCGGCCGTTGCGAGCACTGTGGATTTCGGCCGGTATCGCGGTGGCCAGCGTGTGGATCGGGCTGGCGATTAGCTACGCCGTACCGCGGGTACCGCCGAGCTTCGGCATCCTCGCCGTCGCGACGCTCGCGTACCTCGGATCGGTTGCGGTGTCGGGCCGCCGCCGCTGGGCGGTCGCCTGACGGCCGTCAGCCGGACGGCGGCGCGTTTTCGAGGCCGGCGACGCTGCCGGTCATCGTGGCGCCGGTCGGCTGGGCGAATGCCGTACACAAAGCGCTGCGATTGCCGAGGTTCCACTGCTCCGGGTTCGGCGCCTGCGGATACCAGGAATATCCCACCGCCTGGTTGTGGTACTGGGTCAGCGACTTGAGCCCCAAATAGAGCGCGACCTTCGACTCGCAGGCGTTTTGAAAGACGGCCGCTCCCTCCGCCGCATCCAGCAACGGTCCCGAGCGGGCGCGATAGACACCGACCGCCTCGCGTGTGTGCGGCCCGCCGCAGTCGGCCGGCCGCGACCGATCGTCAATGCACTTGATCGCGGCCGGTTGCGAGCCCCGCAGTCCCCCGGCGAGACTCGTCCGGCTTTGCGTGAGCTGACCCTCCCAGGTCGCCGTCGGCACCAGGACACACGCTCGCCAATGGGCGCCACGGCGCCACGCATTCGGGTCCGGCATCGCGACGCCGAGCCATGCGTACGCCCCGCGCCAGTCTCCGCCGAGGTACGCGTCGGCATCGTCGGCGCATCGCTGGTACGTCGTTTTGACGGTCGACGAGGTCGGCGCCGGTGGCGAGGCGGATGCCGTCCCACTCGGTGTGGCCACCGTGACGACCTCGAAGGCGTGCGTGTCCGTACACGGAACGGTCGCTGTACGGTCGTCGACCGACCAGATCG
>Ga0193726_1003056_pt1 | contig 10882 bp, 6 predicted proteins | sample H2c1metaG_FD_144928 | JGI IMG/M metagenome (GOLD analysis project Ga0193726, IMG submission 144928) | Soil microbial communities from a riparian zone of the East river system, Colorado, United States - H2c1 | ecosystem: Environmental > Terrestrial > Soil > Riparian zone | place: USA: East River... | reverse complement strand
CCCGACGCGCGCGCCAGCGTCAGGTAATTCAGTCCGACGTCGAGCAGGAACGACAGCCGCTCGCGGATTTCCTTCAGCACGCGCGCGGCGATCTCGTTCTGCTGCGCGTTGAGCGCCTTGGGCACAGTCTCGAACCATTCGCCGGCGCGACGCACCGAGAGCTCGGAGATTTCGCCGATATGCTTGCCTGCGATTTTGACACACAGCGCCTCCGGCTTGAGGCGATAGCCATTACAGCCCGCGCAGGGCACGTCGGAGAAATATTTTGCTAGCTCCTCGCGCGCCCACTCGCTTTCGGTCTCGCGATAGCGGCGATCGATGTTGGTGATGACGCCCTCGAACGGCTTCTTGGTGTCGTAGGAGCGCACGCCGTCTTCATAGGAGAACTTGATCTCGTCCTCGCCGGAGCCATGCAGGATGGCGTTCTGCGTCTTCTTCGGCAGGTCCTTCCACTTGGTGTCCAAAGTGAACTTGTAGAATTTTCCGAGCGCGGTGAGCGTCTGGATGTAATAGGGCGATGACGACTTCGCCCATGGCGCGATCGCGCCCTTACGCAGCGTCAGTTCCTTGTCGGGAATGACAAGCTCTTCGTCGATGTGCTGCTCGACGCCGAGGCCGCCGCATTCCGGGCAGGCGCCATAGGGGTTGTTGAATGAGAACAGCCGTGGCTCGATTTCCGGAATGGTGAAACCGGAGACCGGGCAGGCGAATTTCTCAGAAAATAGGATTCGTTCCGGCCCGCTCTTGTCGTGGATTTTTGCAACTTTCTTCGCCGCGGGCTCGATCTGCTCCCTCCCCCTGGGGGGGGGGGGGGGGGGGGGGGGGGTAGCCCCGGGCGCCGGCGTGCGGGGCTTACCCCCCTCCCGACCGGCCTTTGGCCGGTCGACCTCCCCCTCAAGGGGGGAGGTGGCAACAGGCGCATCCGCGTATTCGATCACCGCCAGCCCTTCGGCTAACTTCAGCGCGGTCTCAAAGCTTTCCGCCAGCCGCTGGCCGATATCGGGCCGCACCACGATGCGGTCCACCACCACGTCGATGTCATGAGGGAATTTCTTGTCGAGCACCGGCGCGTCGGCGAGTTCGTGAAACGTGCCGTCTATCTTGACGCGCTGGAATCCCTTCTTGAGATATTCCGCCAGTTCCTTGCGGTACTCGCCCTTGCGGCCGCGCACCACAGGCGCCAGCAGATACAGCCGCGTGCCTTCGGGCAGCGCCAGCACGCGATCCACCATCTGCGACACGATCTGGCTTTCGATCGGCAGGCCCGTGGCCGGCGAATAGGGCACGCCGACGCGCGCCCATAACAGCCGCATGTAGTCGTAGATTTCGGTGACGGTGCCGACGGTCGAGCGCGGATTCTTCGAGGTTGTTTTCTGCTCGATAGAGATCGCCGGCGACAGGCCGTCGATCTGGTCGACATCCGGCTTCTGCATCATCTCCAGGAATTGCCGCGCATAAGCCGACAGCGATTCCACATAGCGCCGCTGTCCTTCGGCGTAGATGGTGTCAAAGGCGAGCGACGATTTCCCCGAGCCGGACAGGCCGGTGAATACGACCAGCTTGTCGCGCGGAATTTCCAGGTCGACATTCTTGAGATTATGTTCGCGCGCGCCGCGAATGGTGATCGCGCGGCTGGCCGCTCCCGTTTGCTGACGTTTGGCCCTTAGAATTTCGTCCATGATCGGCATTTCCAGACGCGTCGAGTGCGCCGCATGTGGGCGCGCATCGCCTACACTCGCGACTTGCCGCCATAAGGGTGGAGTACTCGGAACGTAGGAAGAACGGGACGCGATTTCCAGTGCTCCGTTGCCGCCATCAACGGTTTGTTGGCCACCGGGTTGCGCGCGTCTCAAAAGCCCGAATCGCCGCAAAAGTTCCTTGCGCACTGGCCGTCCCGATGATAGAACAAAGAGAGAACAATGTAAAATGCCGGGGACCACCCATATTGGAGCGTGGACAACTGCCCGGTGACCCGCGCGGCAGCGTTCGCGAAGGCGTAGGGTGGCTTCAGGCAAGTAATGTAATGGAGAGTTGCGATGGCGGGTTCGGTCAACAAGGTCATTCTGGTCGGCAATCTGGGCAAGGATCCGGAGGTCCGGCGCATGCAGAACGGCAATCCGGTGGTCAATCTGAGCATCGCAACGTCGGAAAGCTGGCGCGACAAGGCTACCGGAGAGCGCAAGGAAAAGACCGAGTGGCACCGGGTGGTGATTTTCAGCGAGGGGCTGGCCAAGGTCGCCGAGCAGTATCTGAAGAAAGGCGCCAAGGTTTACATCGAAGGCGCATTGCAGACCCGGAAGTGGACCGACCAGGCCGGCGTGGAGAAATACTCGACCGAAGTGGTGCTGCAGGGTTTCAATTCGAACCTGACCATGCTGGATGGCCGCAGCGGCGGTGGGGCCGGCAATTTTGGCTCGGATGATTCCGGTGGCGATTTCGGATCCGGCGGTCCTTCCAGTTCAGCACCTCGCCGCGCAATGGCGTCGGCTGGAGCGGGGTCCCGCAACAGCGACATGGACGACGATATTCCGTTCTGACAGGTTTTGTAGGGTGGGCAAAGACGGCGGGCGCGCAACGCGCGTCCGATGGCGTGCCCACCACCCTCTAGCACTTGGAACAAAGATGGTGGGCACGGCGCAAGCGCGCCTTTGCCCACCCTACAGCTCTTTCGCTTAAGAAAATCGGGGTCCCGGTTCTGCGAAGCAGCGCTTCGCAAAGAGCTACGCGCTGCATCGCGCCCGGGAAACGAGAGGGCGCCGAGACGGCCGTCACGCCACCACTGCGGCGACCTCCGTCGCCTCGTGCATGCCGATGGGCGGTTCGCTGATAAATCCCGATTTGATGGTGCCGAAGTCGATCTTTTTCAGGTCGATGCGCCGCAGGTCGAGGTCTTCATAGCGGCGGTAGTCGAACACGAGATGGGTCAGATCCTTGACCACGGCCCACTGCGTGTAGTCGTCGCTCGTCTTGCCGTCAGTGCCCTTGTCGCGCACAACGCCCTTGGGAATGTCAATGTCATTGAGAATGTGCAGCGCCAGATTTCGCGCGGCACGCGCATCCTTCGGCTGATTGGCCGAATTCATGAGGAACAGGGTTCGGATCAATCGCGACGGCGGCGTGAAATCGCCGGGGATCCCGCGCAAGCCGCTGCCGTGTCCGGTCGGCGTGAACACCGTGCCGTTGACCGTCGCCTCATCGACGTCCCAAGGCGTCAGGCCAACATAATTGCGCACGTTTTCGAGATGCCAGGGAAACACCGGCGCGTTGGTCGTGGTCGCAATCGGATTGTCATAGATATGCAGCTTGCCGGCGATATGCAGCTTGTCAGGGGTGTACTCGATGACGATGGAGTGCCCACTTGCATCGTGCACCGTGAAGTGAACCGGGGCGAGTTTGTCCTCCATCGGCTTGTAGGCCCACACTTCAACGGTTGGCAGTGCGGCCCTGACATCGGCGACCGAGGCGCAGGTGCCGAGCAGCCAATCGTTGACTAGCAGCACACTCAACGCCCGGCTGGGATCGCTGACTTGCTGGTATTCCGAGCCGGGCAGCCAAAGCGTGCCGACGGACAACCCGCGCTCATTCAGCCCGTCGACGACCGATGAAAGATCGAGGGCGTTCATGCCGACATAGCCATATTTCACCGTCCATTGCAGGCCGTTGCGCTCGTGCGTCTTGTCCGGTGTCCGCGAGCGCATGACCTCGCCGCGGCGGCGCACCAATGGTCGTGAATTGAGCTCCAGGCCGAATTCCATCGAGCGCCCGTTGACGAAGTTCTCGGCGCCGGCGAGCAGGAAGTCGGTACACATCGGATTCGTCCTCAATTGCGGGGGGAAGATTTCTCGTGCGCCGATAAAGCAGGGTGCAGCCCCTTGCAATCTTAGGAAGAAAAAGAACGCGCTGCTACGATAAATTTAGATGCAAGAACGTTGAGACGTGACTACGGTGCGAGTGTGTCGCCGGATGCACCGTTTATTCGGGCAATAACGGCATCTAAGTATTTGTAAAAACAAAGGGAAAAAGCCGCACCAAGAGCTGTTCGGGGTGGTTTTTCGGGCCCCCATACGCTATATGATTCCAAGCAAAAACTGACCGGATTCCCCCTTTGTCTGACACTGAAGATACCAAGCCCGGAGAGCCGCCGGCGCCCTCCGATATTCGTCCCGTTTCGATCCTCGACGAGATGAAGCGCTCCTACCTCGATTACGCCATGAGCGTGATCGTGGCACGGGCGCTGCCGGATGCGCGCGACGGTTTGAAGCCGGTGCATCGCCGGATTCTCTACGCGATGTACGAGAACGGCTTCGAGTGGAACAAGCCGTACCGAAAATCGGCGCGAACCGTCGGCGACGTCATCGGTAAGTACCATCCCCACGGCGATCAGTCGGTCTATGACGCGCTGGTGCGCATGGCGCAGGATTTCTCCATGCGCGTGCCGCTGATCGACGGGCAGGGCAATTTCGGCTCGGTGGACGGCGATATGCCGGCCGCGATGCGTTACACGGAATCGCGCCTGACCAAGGTCGCGCAGTCGCTGATCGACGATATTGACAAGGACACCGTCGACTTCCAGGCCAACTACGACAACTCCGAGCGCGAGCCGCGGGTTCTGCCCGCAAAGTTTCCCAATTTGCTGGTCAACGGCGCCGGCGGCATCGCCGTCGGCATGGCCACCAACATTCCGCCGCACAATCTCGGCGAAGTCATCGACGCCTGCGTCGCGTTGATCGACGATCCCGCTTTGGGCATCGACGATCTCATCAACATCATTCCCGGACCGGATTTTCCGACCGGCGGCATCATTCTCGGCCGGCAGGGCATCCGCTCAGCCTATCATCTCGGCCGCGGTTCGATCGTGATGCGCGGCAAGGTTTCCATCGAGCCCGCGCGCAAGGAGCGCGAAGCGATCATCATTTCCGAAATTCCGTACCAGGTGAACAAGGCCACCATGGTCGAACGAATCGCCGAACTGGTGCGCGACAAGAAGATCGAGGGCATTTCCGACCTGCGCGATGAATCCGACCGCGACGGTTTTCGTGTCGTCATCGAACTGAAGCGCGACGCGGTGCCGGAGGTGGTGCTGAACCAGCTCTATCGCTTTACGCCGCTGCAGACCAATTTCAGCGCCAACGTTGTGGCGCTCGATGCCGGCCGGCCGCAGGTGATGAACCTGAAGGACCTGCTGACGCTGTTCATCGCCTTCCGCGAACAGGTGGTGTCGCGGCGTACCAAATTTCTGCTCAACAAGGCGCGTGACCGCGCCCATATCCTGGTCGGCCTCGCGATCGCGGTGGCCAATATCGACGAGATCATTCGCGTGATCCGTACCTCGCCTGATCCCAACACCGCGCGGGAAATCCTGATGTCGCGCGATTGGCCGGCCAAAGACGTATCGGCGATGATCACGCTGATCGACGATCCCAGGCATCGCCTGGCTGAAGATGGCACCGCGCGGCTGTCGATGGAGCAGGCCAAGGCCATCCTCGACCTGCGCCTGCAGCGCCTGACTGCGCTCGGCCGCGAGGAAATTTCCGAAGAGCTCGACAAGCTTGCGGTGGAGATCGCCGACTATCTCGACATCCTGCGTTCCCGCGCGCGCATCCAGAGCATCATCAAGGCCGAACTTGTCGCGATAAAGTCCGAATTCGCTACGCCCCGCAAAACCGTGATCATCGATCAGGAGAATGAGGTCGAGGACGAGGACCTGATTCAGCGCGAAGACATGGTGGTGACGGTGTCGCATGCCGGCTATGTCAAGCGCGTGCCGCTGTCGACCTACCGCGCACAGAAGCGCGGCGGTAAGGGCCGTTCCGGCATGCAGACGCGTGAAGAGGATTTCGTCAGCCGGCTGTTCGTGGCCTCAACCCATACGCCGGTGCTGTTCTTCTCGTCGCGCGGCCAGGTCTACAAGGAAAAGGTCTGGCGGCTGCCGGTGGCGCCGCCGAACGGCCGCGGCAAGGCTTTGATCAACATCCTGCCGCTGGAGCAGGGCGAGCGCATCACCACCATCATGCCGCTGCCCGAGGACGAATCCTCATGGGCCAATCTCGACGTGATGTTCGCGACGACCGGCGGCACCGTCCGCCGCAACAAGCTGTCGGACTTCATCGACGTCCGGCGCTCCGGCATCATCGCCATGAAGCTCGATGACGATGAAGCGATCGTCGATGTGCAGATCTGCACCGAGCGCGACGACGTGCTGCTGACCGCGGCCGGCGGCCAGTGCATTCGCTTCCCCGTCACCGACGTGCGCGTGTTCACCGGGCGCACCTCGATGGGCGTGCGCGGCATCGCGTTGCCCGAAGGCGACAAGCTGATTTCGCTCACCATCCTGCGCCACATGGACGCCGATGCCGAAGAACGCGCGGCCTATCTGCGCCGTGCCAACGCCGTGCGGCGCGGTGGGGTCGAGGAGGAGGTGGGCACCGACAGCGAGGACGCCTCCGGCGCGATCGAACTCGGCGAACAACGCTATGTCGAAATGTCCGCGAGCGAACAATTCGTGCTGACCATCAGCGAGAACGGCTACGGCAAGCGCTCGTCGTCGTTCGAATACCGCACCACCGGCCGCGGCGGCAAGGGCATCGTCGCGATGTCGGTGAACGGCCGCAACGGCAAGCTGGTGGCGTCCTTCCCGGTAGAAGACTCCGACCAGATCATGCTGGTCACCGACAAGGGCCAGTTGATCCGCTGCCCGGTCGAAGGCATCCGCATCGCCGGACGATCCACCCAGGGCGTGATCGTGTTCGATACGGCTGAGGACGAGCATGTGGTTTCCGTCGAGCACATCGGCGAGGAAGAGAACGGGAACGGGGGGTAACGTCATTCCGGGGCGACGCGGAGCGTCGAACCCGGAATCCAGAAACCTGGTGAACTGGCTGGATTCCGGGCCTGCTCCACACGGTGATCAAGAAATCCGGGGACGCGGGATGATCTAAGTCGTTGTGAATCGTATCAGGATGAATGAGTCATCATTATTCGAATGACGGACGAGACGTCGTCGCAGAGTGAGCAAACGAACCTGAATTGCCAGCCGCCGTTCTTTGGCTTGGAGCGACTGAGGACGATTGCTGTCAATAGTTGTTCTCACTTATACGAGGAATGAGTCGAATTTGACTTATGATATGCTGTCCTGTTGTTGGGCGCTGGGAGTCCGAAATGTCAAGAATACCCGCCGCTGAGCCAGGGTTATTGGGAGACCGGCTATTTACTGACGATAATATCTATCGACCAAGGCTGGGCTACCGCTCACGCGAACCATTTCCCGTAAGTATTACTTGTCCACATTGCGCAAAGATAGGTATCTTCACACACGTCCATGGTACGATGGATGCTCAATATGCTCGGCAATTTCGATATACCGGCAGCCTCGGCCAGCATATGGACATTCAAAATGCACAATTCGCAATCGGATTGCGATTTTGTCCGAACGCTGAGTGTGATGGCGGAGTATGCATCGTCGCAGAAATCAAAAATGGTGTGCCGCGTCTCGTTTCCGTTACACCACCACAAGGTATTGCGTTCCGCATCAACGATATACCTCAGAAGATTGCTGAGTCGTTGAAAGAGGCGATTGCAAGCCACAGCGTTCAGGCATACCGCGCGTCAGCACTGATGATCAGGCGTTGTTTGGAATTGCTTTGTTTGGAAAAACAATCATCGGGAAGCAATCTAAAGCAGCGTGTCGCCAACTTAGGTAAGCACGTTATTCTTTCGCCCGCCCTACTTAGGGGAGCGGACGAGTTGCGCCTTCTGGGTAACGATGCAGCGCACGTTGAGGCCAAAGACTACGACGATATCGATGAAGAACACTCGGAAATCGCCATCGAAGTTACGAAGAAGATTCTTGAGGCGGTCTACCAACATGATGATCTAATTTCGCGCCTCAACAAACTTAAGAAATCCAATTCGTAAGATCTATTGGGAATCCGCTGTCAAGTTCAATTGCAATTTCCGGCCGACGAGTCGGCGCAGGCGTCGTCCGATGACCGGCTCTCCAAAGCAATCCAGAAATCGCCAAGAAGAACTGGATTGCTTCGTCGCTCCGCTCCTCGCAACGACGGCTGGAATTAAATCTCAATCTCCGTCCCGAACTCCACCACCTGCCGCGTCGGCACGCCGAAGAACGCCGCTGACCGTTCGGCGTTGCGTTGCAGGAATGCGAATACGGTTTCCCGCCACACCCACATGCCCGGAATGTCCTCGCTGGGAATGATGGTCTCGCGGCCGATGTAATAGGTGATGTCGGTGAGATCGATGCCGGGCAGCTTGCTCTGGTCGCACGCCAGTTTCAGGCCTTCCCAAATCGTCGGATACTGCATGAAGCCGTAATGCAGGATCACCCGCGTTATGCCCGGAATGATTTCGATCACCTCGGCGCGGTCTTCATCCGGGATTCGCGGTGCTTCCGCGATCAGCACGGTGACCAGCACGACGCGCTGGTGCAAAACGTGGTTGTGTTTGACGAACTGCGTCAGCGCCAGCGGCACGCCGTTCGCGGCCGACGCCAGAAACACGGCGGTGCCCGGAAGCCGCGCGTGGCATTTACTCACCGCGGTTTCGATCAGGTCTTCCTCGGGCTGGCGCAACTTGCCGCGGGCGCGTTCCACCAGCCTGACGCCGCTGCGCCAGGTCAGCATCAGGAACGCCACGATTCCGGCCAGCACCAGCGGAAACCAGCCGCCTTCGAGGAATTTCGTCGAATTCGCCGCGAAGAAAATACAGTCGATCACGAAGAAGAAGCCGTTGACCGGGATCACGACAGCCGGGTGATAGCCCCATTGCAGCGCCACCAGCGCCGCCAGCAAGGTAGTGATCGCCATCAGCAGCGATACCGCAATGCCATAGGCGCCGGCGAGTGCATCCGAGGTGCCAAAACCGAGCACGGCACCGAGCGTCGCCGCTGCCAGCATCCAGTTCACCAGCGGTACATAAATCTGGCCCATTGAATGGCTGGTGGTGTGCTTGATCTGCATGCGCGGCAGGAAGCCAAGCTGGATCGACTGCTGCGTCAGTGAAAACACGCCGGAGATGATCGCCTGCGACGCGATCACCGCCGCCACCGTCGCAAACGCCACCAGCGGATAATGCAGCCAGTCCGGCGCGAGTTGATAGAACGGATTCTCAAGCGCGGTCGGATCGGTGATCAGCAGCGCGGCTTGCCCGAAATAATTCAGCACGAGGGCGGGGAGGGCGATCGCGAACCATGCGAGCCGGATCGGCACCCGGCCGAAATGGCCCATGTCGGCATACATGGCTTCGCCGCCGGTCACCGCGAGGAAGGCAGCGCCGAGGATGGCGAAGCTGATGTGGAAATCCTGGTGGATCAGGAAGTTGAACGCATAGAACGGGCTTACCGCGACGAGCACGCCCGGCGACTTGACGATGCCATGGATGCCGAGCAAGGCGAGCACCAGAAACCACGCCAGCATCACCGGACCGAATATCCCGCCGATGAAGCCCGCGCCCTTCTTCTGCACCAGGAAAAGCCCGATCAGGATGACCACGGTGAGCGGCACCACCGCCGGCGCCAGCGACGGCGCATCGACCTTGAGGCCCTCGATCGCCGATAGCACGGAGATGGCAGGGGTGATGGCGCCGTCGCCGTAGAGCAACGCGGCGCCGATCAGCCCGACGATCAACAATTGGGCGCGCCATGTACCCGGCTGCGCGTTGCGGGCCGACAGCAGCGCCAGCAATGCGACGATGCCGCCTTCGCCGCGGTTGTCGGCGCGCAGGATCAGCAACGCATATTTGAGCGAAATGATCAGGATCAGCGCCCACAGGATCAGCGACACCACGCCGAGGATCGCCTCGGGCGTGAGCTGTCCACCGCCATGGTGGGTGGCGGCCCTGGCGGCTTCCTTGAGTGCGTAGAGCGGGCTGGTGCCGATGTCGCCATAGACGACGCCGAGCGCGCCGATCGTCGCGGTCAGTGGAAGGGCGGGTGAGGGAGGCGAAGGAGCGGCGGGAATCGCGGTCACTGGAGCCCCCAAAGGTATCGCGCCGGCTAGATAAGGGCGCGAAGGCCCAGTCTGCGACGCCGTGCCGCAAATTGCTACGGGATTTCTATATCGGGTTGACGCCGGAATCAAAAACCGCCGGACGATGCCGGCGGTTCTGTGGGCTTGGAGGTCCGGCGGGCATGCCGGGGTAGGTAAACTTTAATTAGCGGCGTTCGGCGGTAACCAGGCGGGCTTCGCGAACCAAACCCTTGGAACCGGAGGCGCGGAGGCAGGAGGCTTCGATGTTGGGCCAAGCCTGCTGAGAGCAATCGCGGGTCTTGATGTCGAGCCGGTCCGCCTTGGCAAGCGCCACGGGCACGCTGGCTTCGACCTGCGGGGCGAAGCCCGGCAGCACGGTAAGAGCGGCTGCGACGAACGCAGCGATAGCGATTGCGGAAAGTGCCTTGATCATTGACGGTCCCCTGTCATGGGCCTTTGCGGCCCGCCGTTTTCGTTAACGGGTTGATACCGGGTCCCGGTTTCCGCATGTCTTCGCGGAAGCGGAATATGGTTTCATCCCGCCGGAGATTTGTTTCGTCGCCCACCCAGGGACGAAACAATTGCCGGCCTGCATAGGAGACGCGGCTACCCCGGCCATGGTTCAAAAAGGGTTGGAAAATAAAAGCTTTGCAGTTGCCCGCTCGGACTGGAACCATCCGCTTGCGGGGCTTCGCAGGGCGAGGTAGAGGGGTTTATGCCCCGTATCGCCCTGTATCCCGGCTCTTTCGACCCCGTCACCAACGGCCACCTCGATGTCGTGAGGCATGCCGTCGGGCTGTGCGACCGGCTGGTGGTCGCAATCGGCGTCAATCCCGGCAAAAAGCCGCTGTTTTCGACCGAAGAGCGCTTGGCCATGGTGGAGGCGGTTTTTGCACCAA
>Ga0193726_1003055_pt1 | contig 10885 bp, 9 predicted proteins | sample H2c1metaG_FD_144928 | JGI IMG/M metagenome (GOLD analysis project Ga0193726, IMG submission 144928) | Soil microbial communities from a riparian zone of the East river system, Colorado, United States - H2c1 | ecosystem: Environmental > Terrestrial > Soil > Riparian zone | place: USA: East River... | reverse complement strand
TTATACGCCGGGTTAAAATTCTTTTGATCTTCAATTTCTATCAGGTGATATCCAAACTGTGTTTTTACTACTTTTCTCTCTCCTTTCTTCCCATTAAAACAAAACTCGTCAAATTCCTTTACCATTCTGCCGGACGTGAAATATCCAAGATCTCCGCCCTGTGTCTTGCTGCCGTCGTCAGAAAATTTTGCGGCCATGCTGTCGAACCTGGCGCCATGCTCAATGGCTAACTGTATGCTGTCAATTCTTTTTTTGGCAATACTGTCTGGCATCGTTGGCTGCCCCTGCCGATCGGTTGTTCCAATTAATATATGTCTTGCCTTTACAGAATCAGGCTGTATCCTTTCATCCAGTTTTTTGGCCACGCTTAAATTACCTGCATCTGAATATGGACCAAACACGGCCTCTTTGGATAAGGCCATAATAGAATCTTTATCGGGTACCTGCAGCGCTGTTTTGGAAATATAAGCATCTGTAAAATTTATAGTGCTGCCGTTTTTTGCCAGGAAAGCAGGGATGTCTGATTCTTTTGTTGTGGCCATTTCTTTTTTCAGTAGTTCCAGGTTATTTTTTAAATCAGCCGTATCTGCAGCAGAAGGCGATGCATCAAAAACAACATAGGCAATGCCCCTGTTCTCGTCCTGCTTAAATTCTTCGGTGTGTTTGTTTACATAGGCAGCAATTTCGTCATCGCTTATTTTTACGGTACTGTCTGGTATGGTAATATAAGGTACATGCACAAAACTAACAGCCGCTAATGTATTATTGTCGCTGTTCATTTTTTCCAGCATCCACTTGGGAACATAGGTTGTATTGGAAAGCAGGGAAACAAACTTTTCATGCAGGCGGTTGCTCACCAGTGCGGGCAGGTATATATTGGTAAAATTTTCTGCCATGGCAGATTTTTGCTTGCGTAATTGTGCAACGGCGTTTTTTGCAGCATTGGCATCGTATACGCCCTGCTCATTGGTAAATTGTTTTTTAAATTCTTCCGGGGCGTTTGGACCGAACAGCATATCATCCAGTTCTTTTGGGGTAACGGAAAGGCCCAGCTTATTTACTTCATCGGTAATATTATTTTCACTTATTATCTGTGTCCATGCATTTTCCCTAACACTCTGGCGCATCATATCATTCATAGGATAACCCATGTTCTGGTATTGATCCTCCATCTGCTTAACTTTTTGATTGTATTCAGTAACCTCGATCTTTTTCCCGTTAATCTCTCCAACGGTAGTATTGTTACCACCAAATAAGCCCCTGCCGGTTTTGCCTACAAAAGCATCCTGCACCAAAAAGCCCAGCAGGGAAACACCAATAGCAATAAATAAAAACCAGGCAGCCTTATCACGAATTCTTTGAATGATTGACATAATAAATAAGTATGTTTTCCTTTTAAAAAAACAGGATGGCAAAAATAGGGTAATTTAGCATATGAACAAATTGTGGAAAACCCGCCGAAACTTGCTTCTGCCGGGGCTTTTATACGCTTTTGCATAGGGTATGGGATAAGGTTGACCCAGGGGATTGTTCCAGGCCTCTTTATAAAATACAAAGTCTCTTATTTTATAGGCCTTACCCGCCCATGTGGAAAAACCCGTTTTGCTGTTGGTAAGCAGGTTGTAAGGTTCATTCTTTATGTTATTAAGTGGAGTAAAAGTTTTTTATTTTGCCGGCAGCCGGAATAATTGTGGATAGACCCCTGGTTATTATTGTTCCACACAGGTATTTTTTTTGAAATAGTTTTACGCCGGTAATGATATTAACAGAAGTTAATAACCCGGTAAAAAGCAATAGCAGTAAGCTTTTGTTATTGTCAGGTAAATGTGAATTAGTGTTGATAAACAGGTTATTTTGTTTTTACCTAATGTTTTGTAAAATTAATATCCACCAATTCACCATGATAGTAATAATAGATTTTTATAAAAAATAGTATACTATGTATATTAGTGATGTGCAAATAGCAGTTAAAAAAGAAAAAATTGAAAAAGTTGGATTCCTGGATATTGAGGTAGATCCCACCATCGATCTGTTTTTGGAAATTGAAAAATTAAAAAAAGAAAAAAATGCCGTTGTGCTGGCGCATTATTACCAGGAACCGGACATCCAGGATGTGGCCGATTTTATTGGAGATAGTTTGGGCCTGGCGCAAAAAGCGGAAAAAACGGACGCTGATATGATTGTTTTTGCCGGTGTTCATTTTATGGCAGAAACGGCAAAAATTCTAAATCCCCGGAAAAAGGTGCTTTTGCCTGATTTAAAAGCCGGTTGTTCACTGGCAGACAGCGCGCCGCCGGAACTATTCAGGAAGTTCAAAGAAAAATACCCGGATCATATCGTCATTTCATACATTAATTGCAGCGCGGGCATTAAGGCTTTGAGTGATATCATCTGTACCAGCAGTAACGCGGAGAAAATTGTGGAAAGCCTGCCAAAGGATCAAAAGATAATCTTTGCGCCGGATAAAAATTTAGGCGCTTATTTAGTAAAAAAGACGGGCCGTGATATGGTTTTATGGAACGGGGCCTGTATGGTACATGAAATATTCAGCCTGGAAAGGATCACAAAACTTAAAATCAGGCATCCAAATGCTAAATTGATAGCCCATCCTGAATGCGAAGAGCCCATTTTGCGGATTGCAGACTATATAGGCTCCACTACGGGCCTGCTAAAGTATTCCCTACATAGTGATTCAAAAGAATTTATCGTGGCAACAGAGACCGGCATACTGCACCAGATGCAGAAGGCATCTCCCGGGAAAACTTTTATACCGGCACCTCCTGATAACAGTTGCGCCTGCAATGATTGCCCGCACATGAAACTTAATACACTGGAAAAGCTGTATTTGTGCATGAAATACGAAGTTCCTGAGATAATAATGGACGAAAAACTGCGGATGGCGGCTAAAAAGCCCATCGAAAGGATGCTGCAGATAAGTGCGCAGTACGGGCTTTGATTATTTTAAATTTTAAATTATAAATTTTGAATGTTTTTTCGAAAAAAGAAATTTAAAATTCAAAATACATCATTTAAAATATTTTTACCGGCCCATAAAAACCATCAGGATTTGGACATCACTTGGGTTTACACCGCTGATGCGGCTGGCCTGTCCCAAAGTACGGGGTCTTATTTTTTTAAATTTTTGGAGGGCCTCATTTGAAAGTGAGTTGATGCGGTCATAATCGAAACTATCGGGGATCAGCAAATCCTCCAATTGTGCCATTTTTTTCACTAAATCACGTTCTTTTTCGATGTAAACATCATATTTTAGCTGGATTTCGGCCTGTTCGATGGTATCGGGGCTATAGCCGGATAATTTATTTTTAAGGCCCGGAAGTACTTTCATCAGGGATAGCAAATCAAGATTTGGCCTCAGGATTAGCTGGATGGCCTTTTGTTTTTGCTGAAGGGCCGAAGAGCCTTTTTCTGCTAAAAAGGCCTGAATTTCTACTGGATCTATCGTGAAATCCTTTAAAATGGCCTTAATTTCTTCCACTCCATTTTTTTTACTGATTACTTTTTCCATTCTTTCCTGCGAGGCAAGCCCAATCCGGTAACTTTTTTCTGTAAGCCGTAAATCTGCGTTGTCTTGTCTTAATAGGGTCCTGAATTCTGCGCGTGAAGTAAACATGCGGTAAGGTTCTTCCGTGCCTTTGCTGATCAGGTCATCTATCAAAACCCCAATATAAGCTTCGCTTCTTTTTAGAATGAAAGGTTCCAGGTTAAATGCTTTCTGGTGTGCGTTGATACCTGCCATCAGGCCCTGGCAGGCGGCTTCTTCATAACCTGTTGTGCCATTTATCTGGCCAGCAAAAAATAAATGACGGATGGCCTTGGTTTCCAGGGTATAATTTAATTGGGTGGGCGGAAAAAAGTCATACTCAATAGCATATCCCGGGCGAAACATGCGGGCCGCTTCAAACCCAGGTATAGTACGAATAGCTTCGTATTGAACATCTTCCGGCAATGAGGTGGAAAATCCGTTTACATATATTTCTACTGTGTTCCAGCCTTCCGGCTCTACAAAAATCTGGTGGCGATCTCTTTCAGCAAACCGGTTTATTTTGTCTTCGATGCTGGGACAGTACCGGGGGCCAACACCTTCAATCCTGCCGGTGTACATCGGGCTTCTGTCGAACCCCGTTTTTAAAATATCATGCGTTTTCTGGCTGGTGTATGTTATCCAGCAATTTCTTTGATCCGAAGCTTTTATTTTTTTTGAGTCGAGATAAGAAAAACCTACTATTTCTGTATCGCCTTCCTGCACTTCCATTTTAGAGTAGTCGAGGCTTCTTCCATCTACCCTGGGGGGTGTGCCTGTTTTAAGCCGGTCGCTTTCAAAGCCAATGGAAACAAGTTGTTCGGTAATGCCGGTGGCTGCTTTTTCGCCCACTCTTCCACCGCCAAACCTCTTTTCACCAATATGTATAATGCCGTTTAAGAAAGTGCCGCTGGTAATGATTACAGATTTTGCTTTTATTTCGTTGCCCAGGCCGGTTATCACGCCACAGGCTTTGTGATCTTTTATTAGTAAACCAATTACGGTATCCTGGTAAAAATCAACATTGGGTGTTTGTTCCAGTTTTTCGCGCCAGGTAGAAGCAAAAAGCATACGGTCGTTTTGTGTGCGCGGACTCCACATTGCCGGACCCTTAGACCTGTTCAGCATCCTGAACTGGATGGTGCTGATATCGGAAACAATCCCTGAATATCCGCCCAGGGCATCAATCTCTCTTACAATCTGCCCTTTTGCAATACCTCCCATGGCTGGGTTACAGCTCATTTGGGCAATGGTTTGCATGTTCATGGTTATCAATAGCACTTTGGAGCCGAGGTTGGCAGCACTGGCCGCCGCTTCGCAACCGGCATGACCGGCACCCGCAACTATAACATCATATTCTGGAAACATAATTAATCGGCAAAAATACTTTCTTTAAACCGGCTCTTTAAAACTTTTTGAGAAAATTGACTTCAGTAGCAATTTCAGCTATACTTCTTCCGCTGTTTAATAACTCAAATTCGAAGGAAGAATAGTTTTCAATGATATCCAGGAAAGATTTGTTTTCTATAATATAAGCTTGCTGTTTTTCAGGACCTTGAATTTCAGGCGGTTCAAGTTTATCTATTTTTTCAAATAGCTTCAGACACGGTTGGTATTGTGTTTTTTTATAGAGCTTTTCAAAATAGACTTTGGCGGCCCAAATATCCAACCCGTTTGCCTTTTCTTTTGCAGAATTAAGGAGCCCAACCCGGATATTTATAAAATTCCAGCATAATTTAAGCTCAGCTTCATCAGCAAAATCGAAGTAGGAAACCGGAACAACATGTTCAAACTGCCATTTCTTTGCAAAATCATCCCATCCTATTCCATCAACAAATTGCATTTCAAACCAATTTCTCATTCTTTCTATGTCCAAACCAAAATAAGGAGCGTATTGGGGGCAACGGTTTTTTTCCAGTGTATATCTCCTAAGTGAGATCTGCCATTTTCTTTTTTCCCTGAGCTTGAGAAGGCCTGGCGTTATTTCAGTTTGTTGTACCCATTTTTTCCTTGGCATAGGCAAAGATAATTAAAGCAAATGTTCCACGAATAACAGTTTCAGTATGGAACATTAATGTGCTTTAGGCGGCCATCGCTTCGCGACGGCTTATTTAGCACACGGATGACACGGATTGGATGGATTTCACGGATTTTACCCAGTAGTATCCAAAAATATAAACCATTTCCAAGCTACAAAACAAGCTATTATGGCATGTTTCATACTGAAACTGTGATTCGTGGAACATTATTTAAAATACTGATCCAGATAAAAGTCTTCCTTTTTGCGCATAAGTAATATATCTCTGGAAGTCTTGTCTTTATAGCCGCATAAATGGAGCACCCCATGAAATATGACCCTGTGCAGCTCCAGATAGATATATTGGTCCAGGGAATGGGCATTGTCTCTTACCCGTTCAAGGCTTATATAAATTTCTCCTTTAACCGGGGCCTTCTTTGAAGCCAGGTTAAAAGTGATGATATCTGTATAGTAATCATGTTGCAGGTATTGCTGATTTATTTCAAGCAGGTAATTATCTGAGCAAAAAATATACTGGAGAGAGTTAAAGGGGGTCTTTTCCTTCCTGAATATAGAGAAAATGAATGTTTTTAGCCTGTGCCGGTTTTTTATGGCAAGGCCTTTTTGCTGAAAATGAAATCGTATCTCCCGGGCAGAAGCTTTATAAGACATTTCCAAAAGTCGTAATAATTTACCTGCGATACCGCATAGATTTGCACTATAATGCTAAAAAGACTTTCAGAAGTACCCGTAGGTGAAACCGTACTCATCAAATCATTTGAGAACAATGATATTTTTTTGAAATTGATGGAAATGGGTTGTGTACCCGGCGAAACGATAAGAGTAGAACAAGTTGCCCCTTTGGGTGATCCTATTGCCATTAGTGTGTCCGGCTATAGCCTCAGTTTACGGTTAAATGAAGCACAGAATATTTTTGTTGAGGACCTGGCGCCATTATCCTCTTCTCATAAATAATACAGGATAAATATTTGACTTATAAACTTATATGAAAATTGGATTATACTTTGGCTCTTTTAACCCCGTTCATATTGGTCATTGTATTATAGCCAGCCAGATGGTCCAGAACACCGTGCTTGACAGGGTTTGGCTGGTGGTTTCTCCACAAAACCCGTTTAAAGAATCGGTTTCGCTTTTAAATGAATACCATCGCCTGCACCTGGCAAAACTGGCAACCGAAGATGAACCCCGGATCAAGGCGAGTGATATTGAGTTTAATTTACCGCGCCCCTCCTATACCATCGATACGCTTACTTATCTTAAGGAAAAACATTCTGAGCACGAATTCTCCATTGTACTGGGAAGCGATGGTTTGCAAAACCTGCACAAATGGAAAAATGTGGCTGTGCTGGTAAAGGACCATGCGCTGTATGTTTATAAAAGGCCGGGGTTTGACATTGTAAACACCCTTCATGCAAAAATCGTAACGGCTGAAATGCCCCTGCTTGAAATTTCGTCTACCCATATCCGTGAGATGATAAAACAGGGCAAATCCATACGTTACCTGGTACCCGATAAAGTACGTGAAGAAATAGAACTGTATCACTATTACAGGTAAAGATGCGGTAAATTCAATTTGGCTGGTAAAGGCGCTATTGATAAATTGTACGGTAATAGAAGAAAAAAATTTCCGTAGCGCTGATGGTACTGCTCCGCCACATACCTTTTCTGAAGGCCGTTTTCCTGCACAGCATTACTGCCTTTGGTGGTCCGCAGGGTCATTTTGCCATGATGCTGAAAACATTTGTTCACAACAGAAAGGACATCACAGAAGAAGAGTTGCTTGATTTCAATTCTTTTTGCCAGTTATTGCCAGGCGCCTCTTCCACCCAAACCATTACGCTGATTGGTTTTAAAAGAGGTGGTGTGCCACTGGCAGTCTTAACACTTATTATCTGGATACTGCCGGCCTGCGTACTGATGGGCAGCCTGTCTTTTTTGCTGGAGTACATTAACCAGAAAACGCTCAGAACAGATATCTTTAAATTCATTGCCCCCATGGCGGTTGGCTTCCTGGCGTTTGCCGCCTGGTTTGCTTTCAAAATAGCAGTGAAAAACCCGGTTACCAAAATTATAGTGAGCATTACTGTTGTTATTTGCTTTATTTTTTTTAAAGCGCCGGGTATTTTTCCCCTACTGATTTTACTGGCGGGCATTGTTACGAACCTTAGCAGCAAACGCATACCCCAGACAGAAATAAAACCACAAAAAATAAAATGGTGGAACATCTGGCTATTTGCGCTTATTTTTATTGCGGCCGGTGTTACCAGTGAAATCGCGCGCCTGCATGACTGGAAAAACCGGCGTCCCGTAAACCTTTTTGAAAATACTTATCGTATGGGCAGCCTGGTATTTGGCGGCGGGCAGGTATTGATTCCATTTATGTATGAACAATTTGTGGAGCGGCCAAAATCGGAAATCGTCATCAAAAAGAACCAGGCCAAAAAACAATCCGTGGTGAGTATAGATCGGGAAGACTTTTACACCGGCGCCGGTATTGTAAGGGCCATTCCCGGTCCCGTATTTTCGATTGCCTCTTTTACCGGCGGACTGGCCATGAAAGACCATGGAACAGCCATGCAGGTGATGGGCGCAGCGATCGGCTCTCTCGCCATTTTTTTACCGAGTTTGCTGCTGGCTTTATTTTTTTATCCCATCTGGCACAATATAAAAAAATATGCTGCCGTATACAGGGCACAGGAAGGAATTAATGCCGCCGTTGCCGGAATCATGATTGCAGCAACCCTGTATATGATGAAGGATGTTTCAATAAACGGGTTAAATACCACGAGTATATTAAACCTGCTGGTAATAGCCGGTACATTTTGCCTGTTGTTTTTTACCAAACTTCCATCGCCCCTTATTGTTCTGATTTGTTTGTTGCTGGGCGTTTTCATTTAATACAACAAAAGAATCTATTTTTTTAAAAAGAAATAAATAAATATGGACCTGGGTATAAAAAATCAGCTTTTTATTGTCGGTGGAGCTACCAGTGGTTTTGGTAAAGCCGTAGCAACGGCCTTAATTAAAGAAGGAGCGGATATTATAGCAATAGCCAGGAATACTGATAAACTTGCAGCATTGAAAGCTGGCGCACCCGCACAGGTAGAAATGGTAGCAGGTGATATCACACAAAAAGATATCATTGATAAGATAGCTGCTGCAATAGGATCCCGTCAATTGCATGGAATGCTGGTAAATGCCGGCGGTCCGCCGGCAAAGACTTTCCTGGAAACAACGCTGGAAGACTGGGATGCTGCCTACCTGGCCATCCTGCGCTGGAAAGTAGACATTACACAAAGAATGGTTCCCAGGATGAAGGAACAGCATTATGGCCGCATTGTATACATAGAAAGTTCTTCCGTAAAACAGCCACTCGAAAACCTGGTATTGAGTAATTCATTGAGGCTGGCGGTGGTAGGCTTTGTAAAAACCCTGAGCCAGGAAATTGCCAGATCCGGCATAACTTTAAATGTGATGGGCCCCGGGTCACATGATACCCCCGCGATAGAAAGATTATATACAAAAAAAGCGGAACAAACAGGATTGTCTGCAGCAGAAACGCGGAAACAGGGCATACAGCAAATACCGGTAGGCGCCCTGGGAAAGCCGGAAGATTTTGCCTCACTGGCGGTATGGTTGCTAAGTCCCGCATCGGGGTATATTACCGGTCAAACCATTACGGTGGATGGCGGTATGGTAAAATCCGTATTCGGATAAAATTAATGAACCGTTCATTGATGCGGTGAGTGCCGCAACAAGTATCGTAATCAAAACAAAATGTCTCAGCGCGGACACTCGCCTGGGAAGACGTTTAGAAAAGAAAGATTAGAATTCCTTCTTGTTGATCTTCATGAAGATTTGATTTCCCCGCCGATGTCTCCGCAGCAGGGATTTAGACTTTTAGGGAGCTTGTGCGGGACTCGGCGGCTAAATGAACGTAAACATTCCCGATATGGCGGATAAACTTAATGAACGGTTCATCGATTCGGCGAGTGCCGCAACACAAGTACTGTATTCAAAACTAAATGTTTAGCGCGAACACTCGCCTGGTAAGTAATGATACATGGCCCCGTTTGATCTGCCTGCGGGGCTTTTTTATAATGCGAAATGAATACTTTATTTTTATTCTATGGAATTTGGACGCGTACCGGACAAAGAACTAAGCAAGGTTGATTTCTCCCTGCCGGCAGAGCCTGCGGCCAATAAACTCGTTTTAAAAAAAACAAAGAAAAAACCGCTGATTTACCTGGGCTGTGCCAAATGGGGTAGAAAGGAATGGATTGGAAAAATCTATCCCAAAGGCACCAGGGATGCACAATTCCTTGATCAGTATGTGAAACACTATAATTCTATTGAACTAAACGCCACCCATTACAAAGTTTACAAACCCGATGAGATAGCCAAATGGGCCGCTAAAGCCGCCGGTAAAGATTTTAAGTTCTGTCCCAAGGTGACCAACAGCATCAGTCATTACAGCGGGTTTAACAATACAGATTTTCTCACCACCGCTTTTCTTGAAGGCGTACTGGCCTTTGGTGAGCATCTTGGTCCCATTTTTTTACAGGTAAGCGAAAAATATAGTCCCAAACAACGCGATAAATTATTTGCTTATTTACAAACATTGCCCACCGACCTGCAGTTTTTTGTTGAAGTCCGTCACCCCGACTGGTTTGCAGATAAAGCCATTAACAAAGAATTGTTTGATACACTCAGGTCTTTAAAAATTGGCGCGGTAATTACTGATACTGCCGGCAGAAGGGATTGTGCGCACATGGAACTTACCGTGCCCAAAACATTTATCCGCTATGTGGGCAATAGCCTGCATGAAACTGATTATACAAGATCAGATGAATGGGTAAAACGCATTCAACACTGGCTGGACCAGGGTTTGCAGGAACTGTATTTTTTTATGCATATGCATGATGAAGCCTTTTCGCCCGAACTGACGGTTTACCTGGTTGATAAACTGAATGCGGAATGCGGATTATATTTACAAAAACCGCAGTTTGTGCAAGGGGGTTTGTTTGACCAATTTGTAAATGCCAAGAAACACTAATGCAGACTAATGGGCACTAATAGTGCGGAAAGAGAAAATCGTGCAGAGCGGGTGTGATGATAAACCCAGTAAAACCATATTCATTTAAATCAAATACGATTGCCATGAAAAAAGATCTTTCCGGCCGCCGCAAATTTCTTCGCAATGCTGCTATTACCGCCGCCGGTATTTATATTGTTCCCCGCCATGTATTGGGCAGGGGATTTACCGCGCCCAGCGATAAATTAAATATTGCCGGCATTGGCGCCGG
>Ga0193726_1003054_pt1 | contig 10887 bp, 12 predicted proteins | sample H2c1metaG_FD_144928 | JGI IMG/M metagenome (GOLD analysis project Ga0193726, IMG submission 144928) | Soil microbial communities from a riparian zone of the East river system, Colorado, United States - H2c1 | ecosystem: Environmental > Terrestrial > Soil > Riparian zone | place: USA: East River... | reverse complement strand
CTCGCCTCGCTAGCACCACGGCCGCATTCAGGCTGACCCTTCTTCATTTTCGGCAGCGTTACAAGCGACCCGCGGGCGCGGGCGCCCTCGTCTGCGCACCAGCTTCCGTTCGCTGTGATGTTGCCGGCTGAACCCGTGGCGGTGGAGGCGCACGCGCGCCTCCAGTGTCCCTCGCGGGAGAGGATGACAGTCTGAATGAACCCATTCAGGCCCTAGCGAAGGAGCTTCACCGTGCATCTCGAGCATCTGGACTTGAAAGATTTGGGTTGGAACTCATTCTTCGAACAACATCTTTCCGCTCTCCAACGACCCCACCTCGGACCGGCTCGCGTGGTGGAAGAACTCAAACGCTTTCTCCGCGTGCGCTCCGCAGACGGAGAATATCTGGCGGAAACCGCAGGCAAGATTCGCTACCAAGCGGAGGACCGCGACGATCTTCCGGCCGTCGGCGACTGGGTGGCCATCACCCCGCGGGCACAAGGCCGGGCGAGAATCGAGTACATCCTCCCGCGACGAACCAAGCTCGCGCGCAAAGCGGCGGGACGAGGCCAGAGCGAACAAATCATCGCCACAAATCTGGATATTGTATTTGTGGTCTCCTCGCTCAATCGCGATTTGAATCTGCGGCGGATGGAGCGTTATCTGGCGATCGTTTGGGAAAGCGGCGCGCGGCCCGTCGTGCTGCTCAACAAGGCCGACCTTTGTGCCAATGCCAATGCGCTCGCCGCCGAGGTAGCGGGCATCGCGCCGGGCGTGCCCGTTCACTCACTGAGTGCCGTGCAGGGAAATGGGGTCGAAACTGTCCGCAGGTATTTGAAGCAGGGAGAAACGGCGGCGTTGGTGGGTTCGTCGGGGGTTGGGAAATCCACGATCATCAACGCTCTGGCTGGTGGGAATTCTCTTCGCGTACAGCCTGTCCGCGAAGGCGACCAACGAGGGCAACACACCACCACCTCGCGACGGATGATCTTTCTTTCCGGCGGCGGTATCGTGATTGACACTCCGGGAATGCGCGAGCTTCAGCTGTGGGAGAGCAACGAAGGCGTGCATCAAGCCTTCGAGGACATCGTCCGGCTGGCCCAGGAATGCAAGTTTCGCGATTGCAGCCATCGAGGCGAACCTGGGTGCGAGGTCGAAGCCGCAATCCTACGCGGCGCGCTGGAACGCGAGCGCCTGGACAATCATCACAAATTACAGGCAGAATTGCGGTTTCAAGAACGCAAACTGGATCCGCGATTGGCCAGCGAAACCAAGGCCAAATGGAAGAAGATTCACAAAGCGATGCGCGTCCACAAGCCGGGCCGCTCCTGATCTCGCTACAATCATAAAGAGTCCGGGAACGTGATCATTTTCGGCGCACCGGGCCTACTCGGACAAGCCGGGCTGCGCCAATGCCTGGCGGCGGACGCTTCAGCGCCCCATCAATTGCGGCGAAGCGCTATCATCGGATGAATTCGCGGCGCCCTCCGCGCGGGGAAGTAAGGCTAAGGCCGCTGTCAGGACGCAAGGTGCGAAACGTGTAGGCGCAAGTTCGCAGGATGTCGAGCATCGGCAACCCGCGCGCCTGGCGATGTTTCTCCTTGCTCTGGTCGACTCCGACAAATTGAAAGCGCTTGGCGTCGCGCTTCCGCCGCAGCCATCCCGCGCTTGCGATTTTCTTCCGTGGCGAATTCGAGATGAGATTCGATCTCAGCATCAAGCTCGTGATCCATCTTCGAATTGGGAAACCAAGAACGAACACGGTGCAACACCTGTCGCGGCGAGTCCATCATTTGTCACCGCCTTCGCTCGAGATCGCGAGCACGCGGCCCATCACGCCGGAAAGCCTCTGCCAATAGACGACGTCCTCGGCGAGTTGTTTGCGTCCCTTCTTGGTGAGCGAATAGAACTTCGCCTTGCGATTGTTGTCCGACGTCCCCCACTCTGCCGAAATCCACCCGCGCAGCTGCAGCCGCACAAGCGATGCGTAAATGGTTCCCTGGTTCAACAGGATTTCATCCCCGCTTACGTGCTCGATGCGGCGCGCGATGCCGTAACCGTGTTGCGAACCCATTGCGGCCAACATCTGCAAGACCATCAAGTCCAAAGTCCCTGGCAGCAAATCAAGTTTCGAGTCGGGCATCCATCCCTCCTGTGTGATTTCCACATAAGAATGCCGCAGACTCTGTGGAATTGCCACAGGAAAAGCCGCAGAAAAATGCACCGCCCAAATCTTCTGCCACCCGGCTGCCCCCGTCAGTTACCATAGTCGCAGCGCGGGGGCACCCCAAGTTCCGCCCCGCCTCATCCAATAGGGAATATGACCAAGACTTTCTCTTTGCTGGCCTTTCTCGTCGCGCTGCTGACCCCGCTCGCCTTAACCCAGGACATCAACTCCGTACTTCGTCCCCCCAAAGGCGCCCCGCTCGCCATCGTAGTTTTTGAGGACTTACAATGCCCGCAGTGCCGCCTGATGGCGCCCCTGGTCAAACAAGCTGGCCAGACCTATAAGATTCCAGTGGTCCGCCACGATTTTCCGCTGCCCATGCACAACTGGTCCTACCAGGCGGCGGTGAACGCCCGCTACTTTGACAGCCATTCCAAACAGTTAGGCAACGATTATCGCGACTACATTTTCGAGCACCAGATGGAAGTCAATCCCGCCAACCTGCGTGCATTTTCAGAGAAATTCGCCGCCGACCACAAAGTGGACTTACCGTTCGTGGTCGATCCCCAAGGCAAACTGGCCGCCGAAGTAAACGCCGACCGCGACCTGGGCAAAGCCATCCAGTTGCAACACACCCCGACCATCTACGTGGTAAGCAACAAACCTCAAAAGCCCTACATCGAGGTCAAAGAACCGAACAGCCAACTGTTCAGCACAATCGACGCGATGAAGTAACCCAGGAAATTCCGCGGATTTTCGCCGATCCGCTCTTTGGTTGTGGGTATCGTAAAATCATTCTCGATGGAATCGCTCATCCCGGTCGTGATTTGGAAGACCAAACCCCGGGGGACTGGTCCTTCTCCCCCAGGGGACTAGAAGGGAGACGATTGCGCCTACCCTCTCTCAAACGCGTGCTTTTTGTCCAACGCCTCCAGCGACGCCTTCATATCTGCTTCGAATCTCTCCGCCTGCGCCATCAGCGAATCATTGGCCACGGCTCGTTCCCCTTCCAACCTCACCAATCCCTGCTTCCCTAATCCTCGAGCGACATCCAGCAAATGCTCGGTGGAAGATTCCACATAGAGCGCCTCAGTAGGATCCCCCAGCCACACCGGTCCGCCCGCCAGGCGCGTCTGCCAATAAATCTTCCGCACCACCAGCTGCGAAATCTCCTCCTCAGACGCCTTCCCAAAAAACCACTGGTTCCTCTTGAAATCAAAATGCCGGCTGGAAAATTGCACCGGCACCAGCTTCCCCGACTTCACAAACTCCACCTGCCGCTTGCTGACTTCTTTGCGCAACGCATTGATAATCGGACCCTCGACGTCTTTCGCTTCCATCGACGGCAACACTTCGCGCAACGTCGCCGAAAGATTCACCGCGACCGGGGCATGCAGCCCTTCAGAATTTTCCAGCCGGATGTCCGCATGCAGCGTCCAGAAGTCCGCCCCGGAAGTCGATCGATGGAAAGGCCACTTCAATTCAAACGACAGGGGTAGTCCCGTCAAAGTGACATAGATTTGTCTGGTGCCCGCCAAATTTCCTGGTATTTGACTGCTCATCGCAAGCTGTTCCTGGGAGTCGTGATGGTTGCGTGAATATTGTACAGGCAGTTTGCGGCAGACGAGATTACGTCGAAAACAAGCGGAAGAGCACTTGGATATATCTGAGCGTCCGAACCTTAAACGCAGCCAGCTTTACGGCCGCAGACACAGCCGCCGTCACCGGTCCAAGGTTCGAGACACTGGCGATCACAGGAATCCCACTTTTCCAAAGGAACCGGAGCACGGAGTCCATTTTTAATACCGAATTGACCAATTCACCAACACCCTGGACCACCTATTACTACCTGGATGCTCAAAATCTAAGGAGACTGCAAGCACCACGAAAGTAAACCTCTGTCGTTCGAGGGATAGTAGGCGCCTTCGCTCGCGAATGCGTTTGCAGGAGTCGAAGGCCCCCGACATCCCCATATGGGTACGAACCCCAGTCCGGAGCCCAGGGTTCCGCCGGACCTACCGGCCCGCTCCCGCAGCCTTTGCGGCCTTCCCCATCAAAACAGCAATCTTTTCGAGCAAACTCTCCATGCTGGTCCCGGTATCCACATTGCTGTCCACCGCGGGATGCCGTGCTCCATCCGCATGCATCACAAGAATCCGCGTGGCAGCCTGCGACTTCTTCACCATGTAAGGAAGATGGTGCCGGTCGTCCCGCGACAACGACGATCCCAGCAGCACCAAATCAAACTTCCCCGTCTGCAGCGCCTCGAGAACGCCCTTGCGTCCCTCCGCCGTGTGCACCTGGTGTCCCGCCTTCTCGAGGCAAACCGCCTGCGCAGCAAGCACTTCCGCATCGCCTTCGCCATAAAGAATCGTGAGTTTCGCAGCCGACTTCGCCGTATTCTCCATACCTGATCGAACCAGCCTTTCTGAATTTCAGCTCGGTTCCCAAGCTATCAACGGCACCGGGGGTAGGAGAACATCACCGAAGACCCGAGACGTATGGACAATTTCTTGTGCCTCGGATGTACAATTGCCGCTTCCCGCGGCAACTGGGGATGTCGCGGTTGGTGCCGCTCGGGGCGAGGGGGAGGGGAAACCATGCGTGTTTTCTGGGTAATTCTGCTGGGTCCAATACTGCTGGCCGCGGCCGGGGCACAACAGCCCGCCGAAGACGCTCAATCCATGACTGCTTATTGCAGTTTTGCCGACGACAATCAGGTGAGCGTGCAATACAGCACCGCGCGCAAGGAAGAACCGCAAAATGGCAAAGTATGGATGCCGGGTGGCTCAGCTCCGGTCCTGTTTGTTCAGACTCCGTTGGTTCTCAACAACGTTCAAATCCCCATTGGCGGATACACCCTCTACGTGATTCCCGGCAGGAAGAATTGGACACTCATCGTCAGCAAAAACACCAGTGTGATCGCAAAATACGACGAGCGCCACGACCTGGTCCGCGTCAACATGGACACAGCCCAACTGCCCCAGCCAGCCGAAGCCCTGCACCTCTCGTTCGAACACTCCGCCCCCAAGACCTGCAGTCTCCGCTTCGACTATGGAAAAACCGCCGCCTTCGGCGCCGACTTTCAGGAGAGATAGGATCAGGAAAAGAGAAGAAGAGAAGCACAAACCAGTTGTGAAGGTGTCGATCGATTGCAATTCGAACCCTTCATCTACGGCAGGCTGCCGCGCCGCCGCCAGCCATACCCCCACGGCTGCCACATGCCCCGCCGGGCGCCCGGCGCATCGCAATCTCACCAAGCTTCATCTCCCGTACTGTCGAACCTCCCCATCCACGACCACCGCCACATACTTCTTGGTCACCACGTCCCGAAACTGCACCACCTGATGCTTTTCCCGAGCCAGCTGTCCCCATCGGCTCGGCTTCTTCGGATTCTGCTCGATGGCCTCAAACTCCATCCCGCTCAATTTGAATTGCACCATGCGTAGCCGGCCACCCCCGACACGCTTCACCCGCAGGGTTTGATCGGCGAGGGCGACTTCGTCTCCGTTCATAAGCTGCGTGGCAACGGCCTGCAGTATTTTTTGTTCATTGTTGGCGAACATTTCCCACTCTGTGCATAAAGAGACCGGAAGCCGTGGTTGGATCGGTTCTTGGATCGCTCAAGGCCAAGGAACTCTTCCCACAGTTTACTGGTCAGATTCCCGATCCTCTTAGATCGAAATGTCGAAAATCTCGAAATTAGATTTCTTGTTCCTGCTTACCGCCTTACTCCGCTTGGGACTCCTCAGGCTCCATTGCGCCTCGCTAGTGGTTATTCGAAGATCATTTCCCACTTTGCCGTGTATACCGAGATCTGATCCAGCGCTCACAGTGAAAATTTGGGGTATTTTTCCTTTTCTTCACCCACGAGATTACCAATCGGATTCTCCCAGTCTGAAATCAGCATTTCCCACTTTGGCCACATGCGGGCCGATCCCCAACGTACCAGCCCCTTCCGACGGCACCTCGCAGACCACACGTTAACCAAAGAGATTCCCCAGCCCGCAACCACCGCAACAAAAAAAGAGGGATGCCCTAAGCACCCCATGAGTTCCCCGGGCACTCGCCCAGACCTTGTCCTTGTCCTTAGTCCTTGTCCTTCCCAAGGACGCCAGTCGCCAGGAACCTGCCCTCGCCAGCAGCGAGGAGACGGCAATTTCTCGCTTTGCTTCCAGGTGACGGAGACAGTGACGAGGAGGGCTGGTGTGCAATTGGCAAACCATCATTGCCAAAAGACTTGGGTGCGGAATAGGCGCTTCCTAGCGCCGCGGTAAGGCTTTGCTTCATACAATGCGCACTCGACCGCCTGAGGGTCCCGGGGTGCTCCGACCAACGACGCACGACCAGCTCTTAGCCCTTCCCCCGCAGCATCGTAACCAGCCGCTCATAGTCGTCGACCGTTGCATACTCGATCACGATCTTCCCTTTTCCCTTGCGATCACGAATGCGTACCCGTAGCCCCAGAACCCGCTCCAACTGCGTCTGCGCCGCCCGCACATTCGGATCCACCCAGCGCGCCCGCCCCGGCTGGTTTTCGTCAGGTTTCTGATAGAGCTTTAGGCTGATGTCGTCGATCAAGTCTTCCAGTTGCATCCCCGACATATGTTTGCTCACCGCCTGGTCGGCGATCTTGGCCATCAGGTCGTGGTCGTCGAGCCGCAGCAACGTCCGCGCATGGCTGAAATCCAGTTTTCCTTCTTGCAGATACTGCATCACCGTGCCCGGCAGTTTCAGCAGGCGCATGTAATTCGCAACCGACTCCCGCGACACACCCACCCGATGCCCAATCTGTTCTTGCGTCAACCCGAAATCGCGGCTCAGCTTTCCGAACGCCGCCGCCTGCTCCATGCAATTCAGGTCCTGACGCTGCAGGTTTTCGACCACGGTCATTTCCGCCGCTTGCTGATCAGAAACCTTGCGGACGATCGCCGGAATCGATTCCTTGCCGGCAAGCTTCGAAGCTCGGCAACGCCGTTCGCCCAAAATCAGAACGTAGCGCCCGCTCCCGGCGGGACGCACCACGATCGGCTGCGCCAACCCGGCCGCAGCAATCGAATCCGCCAGTTCCTGCAGGGCGTCCTGATTAAAGTAAAGCCTCGTCTGATAGGGATTTTTGTCAATGCTATCGAGCGGAATCAGCTGTACCGTGTCGCCGCCGGAGGCACGCGCCGCCTGCGCCTGCATCTCAGCCGTCCTGCCACCGTTCAGATCCGATGGACCAGCGGAAGGCACCGCGTGTCCCGCAGCGCTAACCCCGGGAGTCGAGACAACTCGAGGTCCGCCCCCCAGCAGCGATTCAAGCCCGCGCCCCAACGCCTTCCTCTTATCGATAACTTTTTCCGCCGGCTTCTCCACCGCAGCTGCGTCCCCCGCCACTTTCTCCGCCGATGTAGTCATAATCGTTTTGCGCTCCATCACCGCTCACCCCGGGACGGCCGCCTTGGCTGTCCAGCCGAGTGCCAGCTCGCCCCTCCCACCCCCTGTCACCGGTGCCGCAACACAATCGTTCGCAAGGCAAATGCTTATGCGGAATCGAGGAGCTTGTCCTGAGCGAAGCCGAAAGGCCCCTGCAACCCTCCCCGCCAATACATTGACAAGCATAAATCTATATATATCGATGAACATCGATATATTAGGCAGACTTATCCATCTCTTCCACCGAAGGCTGTTCCTGCTCCTTGACCTCGCTGGTCTCGGGTGCCACCGGCTGCTCCACCGGCAAATTATGCGAAATGATTTCTTTCGCCAGCCGAATGTAGCTTTCCGCCCCGCGCGAGCGCACGTCATACAACAATGCCGGCTTGCCATGACTGGGAGCCTCCGCCAAACGAATATTCCGCGGAATCGTCGTCTGACAAAGCTTCTCTCCGAAATATCTCCTCAGCTCCGCTGTCACCTGCTGGGCCAGGTTGGTGCGCTCATCAAACATGGTGAGCACCACGCCCTCGATCGCAAGCCCGGGATTAAGCACCGCCCGGATCCGCTCGATGGTATCGAGCAACTCCGAGATTCCTTCCAGCGCAAAGTATTCCGCCTGCATCGTGATCAAAACAGAATCAGCCGCGACGAGGGCGTTCAACGTAAGCAGATCAAGCGCAGGCGGGCAATCGAGAACGATAAACTGGAAGCGGTTCCGCAGAACTGCAATCGCATCCCGCAGCCGGTATTCGCGGCGCTCTCCATCGACCAGCTCGATGTTGGCCCCGATCAGGTTCTTGTGGGCAGGGACAATCCACAACTGATCAAGCTCGGTGGGCTGGACTGCTTCTTCGGCACTCGCCGCCCCCATCAAAAGATGGTACGTGCTAATGCGCTCAGGATCTTTCACCAGGCCCAGACCGCTTGAGGCATTGGACTGAGGATCGCAGTCGACCAAAAGAGTGTTGACTTCGGCCGCAGCAAACGACGCCGCAAGATTGATGGCAGTCGTGGTCTTACCCACGCCGCCTTTTTGGTTGGCTATCGCGATTACGCGTCCCATGAGAGTTTTGGGAGAACCCAGAGATGGTTGCAGAATAGGCCGATTGAATCGTCAATGCAATGCCGGATTTCAGTGCAAGTCATGAAAACGGCGCATACGGTTGAATCAGAAGTGCATGGAGGGAATTTCGAGCGGGCTTTGCACAGATGTTCTGTGCCGCACCCCTGCGCAGTGGCCTTGGAGTTTCTCAAATGTTCCACGCGGAACATTTGATTGCAAAGTGTTCCCGGCGGAACATAGGTTGCTCTTCTAAGAACTGCCTGGAATGTTCCGTGTGGAACATTTGTGCAAATCGCAGTATGTTCCACCTGGGTAATGTTCCACCGGGAACACTCGAATCTGTCACAAACACTGGGCACGCGCCGATAGCACCCTCAGGCGATTTCCGCGGCTCATTCCGCCCGAGTGGGGGCATTGGGGTCCCCTCCGAATCGCTTACCGCCAAAAACACAAGAATTCACGTTCGGTCCGTTGATCACTCTGGAGCATGTTCCATGCGGAACATTTGAGCAAAACGCAGGAATGTTCCACGTGGAACACCTGACATCTCTCGCCAAGAGCGGGGGCCAGCGTGGGACTATAGATTAAGACCCGCAAGATAAGACCCGCAGGCGATTCGCTGGCGCACTCCACTTGACTGTCCCTTCCGAATCGCTTATCGGCGGGAAAAGAAGAAAGAATCCACGCCCTCATCCCACTGATCACTCGATTGAGGACCCTTCTCGTTTGCATGGTCTTCATACCCGCCCAGAAAATAAACAGCCCACTCCCACTTTCATGGCAAAACTGCCTCATGCCGTGCATGCTTGTCTCTATTCCTGGCCGTTTGCTCCACCGTTAACCATGTGGGTACGTAGCGAACTCGAGTCAGGATGGGTCGCGTCTACCGAGCAACAGGACCGTGTTGGCAGCGAGAGGGGTTTGGATCGGGCTTCCCCAGGCGAGGGTGGGGATCAGATCACGGGCTTGATCCACTTGGGAGCCCCCGATGAGCAGGGCCAGGCAGCCTTTGGGGGCGACCAGGCGGGCTGCGACCGGGAGGATCTGCGCGAAGTGTTCCACTGCGCGAAGGGTTACGACTTCGGCGGTGGAAGGGAAGTTTTCAGCGCGAGCCCCGAATACATCGACATTCGTCAATGTGAGGGTGCGGACGGCCTCGCGGAGGAAGGTGGCTTTCTTCTGGTTGGATTCGATCAGTGCGAGGTGGATTTGTGGCGCCCAGATCTTTATGGGGAGACCGGGGAAGCCGGCTCCGGAGCCCACGTCGATGAGGCGGCAGTCCTCGCTGGCCAGCGGGAAAATGTGCCGGGCGGTGAATAGCGATTCGCCGAAGTGGCGGGTGATGATTTCTTCCGGCCGGCGTACGGCGGTTAGGTTCATGCTGGAATTCCAGCGAATGAGTAGATCGATGTACGTCAATATATTTTGCAGTTGACGGGGGGAGAGTATGGCGGAGGAAGCTACACTGGATTCCTCCCGGCCTGCGGTCGGTCGGAAGCACCAGGGCTGGGCAGACAGGAAGGGCTCGAGCAGTTCTTGTATGCGGGCCGGATCCATTGGATTGTAGATTGTAGATTGTTGATTGCGGATTTGCGAAGCCGCCCGAGGCGGCAGCGCGCGGGGCGCGCATCTCAATTTCGCGCCCGTCCGTGGTGCAGGCCACGTGCTTGACCGAAATCTCTCCCCATGCCGATGCTGCTGATCCTGCCGGGCTGTCCACAATGCGGACTCTCGCTTTTCGCGGAATCCTACTGCTGCCATTTTCTGGCGACTTCCTCTGACTCGGCGAAGATGCGTTCGTTGTCGTTTCATCCGGGCGTGATTGCCCCGTAGGTGAATTCGGCGATTGCCGGCCTGGAGCGGCGGAAGATGAATCCCTTTTCTTCGAGCTGGCGGAGGTGGTCTGTCAGGACCCGCCATGAGACGCCTTCCTCCCGCGACGCTGGGCCACGAAGCGAACTGTGCCGCGGCTCCCCTCGAAATCGCGGTTCTCGCCGCGCACTGCGAGAAGGGCCCGCTTCACCCTGGTTCAAGTGCTGGGCAAAGCCTGCGAAACCCTGGGATTGGGTGAGGCAGAGGGCCTTCGAATCCGTTCAGGATGACAGGGAAGATTGTGAAAATAGGGCCTTAACCCGCCATTTCGGCGGACCCGTACAACCGAAATAATCATGGTTCGCAGTGAAGGGTTTCGGGTAAAATTTGGGTGCGTTTGATCGTTTGGGGCTTTTTTGCAGGTTCCAGAGTCTCTCGCTGTTGA
>Ga0193726_1003053_pt1 | contig 10892 bp, 9 predicted proteins | sample H2c1metaG_FD_144928 | JGI IMG/M metagenome (GOLD analysis project Ga0193726, IMG submission 144928) | Soil microbial communities from a riparian zone of the East river system, Colorado, United States - H2c1 | ecosystem: Environmental > Terrestrial > Soil > Riparian zone | place: USA: East River... | reverse complement strand
CCAACGACGAGGGCTACGACGAGCTGGTGGTGGCGCGGGCCATCCCGTTCCGGACGGTGTGCGAGCATCACCTGCTGCCCTTCGCCGGCGTCGCGCACGTGGGGTACCTGCCCGGCGAGCGGATCCTCGGCCTGTCCAAGCTGGCCCGGCTGGTGGAGCACTTCGCGGCCCGGCCGCAGACGCAGGAGCGGCTGACCAAGCAGGTGGCCGACACCCTGGCCGAGCTGGTGCAGCCGAAGGGCGCGGGCGTGGTGCTGGAGGCCGAGCACACCTGCATGACGCTGCGCGGCGTGCGGGCGGTCGGCGCCACGACGGTCACGTCGGCACTGGTCGGGCTGCTGCGGACGGACGCCCGCTCGCGGGCAGAGTTCTTCGCCCTGGCCGGGGTGCCCCGCTTAGGGTCGCCGGGCCGCGCCGCCGCGGGCAGGTGCGGGACGGCGGCCGGAGGAGTACCGTTTGAGGCGGTGGTTCCGGCCGCCGCCCGGTCCGCGGGAAGTGCTGAAAGCTCACCGGATAGCTAGGACGCTCAACCTCCAGTCTTTCCTGCCCGATGCAGCGGACCCCGGGCGCGAGGGAAGGGCTGCCATGCCTGACGCGTCACGTTCGCTGCCGAGCCACCCGAGCCTGCGGTACCTGCAGCTCGAGGCCAGACGCCGCCGGGCGGCCGGCGAGTTCCCCGCCCTGCACGATGCGCAGGCGGCCATCGCCCGCGAGTACGGCCAGCGCAGCTGGGCGGCGCTCCGGCAGCTCATCAGCGATCCGCCGCCGCACGAGAGCCACGCGCTGGCCCAGCTCCGGTGGGTGATCGCCCGGTTCCGGGACGCCGGCTCCCCCGGCTGGGCGCCGCCCGGCGACGGCGAGCTGCGCGAGCACTTTGATGACGCCTTCCGGGCCGCGCTGCCGGCCGGCGAGCTGGTCGCGACCATCGCTGGCGTCGCCGCGGACCTGCGGGAGGAGCTCACCGTCGTCGGCCAGCTGCCGCTGCAGGCTCATGTCCGGGTCGGCGGGCTGGAGGTCTTCGCGTCGGCGGGAGCCGATCCGCCGCACCGGCTCACCGGGCTGCAGGCGGTGCCCGCGCCGGGCCGGGCCGCGGACGCCCGGGTGGCGGCCCCGCCGCCCGCCCGCACCGACGGCGAGGTTCCCGCGGGCCTGGCGGGCATCACGGACGAGTCCTTCGCCGAGCTGGGGCTGGCCGCGCTGGCGCTGGCCGGCGGCGCCCCGGCCGGGCCGGGCTGGGTGATCGCGCAGGGCTGGGCTGACCTGGACCGCGCCGAGATCCTGGGTACCGGCCACCGGTTCCCGGCCACGGGCGCCACCGCGCTGGTCACCGCGACGGCGGTGCTGCGGCTCGTGGCCGAAGGCGCGCTCGCGCTCGACGCCCCCGCCAACGATCACCTGCGCACCGTGCGCCTCGCGGACGGCACCATCACCGTCCGGGAGCTGCTCAGCCACACCGCCGGGGTGAACAGCCCCCCGGCCGCCGCCATGATGACCGACAGCGTTCCCGAGCTGGCGACGCTCACCGGGCCGGTCATCGGCTGTGACGGCCCGCGCGGGGAGGTCCGGCCCAGCAACGGCGGCTACGCCGCGCTCGGCCAGCTCATCGCCGATGTCACCGGGTTGCCGTACACCGCCGCGGCCGCCCGCCTGGTGCTCGACCCGCTCGGGATGAGCGGCTCGTCGTTCCCGGCCCGCCCGGCCGACATCGGCCCCGGCGCCGTCACCGGCTACAGCGTGACCCCGGCGGGTGCCCTCGCCCCGGCCGCGGAGATGATCTCGGCCCTGCCGGCCGTGGCCGGGCTGTGGGCGCCGCCCGCCGACCTGGTGCGCCTGGGCACCGGCTGGGCGTCGCTGCTGCCCGCCGCGCTCGCGGACGAGGCCCTCACACCGCAGGCCGCCGCGGAGCAGGGCCAGCCGCGGACGGGCCTGGGCTGGATCATCAGCCCGCGCGGCGACATCGCCCTGCACGGCGGGGCGCAGGCCGGGGCCACCGCGGCCGTCCTGGTCCGCATCCGCGACCGGCAGGCGCGCGTCATCATGACCAGCACCCTCACCTCGCTGGAACCCGTCCATGATCGGGTCCTGCGAGCCTGGGGAGCGCCGTCATGATCGAGGTGGACCGACTGGCCAAGCGGTTCGGGCCGGTCACCGCGGTGGACGGGCTGAGCTTCACGGTCCGGCCCGGGCACGTGACCGGCTTTCTCGGGCCGAACGGCGCCGGGAAGACCACGACCATGCGGATCATCCTGGGACTGGACTCGCCTACGTCGGGCACGGCCCGGGTCCAGGGCCATCGTTACGCCGGGATCGTCCGCCCGCTGCACCAGGTCGGATCGCTGCTGGACGCGAACGCCGTGCACGGCGGCCGGACGGCCTGGTTCCACCTGCTCTCGATCGCGCAGAGCAACGGGATCGGGCGCCGCCGGGTCACGGAGCTGCTGCAGCTGACCGGGCTCGAGGCGGTCGCGGGGCGGCGCGTGAAGGGCTTCTCGCTCGGCATGCGGCAGCGGCTCGGCATCGCCGCGGCGCTGCTGGGCGATCCCCCGGTCCTGCTGCTCGACGAGCCGGCCAACGGGCTGGACCCCGAGGGCATCCACTGGATCCGGCTGCTGCTCAGGTCACTGGCGGCCGAGGGGCGCACCCTGCTGGTGTCCAGCCACCTGATGAGCGAGATGGCGCTGACCGCCGATCGCCTCATCATCATCGGGCGCGGCCGGCTGCTCGCCGACGCGCCCACCGAGCGGTTCGTCGACGCCAGCGCGCGCCGGGACGTCCTGGTCCGGTCGCCCGGCGCCGGGGAGCTGGCCGGGCTGCTGACCGCCGCCGGCGGCTCCGTCGCGCCGGCCGGCGGCGGCGCGCTGGCCGTGACCGGGCTGGAGCCGGCCGCGATCGGCGACCTGGCCGCCGCGCACGGCATCGCGGTGCACGAGCTGATTCCGCGGCATCCGTCGCTGGAGCAGGCCTACCTGGATCTCACCGGGGACAGCGTCGACTACCGGGCCGGGAGGGCAGCGCGATGAGCGCCGCGCAGGCCCGCGCGGCCGGGCCGGGCGCCATCGTCCGCGGGCGCGACATCCTGGTCTCGGAGTGGACCAAGCTCCGGTCGGTCCGCTCGAACCGGTGGACGCTGCTGGCCGTGGCGATCGTCACGATCGGCTCGGCCGCCCTGGTCGGCAGCGTCTTCGCGTCCGGGCCGCCGCCGGCGCCGGGCGGGCCGGTCACCGCCCTGACCCAGAGCTTCCTCGGCTATGCGGAGTACGCCGTCCTGCCGGCGGGCGTTCTGGGGATCCTGGCGTTCAGCTCGGAATACGCGACCGGGCTGATCCGCACCACCTATGCCGCGGTGCCGCGGCGCTGGGCGGTGCTCGGGGCCAAGGCGGCGGTGGTGGGGGCGGCTGCGCTCATCGCGGGCGAGGTGCTCGCGTTCACGTCGTTCTGGCTGACTCAGGCCATCCTGTCCGGTCGCCACCGCGGCCTGTCGCTGTCGCAGCCCGGCGTGGCCGGCGCCGTGCTGGCGGCGGGCGTCCTGCTGGGGGTCAGCGCGGTGACCGGCCTCGGGCTCGGCGCGATCGTCCGGCACGTCGCGGGGGCGGTGGCGGCGCTGGTCGGGCTGGTCTACCTGCTGAGCCTGGCGTGCCTGCTGCTGCCGTCGCCGTGGGATGACCGGATCGGCCGGTTCACGATCGCGCTGGCGGCCTACCAGGTGGTGGCGCTGCAGCCGCAGCGAGGGCTGCTGTCGCCGGCCCTGTCGATGCTGGTGCTGGCCGCCTGGCCGGCCGCGGTGCTGCTGGCCGCGGGCGTCGTGATCAGCCGCCGGGACGCGTGAGAGCGCGCGGTGGCCCGGTGCCGTGACCCGTTCCCGTGTGCCCGGATGCGGCGGGCCGGGACCGCTACGCTGACGGGAGTGTCGCCAAAGAAGCGCAAATCCCGCCCGCGCCAGACCCGCCCCCAGGGCGTCAGCGGCCATCCGCAGCGCCGGGCCCAGCAACTGGAGGCGCGGCAAACCCGCGCGGCCATGCCGGGCGAGGACCGGGCGGCGCTCCGGGAGCTGGCCTACAGCCTGGCGGGCGGCGCGTCGCCCGCGGCGTGGTGGCCGGATTCCCACGAGCGCGTTCTCGCCCGTGCCCGCGCCCTGAGCTGGCCGTCTCGCTGGGCCGACCTGGAGACGCAGGCCTGCCAGCTCGTGGGCGACGAGCTCTACGATCGCCTCCAGGTGCCGGGCGCCCAGCATCCGGTCCAGTGGCTGCGTGCCCTGGCTGAGCTGACCGGCACGGAGCTGCGCGCCGAGGTCGCCCGGGACGGCGGCGAGTGGCAGGAACTCTGGGCGCTGCTCTGCGGGCTGGTCCTGCTGGCTCCCCGGCCGCCCGCCGGAGCGGAGAACGAGACCACTCAGCTCGCCCGCGAGATGTTTCCCGACATCCTGGATGCGCACGAGACCGCGCTGGACGAGGCCGGCCGGGTCGCCCGGCTGCTGGCGCGGCGCGGGCTGGAGGCCAGTCCTGGCCCCCCGCCCGGCGGGTCCCGGCCGGCCGGGGCAACCCTGGCCGCCGGCGACGCGTACGGCAGCCGGTTCCTGCTGGTGGCTCCGTTCAGCTATGACGGGGGCGCGCCGGACCACTGGTACGCCTGGGACATCGACTGGTGCTGGATCGACACCGTCGCCGGCGCCGGCGCGTTCGCCTCGGCAAATGACGCCCTCCGTGAGTGGCGCGATGCCGTCGGCCCCGCCGCCTCGCGCGCAGCCCTGTCGCCGTGCGCGGCCGGGACGGCCGCCTGGCTGCTCGGCCCGGCCTTCCAGGGCGGCCCGGGGGACGCGATGGAGGGGTCGGAGCCCCGCGAGCTCATCCGGGAGTACTACCGGCTCCGGCGCCGGGCCCGCGACCTGACCGAGCCCGCGGGCGCCGGCCAGGCCCCGGCCCCGTTCGACGCCGACCGTGCGGGTGATGAGTTCCTGGCCTGGCTGGCCACCCGCCGCGATGACGTCTCCGAGGCAGCGGCCGAGGCCACCGGCGTCATCCTGGACGAGTGGGGACCGCATCGGATTCCGGACGAGAGCTTGTTCTACTCGTGCTCGCCGCACCGCATCGAGATGGCGGCGGAGCTGATGCGCGATGCCTACCCGGCCGAGGTGGGCGGCCCGGCGCTGCAGCTGCTGCCGGAGTGGACGCAGTGGTGCCTGGAGCACGGCGCGCTCAGCGCCGACGAGGCCGCCCGATCCCGCCAGGCGGCCAGCTCCGCGGCATCCGCGCTCGCGGGCGGCCCGGCTGGCGAGGCTGGCGAGGCGCCGTTCCGCCGCCCGGAGTGAACGGGGAGCTTACAGGTCCAGGAACGCGCGCAGGATGCGCCGCACGGCCGCCAGCTCATCAGCGGGGCGCGTCGGCCGGGCGGAGGGCCCCGGCGCGGTCGAGGAGGACCAGCGCGTCGTGATCGGGGGTGCCCGGCGGGGCCAGGTAGGCGACGATGCGCTGGCCGTCGGCGCGGTTCACGTCGAGGGTCTCGTGGGCGAGCGTTATGGTGCCGACGAGCGGGTGCTGGAAGTCCCGGTCGCCGGAGCCTGCCCGGCGCACCTCGTACCGCCCCCAGAGGCGGCCGAAGTCGGGGCTCTTGACCAGCAGCTCGCCGACCAGCGCGGCCAGGTCGGGGGCGTCCGGGTCGCTGCCCGCGATGGCGCGGAGCTGGGCGACGCAGCTGCGGGCCTTCTGCTCCCAGTCCGGGTACAGGTCCCGCGCGGCCGGGTGCAGGAACGTGTACCTGATCGTGTTGCGCTGCCGGGCCGGCCATTCGAACAGGCCGTGATGCAGCTGGGCGCCGCCGGGGTTGGCGGCCAGCACGTCGTAGGTGCGGCTGAGCAGGTATGCCGGGTTCGGGCGCAGGGTCTCCAGCAGCATGCCGATGGCGGGGCGGACCGAGCGGGACGGCGCCTTCGGCGGCACCGGCGCGCGGCGGGCCGCCCGGGCCGCCAGCGATTTCAGGTACTCGTGCTCGTCGCCATCAAGGCGCAGCGCGCGGGCCAGCGCATCGACGACCGCGGGGCTCGGCCTGGTCTCCCGGCCGCGCTCGAGCCGCGTGTAGTAGTCGATGCTCACCCCGGCGAGGGTCGCGATCTCCTCGCGTCTGAGGCCGGGCGTGCGGCGCGAGCCGGTGCCGGGCGGCAGGCCCGCGTCCTGCGGGCGGACGCCCTCGCGGCGGGCGCGCAGGAAGCGGCCGAGCTCGGTCGGGACCTGCCCGTCGGCACTGTGGTCCGGCATGCTCACCATTGTGCCGGGTTAGCGGCGGTTCCTGGGGGGCCGTGTTACTCCCCCGCCCGGCGCGCCCCGGCTCGCGGCGCACCGGAACAGCGCGGTCTGCCGCGCGCGGGCGGGCGCCTGCAGGCTCGGGACATGACCGGCACTGAGGTGAAGGCGGCGGCGGGTACCGCCCGGCGGCAGGGCACGCCCGTCCCGGCGCGGCTGGTGCTGGCCGCGGCGCTGCTCGGGTTTTTCATGATCTGCCTCGACGCGACCGCGGTGAACGTGGCGCTGCCGGCGATCGGGAGCTCCCTGCACGGGGCGACGGCCGGCCTCCAGTGGCTGGTGGACGGCTACACAGTGCCGTTCGCGGCGCTGCTCATCTCGGCGGGGGCGGTAGCGGACCGGGCGGGCGCGCGCCGGGTGTTCGGGTGGGGCCTGGCGGTATTCACCGCCGCGTCGGCCGGGTGCGGGCTCGCGCCCGCGCTGTGGGTCCTCATCGGCGCGCGGGTCGCCCAGGGCTGTGCGGCGGCGGTGATGCTGCCCGCGTCGCTGTCCCTCGTGCGGCAGGCGTTCGGGGAGCCGGCGGCGCGGGCGCGGGCGGTTGCCGTGTGGAATTCCGGTGGCGCGGCCGCCATCGCGGCCGGCCCGGTGCTCGGCGGCGTCCTGACCTCGGCCGCGGGCTGGCGGGCGATCTTCTTCCTCAACCTGCCGGCCGGCGCGGTGACGCTGGCCCTGGCGGCCCGCGCGCCCCGGTCGCCCCGGCGGGCGGCCCCCGTCGACGGGGCGGGGCAGGCGACGGCGGTTCTCGGGCTGGCAGCACTGGTCTTCGGGGTGATATCAGGCGGTTCGGACGGCTTCACGTCGACCGCGGCGCTGGCCGCGCTGGGCGTCGCGGTCCTCGCGTGCGCCGGGTTCGTCGTGGCCGAGTCGAGGGCGAGGCAGCCGATGGTTCCGCTCGCCCTGCTGCGCTCGCGGGCCGTCGCCGTGTGCCTGCTGACCGGGTTCTCGATCAACGTGGCCTTCTACGGAATCGCGTTCGTGCTCAGCCTGTACTTCCAGCGGGTGCTCGGCGAGCCGCCAGTCACGACGGGCCTGCTGTTCCTGCCGATGACCGGACTGCTGACGGTGGCGAGCCTGGCCGCGGCCCGGGTGGCGGCGCGGCGGGGACACCACCTGCCGCTCCGGCTCGGGCTGACCGCGAGCACGCTGGGCATGGCCGCGCTGGTCTTCCTGCGTAGCCGGGCCGGCATCGAGATCGCCCTGATCCCGGCCGGTGCCGGGCTCGGATTCGCGCTGCCCTCCCTGACGTACCTGCTGCTCGACTCGATGCCCGCCGCCCGGGCCGGGCTCGCCGGCGGCCTGTTCAACGCGAGCCGGCAGACGGGCGGGGCGCTCGCGGTGGCGGTGTTCGGGGTGCTGGTATCGGGCTCCTTCGCGGCCGGCCTGCGCCAGGCGCTGCTGATCTCCGCGGCGCTGCTGGCCGCCAGCACCGCAGCCGCCTTCGCCGTGTTCCGCGCGCCATAGCCGCCCGCCCGGTTCCGTAACGAAATCAGGTCGGCCCGCGCGGCGGGGGCGCAGGGCTGGGCTCGGCTCCCCCGGACTGGCAGGATGGCAGGAGTCAGACCCGGGACCGGCGAGTGCGCTGCTGCCAGGGCGGCGCGGGGGCGAGAGGAGATCAGCAATGACTGACGCGCTGGCCGCGCTGAGCAGGGCCGGGGTTTCCATCTGGCTCGATGACCTGAGCCGGGAACGGCTCGTGTCGGGCAGCCTGGCCGACCTGGCGGCTCATGATCACGTCACCGGGGTCACGACCAACCCCAGCATCTTCGCCAAGGCGATCTCTGCCGGCGATGCCTACGACGCGCAGCTCAAGGACCTGGCCGCGCGCGGCATCCACGTGCACGAGGCGCTGCGGACGCTGACCACGTTCGACGTGCGCTGGGCCTGCGACGTGCTGCGCCCGGCCTACGAGGCCACCGGCGGGGTCGACGGCCGGGTGTCGATCGAGGTCGACCCGCGGCTCGCGCACGACACGGCGGCCACGATCGCCGAGGCCCGGGCGCTGTGGTGGCTGGTCGACCGGCCCAACCTGTTCATCAAGATCCCGGCCGCCCGGCAGGGCATCCCGGCCATCGCCGACTGCCTGGCCGACGGCATCAGCATCAACGTCACGCTGATCTTCTCGCTGCAGCGCTACGACGAGGTGATGGACGCGTTCCTGGACGGCATGGAGCGGGCCGTCACGGCCGGGCACGACGTGTCCTTGATGGCCTCGGTGGCCTCCTTCTTCGTCTCCCGGGTGGACACCGAGGTCGACGCCCGGCTGGACAAGATCGGCACCAGCGAGGCGGCGGCGCTGCGGGGCCGCGCGGCGATCGCGAACGCCCGCATCGCCTACGAGCACTACGAGCGGGTGTTCTCCGGGGCGCGGTGGGCCGCGCTGCGGGACGCCGGCGCCCTGCCGCAGCGCCCGCTGTGGGCCTCGACCTCGGTCAAGGACCCGGCCTATCCCGACACCCGGTACGTCACCGACCTGGTCGCCCCCGGCGTGGTGAACACGATGCCCGAGGCGACGATGCGGCTGGTCGCCGACCACGGCGTCATCCCGGCCGACTCGGTGCGCGACTACTACGCGGACGCGCACCAGGTCCTCGACCAGCTGGCGCAGATCGGCGTCGAGTACGACGACGTGGTGCAGACGCTGGAGGACAACGGCGTGGCCGCCTTCGACGCGGCCTGGGCGCAGCTCGGCGAGCGGCTGGCCGCCACCCTGCACGGCACCATCTCCTAGGAACGATTGCGTTCCAGGACGCCGGCTTCTCCGGGACGGCGGCCGCCCCCGGCGCCGGGGGCGGCGGCCTAGCCGGGCTGGCCTGCACCGAGGGCGGCGAGGAGCTCGGGGAGCTTCCCGAGCAGCCGCGCGCCGGTGAGAGGGTTCGCGTAGTCGCGGGAGTGGACGACCTGGCCGTCGCGGACCGTCATGACCATGAGGAAGCGCTGGGAGAACGGCTCGCCCGTCTGGGTCATTTCGCCGTGCAGGTCGTATTCGGCGATCACGACCCCGGGCTCGGTGGTCTCGTGAATGGCGACGTTGCTCAGCCGTGTGTACCGCCGGATCGCCCTGCCCGCCCGGAACCGGGCGCGCAGTTCCTCGCGGCCGGTCTCGATCCGGTCCGGGTACAGCGGGGCGGCCGCGAACGGCATCTCGATGACAACGCGGGCCGCGTAGCAGTCGGCGATGTCCCCGGGATCCGGGCTGGTGGTGGCGCGCAGGAGCCGCTCGGCGATCTGGCGCGGGCTGGCCGCGGTATCTGCTGGCATGGTCTGAGGTTTCCTTCCTGGTCTCCGGATGACGAGGGGCGCCTAGAATCGGAGAGCCCGCCCCGCTTAAGATCGTACCGGAGACAGCGCCCCGCTTACCAGCGGCCTGGCTGCAGGAGGTGCCGCATGACAGGGCCGAGGCCGCTGCGCGCTGACGCGCGCCGCAACCGCGACCGGCTGCTGCAGGCCGCCACGGCGGCATTCGCGGCCGAGGGGCTGGCAGTGCCGCTCGACGAGATTGCCCGCCTCGCCGGGGTCGGGCCGGGCACGCTCTACCGCCATTTCCCCACTAAGGAAGCGCTGTTCGAGGCCGTGCTGCACGACCGCCTGGAGCGCCTGGTCGACGACGCCCGGGGACTGCGCGACGCCCCCGACGTGGGCGCGGCCCTGCTGGGCTTCATCGACTGCCTCGTCGCCGAGGCAGCACTCAAGCGCGGCCTCGGCGACGCGCTGGCCAGCGCCGGCATCGGCCTGGACACCGCCCTGGCCGACACCGCGGCCCGCCTCCGCGCGGAGATCGGCCAGCTGCTCGCCCGCGCCCAGCGCAGCGGCGCCATCCGCGATGACATCACCACCGCCGACCTGATGGCCCTCATCCGGGGCATCCTGGTCGCCGTCCAGGTCCGCCCCGGCGACCGCGCTGACCCCCGGCGCGCTGTCGCGGTGCTGCGCGACGGGCTGCGGGCCTAGGCCGGCGCCGGGCCGGGCCGGTAGCCTCGGCACGACGGGCCTGCTGCTGGGCTGTGAGCGGCCGGCGAGCCGGTCCCCCAGCCCGGCCAGCGGTTCGCGGTGGCCGACTCGGCCGGCCGGCCGCGGTCATCGAGATGACCGTGGTGCGCGTGGTCCGGGTGGTCGGGGTGGCCGACATCGACCTGCGCCATGTGACACGGAATGATTCGCGCTAATCAGCTATATAACCGGACCCTGGGTATCTTTCCGGCCTGGCAATTCCGTCCCGTCATCGCCCCGGCGCCAGGTCCCTAATATGGTTGCCCATGATGATGGGGTTCGCCGGATTCGAGGGCGGATCCCGCGGGGGCATTACCCGAACCGCTCCAGACTCCGGTGGCAGGCCTTACGTTACCGGAGGGCGGAAATGCCCGAAATACCGTCACGACGGACTTCGCCATCAGATTGCCTGCCCTACTGGGCCGCCCTGACCGGCGGGACGCAGGGCCAGCTGGCCTGGAGCGCGTACTCGGACGGCCACCTGGTGGTGGTCGCGCTGAACGGCGAACTCGACCTCGCCACCCGGCCCGGCCTGGCCGAGCGGCTCGATCCGCTGGCTGACGCCGGCCGCCACCTGATCCTGGACCTGGGCGCCCTGACATTCTGCGACTG
>Ga0193726_1003052_pt1 | contig 10892 bp, 10 predicted proteins | sample H2c1metaG_FD_144928 | JGI IMG/M metagenome (GOLD analysis project Ga0193726, IMG submission 144928) | Soil microbial communities from a riparian zone of the East river system, Colorado, United States - H2c1 | ecosystem: Environmental > Terrestrial > Soil > Riparian zone | place: USA: East River... | reverse complement strand
CGACGCTTGCCTCCCGCGCGCTCTTCAGCGACATGAACGCGCCGGTCGAGGTCTGGCCTTGAACTGTTCCCCGCACCCAGGCCTTGTCGACGCTGATCTGAGCGCGGGCATTGATGGAAAACAAAGTCGCGCCCACGACGGCCAGCGTCATCCAGTATTTTTTCATATGGAACCGGAACGGCCGGCAACCCTAGAGTACATAACGCGAGATATCTTCGCTCTGCGAGAGTTCCTTCAGCTTAGCATCGACGAACGCGGCGTCGATCCTCACGCTCTCCTTGCCGCGCTTGCCGGCGTCGAAGGAAATTTCCTCTAGCAGTCTCTCCATGACCGTGTACAGACGCCTCGCGCCGATGTTCTCGGTTTTCTCGTTCACCGACCAGGCGATTTCCGCAAGGCGCCGAATCCCGTCCGGCAGAAATGTGATTTCGACTTCCTCCGTAGCAAGCAGCGCCTGATACTGCCGGGTGAGGCAGGCATCGGTCGCCGTGAGGATTCTTTCGAAATCTTCCACGGAAAGCGAATCGAGCTCGACACGAATGGGAAAACGCCCCTGAAGCTCTGGAATCAGGTCGGAAGGCTTGGAAAAATGGAAGGCGCCGCTCGCAATAAAAAGAATATGGTCGGTTTTCACCATTCCGTACTTGGTGGAAACGGTGGTGCCTTCCACGAGCGGCAGCAGGTCGCGCTGCACGCCCTGGCGCGAAACATCCGCCCCGATGGTTTCGCTGCGGCTCGTGATCTTGTCGATCTCGTCGAGAAACACGATGCCGTTTTCCTCGACATTGGCGAGCGCCTTGGCGCGCAGGTCTTCGTCGTTCACCAGGCGCGCCGCTTCCTCGTCGGTCAGCATTCTCATCGCCTCGCGGATTTTCATGCGGCGCAGCTTCTTCCGGCCGCCGCCGAGGTTCTGGAACATACCCTGGATCTGCTGCGTCAGATCCTCCATTCCGGGCGGGGCGAATATTTCCATGTGCGCCTGTGGCGTCGACACCTCGAGATCGATCTCCTTTTCGTCGAGTTCGCCTTCGCGCAGCTTTTTGCGGAACTTCTGGCGCGTCGCCGATTCTTCTTCCCCTGAAGGTTTCCCCGCAGGCTCGGCTTCCACCACCGGGAGCGGACCGGTTCCGCGCGCCGGGGGCAGCAGCACGTCGAGAACCCGCTCCTCAGCCGCATCCTCGGCCCGGCGGCGCACTTTCTTGGTCGCCGCTTCGCGTGTGTCCTTGATCGCCGTCTCCACGAGGTCGCGCACGATGGTATCGACGTCGCGCCCCACATAACCGACCTCGGTGAATTTTGTCGCCTCGACTTTTATGAAAGGCGCGTCCGCCAGCCGCGCAAGCCGCCTGGCGATTTCGGTCTTTCCCACCCCGGTCGGCCCGATCATGAGAATGTTTTTAGGCGTGATCTCCTGGCGCAGGGGCTCGGCCACCTGCTGCCGTCTCCAGCGGTTTCTGAGGGCAATGGCTACGGAGCGTTTGGCGCGCGTCTGGCCGATGATGTGCTTGTCCAGCTCGTGCACGATTTCCTGCGGTGTCATGGAAGACATGGGGGCTAGAAGCTGGGGGCCGGCGAATGGAAAATCCGGGAGATTGAGACGTCTCCGCCCGCGGTCCCCTGCACCTTATTCCAAGGTTTCAACGATGATCTGCTGGTTGGTGTAGATGCACAGGTCGGCGGCGATCGAAAGTGATTTTCGAACGATGGCTTCCGCGTCGAGCTTGGTGTTTTCGAGCAGCCCACGCGCGGCTGCCTGCGCATAAGGTCCTCCCGAGCCGATCGCGATCAAGCCGAACTCCGGTTCGATGACATCGCCCACTCCGGTGATGATCAGCGAGGTTTCGCGGTCGGCGACGGCGAGCATCGCCTCCAGGCGCCGCAATACCCGGTCGGTGCGCCAGTCTTTTGCGAGCTCCACGGCCGAGCGCAGCAGGTTCCCCTGGTGTTTTTCGAGCTTCGCCTCGAAGCGCTCGAACAGGGTGAACGCATCGGCCGTCCCCCCGGCGAAGCCGGCGAGTATCCGCTCCTGGTAAAGGCGCCGCACCTTGCGCGCGCTCGACTTCACGACGACGTTGCCGAGCGTGACCTGACCGTCGCCGCCCAGCGCGACCTTGCCGTCGCGACGCGCCGACAGGATAGTGGTTCCGTGAAATTGTTCCATGATTCGGGTTGAGCGGAAGATGGGGTCTGGAAATCGCCGATCAAGTCACTTACGCGGAATAATGCGGGCAATCTTGTCCATGCCCGTAACACGAAACAATACTCTGATCAGCTCATTCACGCCGCGAATTTCCATCGTCGTGCCCGTCTCCCGTAGTTTCGCCAGAACGTTCATGATGAGTCCGGCAGTAGCGGGATCGACACGCTTCGTCCGGGACAGGTCTATGACCGACATCTTGTTCGCCGCGACCCAGTCCCGCAACTGCTTGGCGAGCACTTCGGTCGCTCCGGTGAGTTCTCCCGAGAGGGTCAAGGCCTGATCCGCCGCCTTCGGGGAACTGGCGACGGCAGGACGCTTTGAGCTCGTTTCCGGCTGCAGCTCCCAGGAAGGCGGCGAAACCTCGAAAGTGATCGCATAGTTCACGGCCGTCTCTTCGAACTTGTCCTTGAGATCCAGCATTCGGTATACATCGAGCAACAGCGCCCAAGCCGCTCCGTCGGTTTCGATCTTTCCGGCTTGGCAAACCGCTTCCAAAAATCCGACGAGCTGAGCCTCTCCGGTAAGCATGATCTCCTTCCCGGCACTGCGGGCGGACAGAAGAGCCTCGCGAAGAAGCCCGCAACCCGGCCCGTCGAGGCCCAGCAGCTTGCCGCACTCCAGGCGCACGGTCTGGCCGGCCGTGTTTCGCAACTTTTCCAGTTCCGGGGCGCTCGCCTCGGTCAGCCTGCCGCTCAGCGCGACATAGCCAATGCCTCCGGTGGCTAGTGCCGGGTCGCGGGGCTCCTCGATCTCGATCCAGACGGGCGGGGAACGCTCGAACTTCACGACGAATTCCAGAGCTAGCGCCTCGAACTCCTCCCTCCTGCCGAGGTACTGATACAGATCGAACAGCATCAGCCACGCTTGAAGGGCCGCGACTCCGAGCTCTTGCTCGCGCACCGAGCGTGAAAGCGTGGACAAGGCCTGTTCGGCTTGCCCGTTAGCAAACAGGAGCGCCGTTTCCTCGATGATCGGCGGAACGCTTTCAGCCGGCGCGAAGTTCGTCAACGCATCACGCGGAGTTTCGCTCGCGGCCGTTGGCGGCTTGCTCGTGGTGTCCGGCGCCGCCTCCGAAAGGCGTGGATGCTCGGTCAGTAACGGATCGGGTGGCCCAGCGGCTGGCGCAATCTGCGGTACTTCCGGCGGCGCTTCGGCGCGCGCTTCCGGTATTGGCGGTGGAACATAGGTGCTGAAATCCAGCGAACCTCCGCTTTCATCTTGCTGGGTTTCCTCCGGTTGTTGTCCGCCGGGCGCGGACGTGGCGGGGGGAGACTTGGGTTTCGAAACAGGCGCCTTAGTGGCCTTTTTCGTTGGCGCGCTCTTCTTGCCGAATATCGAAAAGATCACGAAAAAAGATCCGGTTCCCGGAGGACTGTGCGAACGCGAACGATCGCTTTCTTGTATCACTTTAGGCGATGCCGCGCAATGCGGCTGCGGCGCGATTGACCTCCCCTACGCTTACAAAAAAGAACGCCGCGGAACCGTTCAGGAAGAAGGACGCCGGCGGCCCAAGCCTGCCATCAGCAAGCCGGCAGCGGCGATGGCGCACACGATCATCGCGCCGGAAGGAAAATCCAGCCACAGCGACGCGAGCAGGCCGGCAGCGTAACCGAGCACCCCGACTGCGTAGGCCTTGGGGTAACGCCGGTGTCTTTGATAGAAGGTTGCAAGGGCCGGCACCACCAGCGTTATGAAAACCAGATACAGCCCGACCAGTTGCAACGACATGGTTACTGCGCACGCGAACAACAGATAGAAGCCCATCCTGCCCAGCCGCGCGCCCAGACCAAACCAGAGTGCGAGTATCACCACGGTTGTCAGGGCAACCAGCGGAAGCCGGGCGGGGTTCACCCACAATATCTGGCCGACCAGCAGTTCCTTGAGGTGCTCGCCACCGTGCGGATTTCCAGCAAGCAGCAAGATCGCCACACTTGAGCCGAGGACAAATACCACACCAATGACTGCCTCCTGAACTTCCGGCCAGCGTCGTTCGGTCCAGGTCAGGAGCACGGCACCAGCAATCGCTGCGGAAAGCGCGGCAACCTGCACCGCGGCGCCGGTGGGCTCCCAGCCGAGATAGTCGGCGAGGATGACACCGACTCCCGCGATCTGCGCCACCGCGAGGTCGATGAAAACGATGCCCCGCTCGAGCACCTGCATCCCGAGCGGGACGTGCGTGGCGGTGACCAGGAGACCCGCGACGAACGCGGGCCAAAGGATGCTGAGACTCGCAGCGTCTATGTTCATTTCACAGCCCCCAGCAACCGGGTGATCGTGTCGTCGAACACGCCGAACAGGTCTTTTGCCTTGTCCGTTCCACCGACGGTGAACGGCACCATTACTGCGGGAATGTTGGCTCTGCTTGACAGGAACTCCGCCGCCTGCGGGCTGTTGTAAGGCGAATAGATGATCACTTTCGCGGGGGCGCGTTTCATCTGGTCTATCAATTCGGCGAGATGCGAGGGCGTGGGAGGAATACCGGGTTTCGGTTCGAGGCTTGCGGCTTCGTGCATTCCCGTCCAATTGATGAAATACGAGAAGTCTTTATGGTACACAACCACCGGTACGCCCTTGAGCGGCGCCGCCTGCCGCTCCCAGCGCGCGATCGCCGTCTGCCAGCGCTCGAGAAACGACTTGCCGCGAGAACGGTAGCTGTCGGCATTCGCGGGATCGATCTGCGCCATGCGCTCCATGAGCACCGGCGCAATCTTGGCGATGTTGCGCGGATCGGTGTGGACGTGCGGATTGCCGCCGGGATGGATGTCCCCCAGCGATCGGTCGATCACTTTCGGGATTTCCAGCTTGACGACGTACTGCGACGCCTCGAAGTAACCCGGACTGCCGAGCTGAATCTTGCTGTTCCCGCTTTGCGTGAGCAGCAGTGGAATCCAGCCGATTTCCAACTCCGAGCCGGAACAGATCAACAGGTCGGCGGAGCGGATACGGGCGATGAGGCTGGGGCGCGCTTCGATGCGGTGCGGATCCTGCAGCGCAGTGGTGGCCAAATACACCGACACCTTGTCCCCGCCCAATTCCTGCGCGAGCGCGCCCCATTCGGGCTCGCAGGCAAAAACGTTGAGCGCCGCCGCGGACGGCAGCGCAATAGCGGCCGAGCTTAGTGCGACAACAAATTTCAGAATCGCTTTCATGTTCGTCACCTTAGAATTTGTGAGCGCCGTGCGCGCCCAGACTCACGATGTACTGGAGGAAGACCTGGTTGTCGGTCGCGTCGCTGCGTGACTTGTCGCTCGCGAACTGCAGCCGCACGCGGCTGAACTCGCTCGGACTCCAGTCGACCATCACGGTCTGACGCGTCGGGTTGTAGGCGGCGAGGACCGGGATATCCGCCGCAGCAATCGCACCCGAATCGACGAGACCGATATTCGTGGAGCCCGCATTCAGCCTGTCGTACCGATAACCGATGCGCCACATCGGGATAAATTGATAGACGCCCTGCAGATACCAACCCGACTGTGCCGAGGCATACGCACCGGTCTGCGCAAGCGCAACCGCTGTCGGGTCATTGACGGCGTTAAAGGTCAAATCGCCATTCTCGCGACGGCGGAAATACTCCCCCTGCAGCTTGAAGTACGTTTCAGTCGGATTCTGGTTCGGCGCCCACTTCAGGATGCCGTCGAGTACCCAGAGGCGGCTCCTGCCGCTGAAGCTGTTGGTAACCATCGTACCCGTCGAATCGGTATCGTCGAAGGTCCGGTCCTGAGGCGAGGTGCTCAAATACGAAACTCCGGTCTGCCAGGCAATGCTCGTTCCCAAGTCCCCGCCGACGTGCGCGAACAAAGTGCTCGAACCAACCCCGTTCTTGTCGCGCCCGCCGTCGGGACCGCCGGGAAACTTGCGCCCGCGCCCGAGTTCCAGTCCCATGTCCAAGTAGAGATCGGTTGGCGCCACCCATTTGAACTGGATGCCGTCCTCGTTCAGCTGGTTGCCGAGGAATACCTTGTTCGCAAGCGGTGCATCGGTGAAGTCCCAGGCGTGCGCGTGAATCTGGTTCTGGTAACCGACACCGGAGAAGAAACGCCCCGCCTTGATCGTCAATCCATACGACAGGGAAAGCGTCTGAATGTAACCCTCCTCCACCTCGATGCTGCTGTTGTCGGGCGAGATCGACGCGACCAGCGTCCCGCGGAAGTGATGGTCGATATTTGCGGCGAACGCTATCTCCGACTCGCCCAGGCTCAAGCCCCGCACCCCCGGCCCCACTTCGCCCAGCGTCGGCGTGAAGCCGTTTATCCTGAACGCGCCCGGATCCTGCGAAAGATTCGAATAGATGCCGTTCAGGATCACCGAAACGGCCGGGTTCATCGCGTTTTCCCCGGACGAGCGGCTGGAAGCCTGGACCGCCGCCTGCTGCGCGGTGGTTTCCGCGTCTTGCACGCGCTGATCGAGTTGCCTGACCTGCTCGCGCAAGGACTTCAACTCGTCTTGCGACTGCGCCGCCGCGGCGTGGGGCAGACCCAGCGCCGCCGCGACGGCAAGCGCCATGGTTCCTTTTCTGTACATGTATCTCTCCAGAGTCATGCGATCGCGACGCCTCGGGGGACGTTCGCGAACACGGTCGCTTCGCGCGAGGCGAAGCGGACGGGGGACCGAACTAGGAGAGCGCGGGGGGCGCACGCGGATCGAATTCGATCCGCGGAGCAAACGGAAGCGGAAGAGAGAACGAAGCTATCTCGGGTAGTGCAACCTGTGGCGCGTCGATCGCGGGCGCAAGAACCGCCAATACGCTGTCGACCGCGTGAAACGCGATGCACTGCTCGGCGGGATGATTGACCGGCGGAATGCACTGGCCGCCGCGCTCGGACTTGACCAGATCGTGCTTGAGGTGCGACAGGGCGTGCAACTGCGCCGCCTGCTGGGTAAACACCAGCGCGGCGGCGATCAGAAGATGACGCAGGGTGCGGTTCATATCACGGCCCAGCGAAAGGGTAGCGCACCGCAAGCGCAGGCGCAATGGCGGGATTTGAAACAGATCGCGCGACCCGAATGCGCGGCAGGTCGTCACTGGTCAGTGCTGGAATTCACCCCAGGCGTGGAGACCGGCGCAGGCGCCGGTCTAAGAGCGTTTAAACAGGTCGCGCGAGCTTGATGCGCGACCGATCGTCAACAGTCGGTGCTGAATTGCACTCCAGGCGGGGAAACCGCGGCGCAAGCCGCGGTCGGGGATTTGAAACAGGCGGCGCGAGATTGATGCGCCGCCGGTCGTTAATCACTCTCCGTAAAGCTTCTGCTTCTGCTCGCGGCGCGACTGCGCCTCGATGGTAAGCGTGGCCGTCGGCCGCGCGATCAGCCGGGGGACGCCGATCGGCTCGCCCGTCTCCTCGCAATAGCCGTAGCTGCCGTCTTCGATGCGGCGCAGGGCTTCGTCGATCTTCTTGAGAAGCTTACGCTCGCGGTCGCGCGCGCGAAGCTCCAGCGCGTACTCCTCTTCGATCGTCGCCTGGTCGGTCGGATCGGCCTCGATTTCGTGCTCGCGCAGATGCTCCGAAGTGAGGTTGGCCTTCTCCAACATTTCCTTTTGCGTCTCGAGCAGGCGTTCGCGGAAGAACGCGAGCTGTTCGGCGCTCATGTACTGCGACGCGGGCGCGCGCAGCAATTCAGCCTCGCTCAAACCGTTCTTCCTGGCCGGCTTTCCCTCCACCGGTTTTTGCTCCGCCAGCTTTTGCTCCACCGGCTTTTGCTCCGCCGGCTTCGTCGCCTTCGCCACCAGTTTCTTTACTGCTTTTCCACCAAACATTGTGCCAACCCCTTCATAAATAGGTCCTGCGGCAGATTCTTGCCAATGAAGACCATCGTGCTTGAGCGCTTTTCGTCCTTGCCCCAGGGACGACCCAGATCGCCACCCATGAGCATGTGTACCCCCTGAAACACTACGCGGTGGGTATTGCCCTTCGTGTAGAGCACTCCTTTATAACGCAGCATGTCCGGCCCGTAAATCTGTACGACTCCCGACAGGAATTCCTCGAGCTTTCCGCTGTCGAACGGCTTGTCCGAGCGGAACGCGAAGGAGCTGACGTGCTCGTCGTGTTCGTGCTCGCTGTCATCGAGAAATTCCGGATCGAGCTCGAGCACCGCGTTCAGGTTGAAACCGCGGATATCCAGAATGTCCTCGATCGGCGTATTTCCAAAATGAACTTTCTTGATCGGCGCGCGCGGGTTCATTCTCGCGAGACGCTTTCTCAGCGTCTCCTGCTCGTCTTCGGAGACGAGGTCGGTTTTCGACATGAGAATCCGGTCGGCGAAGCCGACCTGTTCCTGGGCCTCGTGGAATTCGTCGAGCTGTTTCGCGGCGTGCTTTGCGTCCACCAGGGTAATGACGCTGTCCAGGATATAGTAGTTACCGATTTTTTCGTCGATGAAGAAGCTCTGCGCGACCGGCCCCGGATCCGCCATGCCCGTCGTCTCGATGATCACGCGCTCGAAACTGAGTTTGCCCGAGTCGCGCTGCTCCTTCAGCTCCCCGAGGATGCGGATGAGGTCGCCGCGCACGGTGCAGCACACGCAGCCGTTGTTCATCTCGACGATCTGCTCGCCGCCTTCGCTCAGGAGGATTTCGTTGTCCACGCCCGCTTCGCCGAACTCGTTCTCGATCACGGCAATGCGGTGGCCATGTTGCTCCTTGAGAATCCGGTTGACGAGCGTGGTCTTGCCGCTTCCGAGGAAGCCGGTAAGTATGGTCACCGGAACCATGTTTTCTTGTGCCGACAATCCGATCTCCTGGCACTGCATGCCGCGTGGAACAGGCTTATTTGAGCCTATTGCTTCGCAAAGGTTGCAGCGAAGCGTCCGGCCGATCCTGACGAGGCACCGGCAAGCCGAAAAAAGGGCGCATTACAGCACGCCCGGCATTACAAAGCAACCGGATACCGCAGCGACGGCGTCATACGCCCGCAAGCTTCTAGCACCGTTCAAGTAACAGCCCTTTCAGGTACTCGCCTTCGGGAAATTCGATGCGCACCGGGTGGTCGGCCGCAGCCCGAAAGCGCTCTCGAAGCAGCAGCGAAACGCCGGCGTCCGCGGCCGCACCGGCAACGATTTTCTGGAAGAGCTCGGGCGACACGCCGCCGGAGCAGGAAAAAGTCGCAAGCAAGCCTCCGGGCCGCAGCAACTTCAGGGCGTTCAGGTTGATGTCCTTGTAACCGCGCGCAGCGCGTTCGGCGTCTTTCGGTGTGGGGGCGAACTTCGGCGGGTCGAGCACGACAAAGTCGAATTGCCTGCCTTCCCGCTGCAGCTTGCGCAAGGCGCCGAACACGTCGGCTTCGAGCCACTCGGCACGCGCTGCTTCGACTTTGTTGAGGGCGAGGTTGCGCTTCGCCAGCTCGAGCGCCGGCCCGGAACTGTCGATCGAGAGCACCGAGCGCGCGCCTCCGGCAAGCGCTGAAAGCGTGAATCCGCCCGTATAGCCGAAACCATTGAGCATCTCCCGGCCGTCGGCAAGGAGCCCCACGCGAGCGCGGTTGTCGCGCTGGTCCAAATAGAATCCGGTTTTCTGTCCCGCCACGACGTCGACCTCATAGCGGATACCGTTTTCGACGATCTGGAGCGGCCCTTCGGCCGCCGCGCCTGCAATCAGCCCGGCGCTCGAAGCAAGGCCTTCAAGCTCGCGCCCGTCGGTATCGGAGCGTTCGTAGACCCTCGCACAAGCGCTCTGCTCGCAAAGGATCCCGATCAGCGTTTTGCGCCATTTCTCGCTGCCCGCAGAAAGCACCTGTACGACCAGCGTGTGCGCATAGCGGTCGGCGACAAAACCGGGGAGCCCGTCCGACTCCCCGTGCACAAGTCGCAAGGCATCGGTCGTTTCCGGCGGAATTTCGGCACGCGAGCGCGGTTGCGATCTTCTTTGCGAACAACTCCGGGCCTGGGATTTCCGTTTCCTCGAAACTCCAGACGCGGGCCCGGATCTGCGAGGCGGGGCTGTACCCCGCCCAGGCGAGGAAGCGGCCGTCGGCAGCCCGGACATCCACGGTATCGCCGCTTTGCGGCGCTCCGCGGACTTCGGCGATCGCGCCGGAGAAGATCCACGGGTGGCGCCGCAGGAGCGAGCGCTCGCGTCCGGGTTTGAGCGTAAGTTGAGGCATGCCGCTCACGAGCGAATGGAAGGCTTTTTCAAACCCAGCCGAGGAGGCCGAATAGTCCGGCTGCGCCGAACAGCCAAAGGGGATGAATCCTCGTCGTCAGGACGACAGCCGCAGTGAGGGCCGTGATGGCGAAAGCCGGCCACGAATGGTCGGCGGAGAGCGTAATGAGGTACCCGCCAGCGAGCATCAGGCCGACCGTCACAGGGACCAGGCCGCTCTCCACGGCCGCGCGCCAGCGTGTGCCGTGAAAGCGCTGCCAGATTCGCGAAACGGCGAAGGTCAGCACGCACGAAGGCCCGCACATCGCGGCAGTCGCCACGACTGCCCCGGCAAAACCCGCCACTCTCCAACCGATCAGGCTGACCACCAGAACATTCGGGCCGGGCGCCGCCTGGGCCAGCGCGAAGAGCTCGGCGAACTCCGAGCCGCTCATCCATCCGTGCACCTCCACGACACTGCGATGCATTTCGGGAAGCACGGTGATCGCGCCGCCCACCGCGAGCAGCGACAGGACGGAGAAATCCATCGTAAGCTGCGCGAGCGTCTCTTCGTTCACCTCGACCTCCACAGCGCCGCCGCGATGCTCAAGGGCGCCG
>Ga0193726_1003051_pt1 | contig 10895 bp, 12 predicted proteins | sample H2c1metaG_FD_144928 | JGI IMG/M metagenome (GOLD analysis project Ga0193726, IMG submission 144928) | Soil microbial communities from a riparian zone of the East river system, Colorado, United States - H2c1 | ecosystem: Environmental > Terrestrial > Soil > Riparian zone | place: USA: East River... | reverse complement strand
GGCGCCGCAGCTCGGTGAGGACGCCCGCCTTTTCACAGGCACGCTTGAAGCGACGCAGGGCGGCGTCAAAATATTCATTCTCACGAACACGAACGCTGGGCATTCAGACCTCAAAATTGGTGGCACGGCCGCCGGCATTCGGCGACAGGGGGGCGCATTCTAAAGTGCGCCCCCGTAAAAGGCAAAAATATGCGCGTTTTAGGCATTGAGAGTTCGTGTGATGAGACCGCTGTTGCCGTCTATGACCAGGTCGACGGCCTTCTGTCACATCGACTCTACAGCCAGGTGGCGATGCACCAGGCCTACGGCGGAGTGGTGCCCGAACTCGCCTCCCGGGACCACGTTCGGCGGCTTTTGCCCCTGGTAAGAGAGGCGCTTACCGAAGCCCAGTCGGACAAAGACTCGATCGACGGCGTCGCCTACACGGCCGGTCCCGGACTCATCGGGGCATTGCTGGTTGGCGCAGGCTTTGCGACGGCTTTGGGCTTGGCCTGGCGCAAGCCGGCGTTAGGGATACACCATCTGGAAGGACATCTCTTAGCGCCCCTGCTGGAGCCCAAGCCCCCCGCCTTCCCCTTCCTGGCGCTGTTGGTTTCCGGCGGCCATACCCAACTCGTGGATGTCGAGGCACTGGGTAGGTATCGGATCATAGGAGAGACTTTGGACGATGCGGCCGGGGAGGCCTTCGACAAGACCGCCAAATTGCTCGGCCTTCCCTATCCCGGCGGTGCCGCCTTGGCCACGCTCGCCGAAGGCGGCCGCAGCGGCCAGTTCGTCTTCCCCAAGCCCATGCTGGACCGGCCAGGATTGGATTTTAGTTTCAGTGGCCTGAAAACCGCCGCCCTAGTAGCCTTGCGCGGCCGCGATTTGCTTCCGACCGTCCGCGCCGATATCGCGCGCGGCTTCGAGGAAGCGGTGGTCGAGACGCTGGCCGAGAAATGCCGGCGTGCCCTGGTTCAGACCGGCCATAAGCGCCTGGTCATTGCCGGCGGCGTGGGCGCGAATCGCCGGCTGCGCGAGCGGCTCGCGGCCGTGGTGCTGACCTTGGGCGCCGACGTGTATTTTCCGCGCACCGAATTTTGCACCGACAATGGGGCAATGATTGCGCTGGCAGGATGCCTGCGGCTTGGCGCGGGGCTGCGTAGCGGACTGGGAATGAGCGCACGTGCGAATTGGGAACTCGGCAGCATAGGGGTCTGAATCGATTGGACAAAATTTTCATTCATGCGCTGAAGACCGAGACCATCGTCGGCATATTCGACTGGGAAAGACAGGTCAAACAATCCGTTCTCATCGACATCGAATTCAGCGCCGATATCCGCAAGGCTGCGCTGTCCGATTCCATCGACGACACGTTGAATTACAAGGGAGTCGCCAAGCGCGTACTGGCTTTTGTCGAGGTATCCAGTTTCCATCTGGTGGAAACCCTCGCCGAACACATCGCGATGCTGATTCTTCAGGATTTCGGCGTTGCCTGGGTCAGCATCACCTTGAGTAAACCCGGCGCGATCCGCGGCTCACGCGACGTCGGTGTCATGTTGGAGCGCAAGGCTTCGGATTTGCAAACGTGGCGCGCCGCGGTGGCGGCTCCTACGGCCTGATGAACGCGCGACGCTAAATGCCCCGGCCGCCGTCCACCGCGATGATTTGACCCGTGATAAATGGTGCATCCTTCGCCAAGAACAGTGCCGTGCGCGCAACGTCCTGCGGCGTGCCGTGGCGTTTCAGAGCGGTTTTATCGATGATTTCGTGTTTCAGAGCCTCGCTCATGTCACCTTCCGGCCACAGCACGGGGCCCGGTGCGATGCCATTGACGCGAATCTCGGGTCCCAACTCTCGCGCCAAGGAGCGGGTCAGCATCCCAAGCCCCGCCTTGGCCATGCTGTAAACCGAGTGAGCCTTCAAGGGCCGCAACCCATGGATATCGATCATATTGATGATGAGTCCGCGCTGAGCGCGCAGACAGGGCGCGGCTGCCTGCGACAGGAACAGCGGCACTTTGAGATTGCTCCCCATCAGATCATCCCATTGCGGCACCGTGATGTGTCCAATCGGCGTCGGGTAGAAGCTTGAGGCGTTGTTGATCAAAATATCCAAACGCCCGAATTCTTGCAGGGTCGCGGCGACGAGTTTGTCGGGCGCGTCCGCATTCAAAAGATGTGCCGCAAAGATGGCCGCCGAGTGCGCGCGCAGCGTGTTGAACTCGTCCGCCAAAGCAACGGCCGCGGCGGCCGAGGATCGATAGTGAATCAGTACATTCGCGCCCGCCGCATGCAGCGTGCGCGCAATCTCGGCGCCGACCCGCCGCGCGCCGCCGGTGATCAACACGACCCGATCGCGCATCGGAAAATTGTCATTGAAAACTGCCATGCGCGGCAACGATACCCCATGGCTCCTGGCGATGCGCAGTGATGTTGAGCGAGGCGCAATGATGTTGAGCGAGGCGCAAGCCGAACACAGCGGACTGATGCGCGAGCATTTGAGGGATCAAATAGCGGCAGCCGGCGGCTGGCTCAGTTTCGAGCGGTTCATGGAATTGGTGCTGTACGCGCCGGGCTTGGGCTACTACAGCGGCGGCGCTCAGAAACTGGGGAAAGGCGGGGACTTCACCACCGCGCCGGAAATTTCCGGTCTTTTCGGCCGCTGCGTGGCCGTGCAATGCGCAGAAGTGCTCCGGGCCTTGCATACGCCGTCCATTCTCGAAATAGGCGCCGGCAGCGGGCGCCTCGCCGCGGATATTTTGGCGCGCCTCCAGGGCTTGGGGCAGCTGCCCGAGAACTACCGGATTCTGGAGGTGAGCGCCGACCTTCGTCAGCGCCAGCGCGCACTTCTCGAGGAGCGCCTGCCGCATTTGCTGCCGCTGGTTGCCTGGCTCGATCGGCCTCCCGAGGAGCCTTTTGACGGTATTGTTCTCGCCAACGAGGTTTTGGATGCGTTGCCGGTGGCGCGCTTTCGCTGGGATGCGAGCGGTGTCGAGGAATTGGGCGTCGGGATCGATGAGCAGAATTTTGCGTGGGCAGCGCGTCCAGCGGCTGCGGCGATGGCGCAAGCGTGCAGCCGGTTGTCCGAGGCGGGCGGTGGTTGGGATGCGGGATACGTCTCGGAGTTTTGCCCGCGTATCCCGGCGTGGACTCGCGCCGTCACGCGGTCGCTGCGCACCGGCGCTGCACTGTGGTTCGACTATGGTTTGCCGCGGGCAGAGTATTATCTGCCGGAGCGGCACGACGGCACACTCGTCTGCCATTACCGGCATCACGTGAGCGGCGATCCGTTCGTCAATATCGGTTTGCAGGACATCACCGCCTGGGTGGACTTCACCTCACTCGCGGAGGCCTCGCGCGAGGCCGGATTCGAATTGGCCGGCTTTACCACGCAGGCGCATTTTCTGGCGGGTGTCGGCATCGATCGAGAAATGCGGCTTGCGGCTGGCGACGATGAGAATCGATTTGCGCGTCTTGCCCATCAAGCCCGGCAGCTGATGCTGCCCGGCGAAATGGGCGAGCGATTCAAGGCCATGGTATGGCTGCGGGGCCTGGATATGCCGCTGTCGGGCTTCGAACTCTTGGACTTGCGGCACACGCTATAGGGCACAACATGCAGGCAAAAATCGCGGTACTGGATGACTATCAAGGCGTGGCGCTCAAGATGGCCGATTGGTCCGGCCTCGCCAATCGCGCGCAGGTTGATGTGTACAGCGACCATCTCGCCGACCCCGACGCGGTGGTCCAACGTCTGCTTCCGTACGACATCGTGTGCGTCATGCGGGAACGCACGCCGCTTCAGCGTAGTGTCCTAGACCGATTGCCGAATATGAAATTGATCGCCTCAACAGGTCCGCGCAACGCCTCCATCGACTTGGAGGCGGCCGCCGCTCATGGCATCAAAGTGGTCCACACCGGCTATTTTGGCAGCCCCACGGTTGAGCTCACGTGGGCGCTGATTTTAGGCAGCGCGCGCCACCTCACCGCCGAGGCCGCGGCAGTCCGCAGCGGCGAATGGCAGCACTCCGTCGGCGATGATCTGTCGGGTCAAACGTTGGGAATCTTGGGGCTGGGCAACCTCGGATCAAAAGTGGCCCAGGTGGCATTGGCATTCGGCATGAAGGTGATTGCGTGGAGTCAAAATCTCACGGCTGACAGGGCCGCCGCCGCCGGCGCCGCGCTGGTGACGAAAGAAGAATTGTTGCGGCAGGCGGATTTCGTCTCGATACACTTGGTGCTCAGCGAGCGCACGCGCGGGCTGATCGGCACCCGCGAGCTTTCTTTGATGAAACCCACCGCGCGCCTGATCAATACCTCGCGTGGACCCATCGTGGCTGAGGCCGACCTCATTCAGGCGCTCAAGTCGGGTCAAATCGCCGGCGCGGCCCTCGATGTCTACGATACGGAGCCATTGCCGGCGGATCATCCTTACCGGACACTCGCGAATCTGCTGGCGACGCCTCACATCGGCTATGTATCGCGCAGGCTGTACGAGCGTTTTTACCGCGATACGGTGTCAAACATCCTTGCCTGGTTGGATACGCGCGGCTAGCTCGGCAATGACCTGAAGGCGCCGCTCGTGTAGGTGCTGCGCAATCTGTGGACCGGCATGCTCCGCAATATCCTGCGGCGTGGGCTTGATCGCGGCTGCCGCATCGCGCGCGGTCTGTAAATATTCCCGTTGCGGATACGGAATTTCTTCCAGCCCCAAGCGGCCGCGCGAGTCCGCCTCGCAGGCCAGCAGCGCCTGCGCGAAGCGCTCGGGACGGCGGAACGCGTCGGTTTTCTCCAAGATACCCAAAATCGTTTTGGGCCGCAGCTCAAAGGCACGGTGCACGTTGCCGTGGTAGCGTGCCACGATCACACTCAAGTCGCGATACTCGCTCGGCAGGCGCAGCCGCTCGCTCAATGCCTCGATCAGAGCCACACTGCGTTCTTCATGTCCCTTGTGGCCGGGCCATTCCGCGTGCGGTGTGGTGGCCTTGCCAAGATCGTGCACCAGGGCCGCGAACCGCACTTTTACATCGCTGCTCAAGCGCACCGCCTGATCGAGCACCATCATCGTGTGAACGCCGGTGTCGATTTCGGGGTGCCATTTCTCGGGCTGAGGCACGCCGAACAGCGCTTCGATTTCCGGATAAATGATCTTCAATGCGCCGCATTCGCGCAAAACCGCAAAAAACACGCTGGCGCCCGGCTCGCGAAGCGCCTTCTCGGTTTCCTGCCACACCCGTTCTGCGACCAGGGCATCCACCTCACCGCGTTCGACCATCGCTCGCATCAGCGCGGTGGTTTCGGGGGCCACGTGAAAGCCCAAGGACGCAAAACGCGCGGCGAACCGCGCCACCCGCAGAACGCGCACCGGGTCCTCGACAAAAGCGGGCGACACATGCCGCAGGACGCGGGCTTTCAAGTCACTCTGGCCGTGATAAGGATCGAGCAGCGAACCGTCCTCGGCTTGCGCGATGGCATTGATGGTCAGGTCGCGGCGCGCAAGATCTTCCTCGAGCGAAACCTGCGGCCCAAATTCAACCGCGAACCCCCGATAGCCGGGAGATACTTTCCGCTCCAGACGCGCCAGCGCATATTCTTCGTGCGATTGAGGATGCAGAAACACCGGAAAGTCGCGGCCCACTTCGCGATATTTCAAACGCAACAGTTCGTCTCGGGTGCTTCCGACGACGACCCAATCGCGTTCCTTCACGGGCAGACCAAGCAGAGCGTCTCGAACCGCGCCGCCAACCAGATACACTTGCATGCGTGAATATTACCAGCATGTCCGCGACAATCCGCGCGAGTGCAGCCATCGCCCTGATCGCCATGCTGAGCGGCGGCTGCTATCTGTTGCAAAGCGCCCAAGGCCACCTGGCGCTCATGTCCAAACGAGAGCCCATCAGCGGCGTCATCGACAGGCCCTCGACGCCTGCCGCCCTGCGCGCACAGCTCGAGTCGGTCACCGCCATTCGCAACTTCGCCAGCAGCGCGTTGGGATTGCCGGACAATGGCAGCTATAGAAAATATGCGGATATCGGCCGGCCCTATGTGGTGTGGAACGTGGTCGCCGCGCCGGAATTTTCCGTCGATGCGAAGCAGTGGTGCTTTCCGATCGTCGGATGCGTCGCCTACCGCGGCTATTTCGTCGAAAAGCGGGCGCGTCGTTTCGCCGCCGGATTGCATGCCAAGGGATTCGATGTGGTGGTCGGGGGTGTTGCTGCTTATTCGACCCTCGGCCATTTTGACGACCCCATCTTGAGCTCCATGGTGAATTGGAACGATGTGGAGCTGGCCTCGATCATTTTCCACGAGTTGACGCATCAGATGCTGTACCTGCCCAACGATGCGTCCTTCAATGAGGCGCTCGCGACCACCGTGGCCGAAGAGGGGGTGCGACGCTGGCTGCAACAGCAGGGCCGCGACACGGACCTGGCGGATCACCTCCTGCAGCAAAAGCGCTACCTAGAGGTGATTGCGTTGATGAACGAGACGCGCAACCATCTGCGCACACTGTATGCCTCAGGCCTGCCGCCGCCGCTGATGCGCGAGCGTAAGCGCGAGACCTTCGAAGAACTGCGCGAATCCTACGGCGCCCTGAAAGGGCAGTGGGGAGGCCATGCGCCGTTCGACGCCTGGTTTGCGGCAGACGTCAACAATGCCCATCTGGCCTCCATCGCCACCTACTTTGCCTGTGTTCCGGGTTTCGAGCGGGAGCTGAAGGCAGTCGGCGGCAACCTGCCTGCCTTCTATCGCCGCGTGCGCGAGCTGGCAAAACTCGACCGACAGCAGCGCGATCTTCTGGTCTGTGGAACACCGCAAGGGCCTTGAGTCAGTCCAGCAGCGAGAACTGGATCGCGGCGACGATGGCGGAAACAATGGTGAGCGCAAGAAATCCCTGCGCCAGTCTTGTGACAAAAGATATTTCGTTCATGATGTGAGCTCCGGTAAGCATCGTTACGGCTCACAGGTTGTTCCTTGCCGCGCATTCGAACAAACTCACTCTCTGACCGACTGTTAAGGGAAACTTAACGTGCCATCCACCCACGATCGACTGCCCTTGGGATCCCTGCGGGTATTCGAAGCAGTGGCGGCGCACCTAAGCTTTTCGGCCGCTGCTGATGCACTCAATGTCACGCCGGCCGCCGTGAGCCAGCAGATAAAAACTCTGGAGGCGTATATCCAGGTGCCGCTGTTTCGTCGCAGCGGCCGGCGCGTGGAAATCACCGAGGAGGGCCTGGAGCTGCTGCCGGCCGTGCGGGCGGGGTTGGAAAAGCTCGAGGCGGCGCTGCAACAGATGAAGCATCACCGTCGCGCGGGACCCCTGCAAATCAGCCTGCTGTCCTCGTTTTTGCAGATTTGGCTGCTGCCGCGCCTGCGTTCCTTTCGGCGCAAGTTTCCCGACATCGAACTGCGATTTCATACCTCGCGCGACTTGGTGGACTTTTCGCGCAGCACCACCCACATCGCCATTCGCTTCGGCCGCGGCGACTATCCGAATTTGCACAGCGAAAAACTCCTGGACGACTGGTTGGTGCCGGTCGCAAGCCCGGAGTTGATCAAGCAATTCGGCATGATCGAGCGCGGCGCGACCTTGAGCAAGTATCCGCTGCTCGAGAGCGATGATGTGTCCTGGCGGGTTTGGGCTCAGGCTGACGAGGAGAGCGCGTGGAATTCCAGAACACCCAGCATCGCTGATTCAGCCGGCATCCTGGCCGCGGCCGAGGAAGGCTTGGGCTATGCTTTGGCGCGCTGGACGCTGGTCACCCGCGCGCTGCAGAAGGGCACGCTCAAGCTCGCGGGCAACCGGGCATTGCCATACAGTTCCTCGTATTACTTCGTCTGTCCGAAGAACTTTCTGTCGCTTCCCAAGGTCGCGCAATTTCACGAATGGATCTTCGCCGCCGCCGCCGCATTCCCCGCGCCTCCCGGGCAGGATGCTTGAGCGCATGCGCGTCTTGAGCGGCGTCTCCTCGATCGATGATCTGGCGAATTGGAGTGTCAATACTGGAATGTCAATACAAATGTATTGACGCTGCCGCGGCACTCGGGCAAGATATGCAATATGCGCCAATCTCCGAAAACCTCGCAGATGCAGATTCGCGTCTCGGCGCAGGAGAAGACCGCCATTCGCCGCGCCGCCAAGCGGGCGGGCATGGACATGTCCGGCTATGTGCTCGAGCGTGTGCTGTCGCTTCCGGCCCGCCGGTTTCGTGACCTCGTGGAGGCCTGCGCCGGCCCGGGACCGACGAGTTTCCCGCTTGCCGAACTCAACTCTTTGCTCTCCGGCTTCACGGCCACCGAGTTGCGCGAGGCGATTGCCGCGGCGCCCACGGTGACGCTGACCCCTTTTCTAGCCAACTACATCGCCGCAATGGTGGAGTACGCCTGCGAGAGGCGCGCGCTCGCGTTGCCCGCGTGGACTCGCGCCATCTCGCCGCTGTCCGATCCCGCGTTCGGAACGGCCCTGCAGGCTCTGCGCCTACATCTGCTGAGCCATTCACCGCCGCCGTTCAGGCGGCGCAATATTTTCATCGATGCAACGTTGGGCAATCGGATCTGAATCCCATGAGCCCGCTTACTCAGGCGGATCTGCGCCGTTTGTTTGAACTCTTGAATGAAGAATTGCGCGAGTCCGGCACGGAAGGCGAGTTGTTCCTTGTCGGAGGCGCCGTCATGTGCCTTGCGTATGCCGCGCGGCCGTCTACCCAGGATGTGGATGCTCTGTTCCGCCCCTCAACCGAGGTGCGCCAAGCCGCAGCTCGCGTGGCGGTTCGTGCGCGCGTGAATCCTGACTGGCTCAATGATGGCGTGAAGGGGTTCATGAGTGCCCACGGCGATTACGCAGAGTACCTGGCGCTCGACCACCTTCGCGTCATGATCGCGCAACCCGAGTACCTGCTGGCAATGAAATGTCTGGCGATGAGGATCGGATTCGAATTTCACGACGAGGATGACGTCCGGTATTTGTTGCGCCACCTGGACATCCGCTCATTCGAGCGGGCGGTCGAGATCATCACGAAGTACTATCCGCTCGAGCGCTTTCCACAGAAGACCCTTTATGCGCTCGGCGAACTGCTGCCCAAGCCCGCCGAATCGTCCGAGCAGAGGTAGCCGCGAATCGTGCGAACCTAGCGGCCGACCTTGGCCCTTCCCGCGGCTGCGCGGTTTTGGCTGAGGCGCGCATTGTCCTCTTGGGCGCCCAGGAAAAGGCGCGCCGATGCCGCCATCGACTGCGGTTTGATGCCCAGCTTCGCGAAGCCATCCTCGCTGCATACGCTGTCGACCGTGAGCGATTTGTAGTTATCGCTGGAGAACGGGCGGCCGGGCGCGAAATTCATGAAGAACGCCTGCATTCGGCCCAAAAAATTCGGCAGGCCGAGGATCCAGCGCCGGCGGTGCGTCAGTTTCGCCGCCAAACCGACAATTTCGCGCAGGGTATAGACCTGTGGGCCGCAGAGTTCATACGTTTGGCGGCTGCTCGCGCCGCCATGCAGGCAGAGCCTGATGGCGTTCACCACATCGTCCACCGCCACGGGCTGAAAACGAGCGTTGGGTCTTGCCAGCGGAAAGACCCAGGGAATCGCCGCGAGCAACCCTGCAAAGCGGTTGAGAAAGGAGTCGCCGGGGCCGAACATCACGGACGGCTGAAAGATGGTCCAATCCAATGCGGTGTGCTGATCGCGAATCAGTTTTTCCGCCTCGCCCTTGGAGCGCAAATAGTAGCTCGGCGCACCGCTGGCCGCCTTCAGGGCGGACACCTGCAGCAGGCGGCTCACGCCGGCGGAACGGGCGGCGATGAGGATATGTTGGGTGAGTTCCGTGTGCGCGCGGCGGAATCCCGCTCCCCCGAACCAGCGCTCATTGAGAATGCCCACCAGGTTGATCACCAGGTCTTTGCCGCGCAAGCGCTCGCTGAGTTGCGCTTCCTGGTAGACATCGCAGTTCTCGAGCGTGAGGCCGGGCAGAACCAGCAGGTGCTTGTGCTGTTCGCGGTCTCGCGACAGCACCGTGACCTCATGGCCATCCTTGATCAGCCTGGCAACCAGCCGGGTGCCTAGGAACCCCGTACCGCCGAGAATCACGATGGATAATGGGCGCATAAATTCAGCGGATGGGAAGCAAAAGAGTGTCGCTGCCGCGACGAACCCGAAGCATCAGCACCGAGGCGCCCTTCACGGCCTCGCGGAAGGACTTCATGTTGGTGATCGGCGTGCGCCCCACACCCACGATGACATCGTTGGTGCGCAGTCCCGATTGGGCCGCGGCGCTGGCTTCTTGAATCTTGTTCTCTACGACGCCGCCGCCGTCCGGCGCGTCGGCCAATTCTGCGCCATCGAGACCCCGATTGATCTCGGCGGCGCTTGCGGATTCCACCTCTCCGCGGTCTGCGATCAAGGCGGTGACTTTGCGCGGCTTGCCGTCTCGCAGCAGGCCCAGCTCGACCTTGTCTCCAACATGTAGCATGCCGATGGCATTGCGCAGCTCGCCTGAGCTCTTCATGGTGACGCCGTTCAGCGAAGTGATGATGTCCCCGGTTTTGATGCCGGCGCGTTCCGCGGCCGACCCCTGCGCCACGCCCGCCACCAGCGCTCCGGTCGTCTCGGTCAGGCCGAACTCCCTGGCGATGTCCGGCGTGACGCTGTAGAGCTGGACGCCGAGAATCCCGCGTTTGACCTGGCCATATTTGATCAGCTGATCCATGACGCTATGGACCATGTTCACCGGAATGGCAAAGCCGATACCGATATTGCCGCCCGTCCGGGACAGAATCGCGGAGTTGATGCCCACCAGCTCGCCGCGCAGGTTCACCAGCGCGCCGCCGGAATTCCCGGGATTGATCGAGGCATCGGTCTGAATGAAATCCTCATAGCCGCCGGCCTCTGGATTGATGCCGCTGCGCCCCAACGCGCTGACGATGCC
>Ga0193726_1003050_pt1 | contig 10898 bp, 8 predicted proteins | sample H2c1metaG_FD_144928 | JGI IMG/M metagenome (GOLD analysis project Ga0193726, IMG submission 144928) | Soil microbial communities from a riparian zone of the East river system, Colorado, United States - H2c1 | ecosystem: Environmental > Terrestrial > Soil > Riparian zone | place: USA: East River... | reverse complement strand
GACCATGGCGAGCGACGCCGGCAAAGGAATATCTATCGCTTCCGCCAGTACGACCAGGAAAAGAACCAGGTATCCGTGATGTGCGATCAATAGAACGAAATGGTCCATGAGAGTTGGCTGCCCGGCTGATGGGAGTTAGATTCCTCCGCCGGGGCATTCGCTGCAATGATTTGCGCCGGCCTGTCCCGCCAGGCTTGTTTGGGAGTTGAAAGAGCGGCTTCTAGCGGGGTTTGGTTGTCTCCCCCGGATTGACCTTGACGGCTGCAGTGCCGGGCTTGCGGGTGTCGACCGTAAGCGATGGAGTTGTCGTGACTTGCCGGGTATCGACCGAGACCACGCCCAAGCCTCCGCTGGGAACCGGAGATTCCGTGATGTGTTGCTCCTGGCTCCTGCCGTCCGGCCCCGTCCGGATGATGTCGATCGTCTGCCCGGTGGGCCGCAGTCCAGTGTCGAGCTGGCCGGGGTTTCGTGCCTCCGTGTGCGTCTGGGTTACCTGTTTTCCGTCCGTGGAGACGGTCTGAACGGAATTCACCCGTTCGCTCAAACTCAGGCGCCCCTCGTCGACACCTCCCGGAACATTGGTTGAATAGGTCTCGGTAGTTCGCTGCCGGTTGCCGGGAGAACTTTCGGACTCCCGGTTGACCGTTCGCCCGACCACCGTCATCCGGCCATCGTTGTCGGGACGCAGAACGTTTTCTTCCCGGGTCTGGCTTTTGCCGTCGCTGCGAATCGCGCCTTCCTTAACCTCGTTTACCACCCAGTTTCCATTGCTATCCGGCAGGGATGTGGATTTCTTGAACTCGGTGAGATGATCATTCCGGTGGGTGTCGCGCTCTTCCCGTTCGAGCGACGGCGCCAGACCCCCATTCGCGGAGGGAGTGAAGACGGTTGTCTTCGACTCTTGCACGTCAGGGCTGATTTGTTTGGTATCCTGAATTTCCTTCTGCACCATCTGTAATTGTCCATTCGCATCAGGATTTGACGTGGTGCGCGTGGACTTTTGGCCGCCGCCGGGCAGAGTCCGGGTCTCCTCTTCGGTCACCTGCATCAGCGTCTTGCGCCCATCGGAATCGCGCACAAAGGTGCGATTGATCGTCCGCGTGGTGTGCGCATCGACCTTCACCGATTCCTTCTCGGTATCGAGATAGGGCTCGTACCGGCCGTCGGGCCCGACCCGCTCGGTCGATTCCTTGTCAATAACGCGGCCGTTTTCGACCACGTGCGATTCCTGGGTTCTGGTCGGATTGCTATTTCCCGAGGTGGACTGTTGCTGGCCACTCGCCGTCCAGGATTTGTCGCCGTCGCCGGATGCGCCGTCCGTGGTCTGCGCCCGCAGCACCGGAACCAACGACCCCAGACAGAAAACCACCGCCCAGGCGATGCATGCCTGAGGCCGGGGCGGCATTCGCAGACGCGGGCAATGATGTCGGGCGGCAATGTCCATGGCTAAATTCTCCGCCTGAATGACGCCCGTGTCGAGCAAATATTCGTGTCCGGGAGGGGCGACGGAGCGAGTTATGCCGAAGGACTAATCCAGCCGCCGTCGCTGGCGGTGAGTGCGTCAGCCTCGACCGGACCCCAGGTCCCGGGAGGGTAAGTGTCCACCGGGGTTGCGTTGCCGAGCACGGGATCGACAATCCGCCAAGCCTCTTCTACGTAATCCTGCCTGGCAAATCGTACGGAATTGCCATGCATGGCGTCATCCAGCAATTCTTCATAGGCCTGCAACTCCGCGGGATCGCTGTGCTCCGCGGCCAGCAATTCGATGTGTTCTCCCTGAAAGTCTTCGCCCGCGATCTTCACCAGCGCGCCGATCGCAATCGCCAGATCCGGCGTCACCCGAAACCGGAAATAATTCGCCGCAGCCGGAGTGTCGGAAAAAATTGCGGGCGGCTGACGAAGCTTCGCGGTCACCTCGGTGACCGTAGCCGGCAGGGACTTTCCCGCACGAATAAAAAATGGAACCCCTTTCCAGCGCCACGAATTGATGTGGAGCCGCAAGGCCACATAAGTCTCCACCTGGGAATCGGGCTTTACGCCGGGCTCCTTGCGGTAGCCGCTGAACTGTCCCCGCACCACGTCTTGCGGACGCAGCGCCGGGATGCTCCGCAATACCTTTACCTTCTCGTCGCGCATCCTTTCGGCGTCATTGCTGGGCGGGGGCTCCATGGCAACGTTGCTCAGCAATTGCAGCAGATGGTTCTGCACCACGTCGCGGATGGTGCCCGCTTGATCATAGAACCCGCCCCGCCCCTCAACGCCGAAGTTTTCGGCCATCGTGATCTGCACGCTCTCCACGTATCGACGGTTCCAGATCGGCTCGATAAACGAGTTGACGAAACGAAAAAACAGCACATTCTGGACCGCGTTCTTTCCCAGATAATGATCGATCCTGAATATGTTTTCTTCCTCGAGCGTGGCGTGCAAAGTCTGGTTTAGCGCCCGGGCCGAAGCCAAATCATGTCCGAAAGGCTTTTCCACGACGACCCGCGCCCCTTGTGCGCAACCCGATCCAGCCAGTTGTTTTACCACTTCAGCAAACAGACTCGGAGGGATGGCCAGGTAGTGCAAAGGGCGTTGCGCGTTCCCCAGCTCTTGCCGAAGCCTGCGAAAGGTTTCCGGGTCAGCGTAATCCCCGTCGATGTACTTCAGGACGCCCATCAGCTTGCTGAAGCCGTCGGGATCGATGCCGCCGTGATTTTCCACGCTGTCTTTGGCGCGAGCCCGGAGCTGGTCCAGATTCCATCCCGCTTTGGCCACACCAATCACCGGCATGTTGAGCTTTCCGCGCTTGGCCAGGCGCTGTAGAGCAGGGAAGATCTTCTTGTAGGCAAGATCACCCGTGGCTCCGAAAAAGACCAGGGCATCTGACGGTGTTTGACTCATTCCACGTCCTCGCTTCACTCGGGGAAATCGACATACCATCATAGTTTAGAAAGGCCGCGGCGCGCCCGCGAGCCGGAGGCCGGGCTGAGGGCTGTACCCGACCATGGATTGCAAGCCGGACCGCAAGCCCCACCAACGACCAAGGCGGCTGCCCGGCCCGCGCGCGAAAGCCAACCCCGAAAACCTCCCGCGACTTCCGGAACCTGAAGATGATTGGCCGGTCCTCTCCCGAGACCATGCAGGCACAGCAAAAGCCGCGACCGGTGGGTGCGGCCTCCTGCCTGGCCTGGGCTCGAGCACCGGCTCGGCAACCGGGACGGGTCCCGTTCGGCGGCTCACGGAACTGGTAAACTGCTAGAGCTTGAGGCCTTTAGAAACGACCCGCGGTCTGCATCCGAATTCATGAAAATCATCGAGGCGATCCGTATCGCGGGACAATCCCTCTGGGCAAACAAGCTGCGCTCTCTGCTGACCCTGCTCGGGATGATGATCGGCGTCGCGGCGGTGATCGCCGTGGTGACGTTCGTGAATGGCATCAACGGCTACGTGGCTGAGAAAATCTTCAATCTCGGCGCCGATGTATTCATCGCTTTCAAGGTTTCTCCCGCGGTTACCAATGTCGACCACTTCCTGCAGGGGGAAAAGCGCAAAGACCTCACCCTGGAGGACTACCAGGCAGTCGCCGATGCCTGCCTTCACTGTCTCTATGTGGGGGCAGCGCTCCGCAACCAGACCGGCAACGTAAAGTACGCCGAGCAGTCGATTACCGACACCACGGTGCAGGGAATCACGCCATCCATGGCCCCCATTTATGACACCGAATTGACCGAAGGGCGCATGCTGAATGCGGCCGACTTGAAGAACAAGTCGCCAGTCGCCGTTGTGGGAGTCGACGTGGTCGATAACTTGCTCGGTGGCGCCGATCCTCTCGGTCACGAGATCCGCGTGGATGGCTGGAGCTATCAGATCATCGGAGTCGGAAAGAAAAAAGGAAAGACGCTCGGCCAGAGCCTCGACAACTATGTGATGATCCCGATCACCGCTTACCTGAAACAGTACGGGGTTCACAACAACAGCATTCGCATTTCCGGCAAGGCCATCAACGCCGGCCCGGGACTGGATCTCGCCATGGACGAAGCCCGGGTCGGGCTGCGTTCCCGCCGGCACGATCGCGCCGGCGCCGACGATAGTTTTGATATCGAAACCAACGCCAGCCTGCTGAGCATCTGGTCAGGATTCAGCCAGACATTCTTTGTGGCCATGATCGGCATCGCGGCGGTCTCGCTCGTCGTCGGTGGCATCGTGATCATGAACATCATGCTGGTTTCCGTGACCGAACGCACGCGTGAAATTGGCATCCGCAAAGCGTTGGGTGCCCGCAGCGCCGACGTGCTGCTGCAATTTCTGATCGAGTCTGCAACCATGTCGCTGGTCGGGGGAGCGGTTGGTGTTTTGGTGGGAGTGACGCTGGCCGAAGGCGTCACGCTTGCGGTGGGCATGCCCTCCGCGATCAAGCTGTGGGCGGTGGCCGCCGGATTGCTTGTTTCCGCCAGCGTCGGAGTGTTTTTTGGCGTCTATCCGGCGAGGAGGGCCGCCCGCCTTGATCCCATTGCCGCATTGCGTTTTGAAATGTGAGGGCGGGATTCTGAAAGCAGAATCCTGAGAGTCGAGACCGAGGGGAAAGGAAAGCAACTTGAGAGTCAGCGTTTTCGGATTGGGCTATGTCGGCACCGTGTCCGCCGGATGCCTTGCGGAGGAGGGGCATGAAGTCATCGGCGTTGATCCAGTGCCCACGAAGGTAGACTTGATCAACCAAGGGCAATCCCCCATTATCGAGGCCGACATCGGGGAGATCATCACGACCAACGCCAGGTCGGGCAGGCTTCGCGCCACCGATGACACTGCCCAAGCCGTTCGCAATACGGATCTGTCGTTCGTCTGCGTGGGCACTCCGAGTCAGTCCAATGGCAACCTGGATCTGAAATACATCGGCCGGGTTTGTGAACAGATCGGCGCAGCCATCCCAGACAAAAGCACGCGCCACACGGTTGTGATTCGCAGCACGATCCTGCCGGGAACGATGCATAAGATCGTCATCCCCGCGCTCGAGAAATTCTCCGGCAAGAAAGCCGGAATCGATTTCGGCGTTTGCCACAATCCCGAGTTCCTGCGGGAGGGTTCGGCGGTGAAGGATTTCAACGCCCCTCCGAAAACGGTGATCGGAGAACTGGACCAAGCCAGCGGCGATATCCTGGCGGAACTCTACCGGAGACTCGACGCACCGCTGATCAGAACCGACCTGGAGACCGCCGAGATGGTGAAGTATGTCGACAACAGCTGGCACGCGCTGAAAATAGGTTTCGCCAACGAGATCGGCAACCTCTGCAAAGCATTCTCCATCGACGCCCACGCCGTCATGAACATTTTCTGCCAAGACAAGAAGCTCAATATTTCGCGGGCCTACCTGACGCCCGGGTTCGCTTTCGGCGGCTCCTGCCTGCCCAAGGATCTCCGCGCCCTGTCCTACCAGGCCAAAATGGCCGACTTGGATCTGCCCATTCTGACTTCCATTCTGCCCAGCAATGAAATGCAGGTGAACCGCGGCCTGCAACTGATCCTCGACCAGGCCCAAAAGAAGATCGGCATTCTCGGCTTCAGCTTCAAGGCGGGGACGGACGATCTTCGCGAGAGCCCGTTAATCGAGGTGATCGAACGCCTGCTCGGCAAAGGCTTCGACCTGCGAATCTACGACAAGAATGTGAAGATCGCCAGCCTGGTGGGCGCGAACCGCGATTTCATTCTCAACCGCATTCCTCACATCTCCAAGCTCATGGTCGATGACATCGAAGCCGTCCTGAACCATGCCCAGACCCTCGTGATTGGCAACAACGATCCCGATTTCAAGACCGTTCCAGAGCGGCTGCGCCCGGGCCAGCTCCTGGTGGATTTCGTGCGGGTCACCGGCCGCCGCAGCGAGAAGGGCAAGTATGACGGCATCTGCTGGTAATCGATGCCGAAGAATTCTCCAATGTCCGACTCTCACGGTTGGGCGCTGAGCCGGGGACAATCCGGGCTCGGCGAAAATGAGATCCAGGTCTGGCGCGCCAGCCTCGACTGCGGGGAAACGGCTCTGCGCCGGTTCGAAGCCATCCTGGCCCCCGAGGAGCGAGCCCGGGCGGACCGTTTCGTCTTTCCCTCCGACCGCAATCGATTTATGGCCGCACGGGGAATTCTGCGAGAACTGTTGGGCAAATATGTGAATCGTTCTCCAGCCGAGTTGGAGTTTGACTACCACCCCAAAGGCAAACCGTTTCTGGGGAGGCGATTCGACTCACGAATCCAATTCAACATTTCCCACTCCCATGGCCTGGCGCTGCTGGCCTTCGCCCCGGGATCCCAGTTGGGCATTGACGTAGAATTGATCCGGTCCGACTTCGCCGGCGATGAGATTGCAGAACGCTTTTTCTCCGGGGAGGAAGTCAGAGATTTGAGAGCTCTGCCGCAAGCGCGCCGTGCCGAGGGATTCTTCCGTTGCTGGACCCTCAAGGAGGCGTACGTCAAAGCCCGTGGCGAAGGATTGAACATCCCGCTCGACAGCTTCCACGTCTGCTTTACCCCGGGCCAGCCTGAGCGCCTGAAAAGCGCGGATAGTTCCCGCTGGAGTGTGCGCTCCCTCGACCCGGATCCGCGGTATGCCGGAGCCCTGGTCGTCGAAGGCGCCGGCCGGCAGCCGAGCTATTGGGAGTGGAAGGCGTAGCTACTTTTTATGATGCGTAGGCGCGATTACGGCGAGATCGTGGCCATGGCGGTGGACACCATTCGCGGCAACAAGCTGCGATCGTCGCTGACGGTCCTTGGCATTGTCATTGGCGTGGCCGTTGTCATTGCCATCTCGTCGATCGTGCGCGGGCTCAACGACAATGTTTCGCAGGTCATCAGCAGCCTGGGTTCGAACATCATCTTCGCCTCTCACCTCGATCCGTTTATTTTTTCCCGACCCACGGCGGAGATGCGCACTCGCAAGGAGCTCACGCGCGAGGACGCCGGCGCGATGATCGAACTGCCGCACGTCAAAGCCGTGTGCGCCGCCATCCGCTATTTCCGTCCCGAGCTCGGGATCGGCACCTACGCGGTGAAATACCGAGACCGCAAAGCCAAGAACACCATTCTCGAGGGGGATACCGCCGCCTGGCGAAGCGTCTTCGACCTCGACATCTCTTCCGGACGCTGGTTCAGCGACACCGAGGACGAGCACCACGCCCCGGTGATCATCATCGGCAGCGATACCGCCGAAGAACTGTTCCCCTCCGACAACCCCCTGGACAAAGAAATCAATATTGAAGGCCAGCTATTTACTGTGATCGGTGTCTTAGGCCGTCGCAAAGCGGTCTTCGGAGGGGGCAAGAATCCTGATGACAACATCGTATTTTTCCCGTTGAGTACGTTCCACCAGTTGCATCCCGAACTCAAAACCGTCTGGATCAGCATTAAAGCCACCTCGCACGACGCGATGCCACAGGCCATCGATGAAGTTCGCGAACTGCTGCGGCGCCGGCGGAAAGTAGCGGCCGATAAGCCCGACAACTTTGCCGTCTTCACCCAGGATTCGATTTCCGATGTGTGGAACAAGATCACCGGCATGATTTTTATTTTCATGTTTGCGGTCTCGAGCGTCGGCCTCATCGTGGGCGGCGTCGGGGTGATGAACATCATGCTGGTCTCGGTAACCGAGCGCACTCGCGAGATCGGCGTCCGCAAGGCCGTCGGCGCTCGCAAGCGTGACATCCTTCTGCAATTTACCCTTGAGGCGGTTGCCCTGACCGCGGTCGGCGGGATTCTGGGGGTTCTCATCGGCGCCATGATTACCTGGACAATCCCGCTCATTTGGAGTGCCTTGCCGGCGCGAATGTCCCTGCTTTGGGCCATCGTCGGTCTCGGATCGGCCGCTTTTGAGGGAATATTTTTCGGAATCTATCCCGCGTGGAAGGCCGCCAATCTCGATCCCATTGATTCCTTGCGTTACGAGTAACCAGTTCGATGGCGGCGATAACGCGCGGCAGTCCTTGATGTAAGATTGCAGAAGAGGAATGCGATGAAGATTTCGGTGATCGGTGCAGGCTACGTGGGACTGACGACCGCGGCGTGTCTTGCGCAGATTGGCCACGACGTGTTCTGCAGCGAAAGTGACGCGGAAAAACTGCAAAAACTTGAGGACGGGGTGATGCCCCTGTTCGAGCCTAATCTTGAAAGCATCATCGCCGGGGCCCGCCAGTCGGGCCGGCTGAAATTCGGTTCCACCGACCAGGCGATCGATTCGGGGAAAGCGATTTTTATCTGCGTAGGCACTCCTCCCCTGGCCAACGGCGACGCCGATCTGTCGGCCATTGAAGCCCTGGCCCGCGTGATCGCCAAGCGCGCGGAAGGTTACCGTCTCATCGTGGAAAAAAGTACGGTTCCGGTGCAAACCGGCATGCAGCTGCGAAAACATCTGTCGGTACATGCCGCTAAGAACCTGGACTATGACGTGGCTTCGAATCCCGAGTTCCTGCGCGAGGGCTCGTCGGTGGAGGATTTTCTGCATCCCGACCGGATCGTCGTGGGGGTTGAATCGGCGCGGGCCGCCGATCTTCTCAGGGAAATATACGACCCCATCATCCGTCAGACTTTCCCCTGTCCCCTTCATTCGCCATGCCCCAGCCGCAGGCAGGTTCATTTCCTGGTGACCGATACCAATTCCGCCGAGCTGATCAAACATGCTTCGAATTCTTTTCTGGCGATGAAAATCTCGTTCATCAACATGGTCTCAGACCTGTGCGAGGCGGCGGGCGCCGACATCAGCAAGGTGGCGGAGGGCATCGGCATGGACCCGCGCATCGGCCCGTCATTCCTGCAACCCGGGATCGGTTTCGGCGGTTTTTGCTTCCCCAAGGATCTGCAGGCGTTTGTCCGCATCGCCGACAAATTCGGCTGTAATTTTGCCCTGCTCAAAGAAGTGGAGCGCATCAATCAGGCCCGCATCGACCAGATCGTCGAAAAAATCAGAAAAGAATTGTGGGTCCTGCGGGGAAAGAAAATCTCGATTTGGGGATTGGCCTTCAAGCCCAACACCGACGATGTTCGCTTCGCTCCCTCCCTTCTCATCGCCCGCCGGCTGCTCGAGGAAGGGGCAACGGTCCAGGCTTACGATCCTCAGGCCATGAAAAAGGCAAAGAAGGAATTGCCGGAAGCAGTTTATTGCGACGATGTCTACGCGGCGGCGAAAGGCACCGACGCCATTGTCCTGCTCACCGAGTGGGAAGAATTCCAGAACGTAGATTGGAAAAGGATCTCCGCTTTGGTCGAAAGACAGCTGGTCATCGATGGCCGAAACGCATTGTCTCGCGATCAGCTGACTTCTCAGGGATTCCAATACATTGGCATCGGTGGAGTTCCGGCGATCTCGACGCAGACGCTCTCTTTGACGAAGACTTAGCGCCTTAGCAGGAAGTCTGCAAAAATTTGAATAAGCGGCGGCAGCATCAAGGTGATGCGCCCGACGACCAGTCAGGAGAGGGCGGTTCGATGCCGTCCCCGCCGCTCCAAAACTTGGCTGTTTAATCAACTTAGAAGCATATTGGCGCCGTGCGCGGCAAGTAACCATCTGGAGCGTTCGTTCGGGAACTTGCCCTTTGTGCCATGAGGGGGCTGGTCAATTGGTACCGGCTCCGAAGTCGATCGCCTCCAGAACAGGCTTGTCTTGCTGGTCACGGCATCTGCGTGTAGGCGGAATCTCACCCAGACAAGAAACAAGACCACTGCATCCAGTGCGGAGCGGCGACAGTCATGGCGTGATCGCATTGTGAGGAACCTATCCGTGGATAGCTTTACGGCTCGGGTGAATGCTCAGCGATGAGGGTGTCGCCTTCTTTCTGTCAACAAGTGGGGAAGCCCTATCCCCGGATGCAGGACCCCTCGAAACCGCAAAGCAATTGCTTATCACGACGACTGGTTGAGTGCTGAGCTGGTGAAGCCCTGAGCGGTTGTCCTTCGCCATCTCTCGAAGCTTAAAACCCAGCCCCCTGACATCCCTCTCTGTCCGCTTTCCCCTACATGACCTCCGCTCGGAACCACTGGCGTACGGCCGTACGCAAGAATGACAAGCAGCAGTCGGAGCGCCCCAGCACCAAACGCCGGTATTCGGTCTGATCCGGTCTGTATTGACCAGATATCCCAGGCCGCGGCTCCGATACTCGAAAGACGACCTAATTCGATAACCGAACTCTGGAGAACAACATGTGGCAAGACAAAAAAATGGCCGCCTCGGTCTGCAAACTCGCAGTACGTGGATTACTGTCGGCGATCATGGCAACTGTGTTCGTCTCTGTGGCGATCCTGTCCACAGTGCACGCACAGGTCAGCGTCAGCATTAATCAACCGGTCTGTTCCTATGGCTACTATGATTACGCTCCTTACGGCTGCGCCCCGAGCGGCTTCTACGGACCTGGCTATTTCTATAACGGCATCTTCCTCGGCGTAGGCCCCTGGTCAAACTGGGGTTATGGCCACGGTTGGGGAGGGCATCGTTTCAGCGGTAGCAGGGGCGGAAGGTATGTCGGCGTCCATGGCAATGTGCGGGGACGCGCTTACGCTGGCAATCGCGGTCGCGGCCCGGTGGTACGAGGCCACAGTAACGCGGTCCACGGAAACGCTGTCCGGGGCGGTCCCCATGCCGGGGAAGTGCACGGACATGTGTCCCATGGCGCAGCTAGTCACCATGGCGAGTCCCATCCTGCAGAACACGGCAATGATCATCACTAGCCAAAATTGCACGCCTGAATGGTCTTCTTAAGTGCGTTTAAGGGGGTCCTGCCGGTACGGTTAAGACCCCCCAATCTCAAACGTACTGAAAAAGGAGATGAATACAGGCACTCTTCTGCCAGGCCGCGCTGTCATCCGAGAGAGGGTGAGAGGGGCGTCCGACTAGGAGGCGTCTTCCGGCGCGGCCGGCGTGGCATTGTCCACTCTCACGGTGG
>Ga0193726_1003049_pt1 | contig 10898 bp, 14 predicted proteins | sample H2c1metaG_FD_144928 | JGI IMG/M metagenome (GOLD analysis project Ga0193726, IMG submission 144928) | Soil microbial communities from a riparian zone of the East river system, Colorado, United States - H2c1 | ecosystem: Environmental > Terrestrial > Soil > Riparian zone | place: USA: East River... | reverse complement strand
GTGCGGATGGTTGGCAATTATGTATGCGAAAAAACGGTGCATACCAAAAACAATAAGCTAATGTGGTTCGGGACATTTTTAGATGCGCAGGGCGATTTCTTTGACACCACCCATTTCCCCGATGCAACGCCAGGCTATCCCTTTAAAGGAAAGGGCTGCTACCTGATTGAGGGAAAAGTAGTGCAGGATTTTGGGTTCCCGAGTGTGGAGGTGTTAAAGTTCTTTAAATTGAGGATAAAGGATAATCCGGTGTATTATTAAAAAAATCAGTTTAGGCTTTTTCCTTTTTAATAATGATTTCAATCCAATCCTTTAGTTGTGGTATATTAGTTTGGATAGTATCCCAAACTATATCGTAATCTACACCAAGGTAGTGATGTATGATCTTATTGCGAATATCATTCATTTCCCTCCAGGGCACTAAAGGATATTTTTCTTTAATATCGGGATGTATTTTAGAACTTGCTTCACCAATAATCTCCAGGCTCCTACAAAACTGCTCTTATTAGCCGTTCGTCTTTTAAAAAATCTTCAAAATTATTTTCATGCGATTCCTTAATAAGATAAAGACACTTATCTAAAATATGTTGTAAAAATTCAATCTGCGATAGGTGCATATGCTACCGTTTTCAAAATGTGCGGGCTAAGGGATTGCGTTGTTACCAACTCAACTTTACAGCCGAAGATGTCTTCCAAAAAGTAGTTTAGAGAGAGGAAGTTATTAAATGTTTTTTTTTCTTTCCGGAGATCTACCAGCAAATCAATATCGCTGTTTTCAGTTGCTTCATTGCGGAGGTGAGAACCAAACAAACCTATTTTATTTACACCATAAGTAGCCAGTTGCTGCTTATGGGCAACAAGCGTTTGCAAAATGGCATCTTTGGGCATCTTTGATTTCATCTTGTCAAAAATAATAAATAAATCACTATAAATCAGAATAGCCCCATTTTTCCTGTACTGCTCAGCCCTTGTACAAACTTGTTTCAACATGTACAGGCTATGAATTGCTTTCTGTTATCCTGTCCGCGAAATTAGAGCGATATAAACAAACTAAACAAATGGAAAAATTGATAAAAGCAGGCCGGATATTTTATGGTGTTATGATAGCATGCCTTGGCGTTCAGCAACTATTTTATGCTGATTCCAGGCCGGTAATATTTCCGCCCTGGTCTGCTACAATCCCGGGACTTGCTTTTTTGGCTTATCTTACCAGTGCTGTGCTTATTGTTGCAGGTGTTGCCATCATTATTGAGAAAAAGGCAAGAGAAGCGTCGCTTTATTTGGGCGGATTGTTTTTATTATTGCTTTTTTTAGCCCAGGTGCCTTATGAATTGATTGTCGATCCCTATAGCAATCATTTAGGAGTATGGTCAAATGCATTAAAAGAACTGGTATTGGCAGGCGGTGCTTTCGCTGTTGCAGGTTCATTTCCGGTTGAAGAATTACCTGGTGAAAAAAAGCCGGTATTAATAAGATTATTAGAAAAACTCATCCCTTTTGGCGGTATTTTTCTGTCAATAACTATGATCCTTTTTGGGATCGATCATTTCCTGTATGTTGAATTTGTTTCCAAATTAGTTCCCGCGTGGATCCCAGGTCAGCTTTTCTGGACTTATTTTGCAGGTGTGGCACTTATTGGTTCGGGCGTTGCAATTATTCTGAATATAAAACTGAAATTAGTTGCTACTCTGCTGGGGGTAATGATCTTTCTTTGGCTTATAATGCTGCATATCCCAAGAGCAATAGCCGATCCATATGGCGATAAGGGCAACGAAGTAACAAGTGTGTTTGAAGCTTTGGGATTTAGCGGGATTGCATTTGTTATTGCGGGTGGTTATAATAAAAAGAAATAATAGAGGATGTTTACTGAATATCCTTAAAATCAACAGAACTTCTTATGGCAGATGATTCTTTAACGAAGATCATATCAGTCTGACAAAGCACCTCGTTTTTCGCTCTTTTTTCGTCGCAGATATCAAATAAAACGAAACCTATGTCTTTGAGGAAAATAATTACATCTGTAAATTGCGGCGCTTTATAATTATAGTTTAACATGCTTATTTCCAATAAAATAAACTCGGTTCTTTTTAATAGCTCAGTAGCGCCCTTTAAAACATCGATTTCAGCCCCCTGTACGTCCAGTTTTAGAAAACAGTTGTTAGGCATCTTGTACTTTTTTTCAATTATAGCGTCAATGGTTTCCATTTTCAACGACACTTTTTCCCGATAATGATCGGAATTTTCCTGGTAAATACTTGAGCCGCTTCCCATTTCATAGAATTCTACCCCATTTTTTTCAACATCGCCTACCAATGAAAGCTCCAGGCTAACGTTATCAAATTTGTGGCTTACCGCCTCCAAATATTTTTTTTGAGCTATTTGCGGCTCAATCATTATAAACTTCGCTTCGGGAAATATAATTCTAACGTTCTCAGTCCAGTTGCCAAATAAAGCTCCGGCATCAATTATTAGGTCAGGATTAAACCCGAGTTTTTTCAGGTTCGAAATATGATGATACATATCGTAAAAAGGAAGTGAAGTCAAATTGCTCAAGCCGAAAATAATTGCCGATGCCCGGTATGCTTTATTCTTCAACTTTGCCGGTAAAACATTTACAATTTTTTTAAGTAGTTTTCTCGTAGCCATAAAATGAGGTGTTATTCTCTACCCCTATAACCGGTAAAGATATGGAAATAAATAGCTAACGGTTAGCCGCTAAAAAACGTCAAAGCCTTATTGACGAGATAAAACGCATAGCCGTAAAAAATAAAAATTCAAGCTGAGACACTACCGAAAAATTCGAACTGAGACACTACCCAAATTCCATTCCAAAAGTTATTGAATGAAGAAATAGCAGGCATTGTTTTATTAAGCCTTATCTTCAGAATGGCTTACGTAGTAAAATACAATACCCACAAAGGTAAAGATGATACCTATAAACAAAGGCCATTCAGAAACCTGGCTCCCGCTGCGGCTAATGGTCATTGAGTCAGAATCAACCGGGTTAACAACCGATCTGAAATAAATAATTAAGCCAATTGTTACTATTATCCCAACTACAATAAGAAGTACGCTAACTTTTTTCATTTGTTAATTTGTTAAACAAGACTGTTCATCAGTTGTTGCAAAGGTAGAATTATTTTGATTTTTTTAGTTCGCCAAAAGGAAATTAATTTGAAGATGTGTTGATTTGAAGATTTGAAAATTAGCACGTATTCAATTAAATAAAATCTTCAAATCAAGATAGCATTTTCAAATCGCCAAATCGTCAAATTTTCAAATCAAGATAGCATCTTCAAATCGCCACATCGTCAAATTTTCAAATCAAGATAGCATCTTCAAATCGCCACATCATCAAATTTTCAAATCAAGATAGCATCTTCAAATCGCCACATCGTCAAATTTTCAAATCAAGATAGCATCTTCAAATTGCCACATCGTCAAATTTTCAAATCAAGATAGCATCTTCAAATCGCCACATCGTCAAATTTTCAAATCGAAATTTATGAAACTATTAAAAAGGAGGTTCGTATAAGTAACTGTAATTAATTTAATAATTGCTATGTATACGCATCCCGAAATTGAAGAGATTTTAAATAGTACCGGTCCGGAATTTGCTCCGAATGCTATGATGCTGCAAAATGCGGAAAAGCTGTTAAATTATATTGATGATATAAACCTGGAACGCACCGGTAAATTTGAAGCCACACCCGCCGAAAGCCTTTACCTTTTATGGAACGCAGAAGACCTGGAATTTCATTTTGAATGCTTAAAAAACGGCAAGATCCTTTATACATTTCGTAAAGGCGGATACGGTAAAGCCAGTGGCAGCAACACCATAGATGAGTTTATACCGACGCTTGAAAGCTACCTGTTGATAAGCATTGGCTAGTGTCGTTTCAATCGGGAATTGACACTTAGTCTTGAGTCGAAGGTCTTGAGTTCTAAGTCTGAAAGGACAAAATTTGACTTAAGACTTGCGACTAAAGGCTTACCCTTAATCTTTCCCTACTTTGTATTCCACTTAAACCATTTAATACCAAGCACCGCACATACCAGGGCATATCCAAGCGTTACCAGTAACGCCATTGAAGCATCATTATTCCATTTTGCAGGCTCCATGCCCGAAGCAAGGATGGTTCTAACTGTTCCGTATGGCGACCATTTTACAGCGTTCTGAAACTCAGCATTGTGATAGAACTGACCAAGCATTCCACCCATAATAAATAAAAAATAAACCAGGCGTACTGTTGAATTTACCGTTTCGGGGTTTTGTATACGTCCCACAATCATTTGGCCGAGGCCAAGGTATAATGCCCCTCCAATTAACGCGCTTAAATAAGTAATGGCATAGCCTGCAGGTGTCAGGGTTATCTGGTCGTATGAGTTGCCAACAACAAAAACGGCAGTGGTTATCATTAAGATCATGGCCATCTGCACTAATAAACGGCTGGTCATTATTGACCATGACGAGATTGGCGCCACACGTAAACGTTGAAAGATCCCTTTATCCCTATCGCGGGCAATTGCATTGGAATAGCCCATTAAGCCGGTTGCAATAAGACCAAGTGTAATACTGTTTGAAAGCACAAACGGACCGCCAAATTGAGCTACTAAAGGCTTCCATGTAGCTAATATAATTACCGGTACAATCAATGTTAATATTACCGCGCGCCGGTTGCGCCATTGCGTAGTAAAATCGGCGCGCAAAAGTGTTTTAAGAACAGTGGATGTTTTTGGTATTGAAGTTTCCATGGAATTTAATTACTGAATTAATGATTTTGGGAGTCATTTATGAACGTATGGCTTTGCCGGTAAGCGCTATAAATACATCTTCGAGCGTTATCCGTCCCCTGCGTGAAACTGCTATCACTTCCGGGTCGCTTTTGTGCTTATCTATCATGCCCTGCGGCGTATCAATGGCTATCACCCTGCCATGATCAATAATGGCAATCCTGTCGCAAACAGATTCTGCTTCTTCCATGGAGTGCGTGGTAAGCAAAACGGCGTGTCCCCGTTCGCGGATAGCTTCAATACGCTCCCAAAGCTGCCTGCGCGACTGCGGATCCAGGCCAGTGGTAGGCTCATCAAGTAATACCAGCCTGGGGTTATGAATTGTAGCTATAACTAATGATACTCTTTGCTGTTGCCCGCCCGAAAGTTCCCCAAACTTTTTCATGGCCGAGTCTTCCAGGTTAATTTCCCTTAAAGTGGTCATCAAATCGTTTTTACTAGCAGACACCCCGTAAATGCCGGCATATAGCTGCAGCACCTCAATTACAAACAGCTCGTTTTGAAAGCTGGTTGATTGTAGCTGTACCCCCAGTGATGCGCGGGCATGTAATGGCTTTGAACCGGCATCATTGCCATCAACTATAATAGTTCCAGCTTGTGGTTTTAAAAGACCTTCTACTGCGCTTAGCGTACTGGTTTTACCTGCACCGTTTGGCCCCAACAGGCCGAAAATTTCACCCTTGCGAACACTAAAGGAAACGTTTTGTACTGCGTTGAATTTGCCATAGCTAACGCTAAGCCCATCTACGGTTAAAATATTATCGGCTGTCATTTATTAAATTTAGGGGTCATTGTTAAAATTATGAAGATTTTACTTCAGTTGTGGCTTCTTCTTCTTCCTTCACTTCTCTTTCTACCGCTATTGTGCACTCTGTAACTAAAGCAGCAATTGCACCAATAGCTGCAAATATAGGAGCCAGCAGCACGCCGATAAGACCTACAGCCAGGGGAAAGCTCATGATTTCTTTACCAGATTTATCAATAATTGTGATCCTGGTAACATTGCCTTCATGTATAAGTTCTTTTATTTTTCCAAGCAGGGCTTCCCCGTTAATGGAAAATGTTTCTTTTGTTGTCATGATTCAATTTATATTAAATATGTTTTTTGATCTTTATATACTTTGGAGACAGGCAACCCGGTGAATGTTACAGGGAAATTAAAAATAAATTTTGGAATAACCCTGCTTTCCTATTAAAAAGCCCATTTGTATGGGCTGATGTAATAATTAGAATTTCAGGCATTCGGAATTTTTAAGAACTTAGTGCTGTAAATGCATCACTTTGTAAGCCAGAAATTTAACGGAAATAAAAATACCCCGAAAATGATAACTGAACAATATCCCAGAATATATTTATACAGACGATTAGTTCAGGCAAAGCTTTTTATTGACGCTCACTATTTAGACGATATTGACCTTGACAATATTGCCGATGAAGCATGTTTTTCTAAATTTCATTTCATCAGGCAGTTCAAAAATATTTACCGCAAAACACCACATCAATATTTAATTTTTGTGCGAATTGAAAAGGCAATGGAATTATTAAAGGCCGATATTCCTGTTTCAGTGGTTTGTTATACTGTAGGATTTGAAAGTTTAAGTTCATTCAGCCGACTGTTCAAACGAGTTGTTGGCATAACTCCTTCCACATATTTGATGCAGCAACAAATAATAAAAACACAAATAGTTGAATCGCCATTAGCCTTTATCCCGGGTTGCTTTGCTGAAAAGTATGGCTGGCTTGAAAAATAGCAATTTTAGACAAATGAAATTTTAATTATTACTTGTTCTTTGCGTAAACAATTTAAAACGTAAAAGGCATGATAACTAAAATGACACATGTAAACATCTATGTTCTTAACCAGGACAGTGCTTTAGACTTCTACACTAACAAATTCGGACTTAAAGTTATAATGGATGTGCCAATGGGTAAGGATACCCGCTGGCTTACCGTTGGTACACCTGAGCAGCGGGGTTTTGAAATAAACTTAACGCCAATAACAGAAGACTTGTTCCCCAAAGAAACAGCGGAAGCTTTAAGGGATCTTGTAAAAAAAGGAACTTTTGGGGTAGGGGTTTTTACCTGTAACGACGTTTATGCCACCTATGAAGAACTGAAGGCTAAAGGAGTTGAATTTACAAAACCGCCTACAAAAGAATTTTACGGTACCGAAGCATTATTTAAAGACGATTCGGGTAACTGGTTTTCGCTTGCACAACTGGTTTAAAAACAATGGTAGTGTAGCGGTTGCCTCTTAAGCCGCTCAGCTTTATTAAGGAATAGTTGAATAATTGCAATCTATTGCAATAAACTGCAAATTAATTGCAATAAATAAATTATATTGCATAATATTGCAATATGGAAAAAATAAGAAGAACTTTCACCTGATATGTTATACAGGTTGATTTTAAAATCATTGGGATATGAAAACAGTATTTGACAAAACGATAAGAGATGAATTGATTGCCAGGATCAATGCACTTAATGAAAACAGCACGGCTCAATGGGGTAAAATGAATGTTTACCAGATGTTGAAACATTGTACACTATGGGAAGGAATGATATCCGGTAGAATAAAATGTAAACGGGTATTTCTTGGCCGCCTGATTGGTAGAATGGCTTTGAAAAGCTCGCTAAAAGATGAAAGCCCAATGATGCGGAATGCAGTGACAAGCCCTGAACTTAAGGTAAAAGAAAGCAATGGGAATATAGCGGCTGAAAAAACAAAATGGATTGCCCTGATTGAAGCATATGCACATTTTTCAAATCCCGGATTTGTGCACCCTTTTTTCGGAACGATGACAAAAGAACAGGTTGGGTATCATGCTTACAAACATACTGACCACCATCTGCGGCAATTTAATAGTTAGGTGATTTAGCAGTGGCGAATCCGGGTTATACCAATGTAATTGAAAAAATATGAAAACAATATTTGACAAAACGACAAGAGATGAATTGATTGACAGGATCAATACACTTAATGAATCTAATACCGCTCAATGGGGTAAAATGAACATTTACCAAATGTTGAAACATTGTACACTATATGAAGAAATGATGTTAGGTAAGATAAAATATAAACGGGCGTTCCTTGGTCGTTTATTTGGTAAAATGGCTTTACCGGAATTTATAAAAGATGAAAGTCCCATAAAGCGGAACGTACCCACACTTACTGAACTTAGGATAAGAGAAAACAATGGTGATGTAGCAGTTGAAAAAAACAAATGGATTGCATTACTTAAACAATATGAACATTCTTCAAGTCCTGGCATCGTACACAGTTTTTTTGGGAAATTGACAAAAGAACAAGTCGGCTATTTAGCTTATAAACATACTGATCACCATCTTCGGCAGTTTAATGGTTAGGTCGCAATAAATAATTAAAAAAATCAATCATCCATTAAGCCATTTCAATAATGGCTGTTACCGTATCTTCATAAAATAACTTAAACATAACGAACAGGTGTAAAAAAGGAAGTATGATTTTTTATATTAATGACACACCCAATTTGTGCCGTTATAAAATACAGGGGTTACAACTGACCCTCCTCCAGCTACAATAGCTAAATAGGCCGGAGCTGTTGCGTCTGTTACGTAAGCAATTGTACCCGCACTTGCGGTTGGCAATGTGGCAACTGTGAAGCTTTTTAAAGTATAAAGGTCAATTTTCGTCTGATTGGTAATAACATCCCATACGCTAATGCCATTTGAAATTATTTTTATCCTGTCAAATAAGGATGTTAAAATTAAAGGCGGGTTTGAAATCGTATCTGAACCTTGTGCTATAATTGTAGCTTTAAATCCATTATTTCCGGTTATTCGTACAAATTCTATTACTTTACCGGCTATTACTGAATTAGCCAACGGGATAGTAATATTATAATCGGCTGTCGGTACACTTACCCGGTACACCTCATCCCTATTTTCAGGAACCCTTGTTGTGGTGCCGGCAATAATGCCTAATATGGTTTGACCACTTATAATTGATTTCCATCCGGTATTTCCGGAGCCGAAATCTTTATACCATAGTGGTATTTGTGAATACGGGAGCGTAGAAGAATTATTTATCGCAACTGTTCCCGGTAATGCTGTAATAACAGCTTCCGGGGTATCAACAGATGCTATGATGTTTGAATTTGAAGCGGGGAATGAATATTTATCTGAAACTAAATTATGATTTATATAATTATTATACAGCCTTCCCGAGTATTCATACTCCAGATATAGCCCTGCCATTGATATTAAATAATCATTTGGCATCGGCCGCATATAATTCACTATCCTTAAATTATGTGTATTTGTGGCATTTGTTACTATGCCATATTTTATACTTGTTATTTGGTAATCGGTATAACCTGTAGCTAATAATTCCCAGGCTGCCGTGTTGGTAAACGGTTGGCTGTTAGCAGTAATTAACGAGATGTAAACTTTGTTGCTATCCGCCACATCACGCACTGCTGAAAATTTAGCGTAGGCGGGACTACCAACTACGTAATTAACAATAGCTATTGTGGCAATATTACAGTTGTTAAAATATACATCCTGGCTTCTTCTTGATAATACTGCCGGTATTTCTGAACCAAAACCAATCTGACAATTTCTAAATTCAATATTACGGGAAAATTGAAGCGGCGATGCGGTGCCATCTAAAATTACCTGGGCAACCCCTGTTGAACTACTTAACCCGTTTTTTTCGCACCAGCAAGTATCCATAATTATTGACGAGGTGGTATCCGTATCTCCTCCCACGAAAATTACTCCTCCAATATCATTTACTTCAAAAGAGGTATTGAAAAATGACATTAATTTACCTATTCTTATATAAGCCCCGTATTCAGTATTCTGTCTGAAGGATGAATTTTCTACGCTAAGCATTGTTAGATTGGATCCTATACCGGTAACGTTATAAATTCCGCGTTTGTTGTATTCAGATCTTACCTGGTCAAGGATAAGAAATGCCAGGTAAATAGGATAAATGCCTGCTTCTGCGTTATGCTGTATAGTCAGCCTGCTTAACTTGACATTTAAAACTGAAAAGCTGCTTGGCTGGCCTACCGTTACCCCGTTTAAACCATAGGTAATTGACATATCGGATAATTCAACATTTGGCGAATTAATAGTGATAACATCGGTAGCGGTATCTTTGGAAATTAATACAGTCCTGGCCTGGCCGGCACCTGTTACTTTGAAGCTATCAGTAACATAATTTAAACCGGTAATTTCAAACGAAGCCTTAAATTTTCCGGATGGTATTTCCAATTCGGAAGCCTGTAACGTCCCGCATAAATCAAGTGCATCTTGAAAGGTCGATGATTCATCTGTAGTACCATCACCTATAAGGCCCAACCTGCTTATTGGTATTTTCCTGGTACTTAAAAAATAGCTATCCGCATAATATTTTGTATCCCGTTTAATATAGATAATTCCATCTACATCACCATCTGTCATGGTTGTTCCGTCAGCCCATTTAGTTACCTGTTTAAAAGTTAAAGGTATGCCGGTATATCTATCTAAAATATTAGATAAAACCTCCATGCCGTCACTGCCAACACTTATTATAAGATCATCCATCTTTTTATATTTTATATGTCGGATAAATTGTCTGAAAAAATTGGTTTCGGAGCTAATAACACAACAGATTCCCAATCAGGTATATCCCTGTTTTCAAAAGGTGAAAAATCAGCGCTATAAACCATCTTACTATCTATGATGGTATCATCTGTTAAAGAAGCCGTCCGACCTGTTATTTGTGTTTTTTTACTCATGGTGATGCGGTTTGAGGTTATAATTGTAATATTTCTTTATAAAGTTAGGCAAATCATTTCCGCATTTCATAACTATCAAAAATGTTACACATCTTTTAATATTATGGCTGATACTCAAGTCACAGAAGACTTATTATCGCTGTTAGCACCAGGAAAAATGATGACAGCAACCATTGGATTTTATCGTTCATATTAGCTTGCTAAACCCTGTTTGATTTAAGCGTTAAAAAAGAATACCAGAATAGATTGATTATCTAACTTTCTAATTTCCCGCATTAACCCTAAACTCATCCACAATGCTATCCATCGCTCCCCAAACTTCATGCTTAAAATCCTGCG
>Ga0193726_1003048_pt1 | contig 10901 bp, 11 predicted proteins | sample H2c1metaG_FD_144928 | JGI IMG/M metagenome (GOLD analysis project Ga0193726, IMG submission 144928) | Soil microbial communities from a riparian zone of the East river system, Colorado, United States - H2c1 | ecosystem: Environmental > Terrestrial > Soil > Riparian zone | place: USA: East River... | reverse complement strand
TTTGGTTCGCATCCGGCGGACGTCGGGATCGTCGTGCCGCCGCAGCGCGCCGGTGCGATCGCGGCGCAGGCGGGGGTGGCGGATCGTTCCGGATGGTGTCCAATCGATCCGGTCACGTTCGAATCGCGTCTTGTCCCCGGGGTTCACGTCATCGGCGACGCGGCCATCGCCGGCGCCATGCCGAAATCCGCCTTCGCGGCGAACGCGCAGGCCAAGGCTTGCGCGGAGGCTGTGGCGGCCTTGTTACACGGGGAAAAGCCTCAGGAGCCGCGACTGATCAATACGTGCTACAGTGTCGTCACCCCGGCTTATGGGTTCTCGGTCGCCGGCGTGTACCGGCCGGTGAACGGCGTGCTCACGGATATCGAGGGAGCCGGTGGGATCAGCCCGCTCGACGCGCCGGACTCGCAACGAGAGCAGGAGGCACAGTACGGCGATCGGTGGTTCGCGACGATCACAGCAGAAGTGTTTGGGTGAAGGCCGCGCTGCTCGCGATGCTGATCGCCGGTCCGGTGCAGGCGGCGGATGTGGTGAACGGGTGGAAGATCATCGAGAATCGGGCTTTGAGCGCATGCTTGCTGTGCCACTCCGGGCCGTTCCCGGCGCCGCATTTGCAAGGTAACATCGGTCCCCGGCTCGATGGCGTCGCCGATCGGCTGACCCCGGATCAGATCCGGCAGCGGCTGCTCGATCCCTCGGGATTCAATCCCGATACCGTGATGCCGGCTTATGGTAATGTGGCAAAGCTCAATCGTGTAGGCCAGACATGGCAAGGACACCCGATTTTGACCCCGGCGCAGATCGAGGACGTGGTTGCTTTCCTGGCCACGTTGCACGGCCCATGATTCTGCCGCGACGACGGTTCATCGTCGCCGCATCCTGTTGCTCCGTGTCGCCGGCCGTCGCGACACCGGACGAGGTGGCTCATTCATCTGGAACTGCCGGTCATGGTTGAGAACGGCAACTCGGTGGCGATGACGGTGTCGGTCGCCGATCCGCCTTCCCCGGTCGATGCGATACATGTGTTCGCCGAGGGCAATCCGTTGCCGCGGGTGGCGGTATTTCGTTTCGGACCACGCTCGGGCGCGCCCCGCGTCGCGACGCGCATGCGGCTGGCGACCTCGCAAACGGTAATCGCGATCGCGCGGTTGCGGGACGGCAGTTGCTGGCGGGACAGCGTCGATCTGCTGGTCACTCTTGCCGCCTGTATCGATTGATCATGGTCCGCGTCCTGATCAACGTTCCGAAGCAAGTCGCGGCCAACAAGCCGTTCGATGTGAAAGTGCTGATCTCGCATCCCATGGAGAGCGGGCAACGGCGCGATCAACTCGGCCAGGCGATTCCGCGCGACATCATCAATCATTTCATTTGCACGCTGGATGGCGAAACCGTGCTCGACGCGGATTGGTTTCCCGCCATCGCGGCGAACCCGTTCCTGTCATTCAGTGTCGTGACCGATAAAAGCGGGACTTTGGCACTGACGTTCACCGACGACCACGGCGTGACTCAGACCGAACTCGTGGCAATCATGGTGACATGATCCGGCTGCTGGCGCTCACCGTCACCGCGCTGTTGCTGATCGGTGCCGGCGACCGGCGCTCCGGCTATGACGACGCCAGCCCGGACACGCGGGCAATGCAGGACGACGATGCCGCCAACCCCGCGTTCCTGTGGGTGCAGCAAGGTGAGTCCCTGTGGCCAGAGCCAACCGGCAGCGCGGGGAAGTCCTGCGCCACCTGTCATGGCGCCGTCACGACGCTGCGAGGCGCGGCCGCGCATTACCCGGCGTACGATCCGAAGCGCGGGCGGCTCATGACATTGGAGCAGCGCATCAACGTCTGCCGTAGCGAACACATGGGCGCGCCGGAATTCGCCTGGGACGATGACAAGCTGCTCAGCCTGTCCGCTTTGGTCGGCCTGCAATCGCGCGGAATGACGATGGCGGCGGAGCCCCGCGAACCATTCCTCTCGGAGGGTGCCTCGCTGTTTCGCGAACGCATGGGTCAACTCAACCTTTCCTGCGCGCAATGCCACGAGGATCGCGCCGGTCAGTCCCTGGGCGGCAGTGTCATTCCGCAGGGGCACCCCAACGGCTATCCGGAATATCGCCTTGAATGGCAGGGAATGGGGTCGCTGTACCGCCGCTTGCGCAATTGCATGGTTGGCGTGCGGGCCGAACCATTCGGCCCGGACTCGCGGGAAGCCGCGGCGCTCGCGCTATTCCTGACGGTGCGCGCCAACGGGATGTGGATCGAGACCCCCGCCGTCCGGCCCTGACGACTATTACGTTAAAGAAATATTCTGTCTAATACCGGTCCGGTGAAACATTGACATATGACGTTGCCCTGCCACATCATGGTCCGGCTCGACCGGACCATCTGCGTCAACACTCCGGACCATCTGAATCAACGCGATGTTGAGAGTGATGGTCCAGTCGAGCCGGACCATGACGGTTGGGGAGAGAGTCAACGTCAAAGCGGATTGGTGTAACCCCCGGCACGCACGCACCCGCACCGCTCCCGCAACAATTCTCGGTCAGAAATCCAACCAGCGCGTTCATGCGCTCGAAGTCCGCCGCGTAGATCAACTGCCGGCTGGCCCGGCGCTGCGCGATCAGGCCCGCGCGCTGCAAATGCTGAAGATGGAACGTGAGAGACGACGGCGCGATTCCAAGCCCCTCGGCGATGATGCCCGCTGCCATTCCGTCCGGACCTCGCTCCACAAGCAGGCGATAAATGGCCAGCCGGTGCTCGTGTGCCAGGGCACCGAGCGCGGCGACCGCTTCGGGTGAGTTCAAGGCTTATGGGCTTCGATCGTTGCCGAGGCGACATGGTCCTCCACACCGCGCCCAGGCGCCCAGGCTGCGATCATCTCGCGGCTTTCGGGCTTGATGGTGACCTGGATTTGGTGGAAGCCCGCCGCCGCGAGCCAGTTTTCGATCTGCTCCGCGGGTGCCGCGCCGGACACGCAACCGCAGATCAGGTCAAGGTCGCTTTTCAGGTCCTCGGACAACCGCGCGGTGTTCACCACGTCGGAAATCGCCAGCCGGCCGCCGGATTTCAGCACCCGGAACGCCTCGCGGAAGACCTGCGGTTTGTCGGGCACAAGGTTAATGACGCAGTTCGACAGGATGACATCGGCGGTGTTGTCGGCGACCGGCAGATGCTCCAGTTCGCCCAAACGGAATTCGACGTTGGCGGCGCCGATCCGGGCCGCGTTGCCGCGGGCCTTGGCGAGCATTTCGTGGGTCATGTCGATGCCGATCACCCGACCGTCCGAGTAGCCCATTTGGCGCGCCTTGCCGTGCAAGTCCGGTGCCGCTGACGGAACACAACAGGATGTGGCGGGCGCACAACATCCAGCGGTCTCGGCGACCGCGATGTTGCCATAACGGGTGCGCACCATGGTCTTGATATCGGAGCTGTCCATCGGCCGGTCCTTTCCGAAAGCGCGGTCAAGCACGCCGCTACGCTGGTTTGGGTCGCAAGTCAACGATATTTCATGGAATGTTGGAATATTGGTGCCTGACGGCCCGCGCCGCCATGCCGTCTCCCATTATCCAAACGACCACTCCCTGCTCAACGAAGCAGTCGCCGTGTCCATCCTGTTGGAACTTGCTTCGCTGCGCCCAGTTGGACGTGCGCCGGCGACCGGGTAACATCTTCCCGTGCCGCGGTTCACGACCAATTAACGTTTCGCGACACTTTGTGACAATCGGATGCCGCGTCAATGTAAATTTGATATTTGGAACTCGGCTCATGCCGGCCGATCGTATCTTGTGCTGGCATTGCCGCGGTCGATACACGAGAATCGTTGTTCAATAAACCTACCTTCCAATACCAAATTGGATGTCAGGTCGCAGAGTCACGATCCCATCGCGCCGAACCCGGAATTCCGGTTTGCAATTTACCACAAACTCGTATTCATGGACCGATGTCGATGATGCCCAAAGGCTTCAATGTGGGTCATGGTTTTGGGCGGGCTCGCGAGCGGTCCCAAAGTGACGGTCCCGATGCCGTCCGATCCATTCGGATCGCCGCGCCGGACAACTTCCACAATCCGCACCACGCCAACAACGGATAAGAAGATGGGCACTGGCGGCGGCCTGGTCGTTATCGACTTCTCGGAACAAGGCAACAGCGCGTATTTCCGTGTCGATGGCTGGAGCGGTCAGGAACCCGACCGAGTTTGGGCTATTGGCCCGTGCAGCATCGTGCGAATCCCGCTGCAGTCGTCAGGCCGCCCGATCATGCTGGAGGTCGAGGCCGCCCCCTGTGACGCGCCGCCCGTGATCACCGGCCAGATCGTGCGGGTCCAGGTGAATGGCACGGTGATCGGTGGCGTCCGGCTGGAGTCCCGCGCCTTGATTCGTTGCGAAATTGCCCCTGAACTCGCCCGCCCGGACGGCGTCCTGGAAGTCGAATTCAAATGCCCGGGATTTTATGTGCCCATGCTGTCAGGCATCAACGACGAAATGCGGCCTCTGTCATGCTGGTTCACCTTCATCCGCGCCTATACCACCGACATGTTCAGTCCTGGGCCGCACTTCCCAGCCAGCCGTCCCGACATTCCGGTGATTGCGCTGTCGCCGCCATTCGTTGAGACGCCGCTCGCGAATTCAAAAGAGTCGCCTATGGTCTATACCTTTGGCCTGCCCGGCGCACCGGTGCCCGCTCCGGAGGATGAGCCCGACGTCGGTGAGAACGACTTTACGGTGACCGAGAGGTCGTCCGGTCAATTGAAATTGCTGGCGCCGCGAACGCCGGGTGCTTATGTCCTGCGCCTCGATGCATCTCCGCTGATCGCGTTCGGCCAGCCGAAACAGGATGTGACCATTCTGCTCGACAACACGGTGATCGGTCAGCTCAGCGTTGAGCAAGCCGCGGCGTGGATTGTGCCGCTGCCCAGAGAACTGACCGAGAGGCGGGATATTCTCCGCCTGAATTTCATGTTGCCGGCGGCGAGGCGGGACGCTGACGTTGATCCTTCCAGCGATACGGCGCCGGTGGGGATTGCCGTTACTCGCGTCAGCATACTCCCTTTGCCCTCATATTTATTGCCAGCGGAGAGTCTTCGCGCCGAACAGGCCGGACAACCGCGGCCGATCGCGACATCCGCCCAATACGGAACGGATGATGCCCGGACACTTCCTGCTTCGGTCATCGAGGGGCTCGGGATGGATCTGGTCAGCCTTGTGCGAGGCTTTGAAAGTCTCGGCACCAATCCCGAGTTCGGCGTCGTGCAACGCAAACTGGGGCTCGATGTCGTCAACCTGTTCCGTTATTGCGAAGCGACGCTGGACGGTCTGACACAGGCGTTGACCGACGACCTCAACGCGGCGGCCGATCCGGCGCGGTTCACCCAGGACTGGCACGACGCTGCGCCGCGGTTGACATTATTGCCCTATAACCTGCGTTGGCGCACGTTCGGGCCCACGCACGACGCGGCTCCGGATGCGTCGGGTCGCGCCGGCGCGATCACGATCGGATATTTGCGGCGGAAATTCTATGAAGGGCTGCGCGCCGGTCGAAAAATTTACGTGCTTAAACAGGGAACGCCTGTTCCAACGGATCAGGCCGCCGTCTTGCTGATGGAGTTGAACCGTTCCGGCTCCGCGACGTTGCTGTGTGTCGAGGAGGTCGCGGCAGGGCGGCAACCGGGTGAGGTCGATCTGCTGACGCCCGGCCTGATGCGAGGCTACGTCGGGCGGTTCGCCCCTGACACGAATGTCGAATCCGCCGATCCGACAGACTGGTTGCGCGTGCTCGCCAACGCGGTGTTGCTGAAACGCCGGCCGAATGCGACAGCCGCCTGTTGACATGGCACTGACCGGACACGTGGATGAGATTTCCCGTTCCGTCATACAGGGCTGGGTGATCGATACCGACCGCCCGGACGACACCGTTTCGGTATCCATCTTTGTGAATGACGCCCATCGCGGCATGTGTCTCACGACCCATTCCCGCGACGATCTGGTGTTGCCGAACGGCGACAAATTGTCCGGGAAATGTGGGTTTCATTTCACGTTCGACCCACCGCTATCGCCGTTTGTCGAATTGCGGATCGATGTGGTCGAGACATGGTCGGCTCAGCCATTGCCGAACGGAACGCGTATCTTGCCCCGGCCGCGATCGCATGGCGGCGATGGCGCGGGTATCATACCCGTCGTGCTGACCTCGACCGGACGTTCCGGCACCACACTACTGATGAGCGAATTCGCGCGTCATCCCGACCTCGTCGTCGGCGATCAGTTTCCTTATGAAATAAAACAGATCGCGTACCACGCGGCGGCCTTTCGCGCGCTCGCGGCGGATGCGGACTGGGAGCGTTCGACCGCGCCCGAAACGATGTTGGCACCTGAAATGCACCGCATCATCGGCGGCAATCCCTATAACATGAGCGGGTTGTTCGGCCTCGGCGGCACCAGGAACGCGCTGCGCGAGTTTTACCAAACAACGGTTCCATCGGGGTTCGCCTCGATGTTCAGGCGTTTCATCGTGCAATTTTATGCCGACCTGGCGAATGCCCAAGGCAAGCGGTCGGCGCCATATTTCTGTGAAAAAGGCGACATCGACATCGCCGCCGTGCAGGGCGTTCGGCTGTTCTTCGATGTGGTAAAGGACATCATCCTGATACGCGATCCACGCGACCTGCTGTGTTCGGCGATCGCGTTCTGGAAACTGCGGCCGGAGACGGCGCTGACCATGTTGGCAACGACCGTGCCCAGGCTGGCACGGCTCGCGCGCGGTGCCGGCCCGGATAGCCTGGTGATTCGTTACGAAGATCTTGTCCGCGAACCGGTACCCACCCGCAAGGCGTTGTCGCGGTTCCTCGATCTGGACCTGCTGAGCCACACTGCCGCGGCGGCCACGGCCATTCCCGACAGCCACCGCACCAGCCGCGATCCGGCGGCGTCGATCGGCCGCTGGCGGGAAGATCTGACGGCGGACCAGGTCGAGGCTTGTGAAACAGCGTTCAGGCCGTTCATGGTCGATTTCGACTACGAACTGAGTAGCGGGGCGGGACGGCGGACGGCTGGCGGGCCGGACCGGCGCAAGACGCAAGGGAACCAGATCGTGGCGGCGGAAAGCGCGCTCGCCGTTGCCGCCCTCTTGGAAAACACGCACGCGGAGAGCGAGACCGGCGCCCGGTCGTGCCAGGTGTTCGAGGTGGCCTTTGGCCGGGACGGCACCGGCGAGATCTTTACGTTGGACGGTTGGTCGTTTCCGGAGCGAGGATTCGTGTGGAGCAACGCGATCCAAAGCCATCTGCGCTTGCCGCCGATCCGGACCAAGGGCGCGTATAGGCTCCATATCACGGCCTCTCCGTTCACGCATGGCGACCAACTGCGGGCGCAGCGGGTGACGCTGTTGCTGAACGGCCGGCCCGCCGGCTCGGCGCGGGTTCGTGACATTTGCGTTCTATCGGTTCCCGTACCGCACGCGATATCCCGATTGGCGCAGCCATTCCGGCTGACGTTCCGGTTCCCGGACGCGGCCCGCCCGTCCGACGTGCTTGGCAGTGACGACACCAGGATCCTGGGCTTCTCCCTGCATCGGATCGCGCTGGTTCGGGTCGAAAGCACAACGGACGCGGATCCGTCCCGTGCCGGTACCTGGGATGACCAGCGAGCCAGCCCTGGCGAAACCAACGCCGAACGCGATCTTCAAGGCGCGGCAACCCATGGGACGAGCGCCGCGTCCGTGGTCGCGCGCATCGTCGAATTAGCGCGCGAGGTCTTCCAACGGCCGCGACTGGAATACCACGGGCGGACCAGGCTGCGTGACATTCCGGGCTACGATCCCACGCGGTTCGTTCAGTTGATCCTGGCTTTGGAGACGGCGTTCCGCACCGTGTTACATGAAGACGACGTTGATTCGATCGAAACCATGGGTGACGTTCTTGCTCTGCTGCGAGGCAAGCCGTTGGTCCGCGAGTGACCGGCGGCCCTGCGATTAATCAATAGTACGGTTGACTATCAACGCTATTGTTGATAGTAAGCGGGTCATGGCACAGTCAACGGCTCGATCGACCGACGAGGCACCCACGGAAGCTGAGACAGACTTCCTCGACCGGGTGTTTTTCGCATTGTCCGACCCGGTTCGCCGGGCAATTCTGGATCGGCTCGATCAGGAATCGCTGCTGGTATCGGAACTGGCGGCACCGTTCGCGATTTCGTTACAGGCGGTGTCGCGCCACATCCAGGTGCTGGCCCGTGCCGGCCTGGTGCGGCAGCAGCGCTCGGGACGCATCAGCCGATGCAGCCTGGATACCGGACCGATCTTCGCTGCGGCGGTTTGGATCAACCGCTACAGTAAGTACTGGCAGGCACAGTTCGATTTACTGGCGATGGCACTGGAGACCCTCGGTCCCGCGCCTGAGCCGGATCACCAACCCGCGACAGGAAAGGAAGCAAAATCATGATCGCCAATCACCAGGTTGTTTCCCAGGAGCAATGGATCGAGGCACGCAAACAACATCTCGCGCGGGAAAAGGAGTTTACCCGTCTGCGCGATCAACTCAGCGCGGAGCGGCGTGCGTTGCCCTGGGTGCGGGTCGATAAGCAGTACATGTTCGAAGGCCCGGACGGCGAAGCGACCTTGGCGGAGTTATTCGGTGGCCGCTCCCAGTTGATCGTCTATCATTTCATGCTGGGCCCGGACTGGGCGGAAGGCTGCAAAAGTTGTTCGTTCTGGACTGACAATTTTCAGGGAATTGACGTGCACCTCGCCGCCCGCGACGTGACGCTGATCGCGGTCTCTTCCGCGCCACTGGACCGGATCATGAAGTTCAGGACGCGCATGGGGTGGACCCACGAATGGGTGTCCTCAGCCGGCAGCGACTTCAATCATGACTATCAGGCCACGTTCACCCGGGAAGAACTGGAGCTAGGCGAAGTTTATTACAACTACCGCTGGACCCGCTTCTCGTCGACCGAGCAGCCGGGGATCAGCGTGTTTTACCGGGACGCGGACGGCACCGTTTACCATACGTATTCGTGTTATTCGCGCGGGCTCGACATGTTGAACGGCGCGTATCACTACCTCGACCTCGTTCCCAAAGGCCGCGATGAGCCTGGGCCGGCCCCACACATGACCTGGGTGCGGCTGCACGACAGCTATGGAGCGTGACATGAGCTATCGGGACAATGCCGCGGCACTCGCGGGCTATCGCAACCAGATCGCCGACATCCGGCGCAAAATGCGGGAGATTCAGGCCGCGGTGGAGCCCGAGGCCGTGGCCGATTACACGTTCCCGACCCCGGATGGCACGACGCACCTGGCGGACTTGTTCGGCACCAAGGACGATTTGTTCGTCATCCACAACATGGGCGCGTCCTGTGCGTACTGCACGCTTTGGGCAGACGGGTACAACGGCATTTACGAGCACCTGGCGAACCGCGCCGCGTTTGTCGTTTGCTCCCCGGATGCCCCCGAGGCGCAACGTCGCTTCGCGGCCAGCCGGGGTTGGCGCTTTCCGATGGTCAGTCATCAGGGCACCAGTTTCGCCGCCGATATGGGCTACCGCTCCGAGGCCGGTGGCTGGTTGCCGGGTGTTTCCGTATTCCGGCGCACGGGAGATCGCATCGTGCGAGTTGCCGACACCGGATTGCACCCGGGCGACGATTTCTGCTCGCTGTGGCATCTGCTGGATATGCTGCCGGCCGGTGCCGACGGCTGGTCGCCGAGGTTTAACTACGGGTGAGGTTCCTCGCTTTCGTCACAGCGAGCGAAGCGAGGCAATCTCTCTCGATCGAGACACGGTGATTGCCTCGCACGCCCTGGGTCTGGCCCAGGGGAATCGCTTCGCCCCTCGCGATGACAGGGGGATTACCCTCGATACTCCGGCGTTTCCTGCAACAGCGGAAACGCACTGTGCTGGTGCGGCTGCGTCACGATCGGCGCGTTGCGGAACACGAACGACGGGTTCAGTTCGTTCAACGACCGAGCCCCCGACAGCGCCATCGCCACGCCGACCTCGTGCTCCAGCAGTTCCAGCATCTTGTGCACGCCGGCATCGCCATCCGCCGCCAGAGCGTAACAATACATCCGCCCCATGCCCACCGCGTCGGCCCCCAGAGCGATCGCCTTCACGATATCCGTGCCGCGGCAGAAACTGCCATCGATCATGACTTTCGCTCGGCCGCGCACCGCCGCCATCACCTCGGGCAGCACGTCCAGCGAGCCGCGGCCTTGATCCAGTTGCCGCCCGCCATGGTTGGAAATATAAACCCCATCGACCCCATGCTCGCAGCACAGCGCGGCATCCTCCGCCGTGGCGATTCCTTTCAGGATCAGCGGGATCGAATGCCGGGACTTGAAGTGGTCCACGTTGTCCCAGGTGAATCCGGCCTGGTACGTGTGCCCGGTCGCCGCCGCACGCCACGGTTTGACGAACCGGCCGGCGATATCCCGCTCGCGTCTTGAATACGCAGCCGTATCGACCGTGATGGTGAACGCGTCATAGCCATTATCGACCGCCCGCTTCACCACATCATCGATCCATGCGTTATCGCCTCGCACATAGAGCTGAAAAATCTTCGGTCCCGGTGTGGCGGCGGCGATTTCCTCAAGCCCGGGATGGGTGACGGAACTGCACATGATCGGCGTGCCGAATGCCGACGCGGCTCGTCCGGCGGTTGCCGCTCCACCCGGATCGAACGATTCCAGCGAACCCACCGGGCACAGGAACACCGGCAGCCGCCACGTTTTGCCGAACAATTTTGTCGAGGTGTCGATCTTCGACACGTCCACACACACGCGCGGCCGTAACGCCAGACTGTCGATCGCCATCCGGTTACGCCGCAGCGTGGTTTCGCTCTCGGCGGCACCAACCAGATAACCCCAAACGTGGTCGGAGAGTTTCTTCCGCGCTACCGGAATGAACTCGTGCAGGCACTG
>Ga0193726_1003047_pt1 | contig 10901 bp, 13 predicted proteins | sample H2c1metaG_FD_144928 | JGI IMG/M metagenome (GOLD analysis project Ga0193726, IMG submission 144928) | Soil microbial communities from a riparian zone of the East river system, Colorado, United States - H2c1 | ecosystem: Environmental > Terrestrial > Soil > Riparian zone | place: USA: East River... | reverse complement strand
GCGGCGGTGATCTGGCTGCACGGCTTGGGCGCCGACGGGCATGATTTCGAACCCATCGTGCCCGAATTGGTCTCGCGAGGCGCGCGCGCCTGGCGGTTCGTTTTTCCAAATGCGCCGGTCCGCCCCGTCACCATCAACAACGGCATGCGGATGCGCGCCTGGTACGACATTGTGGGGCTGGATCGGCGGGCCGCGGAAGACGCCGCGGGCTTTCAGGATAGCGACCATAAGGTTCGCGAACTGATCGGCAGGGAAGTCACTCGCGGCATCCCGGCCAACCGCATCGTGCTCGCTGGGTTTTCCCAGGGAGGCGCGGTCTCGCTGTATACGGCGCCCCGGCTGACCGAGAAGCTGGCCGGCGTGATGGCACTTTCGTGCTATTTGCCGCGCGAGAGCACGTTTGGTGCCGAGCGCACACCGGCAAACGATGCTACGCCGATATTCATGGCCCATGGGTTGGCGGACGGCACCGTGCCGATGATGTTGGGCCTGAAATCCCGCGACTTTCTTCTGGCACAGGGCTATAAAGTCGAGTGGCACGAATACCCCATGGCGCATGCCGTCTGCGCTGAGGAAGTCGCGGATATCCGTCAATTTTTATTTCGAGTACTACCTTGAATGCCATGGCAACCCATCCTGCAACGATGAAACGGCTCAAGGCCGCCGCCGCCAAGTCTGCGGCCCGCGCGGCTGCCGCGAAAGACAAGGTCCGAGCGGCGAAGGCACAGCTGAAGCAGGCCCGGAAGTTATTCAAAGCAGAGAAAAAAGCCGCGAAACAGGCGCGCAAGAAACTGGACGCGGCGGCCGCGATGATGCCCGTCCGCGCAGCGAAGCCGGCCGCCGTTGCCAAGCCACTCGATGCTGCGAAGCACGTCGCTGCTCCTAAACCGGTGAGCGTTCGCAAGCGCGCGCCTGCTCCGAAGCCTGCCCGCCGCGCCTCGCGGCGCGCGTCGAAACCGCGCGCGCCGAAATCGCGCCCCGCGAAATCGCCCGAGACGATGCGTACGGCGGCGCAGGTCGCCAAAACCGTGATCGAGCGGTTGCACAGGCCGCCGCCGGTGCTGGCGCCGACCCCGGTGCTGGCGCCGACGCCCGTGATCGGTGCGAATCCGGACCCGCCGGCCAATGCCGCTCCTTCGTAAGCTTAAGGCGCCGCGCTCGGCGCGACTCCTGGGAAGATGACGCCGATCAGAATGTTCAAGAACAGGTATAAGAGCAGTGCCAAGACCTGACCCAATACCCAGACTCCAAAAGCCTTGCGCGTGGTCAACCCCAAGATCTCGCTGAACCCCATCACCTGCAGAACGACGCTCCAAAGCCATAGCAGCATGTAGGAGGCGAACTGTGCTCGAAGCACGAACGACACGAAGCCGTCGATCTCGGCGCCGGGCCTTTCGACCACGGCGGCCTCACCGACCAGCAGCACGGTAAACATCCAGACGAGCAGCGATGCCGCCACCGGGATGCCGCCATAAGCCAGGACATGGAACACCTGATTGCGTGTGGTCTTGCCGCCGGCTCGCTTCCCTAAGCGTCCGTAGATGGCGGCAAATAAATACATGCTCACGACGCCGCCCAGGGGGCCGAAAACAAAGGATGTTCCGAGAATATCCGCCGGGCCGGCGTTGGGTCCCGCCAATTGGGTTCGATAGACCATAATCGAGGTCGCAATGCCCTGGCTCGCCGCCAACAAATAGTCGGCGACGCCGATCGGGTGTGTCGCCAATTCCCGAAACACGCGCCTGGGTCTCAGCCAGACATCTTTTAGCGGGCGAATGGGTTCTGTTGTCGACACCCAAGGCAGCCTACGCAATCCGTGAGAGCGACTCCAGTGGTCACGCACAGATGACAGCAGACTTTTTCAGGGCTACTCTCGCAGTGAGTTCGAACGATGTTCAGGAGAAGAGTGATCATGGCAAAAAAGAGCAAGTCGAAAAAGCGCAAGTCGAAGCGTCCGATGGCCAAAGCCAAGCGCAGTTCGGCTAAACGAGTGTCCGCCAAGAAGAGCGCCGCAAAAAAGAAAACACGGCCGGTGAAGGCAAAGAAAAAGGTCGCGGCGAAGGCAAAGAAGGCCGTCAAGAGAGCGGCGCCCAAGAGGGCAGCACCGTCTGCGCCGAAGCCCGTCGCCAAGAAGGCCGCACCGAAGCCCAGGCCTGCGCCGATGACGCCGGCGCCGATGGCTACGCCGCCTTCCATGCCGGCCGCGGAGCCTGAAATGCCTCCGGCGATGAATTCCGGCATGGAATCATCGGCGATGTAATTCTGCCGGGCAGTACTAGGCGCGTATCAGCCCTTGTAGAGGGCGCGCGCCGCTGCTGTCAGGGAATACTCGTTTGGCGAGCGTATTCGCATCGACGTGCATATGCTCGTCGAGCACGGATTTAAATACGCTGCGCAAATCGAGCGTGGGCTTGAGGTCGCGATTGTCGAGCAGTGCCGTGCGGCTTAAGGACGGCCAGTCGGCAATAACTTGCCCGCCGCGAACTGCTCCGCCCAAGAGAAAGGCGCAACCGCCTGTTCCATGATCGGTACCACGCGTGCCGTTGACGGCGGCCGTTCGGCCAAACTCCGTGACGACGAGAACCGCGGTCTGCGGCCACAACGGCCCCAATTCATCTGCCAGCGATTTCAACGCTTTGTCGAGGCCGCCCAAGCGTGTGCTGAGAATGCCTTTGGCGCCGCCTTGATTGGCATGGGTATCCCAGCCGCCGGCCTCGATGACAGCGATCTCGGGACCGCCGTCGCTGCGCATGAGGTTGGCCGCCATGCGAGCCACCGCGGTGACTCGATCCGGAACCCTCGAGCGCTCCGGTTGTTTGGGATTGGCGGAGTCATCCGCGCCCTCCACCATCTTGTCGGTCTGTACTGCCTCGCTCAAACGCGCTGAAAACCAATCGTCCTGGGAATACAGGTCCGCCAGGCGCGCCAACAGATCCTCATCGACATCCTGCGTGGCCTGCGGGGACTTCGACATCACGGCCGCCTCGCCGCGCAAAATCAACGGCACATTCTGACTGATGGCCACGGCGCGATCCGCGGCTCGTCCGGAAGCGGGCAGGGCGGCGAGCGCACGATTGAGCCATCCGTCGGCACTGCCGATGGGTTTGGCCAGGCCGTTCTCGAGCACATTCTGACCGTCGAAGTGCGAGCGGTCGCGGTAGGGCGAGGCCACCGCGTTGAATACGATCAACTCGCCGGCAGCGAATCGTTCGTGTAGGAATGAAAGCGCAGGATGTAAACCGAAGGTATCGTTGAGCGCGAGCGCGCCGTCGGTGCGGCCCGGCGCGGCAATCGCCAGCTCGCGATGCAGGGTCGCATAGTCAGGATCCCCATACGGGGGCACTGCCGCCAAGCCGTCGAGCGCGCCGCGCAGGATCACGACCACCAGCCGTGAAGAACCGCCGGTATGGGCGAACAGAACCTCAGGGATGGCGGCGCTCGCGGCCAGCGCTCCCGCGCCTAATAGAAAGCGGCGCCGACCGGCATTCACTTGAAACAGCCGCGGCATGTTCATCGCCTTTGAAACTCGGGGCTCATCAACAACAGCGCCACCGCTTGGCCGGAAGTCGTGGCACGCCGCAACGCCGTCAAGGTCTCGGGACGTGCATAAGCGCCCAAGCTCGACGCAGCAAGATCCGCAGGCTCCACGCCGCTTTCGTATTTCGCTCCGACCCGCGAGGCCCACAGCACGCGGTGCATGAGCGCGTCGGAACCATCCCAGCTCTTCGAGGTGTCCGGCCAACCTGCCGGGGATCCGGGCGTGTACTGGCGCTGGCCCAGAAGATCGAAGGCGCGAACCACTTCTTCGGGTTGCCCTGGAGAGACATTCAGCGCTCTTAAAGTCGAAAAAACAAAATCCTCGGGCGTCTTGAATTTGCGCGCGTCGGTCTCCCAGCTTTCCGGCGATGCGATCAATGCCGCGTAGACCTGGGGCAAATCCCCGCCGCTTTTCAAGAACGCGCGCGAGACCCGGTCCACGGCGGCCTTCGGGGGATCATCCGCGATAAAATGCCGCACCAGCTTGGTGGCGATGAAACGCGCCGTTTCGGGCCTTCGCGCCAAATCGGCCAGGACCGCCTCACCCTGGCGCACACCTGGCTCGGTGTAGGTTTTGCCGAGGAGGACCTTGGGACCCGGCTGGTGCAGGTTGTCGCGGAAATAAAAGCGGCCGGGCACGCCGCCCGCAAGCCGGCCCTTGCCGCCGCCGATGGACCAGCCGGTGATGACCTGCGCGAAACTCGTGACGTCGGCTTGGCTGTAGCCGCCGTTCACCCCCAGGGTGTGCAGCTCGAGAATTTCGCGCGCCAGGTTTTCATTGATGCCGAACTGACGTTTCGGCGCATCGAGCGCGGCGCCCAATCTTTGCGACGCAAAGTGCGCGGCCACTGAATCCTGGCCCACCGAGTATTGATTGTCGAGAAACGCGATCATGGCCGGGTGCTGCTCCACCGCCGTCAACAGCTCGGCGAAGCGGCCGCCGACATGCGGTCTGATGGCCTCATTCTCGAGCGTGCCCGCCAAGCCGAACACCACGCCTTTGTCCGCGGATACCGCGAAGTGATTGGACCAAAAGTGCACCAAGCGCTCCGCAAACGGTCGAGCCGTGAGCGCGGCGCTTTGCGCGCGCGCCAGTACCTGGGCGCGGTAGTGGGGTTGATAGGCCTCGCGAATGGCGTTGACCACCTTCGCGTCCGTCGCACGAGCTGCGGATTCTTGCTTCATTTTTTGGCGCTCGTCGCGCGCCGCCAGCAGCTCCGCGAAGATCTGATCGGAAGCAGCCAAGGGCGCACTCACGGCGAGTGGGGCGGCGCCCTTGACCTGCGCCAGTAGCCAGGCGCGGGGGTCGCCCGCGGCGGCTGCCAATTCGCCGGGCCTGGCACCCAATCCAAAGCGCAACACGGCGATTTCAGCTTGCATCATGCCCCTTTAACGGCACAACTCCTGCGGCGTTGACCTAGGAGCCATCGGAGGCTGTGACGCAGCTCCGATGAGCCGGCTATAGAACGATCGGAGCCTGTGACGCGCTCCGATGAGCCAGCTATAGAACGATCGGCGGTTGCGCCGCAACAGCCACTGTTAAATTCCCTCTTATCCTCACCCCTTTGCGGACATCAGAAAATGCAGCGCGAAAATCAGTGCGATTACCGCGATGATGACATTGAGCACAACGCCGATTTGCGTCCAATACCCCGGCGGCACCACCACCGGATCCAAATTCCGGGCGACCTGGCGAAACTGACGCGCCGAGATCAACGCCACCGCTGCGCCCAGGATCAGCAGCAATACGCCGGTCCCCAGCGAGAAGCTTCGCTGGGCACCCGACTCGGGTAGGTGCGCGACCAACTGTAAAAACAAGCCGAAGCGCTCCACGACGAAACCGAATCCCATGAGCGCAATGGCACTGCGCTGCCAGGCCAGCAACGTTCGCTCTGCGGCGAAGAGCACCCGGGGATCTGCCGTATAGGACATATTCACTCCTTTGACCAAGGCGCGAACTTAAAGCCAGTCAGTGAAGTCTTACACACTGATCAGGCGCCACCCGATCCCGCAAGACCCGCCAAGATCGCGACAATGGTGAGGCACAAGTTTAAGGATTTCGAGAATAAGGACTTCGAGAATTAACTATGGCATATGCACAGCCCCAAGTGGCTTCGGACGTCGATACGGCGCGTGAGCCGGTTGTGCGCGATGGCGCGCCGAATTCCCGCGGGCGCCGGATGACCAGTTCAGCGGAGCTGCGCGAAATCGAGAGCTTGCGCGCCATCAATGCCCACCTGCTGCGCGAATTGGCGGCGCTGAAAGCGCGCGAGGCCGAAACACAGAGACTCGCGGAGCGCGATGGGCTCACCGGTCTTTATAACCGGCGGCGGATGCTCGAGCTGCTCGAGGCGGCGATCAGCGATGCCGTCCTGCAGGATCTGCACGTTGGGTTGCTGTTCATCGACTTGAACGGTTTCAAGGCCATCAACGACAAGTACGGACACGCAGCGGGCGATGAAATTCTCACCACCGTGGCGACTCGCATTTCCGCCCGCGTGCGCACCGGCGACATCTGCTGCCGTTATGGCGGCGATGAATTCGTGGTGATCCTGCCGGGTGTTCCCGATCCTTTTCCCGTAAGCCGGGTTGCCGATGCGATTCGCGAGCGGGTATCGCTGCCGTATTGGATCGGCAACGAGCAGCAGCAACTGACCGCCACGATCGGCGAATCCATGTATCCCTATCATGGCGAGAATGCCGCGAAGCTTTTGCATCGGGCCGACGAAGCCATGTATCGATTGAAGGCGCGCATCGTTCGCCCGAGCCCGGCAGCGAAAGTCTCGCCTGGGCCTCAAGCGCGGCTCACCCGCCGCCGCAATGACAAATCCAAGCCGCGCCCCGGTGGAACTCCATAGGCGACGGCGGTATGCTCGCTGGCCATTAAGAGTCAGGTCAACGGCGTGGGACGAAAGACGTTAGGTCTTTATCGTTCTTAACGCCGATGGTAGCGGTCATGAATCAGCGCAAGTGGGTAAACGCAGCGTTAGCCTTCGGCCTCCTCGGCAGCATGGCGCTGCCCGGGTGTGTGGTCGTCCCCGATCAGGGTCACTATGCGGGCGGTGTCGTGATGGTGGCGCCGCCGCCGGCGCGAGTCGAGGTCATCGGCGTCGCGCCGTCACCGGGTTTTGTATGGGTCGGGGGCTATTGGAATTGGGTCGGCGGCCGCCACGAGTGGGTCGGCGGTCATTGGGTGGCCGGGCGGCCGGGCCATCATTGGGTCGGACATTCATGGGTACGGCAGGGTGATGGTTGGCGCATGAGGCCGGGCCACTGGGAACGCGGCTAGCTCCATTAGGCTAGCGAGCGGCGGGCCAAGATGAGGCCTTGTGAATCTCCCGGAGCTTTTTGCCTCCGCCGGCATCGAACCAATGCTCGATCAGGCGGAAAGAGATCGACACGTTCGGCGGTACGATCGGCCGGCCCGACGCCAAATCTTCGCGCGTAAACCACTGCGCGTCCTCCAACTCATCGTCGCGCCGCTGGATCTGCGTGTGGATCGCGTGCGCGGTGAATCCCAGCATCAGCGAAGACGGAAAAGGCCAGGGCTGCGAGGAATGATATTGGATGCGATCGACGTCGATGCCGGTCTCTTCGAAAACCTCGCGCGCCACGGCATCCTCGAGGGATTCTCCGGGTTCGACAAAACCGGCGATGGTGGAATAACGCCCGACCGGCCAGGCAGCCTGGCGTCCCAGCAAGGCGCGCTCGCCGTCGCTCACCAAAACGATGATGGCCGGATCGATGCGTGGAAATTGCTCGTGGCGGCATGCAGGGTTCGTGCATATCAGAACATGCCCGCCTCTGGCAGCCAGCGTCTTAGCGGAGCACGTGCCGCAAAAGCGGTGCCGGGCCCGCCACGAAACCATGCCGCGCGCGTATCCCAAGAGGCCGGCATCCTCGGCCGGCAAAATCGAAGCCAGCATGCGCAAATCCTCGAAGCGCGTACCGGCTTGAAACTGCGGCGGCTCCAGCGCTTCGACTTCGCAGGCAAAAACTTCAGAATCGCGGAATCGCCCCAGAAGAATCAACTCGTTGCCGTTGCGCCGCTCTTCGGGTATCGCCGATAGTTCGAGGAGTGCCGCCCGCGGCGCTTCACCCTCGACGATGAGATTGCGCGAATTCCAAACGGGCAGGACGCGGCTGCGTTCATCGGCCAGAGCTCTTTCGAACCATGCCGGATCCTTGCGCAAGTGAGCGGCTCGGTCCAGATACGGACCGGACAGAATATTCCTTGGCTGCATCGTTCAGATTCTAGCAGGGGGCGCGCCCTATGGCGCCGTTGCAATTGCCGCAATCGAGCCGGTGCCTTGCCAACAGATCCCGCACGTGCACGCCGCCGCATATTTCGCAGCGTGCAATCCCGACCTCATCGTGGCGCGCCAGAGCCAGCAACAAAAACCATGCGTGCTCGAACGAAATGCCCGCCGGCTCATGCATTTCCAAATAGGCCTCGTACGCGCGGCAGAGCAAAGCACCGGACTCGAGCGATCCCACACGATAGCGTGGCTCGACACCGCGATCGTTGCCGTGGACCAGTCCGTACATGACGAAGAGGCTGGCGAGCTGCGCCGCTTGAAAATTGAGTTCGGGGTTCCTGAAGAAAAATGCTGCCTGGCGCGGCGACTTGCCGCGATGGCGCAGTACGTCGCGTGGCGCACTCTCCAGAACATAACTGCGGTACAGCTTGCGTATTCGATCGTCGCTCAAGCCCGTCCATTGGCGAATGGTAAAGGTGCGGGCTTCGTGGTGGATCAGCCGCAGGGCGAGATCGAATTTCTGCCGGTCTCTCGTATAGCGATCGTCTGACACTCTCATGGTCGGTCCCTCGTTGCAATTCAAGTGTTTTTGGGTAGAAAAGAATTGGACAGAAATTAATCACAAAGATAGCTTGAATGCCAAGAGGTTTTTGCGCGATCTTGCCGCTGCCTTTATAGCGAAATGCGAACGGAGGCGATCATGCAGCACGCATTCATCGGCGATTGGGCGCAGCAGCCCCACCTATCGGTCGAACATCGAAGTTCGATGCGCGGCCTGAACCGCCGCTTTCTCGATTTGGCCGGCAAGGGCGTGCTCGCGCCCGGATTGGGCGCGCAAGTCGCACCGCTATCGTCCTCGCAGCGGGCGGCGGCGGCGGATTGTCCGTATGCCTTGTTCGACCTGCGCTTTCAGGACGATGCCCACTGGAGGAGCCGCCTGCAGAGCACCGCACCGTGGCGGGTCGCCGATGCGCCCGACACCGATGCAGACACCGTCGCTTTCGTGCTGCTGGCGCTCTTCTATACCTGGCACCTGACATCGAGCGCAGGCCTCGCCGCCCATCTGCTTTTAGGGATGCACGCCAACACGGCGGATGCTTTTCGGCGCGTGTCGGTCGATGCACTGCCGGCGCTGGCCGCGACCGAGGCGCCAAATCTCACTCCCCGATGGAGCCAGCGCCATGCCTACTGGAGCGCTCTGATCAACGCGGCGGCGCGGCCCGACCCGGCGGCCCTGCGCCGTGTGCAGTTGTCCGGCCTGCAGCTTGCCGCCGCGGTTCAATTGCCAAGCGAGCCCCGCGAGGTTTAGTCTACGCGGCTCCTATGCATGCCCTAGTCCTCCGACAACTCACCAAAGTATACAAAAACGGCATCAAAGCGCTCAAAGCAATCGATCTCGAGGTCGATGAGGGCGATTTTTTTGCGCTCTTGGGGCCGAACGGTGCGGGCAAGACCACCGCCATCGGCATCACCACATCGTTGGTCAACAAAACCAGCGGCGTGGTCGAGGTGTTCGGTCACGACATCGACAAGGAGTTGGAGGTGGCCAAATCCTGCATCGGTTTGGTGCCGCAGGAAATTAATTTCAACATGTTCGAGACCCCGTTCACCATCGTGGTGAATCAAGCCGGCTTCTACGGCATTCCCCGGCCGCTCGCCAAGCAGCGCGCGGAAAAATATCTCAAACAGCTGCAGCTCTGGGACCGGCGCAATTCGATTGCACGCGCATTGTCCGGCGGCATGAAGCGCCGGCTGATGATTGCGCGCGCCCTGATGCACGAGCCGCGCCTGTTGATTCTGGACGAGCCCACCGCTGGCGTCGACATCGAAATCCGCCGCTCGATGTGGGAATTCTTGCGCAATATCAACGAGCAGGGAACGACCATCATTCTGACGACGCACTATCTGGAAGAGGCCGAGAATCTGTGCCGCAACATCGCCATCATCGAGGGCGGCAACATCATCGAGCGCGATAGCATGGCGAATGTGCTGCGCAAGCTGCAGACCGAGGTGTTCGTGTTCAATCTGCGCGAGCCGCGCAGCGTCGCCCCGCTGCTGTCGGGATTCACGGCCGTATTGTCCGATGATCACACCCTGGAAATAGAGATGGCGAAGACCCAGAGCCTGAACGACATTTTCGCGCAGCTCTCGGCGCAGGGCATTGCCGTCAACAGCATGCGCAACAAGGTCAATCGGCTCGAGGAATTGTTCATCCGCCTGGTCGACGGCAGCGTCAAGACCGCTGCCGCGAAAGCTTCATGAAGGCTGAATCGCGTGCGGCCGCCGATTGGATCGGTTTTAAAACCATCATCATCCGCGAATTCAGCCGCATCGTGCGCATCTGGGGGCAGACCATCGTGCCGCCCGCGGTCACTGCCACGTTGTACTTCGTGATCTTCGGCAGCTTGATCGGCCGGCGCGTCGGCCAGATCGGCGGCTACGACTACATGCAGTTCATGGCGCCCGGCATCATCATGATGAACGTGATTACAACCTCCTTCGGCAACGTGGTGTCTTCATTTTTCGGCGCAAAGTTCGGCAAGCACATCGAGGAACTGCTGGTGTCGCCGCTGCCGAATTGGCTGATCGTCGCCGGCTACACCATGGGCGGTGTGCTGCGCGGCGTGCTGGTGGGCGCGGTGGTGACCATCATCTCACTGTTCTTCACCCGTCTGTCGATCACGCACGTGCCCGCGATCATCACGGCGGCATTCCTGACGAGTTTCATCTTCGCGCTGGGCGGATTCATCAATGCTTTGTTCGCGAAGAATTTCGATCAGATTTCCTGGTTCCCCACCTTCGTGCTGCAGCCGCTGACTTATTTGGGCGGCGTATTTTATTCGGTGAGCATGCTGCCGGGCTGGGCGCACATGGCCTCGAACGCCAATCCCATCCTGTACATGGTGAGCGCGTTTCGCTTCGGCTTCCTCGGCACCTCGGACGTCGATTTGCGCCTGGCCTATGCCATCATGATTTCCGCCGCCGCCGTGATGTTTGCACTGGCGGTAACCCTGTTGAACTGCGGCACCGGCATCCGCGAATAGAGGAGAGTCAATTGTCATCTACGATTCCGCGGATCTTCAGCGTGCTCATCGCCGCAATATC
>Ga0193726_1003046_pt1 | contig 10905 bp, 5 predicted proteins | sample H2c1metaG_FD_144928 | JGI IMG/M metagenome (GOLD analysis project Ga0193726, IMG submission 144928) | Soil microbial communities from a riparian zone of the East river system, Colorado, United States - H2c1 | ecosystem: Environmental > Terrestrial > Soil > Riparian zone | place: USA: East River... | reverse complement strand
ATCGCCGGGGTCGAGAGATACGGTCACGACAGCCAAACCCAGTGCCTTGCCGTTCGAGGCGAGCGGCGCCAGCGCAATGCCGTCGAGACTGCCATCGTCGTAGATGATTTGCGCCGCGCTGTAATCGAGCGTAATTACGGCGCTGGTATAGGTGCCCTTGGGCACCGTAGGCGCTGCCAGTACCTCGCTAAGATCCAGCAGCTTTGTAAAATCTACGGTGGTCTCCGCCGGCAACAGGCTCAATCCGGTTTTGCCGCTGGAAGTCTTGAGCTGAATTGAAACCAAGCCGACGCGATAAGTAACGAATGGGTCCGAGGAAGGAGCGGCGGTCAGCGTGACGACGGTACTGCCGCTGCATGCCGCGATGGCCAGCAACGCCGCGGCCAGCGGTACCCTGAATAGCGTGGAAATCAAGTTCCGCATGCGGGTCATTGTTGTGCGATTCCCGCCGCCTGAGAAGCAGCAAACTCGAAAAGATCTGTGAAGTCATCTTAATGCGCGCGATTCCGTCGCCGGCGAGCGACAGCGACTGCTCCGCGACTGACGCGCATGTCAGTGGGGGTGCACCCCTGCATCGTACCAGCGCCTCAACATCACACGCGCGCGTCGATAAAACGACTCGCGATGTCCTTCATGCGACCGGCTTAACCGCAGCAGGGTCCACCGGCTCAGCCGGCGCATCGGGCGCCACCGAGCGCCGCGATTGCTTCGCGTCCTGCCGGGCTTTTCTGGCGGCTTCCTTTTGCTTCTTTGCGTGACGGTAGTTCGGTTTGGCCAAAAGAATCTCCTAAATACGATACAAATCAATGTGTTGCACGCTAATTCTCGGTTTGTCCGCTTGTGCGTGCAATTGTCAGGATCGCTACTATACTTCGGCGTGGCCGAACAAAAACAAAACTCCTGGCTTGGCTCCGCAAATGCCGGGCTGGCGATTCTCGCCTTCATCAACCTATTCAGCTACCTCGACCGCTACGTCGTCTCCGGCGTGCTCGAGAGCCTCAAACATTCGGACCTCGGCCTGACCGACACCAACCTGGGCTTGTTGATGTCCGGCTTCTTGATTGTGTACACCTTGCTGGCGCCCGTGTTCGGCGCGCTCGGCGACCGGCGCTCGCGGCCGCGCTTGATTGCGCTCGGCGTGGCTTGCTGGAGTTTCGCCACCGCACTGTCCGGATTCGCGGTCAACTTCTTCACGCTGTTTGCCGCGCGCGCTGCGGTTGGCGTCGGCGAAGCAGCGTACGTCACCATCGCGCCCAGCCTGCTGTCGGATTATTTCCCCGTGCGTCAGCGCGGCCGCGTAATGGCGATTTTCTTTTGCGCGATTCCGGTGGGCTCGGCGCTCGGCTACGTGGTCGGCGGATTGGTCGACAAACACTACGGTTGGCGCGCTGCATTCTTCGTCGCCGGCGTGCCCGGATTGATTCTCGCCGCACTCTGTTTGCTGCTGCGCGACCCGCCGCGCGGAATCCAAGATCAGGCCGCCGGCCTTGCCAAGGAAGCTTCCAAGCCTGCCCGAATCAGCATCAGCCGTGAGGCATGGCAGACCTATGGGCGGCTGCTTCGCAACAAGCCCTATGCGATTACGGTGCTGGGTTACGCGGCCTATACGTTCGCCATCGGCGGCCTCGCCTATTGGATGCCGGCGTTTCTCGAAAGAACGCGGGGCGTCCCGCGCAGTGAAGCCACGGTCAATTTCGGCACCATCGTCGTCGTCACGGGCTTCATCGGCACGTTCGTCGGCGGTTGGATGGGCGACTATTTCGCCAAGAACGCCCGCCAGGGATACTTATGGCTATCTGCCATTGCGACCGTGATCGCGGCGCCCTTTGTGTGGCTGGCGCTTACAACGACATCGACGACGCTTTACACGGTCTACATGGTGATCGCGCAGCTGCTGTTATTTCTATCCACCGGTCCCATCAATGCCGCCATCATCAATCTGGTCATCGCCAGCGAACGCGCAACCGCCATCGCGCTGAGCGTGTTTGCAATCCATGTGCTGGGCGATGCGTTGTCACCCTTGCTGGTCGGCGCAATTTCCGACGCATCGTCCCTGGAACAGGGCGTCAAGATTCTGCCGGTCGCCGTGTTGGTTGGAGGCTTTGTTTGGATGTGGGCAGCCCGCGCTCAGGCCGCATCCAAGACGCCGGGCGAGTAGCGTGGAGGCTAGCTACCGCGGGCGAGATTGATTTCGGCAAGCTGCGCGGCCAGATCTTCTCGCGCCGCGATATCTTCAAGGTCGGCCGTCACTTTGCGTTGCCAATTGGGATACTCGGTATTGGTTCCCGGCACATTGACGGGGTCGGTCATTCCCAACAGGTCTTCGATTTGCAACGCCACCAAAGCGGTCGCCGAGCGCGCCAGGTACAAATGCAGCGCATGGCCGAGTTCCGCGGTGTAGGGCTCGAGCGGCGCGTTCGGATGGGCGGGATTCAGTCCCTGCTCGCGCAGCGCCGACAGCAGCATCTCGCGATCGGCATCCCGTTCCCGCACTATGTCGTTCTCAACTTCACTGCTGGGATACAGGTGCAAACGCCGGCGCAGCTCGATGTCGCGCGCCTCCCAATAACTTCGCAGCGTCGGCATATCGTGCGTGGTGGCCTGCGCCAGCGCGCGCCTCACGAACTCATCGGGCCGGCGAAATCGCCCTGAGATCTTCTCGAACAGCAGCACCTTGTAGTGATAGAGGCCGAATTCGGGCATGGCCTGGCGCATTTCGTCGGGCACGACGCCCAAATCCTCACCGACCACCAGACAGGAGTTGCGCGCGCTCTCCAGCGACAACACCGTCAGCAGCTGATGCAATGGATAGTGCACGTAGGCGCCTTCAGTGGCGGCGCATCCCGCCGGCACCCACCACAACCGGCACAATGACATGACGTGATCCAAGCGCAGCGCTCCGTAGCAGCGCATGTTGTTTCTGATCAGCCGCACGAATCCTTGCAGGCGTTGAGCGAGCATTGCAGCGGGATCTTGCGGGGGAATCCCCCAGCCCTGCCCTTTCAGCGCCAATGGATCGGGCGGCGCGCCGATTTCGGCGCCGAGCGAATAACTCGCCTGATCCACCCAGGTCTCCGAACCCGACGGATTCGCGCCGACCGCATAATCGCCGTACAGGCCGATCGGCATGCCCAGCTCGCGCGTCAAGGCCTGCGCCTGCGTCAGTTGTTCGTGCGCCAGCCACTGAAGGTAGGCATGGAATTCAATTTCCGCCGCATGAATGCGCGCGAAGCGCTCCGCCGAGCTGCCCTCGACATCGCGATACTCCTGCGGCCAGCTCATCCAGCCCGAGGCGCAGCCGCGGGTCGCGCGAAAAAACCGATCGAGCGCATCGAATCGCGCGTGCAACTGCAGCGGCCGGCCTTGCGCCGCGACGAAGCCGAGAAACTTCCCGCCGCGTTCGCTGCGCGCGGCCAAATGCCTGTCGCAAAACTCCCGATAGAGCAATGCCAAAATTTCCAATTTCAAATCCGCGACGCCGCGATAATCGACGTGCGGCCGCGTCCGCAACTCATTCAATCGATTCACGATCTGCGGGTCGGCCATGCGGGCTTGCGCCGCAGCGCAAGTTGCGTACTCCGGAACCGACGCTACGGCAATGTACATGACGTTGAGAAAATGGCGGCTGGACGCGCTGTACGGACTCGCTCTCTCCGGGTCCGCCGGCGCGAGGGCGTGCAGCGGATTGACCCCGATGAAACCTGCGCCATGCGCTGCGGCCCAGCGAATCAACGTCTGCAAATCGTGAAAGTCGCCCATGCCCCAATTGCCGCGCGAGCGCAGCGAGTAAAGCTGCACGGCAATTCCCCACAGCTTGCGGCCGTCGATGATCGCCGTCGGTTCGAAGCATTTGGCAGGCGAAACGATCAACAAACAGCGTTCCAGGGCACCCCCGGAAATCCTTGCCTCGAATTCGTGATACCCGGGCGGCAGGTCCACTGCCAATTCGAGGCGGCGGCGCGTGATCCAAGACCCCGCAATCTCGCCGCGCCAGATTTCGGCGCATTCGGCCGTCGAGGTGACGCCGTCCAAGCGCGAACCGTTTTCGAAGATGATTCGCCAGACGATGCTGGCGCCGAATTCGCGCGCCGTTATATTGATGTCGATCCCGACCCGGGACCCCCGCGCCGTTGCCACCGCAGGCAGAAATTTGCGCCAGCGCGCAGTCTCCGCCTGCGCGATTGCCTCAGCCATCTCGCCCTCATCATCGCAGGGACACCCCATGGCATCGAGAATGCCCGCCTTGGTTTGCAGGCTGAAGGCTTTGAGCTCGCCGCGATAATTGTGATAGGCCTCGCCGATGCCGCGCAGTCCGGCCAATCTTTCGATCAATGCCTGGTCCACGGGGTCAACACTCCAAAAGGGCGACGCTGCGCCCTTTCAGCGCATAGCTCTTCGCGGTTCCGAGGCTGTTGGCCGAGAGGCTCTCCACGGCGGTATCGAACAGGCGGATCCACGGGCCTGCCGACGGCGCATCAGGCAGGTTGACGAGTAGTTCGGCGTCCGCCGAGTTGACCAACAACAACAAATGCTCCACGGAACCGCTGCGCTCCCCGAACCATATTCCCAGCACGCGCAAATTTGCGTCCTGCCACTCACTTTGCGTCATCTCGGTGCCGCGAACGTTTAACCACGTCACGTCCTTGACGCCGGCGCGCGAAGCGGCGCCTTTCAGAAACGTCTCGCGGCGAAATTCCACGTGCAGCCGGCGCAGCCGGGCCAGCAGCCGCGCGAACCGCAGCAAATCGTGGTTCGCGGCGCGCAGCCGCCAATCGATCCACGAAATCTCGTTATCCTGACAGTAGGCATTGTTGTTGCCGCGCTGAGTGCGCGCGAATTCGTCGCCTGCCTGCAGCATCGGCACGCCCTGCGACAGAAACAGTGTGGCCAGGAAATTGCGCATCTGCCTCTTGCGCATCGCGATGACGGCCGCATCGTCCGTAACGCCCTCGGCTCCGCAATTCCAGCTCAAGTCGTTGTTGTGGCCATCGCCGTTGTTGTCGAGATTTGCCTCGTTGTGCCGCGCGTTGTAGGACACCAAATCGTTCAGGGTCATGCCATCATGAGCCGTGAGGAAATTTATTCCCGCGGTGGGCTTGCGCCCGTTGTGCCGGAACAGATCGCTGGAGCCGGCAAATCTCTCTGCGAATTCTCCGATCTTGCCGCCATCGCCCCGCCAGAAGGCGCGCATCGTATCCCGATAGCGGTCGTTCCACTCCGACCATCCGGCCGGGAAGTGGCCGAGTTGATAGCCGCCCAAACCCACATCCCAGGGCTCTGCGATCAACTTGACGTAGGCAAGCGCGGGCTCCGCCCGCAAAGCCTTGAAAAACGCCGCGTGTGCGTTGAAGCCGTCGGCATCGCGCGCCAGCACGGTGGCCAGGTCGAAGCGAAAGCCATCGACATGCATTTCCTCGACCCAATACCTGAGACAGTCGACGATCAGCGCTCGCACCCGCGGATGCTCGCAATTGACCGTATTGCCGCAGCCTGTGAGATTCTCGTAGAAACGCAGATCGCCCGGCGCCAGCCGGTAGTACACCGTATTGTCGATTCCGCGCAATGACAGCAGCGGGCCGGTCTCGTTGCCTTCCGCGGTGTGATTGAAGACCATGTCGAGAATCACTTCGATGCCCGCCGCGTGCAATGCTCGGACCATTGTCTTGAATTCGGTCACCGCATCATCCACGGCGTATTCATTCGCGGGGGAAAACCAGGCCAGCGGGTTGTAGCCCCAATAGTTGCCAAGCTTGCGGTCCAGCAGGAACTGTTCGCTGACGAAGGACTGGCAGGGCAGCAATTCCACGGCGGTCACGCCGATCGATTTCAAATGCTCGATCACCGGCGCGACCGACAAGCCCAGGTAGGTTCCGCGCCATTTTTCAGGGACAGCAGGATGCAGGCGCGTGAATCCCTTCACATGCAGCTCATAAATGAGGGTATCGCGCCAGGGAACCGTCGGCGGCCGGTCCCCATCCCAATGAAATTCGGGATCGATGACGCGCGACCGCAGCGGTGAACCCGTGGTCAGCTCGCGCGCATACGGATCGATCAGAGGCACTGTCGCGTCGAAGCGCTGGCCGGCCTGTGGATCGTTGGGTCCATGCACGCAGAAGGCATAGTGGCTGCCGGGTCCGGCGCGGCGCGGGGAAACCAGGCCGTGCCAGACATCGCCGGTGCGGCCGGGCAGATCGTAGCGCGCAACCTCCGCACCGCTCGAGGCGTCATACAAACAGACTTCAACTCGGGTGGCATTGCTCGAAAATAAGGCGAAGTTCACGCCGCGCTGGCTCCACGTCGCCCCCAACGGTCTTGGCGACCCGAAATGAATGACTTTCACGTCAAGGGCCCGGTGAAGAACATCGCAGCCAACGGCGGCAAGTTCAGCTTCAAGGATTGAGGCTGGCCGCCGGCTTCTTGGGACGATGTCTGCAGCTGCGATTGGCCGTTGAACCCCGAGCCGCCGAACGCGAGGTCGTCGGAGTCAAAGAGTTTCCGGTAGTGTCCGGGGCGCTCGATGCCGATGAGGTAATTCTCGCGCGGCACCGGAGTTGCGTTGAATACGCAGATGATCGGCATGGCTTCCTCAGGCCCGGTCGCGCAGCGCGCGAAAGCCCAGACGCTCTCCTCGGCATTGTGCAAATCCACCCAACGAAAGCCGCGCGGGTCGCAATCGCTGCCGTGAAATTGCGTGTTGTTCAAATACATGTGGTTGAGCTGCCGCGCGCAGTCGCGCAATTGGCGATGCTGCTCGGACTCCAATTGCTGCCATTCCAACTGCGCATGATGACGCCACTCCGGCCATTGGCCAAATTCAGACCCCATGAACAGCAGCTTCTTGCCCGGATGCGCGCACATCAGACTGAGAAGCAGCCGAAAATTCCCGCGTTTTTGCCATTCATCGCCCGGCATCTTGCCGAGCAGCGAGGCCTTGCCATGCACCACTTCGTCGTGGGAAATGGGCAGGATGAAGTTTTCCGACCATGCGTACACGAACGAGAACGTGATCAGCGCATGGTGGTGGCGCCGGTGCACCGGATCGAGAGCCATGTAGCGCAAGGTATCGTTCATCCACCCCATGTTCCATTTGAAATTGAAACCGAGCCCACCATGTTCAGGAGGGCGGGTCACGCCGGGAAATGAGGTCGACTCCTCCGCTATCGTCAGCAACCCCGGGAATGCGGCATGCACGGCATTGTTCATTTGCCGCAGGAACTCGATGGCCTGCAGATTCTCGCGCCCGCCGTAGCGGTTCGGCAGCCACTCGCCGGGCTCGCGGCTGTAGTCCAGATAGAGCATCGCGGCCACCGCATCCACGCGTAATCCGTCGACGTGAAACTTGTCGGCCCAGAACAAGGCATTCGCCACCAGAAAGTTGCGCACCTCGTGCCGGCCATAGTTGAACACCTTTGTGCCCCATTCGCGGTGTTCGCCGAGGCGTGTGTCGGAATGCTCATAGAGCGCAGTGCCGTCGAACTGCGACAACCCATGGTCGTCGCGCGGAAAGTGGGCGGGCACCCAATCGAGAATCACGCCGAGACCGGCCTGATGACAGCGGTCGACGAAGGTCATGAAATCGTGCGGGGATCCATAGCGGGCGGTCGCCGCGTAGTAACCCACCACCTGATAGCCCCAGGACGCATCCAGGGGATGTTCTGCCACCCCCATGAGCTCCAGGTGCGTGTAGCCCAAATCCAGCGCATAAGGAATCAACTGCTCCGCGGCCTCGTGCCAGTTTGCGAATGGCGGCACGCGCGCGCTCCAAGGCCGCCGCCATGAGCCCAGATGAACTTCGTACGCATTGAATGGGCTGCGCAACGGATCCGCGCCGCTGCGGCGCCGCAGCCAGGCATCGTCGTGCCACTCGAAGCTGTCGAGTTCGGCCACGACGGAACTATTGTCCGGCCGCAGCTGCATTGCGAAACCGTAGGGGTCCGCCTTCAGAAAAAGACGGCCGTCGCGGCCGCGGATTTCGTACTTGTAGGGCGTGCCCAGGCCGATCTCGGCAACGGTTATTTCCCAGACACCTGAGCGCCCGCGCGCCTGCATGATGTGGACATCGCCGTTCCAGCGATTGAAGTCCCCAACCACACTGACGCGCTCGGCATTTGGCGCCCACACGGCGAAACGCGTGCCCGCGCCGGCGCCCGCCAGCGGATGCGCGCCAAGCTTGTCGTATATCCGCTGATGATTGCCCTCGCCGAACAGATGCAGATCGAAGTCGGTGATCGCCGCTGCGGTCAATGCAATCGCGCCTTCAAATCACCGGCCTCACCGCCCAGATGCGGTCCGCATACTCGCGGATGCTGCGGTCGCTGGAGAAGTAGCCCATGTTCAAACAATTGATCACCGCTTTGTGGTTCCACCGATCCTCGAGCACATAGAGCGCATCCACCTGATCCTGCGCTTTTGAGTAGGCTGCATAGTCCGCGAGCACCAGGAAAGGTTCCCCCGGGCTCAGCAGCCGGTCGATGATCGGCCTGGCATCGTCAGGCCGATCCGGCGAGAAGAACCCCGAGGCAATGAGATCCAAGGTTTTCTTCAGCTCCGGATTGCGCTCGACCTCGCGCGCCGGTTCGTAGCCGGCGCTGCGCCGCGCCGTCACCTCATCGGCCGTGAGGCCGAAAATAAACATGTTTTCCGCCCCGACATGATCGCGGATCTCGATATTGGCGCCGTCCAATGTACCGATGGTCAGAGCGCCATTGAGGGCGAGCTTCATGTTGCCGGTTCCAGATGCTTCCATGCCGGCGGTCGAGATCTGCTGCGACAAATCCGCCGCGGGCATGATCTTTTGCGCCAGGGAAACATCGTAGTCGGGCAAAAATGCGACTTGCAGCTTGCCGCGCGCGAGGCTGTCGGACTCGATCACGCGCGCCACGTTGTTGATCAGCTTGATGATGGCTTTGGCCATCGTATAACCGGGCGCCGCCTTGCCGGCGAAAATCACGGTGCGCGGCACGATATCCGCGCGCGGATTCTCGCGAATCCTCTGATAACGCGTAATGACGTACAACAGGTTCAGCAACTGCCGTTTGTATTCGTGGATTCTCTTCACCTGCACGTCGAACAGCGAACCGACATTGATTTGCAAACCGGTGCGCAGCGCGACCTCGTCGGCCAAGCGCTGCTTGTTGGTGTGCTTGATGCCGCGGAACTGGCGCCGAAACTCGGCATCGTCCGCCGCGCCGGACAAGCGCGCCAGCTCTTCGAGATCGTTCTCCCATGCGCGCCCGAGATGCTGCGTCAACAATGCGGATAGGCCCGGGTTCGACTGCTTGAGCCAGCGGCGGACGGCGATTCCGTTGGTCACGTTGATGAAGCGGTCCGGGTACATCTCGGCAAATTCGCGGAACACATGCTTGCGCATGATGTCCGAGTGCAGCTGCGCCACGCCGTTGACCTTATGACTGCCGACGATGGCGAGATGCGACATGCGCACGCGGCGATCGCCGCCGTCATCGATGATCGACAGATTGCGCAACCGCTGCGGGTCTTGCGGATAGCTTGCGGTCACGGCCTTGAGAAAATCCCGATTGATCAAATAAATGATTTCCAAGTGGCGCGGCAGCAATCGTTCGAACATCGACACGGGCCAGGACTCGAGCGCCTCCGGCAGCAGGGTGTGATTGGTGTATGAAAATACGCCTTGAGTGATCTGCCAGCTCTCCTCCCACGAGACGCCGTGCTCATCGACCAGCAGGCGCATCAGCTCCGGGATCGCCACGGCGGGATGTGTGTCGTTCAATTGAATCGCAATCGAATCGGGCAGCGAGGCCAGCGAGCGGCCCTCGCTCAAATGAGTCGTCAAGATGTCCTGCAGGCTTGCGCTCACGAAGAAATACTGCTGCTTGAGGCGCAGCTCCTTGCCCTGCGGCGTCGAGTCGTCCGGATACAGCACGCGCGACAGGTTTTTTGCGGCCACTTGGTCGTGAACCGCGGCGGCGTAGTCGCCCGCGTTGAAGGAGTCGATCTGAAACGGGGTTATGGCGCGGCCGGACCAAAGGCGCAGGTGATTGACCGTGGGGCCGCCATTGCCCGGCGTCAGCTGATCGAAACCGATCGCGTAAATGTCGTCGGTATTCACCCAACGGTGCGCGTCGGTCACCGCCGCGTCCGGCGCCGCTTCGCTGCGCCCTCCAAACCTCACCATGTAGCGCACGCTGCTGCTGGGCGTCTCCCAAACGTTGCGCAGGCGCAGCCAGCTGCTGGCCATCTCGCGCTGACCGCCGTCTGCGCCGATGACCTGTGTAAAAATGCCATAGTCGTAGCGGATGCCGTAGCCGACAGCCGGGTAGTGCAGCGTCGCCAAGGAGTCGAGGAAGCACGCCGCCAAGCGGCCGAGTCCGCCGTTACCCAGGCCCGGATCGACTTCCTGGGCGGCGATTTCATCCAGATCGTGTCCCATGCTGCGCAGGGCCGCGCGCGCCTCGTGCACCAAGTCCCCATCCAGACTCGACAGGGCATTGATCAGCGAGCGCCCCGGAAGGTACTCCACCGAGAAGTAGCACACGCGCTTGACATGGGCATTCGCCACGCGGCGCTGCGTTGCCAGCCAGCGCAGCGTGAGTTCCTCGCGCACCGCCAATGAAAGCGCATCGTAAATATCCCGCGGCGTGGCCGAGTCGGGGTTTTTCCCCAAAGTTCGGGTGAGGCGATCCAGGAGCGCCGCGAGCAGGCTTCCCGGTTGCAAAGCCGCGTTGCGGCGCGTGGCGAATTGGGTATCAATGGAGTCCATGTTAGGGGTTATTATAAGGTCGTTAATCATGATGCGCGGGGCAAACCTCACAATGCGGCTCTCGGATTGAAAAAATCCTCCTTGGCCGTTGGCGTCGACGTCGGCGGCTCGTCAATTAAATGCGCGCTGATCGATTTGCAGACAGGGGCATTTGCCAGCGAGCGCTT
>Ga0193726_1003045_pt1 | contig 10907 bp, 12 predicted proteins | sample H2c1metaG_FD_144928 | JGI IMG/M metagenome (GOLD analysis project Ga0193726, IMG submission 144928) | Soil microbial communities from a riparian zone of the East river system, Colorado, United States - H2c1 | ecosystem: Environmental > Terrestrial > Soil > Riparian zone | place: USA: East River... | reverse complement strand
TGCTGCGATTCGCGGCAACTACGTGCCGGGCGATCCGGACGCGACAGGGGCGGCAATTTTGAAGGTGGTCGATGCGAAGGATCCGCCGCTGCGAATTTTCTTTGGCACGAGCGGTTTGCCCATGACGCGCGCCGAATATGCCCGGCGAATCGAGACTTGGGAGAAGTGGAACGCGGTTTCGATCGAGGCTCAGGGCGACTTGGCGGCGAAACGGGCGCGTCAAACCGGAACCTAAACCATGCTCTTGAGGACCTCGTCGCGGCGAATCAGCGCATGGAACAGCGCGGCTCCGAGATGCCCCAGGAATACGGCAAACAAAAGCAACGCCAACAGCGTATGGGTGCTTCGTAGCAGGGCGAAGAGCGGTGCGTTGTGCGGAAGTATGGGCGGCAGATGGATCGCACCGAACACGACAATGGGGTAGCCGCCGGCCGACAACATTGACCAGCCGACGAGCGGCAGCGCAAACATGAGCGCATACAGGATCACGTGTGAACCCGTTGCCAAAAATTGCTGCCAACCCGGTAAGTCCGAAGGCAGCGGCGGCGGCGGGTTGAGAAGTCGGTTGACCAAACGCACCGCCACCAGCACCAGGATGAGGCTGCCGACTGACTTATGCAGCGACAGCAGTTGATGATATTTCGGGGAGAGGGTGCTCACCATGCCGATACCGACGAACGCCATCGTGAGTATCAGCACCGCCATGGTCCAGTGAAGGAGGCGCGCAAGCAGGTTGAATCGCTGCACTGTCTGGATCATGGCCGTGTCCCCGCACTTTGATTGGCGACGGCGCTCGGCGGCTTGGTCTCGCCCGCTCTTCTTCTGAAAGAAGTGGAATAGGCCGCCGATCGGGCATAGGGAATCGGATCGTCCGAAGGATCGATGCCCGGCGGCAACACCAGGGGGTCATAGTTCACGTCCTGGCAGTTGCCCCTGGTTTCGCTTTCGACGTGGGTTAGGGTCAGCTCGCCGAGAGTCACTTTTTGCCGGTCTTCAGGCCAGACTTCGGTTGCCTTGTTGGGGTCGCCCGGCATCGCGAGGATCGCGATCAACCGCCACTTGATGGGTCCGCGTGCGACCCGCGCCAGCATGTCATCGAACTCATAGTTTGCGGATCTGGCCGCCCGATCCTCGGGCGATAACGTCGAGAACGGGTCCTCCGCTTGCATCGTCCAGCGCACCAAGCGGCGGTTGCCATCCGCGGCAACGAAAATGAACCCGTTGACGCTGTTGTAACTGTCATTCGCGAAGCCGCTCGAAAACGGCCTGGCTTTCAGGCGCGCCAGAAACGCAACGGTCTCCGGATGCTGCGCCAGATAGGCCTGCATCTTGGCCGGATCGGGCTTCCCGGTGTGAGGATCCGGCGTCGAGGCGACGACGTTCTCGTAAAATGCCTGTGGCGTCGACACGTGAAGGCCCGGGGTGTCATTCATCCCGGTGCGCCACTCATCCGCGTGCGGCGGTTGAAGGCGAAGCGCCATGCTTCGGACGGGTGCCGTCGTCGTGTCATTGGTAAAGGGATCGGGAGTGGCTTCGGCGAAGCGGCCCGTCACCGGAACGACATCGCCTGAGAAGACGGCGGCGCGTGACAGCGTCTTCGCCTCTGCGCTGGCGAGGAAAGTTCCGGCCACGCAGATGCCTTTCGCATGCGCGCGACGAAACCCTTCGTGCGCACCGCCGCCGCTCGCCTCGATCGCGTCGACCAAACGGTTGGCACTGATACGATGCGGCGAGAAGAAGCCGCCGGTATACGCAAAGGCGCAGGTCGCTGCCGCCAGGACGACGGCGATGAAAATGACCCGACCTGGATTTTGCTTCAGCAAGTCGATGGTAGGTTGGGTGGGCATCGTCATTCTCCGCGCGACTCGGCCAATTCCTGAGTAATCCAATTTTCTGTCACAGTCAACGACTGGAACCATCACTCATACTGAAGGTCCCTCTTTTAGGGCCTGTAGGAGCCGAACTGTCCATGAAGGAGTCAATCCGCCCGCGAACTGAGCGATATGCCGCGGCAGTTACGGTATTGGCGGTACACCTGGTCTTGATCGGGGCCCTCATCATGATGCCGCGGACCGGAAAGCTCGCTACGGCGACAGCGAACGCCGTTGAAGTCGTGTTTGTCGCGCCTGTAGATCCCCCGCAGGTGCGCGTCACGGCGAACCTTCCGCGACGCGGCCATCATCTGGCACTCACCGTGGAACCGCCGGTCTTGGAGTCGCAGTCATTTCCCGTTTCCCCGGCGCCGGGCTCATCGGCAAACGGCGAGAGCACTGGCGTAGATTGGGGGGCGGAAGCACGGCGCGCCTTGCAGGCATTCGAAATTCGCAACCACCAGCATTCAGCGAGTCAATCGGTCTCGGGAAGACCGGAGGATGATCATTGGCCGCCGCGTGTCCAGCACCACGCGGGCGAGAGATTCAAGACCGAGAACGGCGATTGGATGGTGTGGGTCGATGCGAATTGCTACGAGATTGCGCGTGCGGCATCGGGTGCTGCCGCACATGTCGCGCCGCTGACGGAACCGATTTGCGAAGACCACCCGGTCGGCGCGGCTGTGTCTCATCCGTGAGCCGGGACAACGCGTTTGAGGACATCTTTATAAACAGCCTGCCGGCGGCTACGGGTTTGCGAAGAACGACCTCGTCGCGGCGAAGCAGAAGGGCGCCACCAGTGTTGCGTGATAGGCTTCCGCGACCGCAAACGCGCCGCCGTCGGTGGCGCCTTGCGCGATGGCGGCGGCGGCGACCAGTGCCTTCGCGATCTCAAATTCTTGTTTGAGGTTGCCATAAGGGTCATTGGTCGATACCGCAGACTCCAAATCGAGCACGCTAATCGGTGCGGCTGATGGCTGCGATGCCCAATAATGCTGCATGAGCTGGGTGTTGAACCAAAAGACCAGAGGGTCGACCGCGCCGCCGCACAGCTGCACCGGCACTGTCGGAACCCAGTTGCGCAAATCATTCAATTGCAGCGCCTGCCGCCAGGGCAACGCCGGGCTCGCCGCGGCAATCCCCGTCGTCACCATGGGGAAGCCACCGTCGGGGTGCGCCTGCGCATCTTGCAAATAGCTCAGGCGATAACTGTTCTGCAGCAAATTGCCGGCGCCGAAGCCGAGCGCGAACACGGCCGCCAAATTTGCCGGCGTCGAGGGCGGGGTAATGTTTGCGAAGGCTGGATCGGGCGGCGTCGAGCTGAAGAGCGTAAATTCGGGAAGCTTCCCTTGAGCATACAGCTGACTCCTTGGCGTCGTAGTCGGCAGCAGGGAGTCAATCCCAGTCGCGTATTGCGACGCGAACACATCGGCGGCATTGGCGTAGATATTGCCGTATGCCCTCTGATAGGCGGTGAGCAACAGCGTCGAAGACACGGGACCACTGCCGTTGACCTCACCGTAGAAGACGGCGTCGACGAACGCGGCGAGGGCGTACGGTCCTGACATGGGCGCGGAGGCGGTAACAGTCATGCCGGCCGCCTGCATGGCACGGTGAGTGGCCATCGCGACGTAACCACCCTGGGAGTAGCCCGTGATGAACAATTGCCCGCTGTCCTTGGTCAATGTCGCCGAGGCGAACGGCAGCGCCGTGCGCGCCGCCGTCAGCGCGTCGATCATATCCTTCGATTCCTGATCGGCAATCAAGTAAGGATGATAGGGAAGCGTTGAGGTGTCGTACCCCGCGTAGTTGGGGGCCACGACGATATATCCTTGCGATGCGAACAGCGCCGCCAAGGACAGCGTCTCCGCATTGCTCATGTCAGTCATATTGAACGCCCGGTCCGTGGTCGTACCGTGCGCGTACAAAACGATCGGGCGCTTACCCGTGCAGTTCGCGCCAACGCCGGTGGGCACCATCAGTGCCGCGGATGCCGTGGTGGGTTCATTGGCGCCGCCCACTGTGCTGTACTGGATGTGATACGTGAGAATGTCGCACACGGGTGGGCCGCTGAGCGAGAGCAGCTGCTGATTGGCCGCGATGTTGAGCTCGAGCAGCAAATCCGAAGTCTTCACCGTGGACAGAAGGTCGGGCGGACTCTGCAACAACGTGCCGCGTGGTGGACTTGCGCTGGGCGCGGATGCCGACATTCCGCCGCCTCCGCCTCCGCACGCGAGAAGAAGCGCTGCGAGCAAAACCAGCGTCGAGCGTTGAATGACCCGCATTGAATTTCACCTGAAGCGTACGCCATGATGGTACGGCCTCGAGGAGTAGCAGGTCTGTCAGACGCCGGCGCCGGCGTCTGAAGGACGCGGTCGTGAGCCCCACAATATGGTGCAGCGCCCCATCTCCCGGCGCGGCTGATTTTTAGGCTGCTACGCTCGATCTTGGCGCTGCGGACGCCATGTAGGCCAAGTGAACGGCCGCCAGCCCGGGTAGCACGGCAATGAGCACTATATCGCGCCAATCCGAAGACAGAGCGCCCGGATTGCGAGAACTCAACGCCAAATAGGAGGCGAAGGTCCAGAGGGCAAGGACACACAATGCGGCGCTGGTCAGTCGACCGGCCGCTCGTCTGAATACAACGGTCTTAACGGCGATGGCGAGACCAACGGGTCCGACCAGTGTGGCAGATACAAACAGCAATGCGTCGGGCAGCGACGCCATCACGCGAATCGAACTCGACGCGACAGCCGCAAACAAGCATGTCACCGGTACAAAGCAAAGCAGCAATTCCAAGCTCAAAACCCACCGGGAAAGAGGTCTCAAAGAGCGGCTCATACGTATCCTTTCGAAATATCCGGCGAAGATGCAACCCAGGGCCCAGCGAATCGCAGTGCCCGCGCCGGGCAAATGATCGACCTCGCTGATCATGGCCCGAGACCATTCGCGACGCTCGGGCGGGAGAATATGGGCCGCATGGGTGGCAAGACCCAACGCGATGCGCCACGCGAATGAACGGCGCGCGCTCAAGCGTACTTCCCCAAGGACAGGCGAGAACTGTGTCCGCTGGTGGTATCGGCGATCTGCTCGCGGGCGAATGCGCCGCCATTGACGGTCAGCCGGTACATGTGTCGTGGCGGCAGCCCCGGTTTTTCAGAGGGCTGCCATTTCGATTCGAGCATTCCGCGGTCGCTCAGGCGCATCAAGATGGGGTAAAGCGTTCCGGACTTCAGTCGGGTGATCTGCGCCAGCTCATAACCGTACTGCCACGCACGCGGGCGCTCGAGCATGGCGCTGAGCAGCGATAGCGTATGTGCGGAAAATCGCCGATGTCGAACCATAGTCGATAAGTCTACATATGTAGAGAAAAATATGCAACTTTTGCCGTCCAGCGGGGTTTTGTAGGCACGCGCGAGTTGCGGTATGGGGCAATATCCGGTGCAACCGTGGCGCGGCAAAACTTCTAGCAGTAATCGGGAGAGCTTTGGCAATGACTCGTCCATACAAAAGAACCACCGTCCATCGATCGGCAATCATCTGGGCGTTTCTCGCCACCGGGCTGTTTGCCGCCTCTGTTCATGCGGATGACTACGCTAAATCCTTCACCGTCTCGAATCGCGCCAGCGTGCGTGTCGACACGAACGACGGCAGCGTCAGTGTTATCACCGGCGACACCAAGCAGGTTGAATTCCGCGTTGAATATCACGGCTACGTGCTGAACAAGTCCCTGAATATCGAATCCAGCCAGCAGGGTGATGAGGTCGAGCTTACGGCCCGTATTCCTCACACGTGGCATTTCTCCATCGGGACGATGCGAAGACTGCACATCGAGGTTCGCATGCCGAAGGACGCGGACCTGCAAGTCAGAACCGGCGACGGCTCCATCAAGGCCGTCGGCCTGTCAGGCACCATTGATCTGCATAGCGGCGACGGCAGTCTCATCGTGAGATCCCTGAAGGGCGCGGTCCGCCTGCACACCGGCGATGGCACCATTGAAGGAAGCGATCTCGATGGCAAATGCGATGCCACCTCCGGCGACGGCCGCATCCGTCTCACGGGGCGCTTTGATGTCTTAAGCGTCAGGAGCGGCGACGGCAGCGTCGGAGTGGAGGCGCTTCACGGCTCGAAGCTGGATTCAGGCTGGAACATCAGCTCGGGCGACGGCGGCATTGACGTGGCAATACCGGGAGATCTGCCCGTGAATATCGACGCCAGTACGAGCGACGGCCACATCAGCTCGGACATCCCCATCACGATGGACGGAATCCTCAGCAAATCGCGGGTCCGCGGCAAAATGAACGGCGGGGGCTCGACACTCACCATCCACACGGGGGATGGCTCCATTCATTTGAAGCAAGCTTGAGCGGCCGCACTGATTGATCAGGCGTTCGTGGCGGGGCGGGTTTTTTGCGGCAGGCGCAGTAGCACCGGCACGGCGATGAGATAAAGCGCCGCGCCGGCAATCCAGACGAGGCCTGGAAAGCTCGCGCGATAGGCGAAATAAAGCGAACTGATTGCCAACGGCCCGATGATGGAGGCGAGACTGGTGATGCTGGCCAGTACGCCTTGCAGTCGTCCCTGTTTTTGAGCGTCGACTTTGGCACTCAGTAACGATTGCAAGGCGGGCAGGCCCACCGCGCCCAAACCAAAAAGCGGCATCAACGCGAACGCCATCCACCCTCTTGTGGCGAACGCGATCAGCACGGACGCAAAGCTATCGGTAATGACGCCGACCGCCAGCGCGAAGCGCTCTCCACGCCGTTCGGTCATCGGGCCGGCGACATACGCCTGCGCGATCGCGTGAAGCAGACCGAAGCAGGCGATGGACACGCCGATCCAGAACGGTGTCCAGCCGTATCGATCCGCTCCGTAAATAATCCAGATCGTGCCGCCTACCTGACCGACGAGCGTGAATACCAAGAACATGATCAGCAGCGGCAACAAGGCAGGCACCGACCAGGCCCACTGGAATGTCCTGAAGGGATTGACGAAGGGCACGTCACCCTCGGACGCCGTATGCCGTGGCGGCTCGCGAAGAACCAACAGGGTCACCAAGAAAGTGATGCCATTCAAGCCTGCCGCGGCCATGAAAGGCGCGCGAATCCACAGAGTGCCCAGCAAGCCGCCGATGAGCGGGCCGGCAATAAAGCCCAAGCCTTGGACCGCATTGAGCTGGCCGAATCGTCGCGCACGCTCGCCTTCCACCGTCACGTCGGCTATGTACGCCGACGCGACCGCCTGGCTGGCGCCGGTGATTCCAGCGATCGCCCGGCCCACGAATAGCAGTCCCAACGAGGGGGCTACAGCCATGAAGACGTAGTCGACGGCGGCGCCGGCCAGTGAGCACAAGAGAACCGGCCGCCTGCCGACTCGATCGCTCCAGATTCCCAAAATCGGCGAAAAGACGAATTGCATGAGCGCGTACAGACTCAAGAACGCTCCGAATCGCCAGCCGAGATCGCTCGTATGTGCAACGTCGCTCAGCAAGCGCGGAATGATGGGCAAGGTCAGTCCAATTCCCGCGAAATCGAGAGCGACAATCGCCAGAACTACGCCAAGTCCTCCCCGCTGCTTCGGCTCGACGATTATCATCATCAGCGATATTACCGTTCAGAATCCGCCGGGAGTAAGGGAAATTCTCGTCGATTTGCCCGGACCGCGTAAATCTGAGATTGTCGGACCTGCGTTGTACACAAGTGGAATCTAAATCAATGAAGAAACTCCTCAGTTTGGGATTGATTATTTGGGGCAGCGCGGCGAACGCTCAACAGGCCCCCGCAACGGCAACCCAAGACCAAGGGGAGGCCCGGCAATTCGGTATTTTGGTTGGCGGAACAGCTTCCTCGTACGATCTTTGCGTGAAGAAGGGTTTTCTTCCCAAGAGTGATCCAAGTGCTGAGGAAACCGCCCAGTCGATTCTATTGAAGGTGCGCACCGCCAACACGGGTCCCGACCGATCGGCGTACATGCAGGAGGGGTGGGACATGATGAAGAAACAAATCTCTGAAAACGAATCGTTCTACACCCAGGAGAAGTGCTCTGGAGTTGGCAAGGAGTGGGCAAAAATCCTGGCCACGGTGCGCAAGAAGTAAGGCGCGGAATGCGCGCGCTAATTAATCGCGCGCTAATCGCTATCGAAGGCTCAGCGCCTCTCCACGCCGCCCATGTCCATGACGATCCCGGTGACGCCGTCAACGCGGCGAGCGTCCAGCTCAGCGCTCTTCTTGGTCGTATCGTCATTGCTGCGGCCGGCGAGCTTCACGACGCCGTGATGGACTTCCACACCCACGGCGCCGTCGGGGACATTCTCGTCTCGACTGAGCTCAGCGAGAACCTCTTGCTGAATTTGCGTGTCATTCTTCATCGTTCAAGCCTCCGGTATGTTCGTGTTCGTGCATACAAGAATGCAGCGATTACACCGCGCCTGACAGTCGTCAGGCGCGCAGAACGGCGTAGGACAAGACCCCGATGTGCAGTCTATTGGTCGCTGCCGAAGACGGCCTTCGCATGGTTTGACCAGTAAGCGGCGGCCTCAGCGATGTACTGGGTCCAATCGGTGGCGATTCCTTGCTGTGCGTCCTTAAGGGGAATCCCCCCGGCTTTGACTTTCGCCGCCAAGTAATTCTCAACGCCGTCTTTTATTTTGAAATAGCGCTTCGCCAGCTTCACGCCCGGCGGCCCGCACTGTGGCCAGATATTATCCAACGTGTCGGCGCCGCCTAATTCCAGCGATACCAAATGGTCCAGCTCGCAGCTTTGCGTCAGTCCGGTGTTCTTCGTCGGCTTTTTGATGGTGTAATTCGCGTAAGTGGTGGCCTTCTTGGTAGCACTCGTCGCCACGTTGCGGTCGCAGCTGGTCTTGAATTTGCCGCTCTGCAGGATGGAAAGATCCACGGTTGAGTTTATGGATCCGGGTGTGCATGCAGGATCGGGGAGCGAGAAGCCATGACTGGTCTTTGCCGTGCAGCCGCTGCTCGACGTCACGGCGGCGAGCGGCGTGGATGATTTTGGATCGACGCCGGCCGGACATGCCGCGGCCGATGCCTGGGCGGCCCATGCCAAGGAGAGAGCGATGAGATGGGTGAGGCGAATGACGTCCATGTGTTTCCCCCTTTGTTTTTGCGATTTTGCACCGGAAGACGGTGGTCTGTCAAAACTCAGTGGCTACCAAGGCGCGGGCTTGTAATCCTTCAGAAACTGACCCCACACGTGCTCGCCGGTGAGCCTGCCCGCGAATATCGGATCGACGATGCGCGCGGCGCCGTCGATGATGTCGAGAGGCGGCGAGAAGCCTAAGTTCGCCTTGCGGACCGCATGCGCTGCGGGGTCCTCGTCGGTCACCCATCCGGTGTCGACGGCATTCATGTGGATGCCGTCCTTCACGAAATCCGCTGCGCTGGTGCGCGTCATCATGTTGAGCGCCGCTTTCGCCATGTTGGTGTGCGGGTGCTTGTCGGTCTTGGTGGTGCGATAGAACTGGCCCTCCACGGCGCTGACGTTGACGACATGCTTGTGACGCTCCGGCGTGCGCAGCATGAGCGGCTTGAGGCGGGCGTTGAGAACGAACGGGGCGATGGCATTCACGAGCTGCACCTCGAGAAGCTCTGGCGTCTCAACCTCATGCATGCGCAAGCGCCAGCTGTTGACCGCGCGCAGATCCACCTGTTGCAGATCCTCGTCGTAGCGGTCCGCCGGGAACAGCGCCTCGCCGTTTCGATAGTCCTCATCAAGATAGCGCCGCTGCGACAGCGCCGCGCTGTGCAACAGCCCCTCGCCCTGCTGCCGCGGCGTCGCGACCACCGTGTCATTGCCGTGAGGCCTTGATCCTTCGATGCCGCGCCGCAACTGGTCGTTATTCGCGAGCGGAGCCTGCCAGGATTCGGGAAGCGTGCCGATGGATTCGGTTTCCCGGGCAAGAAGGTGCTGGAAGAAACCCGCCGGTCGGCGCACCGTCTGGCAGGCGTTATTCAGAATATGGTCGAGACGCGGCAGCCGCTCGAGCAAAAATTGCGTGAAGAGTTCGACGCTCGGCGTATGCCGCAAATCCAGGCCGTAGATCTGCAGGCGCTCGCGAAAGTCAGCGTAGTCCGCTTCCTTTGCATACCGATCGGCTGCATCGACGGGAAAGCGGGTGGTAACGACGACGTGCGCGCCGGCCCGCAAGAGTTTGAGGGCGGCCTGAAAGCCGATCTTGACGCGAGCGCCCGTGACGAGCGCGTAGTGGCCGCTGAGATCTGCAGTCTGCCCGCGCTTGGCATAGTTCAAGTCGCCGCACGCCTCGCACATCGAGTCGTAGTAGCGATGCATCTTGGCAAAGGCATTTTTGCAGACATAGCAATTGCGCTCCTGGTGAAACTCTGGGCGATCGTGCAATGCCTCGGGTTTCGGCCGCTCGAGCCAGAGCGGGGCATATATTTTGGAACGGCGCTGGATGCGCAGGCCCGCACGCTCAATGATCCGCCGGTCGTGCTCCTTGGTAACTTCGCGCTTGGCACGTCGAAACGCCTTGGCCATCCGCGTGACATCGTGGCGCTCAGGTTTGGTGACCAGGCCCGCGAGCATCAGCAGCTCGCGCCGCTGCACCTCGCCTAAGTGGGCGAGGTGAGATCGGTCGGCCTCGATCGCGCGCAGTACGCGCACGCAGGCGCGAACATCGTCTTCCGAGAGCGTCTCGGGTTTGGGCTTCGTATGATTCATCGCGACATTGTATGCCGCCGCGAGGGGCCGGCGGCAAACGCCGCCGGCACCGATCCGATCAAGCTATCGCGTACAAGAACTCGACGAACGATGCGGTCGCGCCGTCCAGTCCCTTGATCGTGGGATTTTTCGAGTCGATGAGATAGTACTCGTCCGGCGCGTGAGCGCCGGTGCCGTGGCCGAGGCCGAAATCACCGGCGGGAAGACTCAAGGGCGGCGCGGTGAATCGATAGCCCGGCCACGATCCTGGGTTGCGCGGCACCACCAGCGGCGGAGACCCGAGCTTGCTGAATGTCGCGAGCACAGCCTTGAAGAATTTGCTGTCCGGATCGGTCT
>Ga0193726_1003044_pt1 | contig 10908 bp, 6 predicted proteins | sample H2c1metaG_FD_144928 | JGI IMG/M metagenome (GOLD analysis project Ga0193726, IMG submission 144928) | Soil microbial communities from a riparian zone of the East river system, Colorado, United States - H2c1 | ecosystem: Environmental > Terrestrial > Soil > Riparian zone | place: USA: East River... | reverse complement strand
CTCGCGGCGGCCTACACGTTTTTCATTTGGTTCAGCGTGTTCAACTTGTTTGTCGTGTCCGTGTTCCGCGGATTCATGGCTGACATTTGGCGGCTCGACCAAGCCAAGCGGCTTTTTGGTTTTATTGGTGTCGGCGGAACGCTCGGCGCCTTGGCCGGTTCGTGGCTCGCAAGCATGCTCGCGAAGCCGATCGGCAGTGTGAACCTGGTGTTCCTCTCAATTGTCCTCCTCGAGGTCGCGGTTTTCAGTGTTCGCCGTCTCGTCGGAATCCATCGCATTGATGCAACACCGTCGGGACAAAATGCCGCGCCGCCGGCCGCGATGAGGACGTCGGACATGTGGCGCGGATTGAAGCTCATCGTCAGCCAAAGTTATTTGCGCTGGATCGCTGGCTACACGTTTTTCTACGGGCTGATCGGAACGTTCCTTTATTACCAACAAGGCAAGCTTGTCGATCTCACCATTCATGATCGCGACGTGCGCACTCAGTACTTCGCCACCATCGAATTCTGTGTGCAGCTCGGCACGGTACTCATCCAACTTCTGCTCACGGCTCGCCTGATTCGTTGGTTCGGCATCACGTTCGCGCTCATCTCGCAGCCGGCCATCGCTGTCCTTGGATGGATCGCATTATCGCTCGCGATGATCTTCGGGCCATGGCTCGGAGCGCATGGGTTCACCGTAGGCCACCTCGTGCCACAACTGGCCGTGCTCGCAGGCGTGCAGATTTTGCTACGCATCAGCAACTTCGCGACCGCACAACCGGCGCGTGAGGCTCTCTATACCGTCGTCGAGCGCGAAGTGAAGTACAAGTCAAAGAGCTTCGTCGACACGTTCATTTATCGCCTAGGCGATTGCCTTGGAGCCTGGGCGTTCATGGGTATCCAGGCAATCGGTGCAAGCCTAACGGCGATCGCTGTCCTAACCATTCCAATCGCTGGCCTATGGGTCTTCGTGGGACGCACTCTCGGGCGCAAACAACGCGAACTCACCGAGGGAACGCGCCTAACTGCGAGCAACGTGAATCTCGCGCTCGATCCATCGCAAACCGAAGCGCCGTAGCTGAGCCCGGTTGTAGCTTCGATTTTTTACTTCGCTAATTCGTAGAGATACTCGACGAACGACATGACCGCGCCGTCGTAGCCTTGGACCTTCGGGTTTGCCGATTCGATGAGGTAATACTCATCCGGCGCATGTGCGCCACTGCCGTTGCCGAGCCCAAAATGTCCTGACGCCTTGTTCACCGGTTCGCCGGTAAAAACAAAACCGGGATACGAACCGGCGTTGCGCGGCCACAGGACCGGATCAATTCCGGCGCGTTTCAAAACGGCGACCTGCGCCTGGATCAGCGGCGCATCGGCAGATGTGCTCGTGGGATCGTAACCGCCGCTCATGTTCACTTCGATGTCGGCAAAGCCGCGCTTTGCCAGGTGGGCCTTGATCGCCGGGACCACGTCGGCTGCTTTCATTCCCGGTACCAGACGAAAATCCATTTTCGCGACTGCCTTGTGCGGCAGAACCGTTTTCCCGCCGGGACCGGTGTAGCCACCTACCAAACCCTCGATGTTCGCAGTCGGCTGCGTCTCCAAACGTTCGTTAGCCTGCTCCCACGGCAGATCGTTGATCCAATGCTTCACACTTAGCGATTTCATCTGTTGTGCTTCATTCTTTTGCCTGGCCGCGTTGGCAATCATCGTCTTCTCGGCCGCGCTGATCGGTGCGGGTTTCGGATAATTGTCGATGGCGACCTCGTTTCCGTCTTCGGAGACGAGCGTGTTCAGTGCCTTCACCAAATGCCACGCCGGGCTGTCCACCATGGCCTTGAGCGATGAGTGAATATCCTTCGCCGGACCGCGTCCCCATTTTTCGCCGCTCGACACCAGCTCAAGCTCGACCACCCCCTTGGCCCCCAGACTCACCGTGACGATGCCGTCGAGATCCTGCATGGCGGTCGGCATGAAGACACCGGTGCACTTCGCGAGCGCCGCGAGAACTTCAGGACGCCTAACGAGTTGCGGAATATGCGGCGAACCAATTTCCTCTTCGCCCTCGGCCACCATGACAAGGTTAACCGGCATCTTTTTGCCCGAGCCTTGAATTGCGTGCAGCGCCGCCAGGAAAGCGGACTCCGGTCCTTTCTGGTTTACCGCACCGCGGCCGATGACAACTTTTCCGAGCCCCTGTTTATCAACCAGGCGCGCTTCCAACGGCGGCGAACTCCATTCCTTGGGATCGAATTGTTTCACGTCGTACATGAAATAGAGCCCGACCGTTTTCGGAGCCCCGGCATCGAGCATCGCAAAGACTCCCGGCTTTCCATCCGTGGTCAGGACTGTGGCCTGTTGAAACCCGGCATCCTTGGCCAGCTTCGCCATATACTCCGCGCCCGCGGGATAGTTGAGGTCTTCAGCGGCGATCGAGGGAAGCGCGATCCAATCTTGCAACCGTTTCACGTTGGCATCGTGCTCCTTTGCAATCTCGCCTTTGATCGGGTCGAGGTCAGGGGAGGCAGCGCGGCAAACGGCGAGAGGCAATGCGACCAGCAAAGCGGAAGTGAAGAAGCGAAGTTTCATAATTCCTTTTTCTACCCGGATCGATTCCGGTCAAGATCAGAGCGACTTAAAAAAATCGGCAGACGACGGGCTTTTGTGGCAGATCACATGTTCCGTTTTGCCTTCCGCTTCCCGGCAGAGCCTGTTAAACGACCCAACGAATGCTCTTCAATTCGCTGACGTTCGTCGTCTTCTTCGCGATCGTTCTCGCGTTTTACTGGAGCATGCGCTCGTGGCCGGGGCGCAAGAACCTGCTGCTGGTTGCCAGTTACATTTTTTACGGCGCGTGGAACCCGCCCTTCGCAGCCCTGCTTTTCGGAACCACCGCGCTCGATTTTTATCTGGGCCGCAAGATGGGACAAATAAGCGAGCCGGGCGAACGCCGCATCTGGCTTTGGATCAGCGTGGCGGTCAACCTCAGCATGCTCGGCTTCTTCAAATACGGGAATTTTCTTCTCGAGAACTTTACCTGGGTGCTGGCCCGCGGCGGCGTCCAGTACAAGCCGCCGCACCTTGATGTCTTTCTTCCGATTGGCATCTCCTTCTACACCTTTCACTCGTTATCCTACACCCTCGATATTTATCGCGGCGTGATGAAGCCAACCCGATCGTTGCGTGACTTCACGCTCGCGGTTTCGTTCTTCCCACAGCTGGTCGCTGGTCCAATCGTCCGCGCGGGCGATTTTCTTCCGCAATTGCAGGCACCGCCAACTGCACAGCGAGGCCGTTTCCTTTGGGGCATGTTCCTGATGACGCTGGGGCTTTTCGAAAAAGTAGTCCTGGCCGACACGCTTCTCGCCAGCTCGGCCGATCACGTCTTTGGTTATGCCGGACCGCTGATGGCCCTGGATTCCTGGACGGGCGTGATTGCTTTTTCCGGACAAATCTTCTGCGACTTCGCGGGTTACTCGACCTGCGCCATCGGAGCGGCGCTCTGCCTTGGATTTCATCTCAAGGACAACTTTCGATTTCCCTACGCAGCCATCGGGTTCTCCGATTTCTGGCGCCGCTGGCACATCTCGCTTTCCACGTTTTTGCGCGACTACCTTTACATTCCGCTCGGTGGCAATCGCAGTGGGGCGGCGCGCGCGATGATAAACCTGATCATCGTCATGTTTATCGGCGGCCTCTGGCACGGCGCGGCCTGGACATTCGTTGTCTGGGGTCTGCTTCACGGCAGCTACCTTGCGATCGAGCGTCTTCTAAAGGCGCTCGTGAAAGAAGCCGGCTGGGTTCAAACGTGGCCGGTGAAGTTGTTTCTCGGCGCAATCACCTACGTCGCCGTGCTCATCGCGTGGGTTTACTTCCGCGCCTCGAGCTTCCCATCTGCCGCGCGTCTCATTAACGGAATGTTCGGCGCGCACGCGCGACCGGACGCCATTCTCAGCACGCGAGAAATTCTACAAGTGGGAGTCGTTAGCGCTGGGCTGCTGATCGCGCACTGGAGCATGCGCGACACATCGTTGGAAGCCGTAGTCGCGCGCCTGCCGCGCTGGACGGTCACGGGAGTTTGGTTCCTGATGGCTGGCGCGATCGTTCTCACACAAGGAAACAGTAATGCCTTCATCTACTTCCAATTTTGAGCGGGTAATCCCGAACCGGCCGTGGCGGGGCATCGCCGTCACGGTGATCGTAGCCGTGCTCATCGCGGTCGCGGCCTGGGAAGTCTATTGTCGTTCGTTAGGCTACGAGCCGACCTTGAACGACACGAGCGATCTTTGGGCCGAGGCACGCCGGCATGTGGAGCCGGAGTCCATCGCCATTATCGGCGATTCGCGCGCATGGTTCGACCTGGATCTCGATGAATTGGAGCGCGGACTTGGCAAACGTCCTGTTCAACTGGCTCAAGCCGGCAGTTGTGCTTTCCCCGTTCTCAAGGACCTCGCGGACGACGCGCACTTTCACGGCACCATCATTTGCAGCATCGTGCCGAGGCTTTACTTCGCCCCGCCCGGCGCGCCGCCGATGGAGGCTTCGCAGAAAGCAGTTCAACGCTATCACGGCCAGACCTGGGCGCAGCGCGCCAGTCACGAATTGTCGAAGCCGATCGAACGAAGTTTCGCTTTTCTCAAGCAGGACGATCTCACGCTCGAAGCGCTCTTAAAGAGATTGCCGATACCTAACCGGCCCTACGCGCAGGTGCCACCACGGCATCCACCCTATTTTTGTTCGATTGATGGAGAACGCCGCGCGCGCATGGTTGAGCAATGCGCGCAGCCGGGACGGCTGCAAACGCGCGTGAAGAACGGCTGGATCGCGCTTTTCACTCCTCCACCACCGCCGTCTTACGAATCGCCGGAAGCCTTCATGTCCAAGATCGGCAAGGCAATCGGAGCTCGTTATGTCGATACCAAGGCGTCGATCGACAAATTGCGCGCCCGCGGCGGTCGCATCGTCTTCGTGCGTTTTCCAGTCACCGACGAGCTGAAGAAAATCGAGGATCAGCAGACGCCCCGCGCCCGCACATGGGATCCGCTCCTCAAACAGACGAACTCGCCCGGAATCTATTTCGAAGACTATCCGGAGCTCGCCGGCTTCAATTGCCCGGAATGGTCGCACCTCTCGGCAGGCGATTCGGTTGAATTTACGAAACGCCTTGTGCCGCATTTGACAGAGGCGCTGGGGGCTAACTGAAGCGGTCCGGTGGGGCGAGACTCTGTGAGCCGCGACACTTCGCGCCGGTGGCTCGACAGAGTCTCGCCCCACCATCAGCTCACTATAACGCCAAGGTTTCCTGCTGGGGGGCATTCGTCGCTGCCGTGATCCCGGCAAATTTCTTCACCAACTCATCGAGCTTGGCCACGTAATGGTCGACGTTCTCGTCGCGATTTTGCGGATCGAAATCCGATGCGAGCCTCGCAGCCTCGTAAGCCGCCACCTTCTTTGGAGTCGCCTTAACATAATAGCTGATTTGATCGCCCGGCTTGTAGGCGCGTCCGCTCGCCGCGGCGAGCTCGTAAGCCGCCGCGCGATTCCGTCCTCCCGCACCGATCTTGGCGCGATACTTGTCTAACGAGTCCTGGAGCGTATCGGTTTTCATCAGCATTTCGATTGGCATCTTGCCGCCGCGAATTTCTTTTTCGAATTTCTCGCGCAATCCGCCGATGGCTTCGCCTTTTCCTTCCATCAGGAGCTTGATCATTTCCTCCAGGAAGACGCGCTGGAATTTCTCCATCCCTCGCGACTTGAGGGCGCCGCCTTTTATCACGACGTCGCCGTCGTGAGTGAGAAGGGCGTAGTTCTTCGCTTTGTAGCTGAACATGGCGTCAAACTGCTCGTCGAACTCGACCTCGATGCCGGGAGGCAATTCCTTCGCCAGGCCTTCGCGTAATGTCTTGACGACCTCTTCTGTGGAGGCAGCCGTGTCGGCTGCATTTTTCTTCCCCTTTGCAGCCGACACGGCTGCCTCTACAGGTTTTCCCGTCGCCGGCGGCACAAAATAAATTCCGTCGGTATCGACTTCAATCACCTGCGCCCCCTGCTCCTTCAGCCAGTCGATCATCTTTTTCAGAAGATCCCGGCCAATCTGCGTCACGCGCGCTGCCGCATCAAAATCGGCAAAGTGTCCCTGCGCAAAACCGAGATACCCGTAGAAGCTGTTGATCAGAATCTTGAACGTGTTTTGCAGCGCATGCAGATGCCGCTGCCGCGCCTTGTCCTTTTCCGCGCGCATCTGCGCTTTTGTTTCCAGCCGGAAATTGCGCAGGTCTGTAAGCAGGTGGCGAAAAATCTGCAGCTGATCGCTCTGCGGGAAACAATCGAACTGCAGCATGACCGACGGGTAAAGCGAAGCGATGTCGCAATGCCAGACATTGCGCGCCACCCCGGTGAAAAAAATGTCGGTGTAGCCGCCCTCAAAACTGCGCGGCATCGGTAACTCCGGAATGCTGTGTCGCTGGCGAAGATATTCGCGAAGGAACAGCGCGTTGATCCGCGTGGCATTGCCTCGCACGATCACATCCTGGTAGTTGTAGGGAAAAATCTGCGCCTGGATGAAATAGCTTGGGCTCAACAGCTCGGCCACAGCGCGAGTCTCCTGAACCCCGCAAAGAGCGCGTTTTCGAAAACGCTCGCTTCCCTTGAGATATTCCCGCTGCAAGGCTTTTCCGCCTAACGAAGAAACGTCCGCGCCGTCACAAAAGCCGAAGTGACTGGCAACGTCGGTCCGATCGAACCCGGCCAGGGTCCGCATGCCCACGTCATAAAACTGGGCCAGCAGGAAAGTGTCGACGAAGTGCCTCCCCTCGACGGCGAATTTCGGATAATCGATTGTTTTCTCTGCGATTTGCAGACGCGACGGCCGCGAACGAAGAAATCCGCCGCTTCGCCCCCAATCAAGTTTCACTTTCGCCTTGCGCGACCGCGCGACCAGAAAAGGCAGATCGAACCGAAAAAGATCATGGCCCTCGATGACATCCGGGTCGCGTTCCCGGATCAGACTCGTTAGGCGTTTAATCGCGTCCCGCTCCGATTCCTCGGCTTTAGCCGGATCGACCAGGATCAGTTCCTCCCAGCCGGTGTTATCCGAGAGTGCGATGCTGGCGATCGGATTTTCCGCGGCCTCTGCCAGATCGTTTTCGCCACCGGGCGAGATGACTTCCAGCTGAAGACGCTTCAGGTTTTCCATCGCCAACCCCTTGAAGAGAGTCCGGCCGGTCGCGGTCAGGTAATGCTGCACCGGATCGCTCAGAGCAAAGAAGGAGCGGCCCGCCTGCTTCAGTCCGTTGCGCAAATCGATCAACTCCTTCCAGCTGTCGACCGTGATCAACCAATTGTATTTGAGATCCCCCTGCAGCTTTTCCGCGTTCTCCATCCCCAGATCGGCAACATCTCCGTCAGCCCAGAGGAATGGATGAAAAGGCTCGACGTCCACCATTGTCTCGCCGTCCTTTCCGCGACGGTGAACGCGCACGGTTCCCGGCTCGCCCAATTCGATGGCGACGATTCCTTGTGTCGGATCCGATCCGAAGAGAAGCGTGTTTTTCTCGAACTCCACCTGAAGAGGTTGCGCCAGTTTTGAAGACTGACAACTGGAGGCTCAGAGAACAACCCGAGCGAGTTTCGGGGCAGTTTGGATCGCACGGACTCAACCCTCACCCTGGCCCTCTCCCTTCCGAGAAGGGCGAGGGAAAAGACACAGCGCGTCTAAATACACGAGAGCGCCCATGGAGGGTCGAGCTCCTGCGAGACCGCACACCCGGCGTCGCAGGAGCTCCGCCCTCCATTCTAAACGCGCGTGCAACACACGCTGGCGACATCGTCTTCCTCCTCGCCCCGTGAAACGGGGAGAGGATTGAGGTGAGGGGCACAAGCGACGCCATCTGTTCCTTGGCCGCGGAGAGCTTGGCAGCTATAGGTGGGGCATGAAGATTTTCCTGCCCGCCCTGAGCGCATTGATCGCCACTTCGGTATGCGCCCAGAATGCCATCGAGAAATCGGCCGAGAGTGAGCTGCCTTCGCTTCTTGCCATCTACAAGGATCTGCACGCGCATCCCGAGTTATCGAAAAAGGAGGACCACACTTCGGCTTTCGTGGCCAAGGAACTGCGCGCCGCCGGTTGCGAAGTGACCGATCACTTCGGGAAGTACGATGATCCAAACGCCAAAGGCTACGGCGTCATCGGCATCATGAAGAACGGCGACGGCCCGATAGTGCTTGTGCGGACTGACATGGACGCGTTACCGGTCCAGGAGGAAACAGGACTGCCCTACGCGAGCAAGGTTACGACGCAGAGCGACGAGGGCCGCGAGGTTCATGTGATGCACGCCTGCGGCCATGACGTGCACATGGCCTCGTTCATTGGTGTCGCGCGGACTCTGCAACGCCTGAAGGATCAATGGCACGGGACGATCATGTTCGTCGCGCAGCCTGCCGAGGAATTGGGCTCGGGCGCATTATCTCTCCTGAAAGCGGGGCTCTATAATCGATTCGGCAAACCTGATTTCGCGCTCGGTTTTCACGACAACGCCCAGATGCCGACCGGTCACATCGGCGTCACCGAAGGCTACACCTACGCAAACGTAGACTCCGTAGACATCACGGTTAGAGGCGTCGGCGGGCACGGCGCGTATCCGCACAAGACCAAGGATCCGATCGTGCTTTCAGCGGAGATCATTAACGCGTTGCAAACCATCGCGAGCCGCCAAAACAATCCGCTAGACCCGGTGGTGGTGACGGTCGGATCCATTCATGGCGGTACCAAGCACAACATCATTCCGGATGAGGTGAAAATGCAGATCACGGTTCGCACTTACAAATCTGATGTGCGCGATCGTGTCATTGCCGATATCAATCGAATTGCCAAGGGCTGCGCCATTGCCGCCGGCGTTCCCGAAGATCGCATGCCCATCGTTAGCCATTTGAAGAACGAGTTCACTCCCGCCACCTACAACAATCCTGATCTGACAAAACGGCTGGTGACTGTTTGGAAGAAGGAGCTTGGCGAGCAAAACGTGGAGATGGTCGATCCGACGATGGGCGGCGAGGATTTTTCCGAGTACAGCCTTTCGGACCATTCGATTCCGGCGGTCGACTTTCATGTTGGCGCGGTTGATCCGGCCAAGGTGGCTGAAAGCCAGAAGACTGGAGTGCCACTGCCGAGCCTTCACTCGAGCAAGTTCGCTCCTGTTCCTGAACCAACGATTCGCCTGGCGATCACGGCGATGGACGCGGCGGTGTTGGATTTGATGAAGAAATAACTGCGGCAGTTAGGCCCGTTTCTGTAGCGGCGGTTTGAAAGCCCGGCCTCGCACCGAAGAATCGGTGCTGCGTCACGGCTGACCGTCGGACAACTTGGGAATTAGTAATGCGACGGTCAGAGACCGCCGCTACAAACCCCAACGACCCCTCACCTCAATCCTCTCCCCGCTTTGCGGGGCGAGGAAGAAGACGATGTCACCCAGCATGTTGAACGCACCCCTGATAATGGAGGGCGGAGCTCCTGCGACGCCGGGTGTGCGATCTCGCAGGAGTTCGACCCTCCATTGGCTCCGGGCGCATTCACACACACCGCCTCTTTCCCCTCGCCCTTCTTTAGAAGGGAATATGTGCGCTCTGGGAGAGCGCCGGATGGATGGGGACCTGCGGGGGCCGCAGGTGAGCTGAGCGGGAGCGAACGAATCAAAAGGTTAGGGTGAGGGATTCCCAGCGCTCTTGCGCGGCTTCTGTTCCCGATGGAAGCTGCCCGGTGAATACAAAGCGTCCCCTCACCTTTTTCGTTCTGCTCTTGACCCTTGGCGCACTGGGATCGGCGTGGGCCGAGCCGGCGTGGGAAACCGACTACAAGAAGGCCCAGGAACAGGCGAAAACCGGCAACAAGCTTGTCCTTCTCGACTTCACCGGTTCCGATTGGTGCGGCTGGTGCATCAAGTTGAATCGAGAAGTCTTCTCGCAACCTGAGTTCAAGGATTACGCGACCAAGAACCTCGTGCTTGTCGAAGTCGATTTTCCACGCGCCAAAGCGCAAGCCGGCCCATTGAAGAAGCAAAATGAAGAGCTGGCTTCGCAATACGGAATACAAGGCTTCCCAACAATCGTTGTCCTGAACGGCCAGGGAAAGAAAGTCGGCGAACTGGGCTACATGGAGGGCGGCGCGTCAGCCTTCATCGCCGAGCTGGAAAAGCTTCGGAAGGGATAGCGCAACGCCGTAGCTTTCGCGTTGCACCGCACTTCTGGGTAGCGCACTCGTCTCGAGTGCTGGCGATGTCGTCTCGACATCGCGAACTTGGATTCTTGATCTTTAAGGGAGCGCAGGCTGCCAGCCTGCCGTTGCCGGCAGCCTGCCGGCAATATTCCTTGCACGCGCAACCCTAAAATCCATCGTTGCAGCGTGGTCTCGGCAAGCTGCCGAGACCTGCAGGCTAGCAGCCTGCGCTCCCCCGAAAAAGGGCGCAACTCACAACGAAATTAGTCCTAAAGGTTGTTGCGGCGAGACGCCACAACCAGCACTCGAGACGAGCGCGCTACCCGGAAAAGGCCGGATTCGTTAGGAGTTCGCCGGTTCCAGCGCCCGATGCAAGGCATCGGAGAGCTCACGCCGGCTGAATGGTTTCGGCAAGGCGCTTCGGAAGCCGTAGGCCAGGAATCGCGACAAGGCCGATTCATCGCAGTAACCGCTGCAGATGATCGCGGCGACATTCGGATCGACGCTGCGAAGGCGCTCGATGGTGGCAAGTCCGCCCATTCCGCCGCGAATGGTCGCGTCGAGGATAACCGCCTGGAAGTTCTCGCCCCGGCGTTGCGCCTTTTCGTAGGTGCGAATCGCCTCAACTCCGTCGGGAACCGCTGTCACTTCGTAGCCGAGAGTATTGAGCAACTGGGAGGTGAGATCGCGAATGGCCGCCTCATCATCCATGAC
>Ga0193726_1003043_pt1 | contig 10908 bp, 9 predicted proteins | sample H2c1metaG_FD_144928 | JGI IMG/M metagenome (GOLD analysis project Ga0193726, IMG submission 144928) | Soil microbial communities from a riparian zone of the East river system, Colorado, United States - H2c1 | ecosystem: Environmental > Terrestrial > Soil > Riparian zone | place: USA: East River... | reverse complement strand
AAGTCCTTTTTGCCCGGCGCCCTTAATGTCCAACGTCGACAAGCTGAAAAAAAAGGCTGCCGAATTCGAGCAGAAGAAATCGTTCGACAAGGCGCTCGAGGTCTATCTTCTGATCATCGAGCAGACCGAGGGGCAGGATGACCGCGATGTCACGGTCTATAACCGGGTTGGCGACCTCAATTTGCGCCTGAACAGGACCGACCAGGCCGTCAACTACTACGAGCAGGCCGTCGACCTGTACACAGAGGGCGGCTACCTCAACAACGCGATCGCGCTCTGCAACAAGATTTTGCGCCACGCCCCGGCGCGCCACCAGATCTACTACAAGCTCGGTAAGATCTCCGCGAAGAAGGGCTTCAACAGCGACGCAAAAAAGAACTTCCTCGAGTACGCCGACCGGATGCACCGCGCCGGCCGCGAGACCGACGCGTTCAAGGCGCTCGAGGAATTCGCCGATCTTTGCCCCGGGCAGGACGACATCCGGCTGATGCTCGCCGACCAGCTCGCGAAGGCCGGCAAAAAAGTCGAGGCGATCGAGCAGCTGCAGATCTTGCACGAATCGCTCGACGCCGAAGGCCGCAGCGGCGAGGCAGAGGCCACCGTGCAGCGAATGCACTCGCTGGATCCGAACGTGGAGCCGCGGCGCTCGAAGACCCCGGTCAAGAGAGAATCCGGGGGCCTCGTCTTCCTCGACGTCGGTGGATCACCGCAAAAGCCCCGGCCAAAGATCCAGGGCTTCGAGAGCACGGCGGCCGCGCCCAAACCGCCAGTGCGCCCGCGCACGCCCCCGCACGTGAAGCCGTCTCCTGAATACGAGCAGCTGCCGGACATCGAGCTAATGCCTGAGCTCGAGCAGCTGGCTGACTTTGAGCCGACGACCCCCGAGGCGCTGCCGACTCTGGAGTTCGAGCCGATGCCCGGGCTCGAGCGCGGGTCGACGGTCGAGGGCCTCGAGCAGGGTTCTTCGGTTGGCGAGATCGAGCCGGCGTTCGATTTGTCGCTCGCCGAAACGGACGTCTCCCCTCTCGAGGGGCTGGAGTCCATTGCCGATCCAGAGGCGTTCGCGATCGATCCGGCGGCAAGCGCGCCATCAGCGCTCGAGGGACTGGAGCCATCGGAGTCCAGCTTGAACGCCGACGAGCCCGGGCTCGGCGAGCCACTTCTGGACGAAGACCCGCTCGCCGGGCTCAATGTCATCGAGGACGACCGGTTCGTCATACACGATCACTCGACCGAGACGCACGACACAGGGCACGCGGACGCAAAGGCGGCCGAACCAGCCGGCGAGGCCGAAGTCGAGGGGTTCGAATCGCTCGATCTCGATATCGAGGATGAGGAGCCGAAAGAGAAGGCCGAAGTCCATGAAGAGAAGCCCGCTCGCCCGTCGGGCGGGAGGGCCGCCCACGGAACTCCGAGAAGGGAAGGTGCTCCTCGCCAGGACAAGGAAGAGGAGAAGCCGCACGAAGAGGAAGAGGAAGAGGATCCCGAGCCAAAACTGAGCAGGCCGAAGCTCGTCGAGCCGCTTCGCATGACGCGTCCGAAGCCGAAGAAGCCCAAGACGCCGCAGCGCGAGGAGGCGCCCGCGCAGCGCGGGCCGGTCAATCCTTTCATGCGTCAGGGGGGCAAGCCCAAGCCATCGTCGCCGAAACCGGCGCCACGACAGAACACGCCGCAAACTGAAGTCCCGCGCGCGGCAACTCCGAAGAACAATTCGCCGCAGCGGAACTCGGACGACAATTTTGTGGATCTCGCCGATTGGCTTCGTGAAGAGAGCGGTCCCCGGTCGACTCGCATGGTCGCGGCCGAGGACGAGAACCGCGTTGAAGGCGAGCAAGCCGACTTCACCGACATGCTCGAGAAATTCAAGGCCGGGGTTGCCGCCAACGTCGACGACGAGGATTTCGACAGCCACTACGATCTGGGCGTCGCCTACAAGGAGATGGGCCTGATCGACGAAGCCGTCTTCGAGTTCCAGAAGGCGCTGCGGGGAGCAACGCAGCGTATCCGCGCCTACGAGGCGCTCGGCCAGTGTTTCATCGAGCGTAACGAGCACGACGTCGCGATCACCGTGCTCGGGCGCGCGCTGCGCGAGCCGGGGATGGAGGACGAGGATCTCATCGGCGTGCTCTATCTGCTCGGCTTCGCGTCCGAGGGGGCAAAGAAAGCGCGCGATGCGGCCGCGTACTACCAGCGGGTGTTCGCCATCGACATCGACTTCCGCGATGTGAGCAAGCGCCTCAAGCAGATGGCCAAGGCCGCAGCGAAGTGAGATCGGCAGCAGCAGCCCAGGACCGGCGCACACCGAACGGGACGACGCAGCGCGGAGTTACTCTCCAGGCGATCCAGCTGCCTGTGCGCGACAAGCTCAACGACGTGTCACAGGCGATGGCGCGCATCGTTGCCAGCGACATGCCGCTCGTCGGCCAGGTGAGCGCGCACCTGCTCGCCATGCGCGGCAAGCTGTTCCGTCCGACGCTCCTTCTTCTGTCGAGTGAGGTCGCTGAGAAACCCGAGGACAAGGCCGTCACGCTCGCGGCGGCACTCGAGCTGATTCACCTCGCCACGCTCGTCCACGACGACGCCGTCGACCACTCGGCGCTGCGCCGCGGGATGCCAACCGTCAACGCGCTCTTCAGCCATCAGATCTCCGTGATCATGGGAGATTTTCTCTATTCCACGGCGCTCACACATCTCGTGGGACTGGGCGATCTCGAGGCGCTCCAGGCGCTGACACGCGCGTCAACCGAGATGACCCTCGGCGAGATGCGGCAGCTCGCGGTCACCGAGCCGCTTCGCTTCACCGAGCGCGAATACTACGATCTCATTCGCTCCAAGACGGCGTCGCTCATGAGGACCGCGTGCGAGCTCGGCGCTCTCTCGGGCGCACGGCGCTACAGCGACGCCCTCGGTGACTTCGGAGAGAATCTCGGAATGGCGTTCCAGATCGCGGATGATCTACTCGACTACCGCGAAGAGAAGGAAACCACGGGCAAGCCATCCGGTCTCGATCTGCGCGAGCACAAAGTGACGCTGCCGCTGATCCATGCGCTCCGGGAGATGTCCGCGCCGTCCCGGAAGGAAGTCGAGCGACTGTTCGACAGCGAGGCGTTGAGCGACGACGACATCAGCTCGGTGGCCCGTATCGTGGAAGAGAACGGCGGGTTCGAGTACGCGCGCGAGCGCGGTGAGCAGTACGCCGAAAAGGCTCACGGCGCACTCGCAGATTTGCCCGACACGGTAGCGCGCCGGTCACTTGCAGCGTCAATTTCCTACGTCATGGAGAGACACTCATAATGCCACCACCACGCGGCCATAGCCGGCGGAGCGGGCTCTTTCACGCCCTCGTTCTGGCGACGGGGTTCATTACCGGCGGCCTGCTGACACAGGTGGGGCGCAGGTTCCTGCCGCCGGGCGCGGCGAAGGAGTTCTTCACCACCGGAGTGACCCCAGCTATCGGGCCGTTGCCGGTGGATTTGGTTATACTCAAGTTTGCCCTCGGCCCAATCGCGCTGGATGTGTCACTTTTGAGCCTGTTGGGTGTACTCGTGGCATACCTCATAGCGCGTTCGCTTTTCTAGGAGTCTTCTATGTTCGGCAATCTGGGGTTCCCCGAGCTGTTGATAATCATGGTGGTGATCCTGCTTCTGTTTGGAGCGAAGCGGATCCCCGAGATCGCGGGCTCGATGGGAAAAGGGATCAGGGAATTCAAGAAGAACATCAACGACGCGACCCGGGAAGTCACGGCCGAGACGAAGTCGCCGCTCGAGTCGGATACGCAAACTCGGTTGACCGCGGCGGAGCTCGAACAACGGCGACGGGTCGATTCGGAAGAGGCGGAGAGGCCGGCGCCCAAGAGGCTCTTGTAGACTCTGAGCTGAACGGCAACCGAACAGGCAGCGGCTGAACTGCAACCGAACAGGCGGGAGGCGCCAGTAGCATAGGCGCCAGTTTTTTAGTTCACTACGCCTCGACTGTTCTCGGCGCGCGACATACCGACGGCGGCGGGCGTGGAAGGATGTCGAGGACGCCGAATCGCTCCGCACCTTTCGCGTGTGAGCGATTTCAAGAAACTCAAGGTTTGGCGGAAAGCACACGCGCTTGCGCTGGACATCTATCGTGTTGCAACCGGAATTCGGGGTTCCGATAACGCGGCGTTGCGCAATCAGATGATCCGCGCAGCGATGTCCATCCCGACGAATCTTGTGGAAGGCACAGGCCAAAAGAGCGGGAAGGAATTCGCGCGATTCATAGGGTTCGCCCTGAACTCGGCGTCAGAGCTCGAGTACCATCTATTGGTTGTCCGGGGGCTTCGCCTAATCGAGGCCAGTGTTTTCGAGAGCCGCTCGTCGCGGACAATTGAAGTTCGCAAGGTGCTGCACGGCCTACAAAACGCTGTGGTGAAGTTACCCAGAACGCCACCCAAATAAGTCCCGGCGTCGTGAACTAATAAACTGGCGCCTATGCTACTGATGCCTCCCGCCTGTTCAGTTGCACGAGATGCCTGACCTCAGATAAACCATAGGCAATTATTGTGTCGTGCGTCTGGCGGACGCCTCAACCGCCTTTCGCCTATCATCGATCTTGGCGACCACCCGGAGATTGGTAAGAAACGCCCGAACCCTCGCCTGCCGTAACTGCTGCAGCGCCTGCCCCCGCAGCACGTTCTTCTGAGCCTCGAACGCCGCGCGACTCGCCGGAATCCGATTGTCCACGCGCTCGACGACCACCTCTCCGGTCGAACGAATGGGCTCGCTCACGGAGTTGAGCGGCAGCATGAACGCCGCGCCAACTGCCTCGGGTGCCTGCGCCAGCTCGGGCACGCCCGTTACACGAGTGAATGGCTTGGTCGTGACCACCTGCAGGCCCATGAGCTTTGCCGCTTGCTCGAGCGAGCTGGCCGCGGCGACCTGCGCGTATTTCCGCGCCTGGGGTACTAGCGCGTCGATCTTCTTCTGTGTCAGCAGATACGCGCGAATGTCCTGCTTTGCCAGGTCGAGCGAGAGCGTTCCACCTGGCGTGAGTGAATCGAGGCGCGCGAGGTAGTAACCATCCTCGGCGTCGAACAGCTCGCTGGTCTCGCCGGGTTTTGAGCCCTGGAACGCCCACGGGCCGACGCTGGGGATGTACCGTCCATTCACCGTCAGCGTGTTGCCCTCGATCACCGCGCTCTTGATCACGGGAATCTGGAGAGCGCGCGCGGCCGAATCGAACTTGGCCGGTTGATCGGTCGAGGCCGCCATGCGCGCGAGAGAATCGGCGCGGCGATCGGTTTTTGCGGCAGCGGAATCGCTCTGCTCGATGCGAAGCAGGATGTGACTCAGGGTGAGTGTATCGGCCTTTCGCGCATCGACCTTGATCAGGTGATACCCGAATTGCGTGAGCACCGGCTGCGAGATTTCTCCCGTCTTGAGCGCGTACGCCGCGGCCTCGAATGGCGCGACGAATCGTCCCTTCGGACCCTTGCCGAGCGAGCCGCCATTGGCCGCGGAAACAGAGTCGGATGACTCCGCGCGCGCGACATCCGCGAACTTTTCACCGCTGAGGATTCTCGATCGGAGCGCGAGCAGGCGATTGCGAACCGCCGCGGAATCCGCGGCCGTGACTGTCCGCGGCACGATGATCACAGACACCTTTGCCGTGCCCGGGCGCTCGAACAGCTTCTTGTGCGTATCGTAGTACGCGCGCACCTCGTCGTCGCTCACGCGAACAGCGGAGTCGGGGACACGCTCCGGCGCAAACGGAACGAACGTGATCTGCGCGGTGTCGTTCGCATCCTGGAAGCGGCGCCACAGCTGCTCGTCCGAGACGTACACGTCGCTCGCGATCTGGTCAAAGAGCTTTTCCTTCGGAATTTCGGTTCGGTAGTACTGCTCGAGCTGGTACAGAAGGCCGCCCTGTTTCGTCGCGGGACTGGCGAGAAAGCGCTGGTACTTTGCGGGATCGAACTGACCGTCGGTCTGGAGCTCGGGTGACTGCGTCAGCTGCGGGGGCGGGCTATAGCGTGCCGCCTGGAGAATTTCGTCGTCTGTTACAGTGATGCCGCGCCGCCGGTACTCCTGGCGGAGCAGGACGTCACCCACGAGTTGGTCGTAGGCCTGGTCCATCAGTCGAGCCCTCTCGTCGAGGGAGATGCTCTGACTGCTGCGCTGAGTCTCGTCTTGTTCGAGGTTTTGCGTTACCTGGTACCAGGTGGTGGCGAGGATGTCTTCGCCATTGACCGAGGCGACGGCGGTGGTGCTCGTCACAGGGGCTCTGCCGAGGAGACCCGACGTCTGGGCCAGTAGAAAACCGCCGACAAACAGCACGACGATGATGATCCAGATGTATTTTGCGGAGGCCCGCATTGCTTGCAACAAGGACACTACTCCTTACACGAAATTGAGGGGCCCCCGGTCGCGGGGGCGAGATGGCGTATAGCCTTGTAAGCTATGAGTTTGGGTGACAGAGATGCAAGTCGCGCGAAAGCGGAGATTGCTGCATCTTTCAGTTCGTACATGAGCGTGAAACCGAAGTTCCGGGAAGTTGCTGCAGATTGAACCGAGGTAAGCGATGGATTACGACCGGTTGCGGGAGTTGCAGGAAAAATTCGAGGAGAACCCCCGTCGGTACTTCGCCCCGCTTGCGAACGAGTATCGCAAAGGGGGCCAGCCCAAGCGTGCAATAGAGATCTGCCGCTCGCAGCTCACACAGATGCCCGGCCATATGAGCGGGCAGATTGTCTACGCCCAGTCGTTGTACGAGTGCGGTGAGTTCGACGAGGCGCGGCAGGTGTTCGAGCGCGCTCTCGCGCTGGATCCCGAGAACCTCATTGCGCTGAGATCGCTGGGCGACATGTCGCTGCAGAGCGGCGATACTGTCGAAGCGCGCAAGTGGTATCAGCGACTGCTCGACGCCGATCCGAAGGATCCCGCTGTGGTCGCGCTCGTAACAGAAATCGATGCCGCGGCCGAGGCCGCGCCCGTTCCCACTCCGCAGGAAATCCCGGGAGTCGACGAAGATGCCGGCGATCAGGCGATCCCGTTCATCACCGACCTCCAGGGCGCGAACGCTGATGCGGGGGCCGCGTCGCCCACGCTGTCAGCGCCGGAAGCGGAAGCGGCTTCGCAGCCGGCTACGGCAGAGACGCCATTCGAGTCGGCATTGGAGCCAGAGCCCATCCAGGTCGGCGCGCCGCCATTCGTGCATCCATTGGACGCGACGCCCCCCTTCGGTCTTCAGGGCAACTATCCGATCGATCCAGTCGAAGCGGGACTTCCCGATGAAGGGATGGGTGCCGAGGGGCTGCGTGGAGGAAGGCAGGACGAGCTAATGGGCGCCGAGGGTCTGCTCGGAACTGAGCCGGAATTGCCCCCCGAGCCGGTAGGCGCTGAAGGTCTCACGGGCAAGGTGCCCCCGCAGGCGCTCGCGGGCACGACCAGCACCAAGTCCGATGACCAGGACGCTCTCGATACATGGACGCCGCCGCCCGCAGCGAATGTGCCCGAGCGCGTAGAATCGCGAAAAGAAGACCGTATGGTCTCCGGTCCGGGCCCCGAACCGTTCGTCAACGAGACGATGGCGCAGCTCTATCTTCAACAGGGTTACAGACAACTCGCGCTGAGAGTGTACTACCAGCTCGCCGAGTCGCGTCCGGACGACCAGGTGCTCAAGGATCGCATCGCCGAGATCGAGGCCGCGGACCAGGCGGCGCACCCGGAGTCGGCGGTGCCGGTGCCGAGCGGCCCGGGCCCCGAAGCCGCGCGCGCCGAGACTTCGCCGCCTCAGGCATCACGTCCCCGCGAATCAGCTGACACGCGCGGTCGTGAGGCTCCCGCTTATGACGCACCGCGCGCGCCCGCTTACGACGAGCCGCGTGCGCCTGCTTACGATGATGATCGTTCGCAGCCCGCGGGAGTCACCGCGCGTCAGCCCTCTGTGAGGGAATTCTTCGCGACGCTCGGCCGACGCCGCCCGCCCCGCACCGCCGGGAGTACCGGCGGAAGCGCGCGCGCCGGCAACACCGTACCAACCGACACGGGCGTACCTATGGGAAACAGCGCCCCCAATGCATCGCTCGACGCGGTGTTCGCGGGAGCGACGGTGAGCCCGTCAGACAGCCGCGCGGCGGCACGACTTGCAGGTGCGTTCAGTGGCGCCGCCGGCACACCGCGAGCTACTCCGCCGACGCCACCGATGCCGACGCCGCGCGTGAATCCCCGGATGCCGCCCACGCAGGAATCGGATGAAGACGTCGCGAAATTCCGCGCCTGGCTCGACGGGCTCACGGGCGAGTGAGAATCGCCGTCATCAATGGCCCCAACCTCAATCTGCTCGGCACGCGTGAGCCGGCTCTGTACGGGACCGAAACTCTCGGCGACATCGAGTCGCATCTCTTGAAGGTCGCGAAGGAGCTGGGGGTCGACGTCACGTTCTCGCAGCACAACGGGGAAGGGGAGATCGTCGAGGCGGTGCACGCATTGCGCGGTCGCGCCGACGGCGCGCTCGTGAACGCGGGAGCGTACAGCCACACCAGCCTCGCCATTCGCGACGCGCTCGCGGGAGTGAAGATCCCATTCGTGGAAGTCCATCTCACCAACATCTACGCGCGTGAGCCCGAGCGCCGCCGCTCGGCGCTCGCCGACGCGGCCGTCGCCGTCATCTGCGGTTTCGGAGCGTACGGCTACGAGCTGGCGCTGCGCGGATTGGTGAAAATGCTTCCGGTCCCGGCCAATGGCTGATCGCCGTGCCGCGCGCGTCGCCGCGCTCCGCGAAGCGCTGACCACCGCGCACATCGATGCGCTCGTTATCACGAGCCTTCCAAACGTACGCTATCTCACTGGGTTCTCCGGCTCCAGCGCGCTCGTTCTGGTGACGCAGCGCGATCTCCACTTCATGACCGACTTCCGCTACGACACGCAGGTGCGCGACGAAGTCGGTGATCTCGCGACGATCCGGATCGAAGCGCAGAGCCTGTGGACCGGACTGTGGAATTTGGCAGCCGGCCTCAGTGGGATGGAGGTAGTCGGATTCGAGTCCGCCCACCTGCTGCATCGGGATTTTCAGCGCCTGCTCAGCGAGGGCTCGCGCTGGCAGTGGCGCCCGCAGCTCAACCTGGTCGAAGCGCTGCGAGAGTCGAAGGACGCCGGCGAAGTCGCGCTGATAAAACACGCCGGAGCGATCGCGATCCGCGCGCTCCGCAAAACGATCGAGGGAATCAAGCCCGGGTTGACGGAGCTGAACGTCGCCGGAATCCTCGAGCACTCGCTTCGCGACGAAGGAAGCGAAGAATTTCCATTCTCGGCCATCGTCGCGTCTGGACCGCGGGCGGCACTTCCGCATGCGCGTGCATCGTCACGAGTGATCGAGCGTGGGGATCTGCTCCTCCTCGATTTCGGCGCCCAGTACAAGGGCTACTGCTCCGACATCACCCGCACACTCGTGGTCGGGCCGGCCTCGAGCGAGCAGCGCGAGATCTACGACATCGTGAAGCACGCGAATGCGCTCGCGTCGAAATCGGTCCGGGCAGGAATGAAGGGGCAGGATGCTGATGGTCTGGCTCGGCGCTACATTGAGGAGCGCGGCTACGGCGATGCTTTCGGACACAGCCTTGGTCACGGCCTCGGACTCGAAGTGCACGAGGCGCCGCGCCTCGCAAAAACCGTCGAGGCCCTGTTGGGACAGGGCGCGGTGGTGACGATCGAGCCCGGAATCTATCGCCCGGGTTGGGGAGGAGTTCGCATTGAGGACGATGTCCACCTCGCCGCGAGCGGCCCCGAAATATTGACTGATTTTACGCGCGAGCTGTTGGAGGTCGCATGATCACCAGCGCTTCCCGCCTCCCGCTTCCCGCTTCCCGCAAATGACGATGATCGATCTCCGCTACGTTAAGAAGCTGGTGGAAATGCTCGACGAGTCGAGTGTGGATTCGATCGAGATTTCGTCCGACAAGGGGATGAAGATCAGGATCTCGAAGACGCCGCAGCAGCGTGGCGCGGTGCAGATGGCCGCACCGATGACGATGCCGGCGCTGCTGCCGCCCGCTGCTCCCGTCGCGCCGGCGGGCACGGCGGCCGCCGCGACCGAGGTGCCGAGGATCGAGGCGAAGCCCAAGTATCTCGAGGTGAAGTCGCCGATGGTCGGCACGTACTACAGCGCTCCCGAGCCTGGATCAAAGCCGTACCTCGCTGTCGGTGACAGAATCAGCAAGGGTCAGATAGTATGCATCATCGAAGCAATGAAGATCATGAACGAGATCGAATCCGAGTTCGACGGAGTGGTGAAAGAGGTTCTCGCGCAGAACGCGCATCCGGTCGAATATGGACAGGTCCTCCTCCGCGTAGATCCCAATGGCTGAAAAAATGGTTCCGCAACCTCCGAAAATGACCCCAGCGGCCTCGAAGGCTACCGCCGGTTCCGGCCCCTCCTTCGACTACAAGGCCGTGCTGCAGTACATGATCCAGTCGAATGCGTCGGACCTTCACTTGAAGGTCGGACGTGCTCCGACGCTCCGCATCGACGGCCACATGCTCTCCATGGAGCTGCCGGCGCTCAAGCAGGAAGATCTGCGGAGCCTCGCCGAGCAAATCATGGCGCCCAAGAACATCAAGGAGTTCTCGGAGCAAAAGGAGTCCGACTTCGCGCTGGCGGTGCCGGGCGTCGGTCGCTTCCGCGTCAACGCCTACCAGCAACGGGGAACGATCGCGTACGCGCTCAGAACGGTGCCCTTCCAGGCCAAGACCGTAGCGGAGCTGAATCTCCCCGAGATCTGCGAGCGAATCGCGCTGATGCCGCGCGGCTTGATTCTCGTCACGGGAATCACCGGCTCCGGAAAATCCACAGCGCTCGCGTCGATGCTCCATTACATCAATCAGAATCGGCACGCGAACATCATCACGATCGAAGATCCGATCGAGTTCCTGCATCGTGACA
>Ga0193726_1003042_pt1 | contig 10911 bp, 7 predicted proteins | sample H2c1metaG_FD_144928 | JGI IMG/M metagenome (GOLD analysis project Ga0193726, IMG submission 144928) | Soil microbial communities from a riparian zone of the East river system, Colorado, United States - H2c1 | ecosystem: Environmental > Terrestrial > Soil > Riparian zone | place: USA: East River... | reverse complement strand
AGACCAGCCCTCCGGCTACCATTTCGTTAGCTTTCTGCTGCATTTCTTCAATGTTTTGCTCGTTTATGCGCTAGCGTTACGCCTTCTCAGGAAATTCTGGCCGGCCGTTTTTATCTCTGCATTGTGGGCCGTGCATCCACTGCTCACTGAATCCGTGACGAACATTGTCGGACGGTCCGATCTGCTTGCCGCGATGGCGATCCTGGGCGGTTTTTTAATTTATCTGAAGAGCACTGACTCTGATGGCTGGCGTCGATACGTTTGGCTCGCGTGTCTGTTAGGTGTCACTACGATAGGAGTATTTTCAAAGGAAAGCGCAGTCGCCATTCTCGGCGTGATCGCGCTTTATGAATTCACATTCTGGAATGAGCGGAAACAACTTCGAGGTCTTGCGCTAGGATGCGCGGCAGTCGGGGTTCCGATTCTTGCGATGTTGTATCAACGAAGCAAAGTATTGGCCGCTTCCATGCCCGCGCATTATTCCTTCGTGGATAATCCGCTGAAGGGCGCCAATTTCGTTCAGTCGCGTTTGACGGCCATCGCGGTCACAGCAAAGTATTTGTGGCTTCTGGTGTGGCCAGCGAAACTTTCCACCGACTACTCGTACTCGCAAATCCCAATTGCGACGGGAACCGTGGGCGAGTGGGTCGCATGGATTGCAGTCGCTATCGTAATCGCCATGCTGCTCATCCAGTTTCCTAAAAATCGCCTGTCCTTCTTTTTCGGGATGTTCGCATTCGTCACGTTCGTACCCGTAGCGAATCTTCTGTTCTTAACCGGCACGATCATGGCCGAGCGATTCCTCTATCTGCCGGCGGTCGGGTTTGCCGCATGCTTGGTGATGACGATCTACGCCATTCAAGATCGATTTCGCGTGCGATACCTCGCACCAGTTGCATTGTGCTTGTTCATAGCATGTTTCGCCGCGCGGACTTGGGCGCGAAACCTGGACTGGCAGGATGAACGGACGATGGCGACCGCGTCCGCGCTTTCGTCGCCAAATAGTATGAAGGCTCACTTCGGTCTGGCAACGCTGCTCACTAAGTCCGATCCCGTAGGGGTAAACATTTCTCAGGCAATTGAAGAAATCGAGAAGAGTATTGCCATCGTGGATTCTTTGCCCGATTCTCAAAATGAGTCGCTGGTGTATGCCGAGGCTGGCAAGGACTATGACAAGAAAGGTTTTCTGCTCGTCCGGAGAGCTGCGGACGGCACTGAGACTATTCCATCGCAAAGTGTCCAAGCTTATGAAAGATCGCTTCAACTGTTATTGCGAGGCGTCGCCATTGACCAGGCAGGCGCGGCGGATTATCGCCGGCAGTTAATCGCGGCGGGAAAGGACGCGACGGTTTCCCTTGGCACTGCCCAGCTGTATGACCAACTTGCGATTACGTACATTCACCTGGGCCAATTCAAGAATGCATATGACGCCGCAGCCGCCGCGAGACTACTCGATCCTTCCAACGTACAGAATTACGCAATCATGGGCCAGACGCTCGCTGTAGAAGGTCGGAGCGAAGAAGCAGCTACGATTTTTGTGGAAGGAGTTTTGGCGTCTGGCACCGGCAGCCTGTTGCGCCCGCTCAGCATTCTTTACAAGAGTGGGATCGATCCCCAAGGCTGCGCGATATCGCAAACTCCTAATGGCCTGGCCCTAAATCCCCAGTGCGCACCTGTCCACAAAGAAGCTTGTAGCGCTTCAGCGGAACTGATTCAGCTCTACACTCGAAATGGACGCAAGGATCTCGCAGAAACAATCAACACCACAGCGAAAGAGCAATTCGGATGTCCCGCAACTCGACTTGAATAGCGTCATGAAGAACCGCTTCTTGCAAAAATCTTTCTTGCCGGAAGAATCGACGCCTTGCGAAATCTTGAAGCGGGAGTTAGTATCGGTTCGCTGAGGGGAAATTCGAGAGGACTATTGAAATGGCTCTAGTACCAATTAAAACTGCTTCTACGACGGGCTATTGCGATTGCATTCACGGATGCTACGAGCTCGCCAGTCTTCGCGATGACGAAACCGGAAAAGGATTTTGCCCGCGCTGTGCCAAAGAACATTTGGAATTAAACGTCGGACTGGGACTGCCGCAGCCGGCATCGTCGCATAGCCCGATGGCCAAGCCGCCCGCTGAATCTCCGCGTCTACCAGAGACCGCTGACCCGCCGGGACGTTTGCGCTAGACTTTCTGCACGCGATTCCAGCGACGTTCAATCACGTTCTTAATTCCCTTTCCGCTTATTAATTTCGTCTTCCATGCGTTTCATCGCGGCACGTATGATCGGAACGCTTGGCGAATCCGGCGGCGCCAAGGTCAAATAAGACGTAAACGCTTCAATCGCTTTCACGAACTTGCCTGTGCTGGCGTAAAGTTTTCCGAAGTAGAGTTGCAGTCCCGCCTCATCCGCACCGCCGTCTACCTTTGCCGCGGATAGCTCCGCCTCCGCTTCTGCATAGTGCCCTGTCTCGACTAGCGCCGCACCCAGTTGCAGATGCGCCTCTCCGCGTGCAGGCTGCAAGTGAAGCGCCGCGCGCAGTGTGGTGATGGCCTCGTCGTACTTGCCGGCGTGGACCTGATCCGTTCCGAGATTTTCCAACAGTGTCACCGATCTCGGGTTGCTCTGCAAACCTTCCAGATAAACTTTTTCAGCATCGGCGAATTTTTGCCGCCGCATCAGCATTACGCCCAGATCGTTGAATGCCGCCACGTATTTCGGATCCGCCTTCATCGCTTGCCGCAGCAATGCCTCTGCTTCGTCCGGTTTGGAATTCTGGAACGCCTTGATCCCATGGTCATGAAGCGACTGCACTTCCGCGTTGGGTTTGTATTCAGAAGGCTTGACGAGTTTCTTTACTGGAAGGGGCTTCAAATAAAAACGCGCGTCTGAATTCTCTCCCGGAATAAATGAGAAACGAGTGTCGCCCCAATTCAGGTCGTCAGAGGGAACGAAGATCGTGAAATTAGTATCGCTCGGCAGCCGCTCCAAAATCAGCCGGCCGTTTGAATCCGTGAAGCGAAGGTCATGCTGTCCGTTCGATCCATCCAACTCGAAGCGAATCGGCAGGCTGGGCAGATTGCCATCGGGCATCAGGATCTGTCCGCGCACAGTGGTAGTGCTGCCGGCTCCGTTGTTGTTTTGCGTGGACTGCCCGCCGATTGCCGGGCGACAAACCAATACTGCGAAGATACCGAGGATACTTCCGATCAAAATTCGATGACGTGGCCTGATCAACATAAACGCACCCACAAATCGGATTCCGCGTTTGATTGGGCGAGCAGCGAGGCGCTGCTGGTCGACGGTTGTGATACAGCATACACCAAAAAAAACGGGGTGGCCCTTTCAGGCCACCCCGCCAACTCCGCCCAGCCTCGCATGAAGCGAAGCTGTCCGGTTTAGAAGTTAATTCTGCCGACCAACTGAACAACGCGTCCACCCGGATCTTGTGTCGTGTTGATGTCCGAGTATGCGCCGTTCGTGTTGGAGCTGCCCATCAGGCCAAAGCGTGTGGATTGGCTGCTGACGGATGACGGTGAAACGCCGGGGCCGCTTGCCCAGTAGAAGTCGGCGTCGTTGAATGCGTTGAGTGCTTCCATTCGCATTTCAAAGTTCACCCGCTCGGTGATCTTCGTGGTCTTCACCAACGAGATATCCGCACGGAAGAACGATGGGCCTGTGAAGTAAGGCTTGCTGCACAGCGTTCCTGCCACGTTGCATGGCTGGAACACGGCTTGGTTCGCCGTTGCTGTTGCAGAAGCGCTTGAAAGCAAGCTCACCGGTACGTAGGTCACAGCTCCGGCAACCGCGGTCTTGTTCGTCGTCAGCATGCTCTGAATCTGCTGGCGAGTCAGTCCGACCAGGTTGATACCCGGATCTGCCGAGTTGAACGTTCCGGTAACACCGCTGGTAACGTTTACCGGTTGGCCCGTCTGGAAGCGCGTTACGGTGTCAACTTCCCATCCGCCGATAACCCGGTTCACAAAACCGCTGCTGGAGCTCATGCGGTGGCCAGCGCCGAAAGGCAGCGCGTACACCACTTGGAGCTTCACGTTATGTGCGGATTGGAATCCTGCCGGTGCTTTGTCATATCCCGGGTTTCGCAGTGTCGTGAAACCAAAGAAATTGACAGACTGGTTGGCAGCGGTGGCTTGGTAGTTGGTCAGTGACTTCGAGAATGCATACGAAACGTCAAACTGCAGTCCATGTGATGGACGGTGACGGAGGTCAATGATCAACGCGTTGTAGGTTGATTGAGCGGCATTAGTGGTATAGAACGCGCCACCAGTTGCTTGCGGATTCACGATGAAGTAGTTCGATGCGAATCCTGCAAGTACCATGTTGTTTTGGAAGCCGCCCGGATTGAAGTTCGTTGCGTTAACACCCAAGGCGTTTGCGAGTGAACCTGCACCACCGAGAAGAACATCATTAACGAACCCGGAGTTGCGGAAGCTTGCATTCGCTTGTGCCGTTGCCGACGTGGTCGCCGCCGCCAAGGTGGCCGGAGTGAGAGTGTTAAACGCTGCCGTTAGAACCGGCAACGTCTTCTGGCCAGCCAATGCTGCGATGGACTGCACGCAGCTTGGTTGTGGTGACGCACCAGCGCAGGCTGCAGTTGCCCCTGCAAACAGATCCGCGAAGTCCAGCGTCGGCGTCGTTGTTGTTGACGTCTGCGCGATTATTCCCAGATCCTTCTCCGCCGATACGCAAGCTGCGGCGTTAGTTGTGCAAAGGTTTAGGTTGGCCGCGGCATTGTTGAACTCGCCCAGGAACCCGTTCTCGAAGATGTTCACTTCGTTCAGGTTGTACTGGTCGGTCAAGCCAACGCCATGATTTGCCTGGTACCGGATTTCGAGAGCAAGGTTTGGCGAGAGTTCACGTTGAATGCTCGCATTCCATGACTCGACCATCGGCGGTCGCAGGTTCGGATCGAACACGTTCACGGCAGATCCCGTCGCGGCGTTCAGACCAAATGCGTTCTGAACTGACGTCGGGGTTTGCACGAGGGTGCTGAGCGCGGGGCTTCCCGGCAGTCCGGTCTGCAAGATGCTGCCATTGGACTGAAGGAACGCCGTGCCCGCCTGGAACTGACCGGTGGAGGCATTGTTCGCCGGACCGGAAGTTACAGACTGTCTACCCGTGAAACCTGGGTTGGACTGAGCAATGCTAAAGAAGGATTCCAATCCTTCACGGCTATACGCGATGCTGAAGCCAGCGCGCAGAACCGTCTTGCCCGGTGCACCCAGAAGGTGATGCAGTATTCCATTGTCCCAGTTCGGCTGATAAGCAAGGCCGACGCTAGGAGCGAATGCTTTCAAATAACGGTTGTACCAGGATCGGCCGTTATCGTTGATGAATTGTACGTTTGGATTGCCGGCAGTTGTGCCCGGGTGGAAAATGTTTCCAACGCCAGAGACGCCAAATACGTCGTTGGAATTCTGCGCCTGGTAGAACTCATTGTACTTATCCCAAGGCGGACCCGAATATTCCCAGCGCAGACCATAATTAAAGGTTACGTTGGGACGCATTCGCCAGCTATCCGCGGCATAAATACCGAATTCAAGCTGGCCTTCTTTATCAACTTCCGGAACGCCGGCTTGGTACAAACGAGTCGCCGGATTGAAAGGTGCTGTTGACGCAAAGCCGCTTACGTCTCCGATGAGCGTGGTGTAAAGACCTTGCACCTGGGCCAACTGTGTTGAAGAAATGCCAGGGAAGTTCACGCCACCAGTTCCGTTCAGGTTTGCGAAAACAGTTCCCGTATTGAGCGGATCGTTCTGTGTCAAGCCCAACGAGGCAGCTGCGTTCACCTTGAAGAAGTCATTGTAGTAGATGCTCGTCGCATCTCCACCAAATGAAATCTGGTGTGAACCATGTGTCCATCCGAACGTTTCGTGTACTTCTCCGAGGGCTGAGTTCCGGCCTTGGCTACCACCGAGTCCAAGGAAAGGAGCTGTGACGCCGGAGAGACCGAACGTAAATGGCAATCCGCCAGCTGTGTTGAAGTTGGTGGATGTCGTCGGCCAGAAACCGCTGTTAATACCGATACCGAAGTCCACTGGGGAGTCTTGAATTCCCAAGCGAATTTCGTTGCTCATGTTCGAGCCGATTGTCCAGCGTTCTGCTACGACGAACAAGTTGCGGTTGGAAATCTGGTTGCCCTGGCTGGTGTTGAACGGCGCCACGGGGTAGGTTGCGTCAGCGTTATTCAAAACGTCTGGACCGCCTCCGTACCATGCGTAGTGATAATCGAACTCCAACGAGTGGTGCTTGGTCATGTTGTAGTCGAAGCGCACGTCCGGATAGCGACGCTTGCCGATGGTCGGTGCGTTGTAGCCGATCGACTCTTGATACGGTGAAACCAGAGCCGAGGATACAGTTACGCCAGGAGCAGTCGCCGCGGACATAACATGGCCGAGGACGTTAGATACTTCTGGGTTGATCTGACCGTAAGTCGTGCCCGTAAAACCATTCAGAGCAGCGTTCTGATAAACGCTTACACGGCAAATTGACGACGCTGTCGTCAGGTTGGCTCCGGTAAGGTTATTGCAAACCGTCGCGCTTGATGTACCAACTGCTGGTACGCCAGACACGCCGACTGCAGGAGCGTAGCTGTAAAAGCCATTCGCTGCGTCAGGAGTATAGATGGTGCGCGAACGCGTCACTGACTGAGGAAATTGGAAAAAGTCCATGTCAGTGAAGAAGAACAATTTATCTTTGAAAATCGGACCGCCAACCTTATAACCGAAATCATTCAGCTGGTCCTTCGTGCGGGGCAAGCCCTGCGCGTTGCTGAAATAATAGTTCGAGTTATAGTCTTGGTTCCGGTTGTATTCCCACACGCCGCCGTGGAACGCATTACCGCCGCGCTTGCTGACATACGACATCTGCACTGCGCCTTGGCCCGTCTTTGACGGATCGTTTCCGGTCGTCGTGATACCAAATTCTTCGATGTCATCAATGCGCGGATCGTTGATTGCAAAGAATCCGTCACTGGACTTCAGAAGGTTGTCCTGTGCGTTGATTCCGTCGAACGTGATATTGATCACGCCCTTTGGCAAGCCCTCAAATGTTGAGTTGCGGGGGCCGCCGACGGTCTGCGCGCCGGGATCCAATACCGCCAGCAAAAGTGCGCTGCGGGAATTCAACGGCAAGTTCGTGATCGAACGGCCGCTGATGGTTGCCTGCGTGGAAGTGTTTTGCGTTTCCAGCAGCTGTTGGCCAACCGTTACTTCAACGTTGACGCTTGTCTGACCAACTTCGAGCTTAATCGGCAACTCGAAAGTGCGGTGCAGCAAGATTTCAACGTCGTTTTGAACGGCGGTCTTGAAATTCGCCATAGACACTGTGACTTTGTAGTGTCCTGGGGGAAGATCGTTAACCGTAAAGCGGCCATTTTCACCCGTCTTTGTCGAGGGAAGGGCCTGGTTGGTAGTCGAGTCTGAGATCGTGACCGTGGCGCCGACTACCGCCTTACCGTCAGCGTCCAGAACTGTACCGATGAGCGTACCGTTCTCTGATTGCGCCATGGTACCGAAACCCATGAACAAGCAGAGGGCGGCCAAGCAAAGCATAGAGACTACTCGCTTCACTGGTGTTCCTCCTTTGAGTTTTGCACTGATGTTGCTGAGAGTTAAATTCATTTAAACTTTGGTTTCCCCTGGATTTACTTCTTGCTGCTAGCGGATTTGTTTTTTCCGAGCGCCCCGAAAGACCTGACGTTCGATAGATACAGCACACCCACTGGCCCTCTTCATTGCAACAGGAGTGCCATTCATGAACAATTCATTTAACCTGATAAGTCGTTAAAATACAGTGGTTTAGACATATGCGGTAAAGGCCTTTCTCGCCCAATTCTACAGGTAAATCCTAAAAGTAAGATGGACATACGTATTCTCACAGGATGTAACAAAACTATCCGCTTTACCTACTTTTACTTTACTCACCATGCTTCACCATCATTCACAGCGCTTTACGGTGACTACGCCTTTCACCCCGCGCTCCAACTTCGGTCGCGTCCAAATCACATGCCGCTAACTAGAGCCGCGAGCCTCCGAGATGTTGGTATCTTGCTTCGAGAATCATTCCCAATCGTGACTAGCCTTCACGCGGAAATTCAGCTCTTCGATGGCTCATTCCGGCCTGAAATGTCGTACACTGTCGGCGGAATTATCGGCAGAAACTCCGGACAATCCGTCGCGTGAACGCAACCAAGGCAGGATCGGAATACATGGCGAAAGACTCATCGAAAGTCCCATTTATTGACCTGCGGGAGCAGTACGCCGGGTTACGCGATGAGATTCGCGCAGCCATCAATGGCGTCCTGGAATCCCAGCAATTCGTCCTCGGCCCACACGGAGCTGCACTGGAACACGACCTTGCGGCCTATTGCGATGCCAAGCACGCAGTTGCTCTCGCCAACGGCACCGACGCGCTAACCATTGCTCTGGCAGCATGTGGCATCGGCCCCGGTGACGAAGTGATCGTTCCGGCTTTCACATTTGTGGCCACCGCAACGGCGGTCGTGCGACTAGGAGCCCGGCCCGTTTTCGCGGATATCGACGCGGCCACTTTCAATCTGGATCCGGCGGAAATCGAGCGGCGGCGCACGCCTCAAACGAAAGCCGTAATTCCCGTTCACCTTTACGGCCTGCCCGCAGCGATGGAAGAAATCAACTCAGTCGCGACGCGGCATGGACTCGTCGTGATTGAAGACAACGCTCAGGCCATCGGCGCGAGATACAAATCCGCGAGGACGGGTTCGCTGGGAATGTCCGCAGGAATTAGTTTCTATCCGACAAAAAATCTCGGTGCCTACGGCGATGGCGGCATGATGATCACGAATTCCGAAAAGGTCGCCGCCCACGCTCGACGCTTGCGGGATCACGGACAGTCCGGCAAATACCTGAGCGCCGAACCGGGATGGAATAGCAGGCTGGACGAAATCCAGGCAGCCGTCCTACAAGTAAAACTTCCGCACCTGGATGACTGGACCGCCGCGCGCCGCTCTCGCGCACATCTCTATAACGAATTGCTTGCCGGCGTGGTGGGAATCACAACACCGGATACGCCTTCACATTCCGAGCATGTATACCACTTGTATACCACTCGGATTCACGGTGAATCCGGACGGCGAGACCGCGTTCAGCAGAAAATGTCGTCGCTTGGAATTTCGACTGGCGCTTATTATCCGACGCCTCTTCACCTGCAACCCATATTCGCAGGCTACGGCCACAAGCTAGGATCCTTTCCAGCGTCAGAACAGGCGTCGGCGGAAGTCCTTTCTTTGCCGTTATTTCCAGAGCTTACCAATGAACAGGTCGAACGTGTGGTGGATTCACTTACAAAGGTGCTGAAGGAAACTTCTTAAGCGGCGGCTGCGGCGCGGGTACGGCGAATTAGAAGAACGATCACTCCAGCGAACATCAACAGGCTCGGAAGCAGCAGTACTAGAATGCCAATATCCAACGATCTTTGCGAGTGCGGATTAGAAGCCGAAGCTTCGATATAACACTGCGCGCAGCCCTGAGAAAATGCCGCGGGCGCAGCAGCCAATCCGGCTGCTATTCCACCGACCATCCATCGAAGAGCCCGCTTCATAATCTTTAGAGTCTACTCCAATTCTAAAATCAATGCGGACGCAGTTGTGCAAGCCGCAAACTGTCCCAGAAAAATACCAGCAACATCATACCGATGCAAAATACTGTGGCCGGAACCAGAAACAAAGTCACGCTGCGCTTTTCATATTTCAAGTGCATGAACCAGGCGATGATCAACCATGCCTTCACAATCGAGAGCCCAACCAGGACGGTCAGCATCACCTTCACTTCAAGGTCGATGTAGCCCATATAAACTTCGATACCCGTCAGGACGATAAGAAAAATCCACACCCAGACGAATGTCTTTGCCTGGACTACTGGATGGGCGCTATCTGACTCGCCGTGATTGCTCATCTCTCGTTCGCTCCTCAAAATTAAGGGCTGCGGTAAATCGTCCGGCCGTCCCTATTTCGGCGTCACCGACATAATATAGACCAACGGAAATACGAACATCCAAACCAGGTCGACAAAGTGCCAGTAGAGTCCGCTGACTTCCACGTCCTCCGGCGAAAATTTTCCCCGGCCAAATCCAATCGAAACAATTCCCAGGTAAACGACGCCGATTACCACGTGCGTCATATGCAACCCGGTGACGCCAAAAAATACCGCGCCGAACAGCGGCGATCCCCAGTGATTCGAGGTTGGCGTGAGTCCTTCACTAATCAGATGGAACCACTCGCGCATATGCAGAGCGACGAACGTCGCGCCGAAAAACATCGTCGCCAAAATCCACTTCACCGTGGATCCGCGATTCCCGCGCTGTGCGGCCATCACGGCCATCACCATCGTCAAGCTGCTTGCCAACAACACAACTGTCATCACTGTGGAATAAAGAATCGAGGGATTAAACGGAAATGGACGCGGCCAATTCGGGCTATTGATTCGCGCATACGTATAGGCCACCAGCAGCGCGGAAAAAGTGAGCGTGTCCGACACGATAAACAGCCACATTCCCAGCTTTTTCGAGCCCATCGCGAATGGCGAGCCACCGCCCGACCACGGGGTGGAGACCGCTTGCGACTTCACTTCATGCACAGTTCACCTTCCCAACGAGAGAAGTAAGAGTAGAAAAACCCACAAGCCGTCCAGGAAATGCCAATAAATTCCCGCCACTTCGGCACCGATTGCCTGAGTCGTTCGTGAACGCTTCCAAGAACGAAACGACACGAACAGCAGAGCGAAAATTCCGCCGAGCACGTGCACGGCGTGTGCTGCCGTAAAAACGTAAAAGAAACTTGCGCTCGGATTCGTGCTCAGATAAACGCCGGCAGCGCGAAGTTGATGCCACGCCACCAATTGTCCGGCAACAAATAAC
>Ga0193726_1003041_pt1 | contig 10911 bp, 8 predicted proteins | sample H2c1metaG_FD_144928 | JGI IMG/M metagenome (GOLD analysis project Ga0193726, IMG submission 144928) | Soil microbial communities from a riparian zone of the East river system, Colorado, United States - H2c1 | ecosystem: Environmental > Terrestrial > Soil > Riparian zone | place: USA: East River... | reverse complement strand
CCGCTGTTGCCGTTGCACATGCAGTTGTTATTGCCGCCGCCATCGCCGTTACCATCACCGTTGCACATGCAGTTGTTGCTGCCGCTGCCGCCGCTGTTGCCATTGCACATGCAGTTGTTGCTGCCGTCGCCATCGCCGTTACCATCACCATTGCACACGCAGTTGTTGCTGCCGCTGCCGCCGCTGTTGCCGTTGCATGTGCAGTTGTTGCCGTCGCAATTGTCGTTGTTCCCCATCACGACGCCCGCGACAGTCACCGCCTTGAAATCCGGCGGCGCCGTACCGAATGGGTTGACGAAGCCAATGCCCAGCACCAACTCACCTACAGATAACCGACTGACATCCAGAGCGCCGGTGGCTACCACATACTTGGTTGGATTGGTGCCCGAAGCGGTGCCCGCAAAGCTGAACAACGAAACCGGCTGGCGATCGATCGTTATCAGGTTAAGGGTGATATTCCCGGTTGCGCTTCCGACCAGTCCGCCCTGCACCTGGGTGAGGTCCAGCCGCACGCGGCCCGCGGTTGCATCCAAAGCGACCTTGCCGGAGCTGTCCTTGGTGGCGGTGCCGAAGGCGTCAATGAGCGACCCCACTGAGATTTCCGCGATGGTATGAGCGGGCGTCGCCGAGGACTGACCTTCGGTTGTTACAGCCGTGGCGGCGGCAACGGTCACCGTCGAGTTGGCCGCGATGAAATCATCGTCATCGCCGCCACCGCGGCCGTCCATGCGCGCCCCGTGAATAGTCAATGTGTTGCCGTTTCGGGCGACGACATTGCCTACGATATGGTCAAATCCTCCTCCCTCGGCACTGCTGCCGGCGAGCACCGACGTTGCGGTAAAGGTCTGATCGCTGGTCTGCAAATTGCCGAATGCCAATGTCATGGTATCGGCCGGCAGGGTTGCGAGCTGCGCCAATCCTGCTGCGCCGGAGAAAGGCTTGCCGTTGATCTCGAATGTCGTGGAATCCGTGGTATGAACCACCAGGGGACTGAGCTTGTTGACATCGTGATCGTGGAATGGGTCCACATTTACGGTGTAGTCGTTGTTGGCCGTGTCCACGGCTGCGATCGCGCCGCGCACCCGGATCTGCTTGTTGTCCATGGGAACGACGCTCGCCACGAGCGTCGGACTCACCGTGTCCGTCTTGGCAGTCAGGTCGACCATATTGGACGCCAACAGATTGAAGTCGAAGGCGATCCGCGAGGCCTTTGCCGCATTGATTTTGAGATCGTTCTTGTTGTCGAGCTGCACCATCAGCTGCAGTTGACCAAGCGCCGCGCCGCCGGAATCCACGGGCTTCACCGCGACGCCGGTGCCCGTGCCGTCATCCACCATGATCGTGGCGTTCGTAAAATCGACCGTGACCTGCGCCGCCACGTAGTCGCCGGGAGGAATTTGCCGCGTGCTGAGAATCTCGGTGAGATCGATGAGCTGCACGAAGTCGACCGTGGTGGTCGCCGGTAGAGTTTCTACCAGAGTGCCGTCGGATTTCTTGAGCTGCAAAGAAACCAAATTGACTTTGTAGGTGAGAAAGTCACCCGCGGCGTCGGTCATGGTCATCATCGCCATGCCGCAGCTTGTCGCGGAACAGGACGAAGTCGTGGCAGTCGTCGGTGGCGGTGGCGCCGCGGGGGCAGCCGGCGGGGGCGTTGCGGACGACATCGATGGCATCGATGACATCGATGATCCGCCGCCGCAGGCGCTCAGGGTCGCCATCAGCAAGGCAAATGCTGCGGCGGATAACCATCCACATCGAGTCGTGGATGAATCGCTCGGACTCTTTGAACGCTGCATAGCGGTGCCCCCCGTTGCACGTTAGTTGTGAGAGTGAGTGCTGACTTGCGAGGGCTCGGTTACCTTCCGGTCGCTCGACGCATCCAGAAATTCCCACCTGACATCCAGAGCGTGGTTATGACGGGAAGCCGTCGACAATGTGCGACTGCATCAATGACCGCGATGCCGATCGACGTCACCGGCAGGTGAACCGCAGGCTGCTCATTCGACACGGCTGGTAAAAGGCGCGAGACTGGCCAAGTCACCGGAACGGCCGGTACCAGGGAGATAAATAATTATGACGAAGGAAAATCCGGGCGCAGGCCAGACTGTGCTGGTGACCGGCGCATCAATGGGGATCGGCGTAGATCTCGCGGAATGCTTTGCAAAACATGGCTACGACCTGATCCTCACCGCACGCAGCGAAGCGGCGTTGCGCGATGTCGCCGCTCGGCTGTCGGCCGCCCACGCTGTCAAGGCCAGTGTATTTTCCGCCGATTTGGCCGAGCGGGGAGGCGGAACCCGTCTGGCTGAGGCGATCAAAGCGGCAGGGCTCGGCGTCGACGTGCTGGTCAACAATGCCGGCTTTGGGATGGCGGGAGCATTCGCCGGCTCGGCCGCCGAGCCGCAGCTCGGCATGATCGACCTGAATGACCGCGCGCTGGTCGAATTGACTCACATCTATTGGCCTCAGATGCTCGAGCGAAAGCGCGGCGGCATTTTGAACGTCGCTTCCATTGCCGCCTTCGTCCCGGGGCCGCTGATGGCGGTCTACTACGCGTCCAAGGCGTTCGTCTTGTCGTTCTCCGAAGCGCTCTGGGAAGAGGCGCGCGGTACGGGTGTTCATGTCAGTTGCCTTTGCCCCGGCCCAACCAAAAGCAAATTTCGCGAGCGCGCAGGAACGGGCGCCACGCGTCTTGGCAAGAACTCGGCGGTGATGGAATCGATGCCTGTGGCAGAGGCCGGCTACGCGGGTTTTCTCAGGAACCAAAGAACTGTCATTACCGGGAAGGGCAATTCCCGCACCGTTAGGATGGCCCCCTTTCTTCCTCGATCAATGGTCCTGAAGATGGTGCGCAACATCCAGAGTCCCGCGGCGAATTGATCACCAACCCACGGCTTGTCCGTCTTTTCGGAAATCAGACCCAGATCGGTAGTAACCGGTAACGCGTTTGGCAGAACCTGCTTCGTCTGTCTGGGCAGCACCCGTCTCTGCCACGAACATCATGACTTGCACGCCGCCCATATCCTCGCCGCTCACTGCTCTTACGCTGTGCCCCATCGCCGTCAGCTTTGCGCCGACCAGATCATAAAGGGGCGTCTCCAAGCTCAATGTGTTCGCCACCTGCGAATGCCGAAATCTCCCCATGTCGGCGGAGGCCTGCAGGTTGGCGCCGAGATCGAGAATATCGACCAAGGTCTGCGCGTGTCCCTGCGCCTGCATATCGCCGCCCATCAGCGTCACCGTCATCAGAGGCTGCCCGCCATGCATCACGAAACCCGCGGACAGGGTGTTGAACGGCCTCTTGTGCGGTTTGATGATGTTCGGACTTTGCGGATTGAGCGTAAACAGAGCGCCGCGGTTGTGCAGTATGAAACCATATCCAGGGACGGTGATCCCTGAGCCGAAGGCACTGAAGTTGCTGTTCACCCAAGAAACCATGTTGCCTTCGCCATCCCCCGCCGACAGCACGATGGTGTCGCCCGGCATCGGAAAATTTCCTTCCGGACCTGGGGTGGAAGCGCGCTGCGGATTCACCTTCTTGCAAAGCGAGGCCGCGTAGGATTCAGACAGTAATTTTGGCAGCGGCACGGCGACGAAATTCGGATCGGCGTTGTACTGATAAAGATCGGCATAGGCGAGCTTCTTCGCCTCGACCAGTAAGTGCCAGTACTCGGGATTCGCGGGGCCCAGCGACGCCAGGGTCTGGCCCGGAGTCCACTGCGGCACGCAGGCTTGCAGAATATTGAGGATCTCGTTGGCAGCCCAAGCTTGCGCCGGCGGCGGCAATTCAAGAATATCGTAGCCGTGATACTGGGTGTGGGCCGGCTCCACCCATTCGCCTTTGTAGTTCGCCAAATCCTCGAGAGTCATCGTGCCACCCAGAGCCTGCGACTTCGCGACAATGGCCCGGGCGATCTCGCCTTTGTAAAAGGCGTCGCTTCCCTGCGTCTGCAGCAGCCGAAGGGTGCGTGCAAGCTCGGTGTTTCTAAACACTTGCCCGGGCTGCGGCGGCACACCGTTTGGGTACCACGTCTTGATGGAGTCCGGATCCGGCGAGGTACAGCAAGCCTGCAGCGGCAGCGCCTCCGGCAGGCGCCAGTCATGCGCAATACGTTCGGAAATCGGAAAGCCGTTTTGCGCATATTGGGCCGCGGGCTCCAATACCTCTTTGAATGTCAGCTTGCCGAAGCGCTTGAGCGCGGACTGCCATCCCCAGAGCGCGCCCGGTACGGTGACGGACAATATTCCGTGTGCCGGCATGCCGGAGCCAGGGCCCCAATTCTTCGGATTCCAGGCATAGCCCAGTTTGTTGTACCGCTCGACGGTTGCGCCGGTAGGCGCCATTCCGCTCGCGTTCAACACATAGATTTTTCGCTCTTTGGCGATGTAGATGACGGCAAACAGATCCCCGCCCATGCCCACCATCATGGGTTCCGTCACGTTGAGCATGGCGGCTGTCGCCACCGCGGCGTCGATCGCATTGCCGCCGTGCTGCAGAATCTGCAATCCGGCCTGTGCGGCCAGCGGTTGACTCGTCACCACCATCCCGTGTTGCGACATCACCTCGGATCGGCTCTGCGCAGGCCACCCTTCGGACCGAGCGCCACGAGCGGCGCTGCAAAAGGCCGGCTGCGGCGTGGCTTCGCAGGTTTGCATGGTGAGTGCGCCTTGAGCGAATCCCTGGCTGCCGGCGACGCCAAGACTGAGCAGGAGAACAGCGGCACTGACTCTGGTTTTTTCCATCAGCTGATATTGACACTTTCCCGCGGCGGTTTCACGTCCCGAGACTCTCGTCATCTCTGGTAATCTCGTCCCTCCCGCACGCGACCTGCACGCTACACTTAAGAGCCGTCATCGCGGCGTAGCAACCCCGTACCGAGAAGAGGAGCTGTTCAACTTTGATTTGGTTATTGCAATTCAAGACACTGCTGAAAGACCTTGTTCTGCCGCCCTCCAGCCCACTTTTGTTGGCGCTTCTCGGCCTCCTGCTGCTCAAACGCCGTCCGGTGCCGGCGCGCATTTGCCTGATCGCGGGCATCGGGTCCATATGGCTGTTATCGACTCCGATTGTGTCCGACGGCATCACACACCTGGTGGAACGCTACCCGCCGCTGGATCTGCAACTGGCCGCGAACGCCGAGGCGATTGTGATATTGGGAGGCGGCGGCCAGCGCCGCCTGGCTCCTGAATACGGCGGCCCGGCTGCGGAACCTCTCATGTTGGAGAGATTGAGTTATGGCGCCTACCTCTCACGGAAGACCGGCCTGCCGGTTCTCGTCACCGGATTCGCGCTCGAGGCCCGCGCCATGCACGATACACTGCAGAGGAATTTCGGCGTCGACACGCGTTGGGTCGACGATCGCGCCTATGACACCTTTCAAAATGCGCGCAATTCCGCGCAGCTGCTCAAGGCCGACGGCGTGCACCGCATCGTTCTGGTAACGCGTGCAACCCACATGAGGCGCTCTGTTCAAGAATTCACCGACGCCAATCTGGACGTTGTGCCGGCCCCCGTCGGGATTCTGGAGGATCGGGATTTCGGCGTGCTTCGCTTTGTGCCGGACCCGGATGCGCTGCTGCGTTCTCACGCGGCAATCTATGAAATGCTGGGCGAGCCGGTGCGGCTGCTTCTCTCCGCCAGTCACCTGCGGCGCCAGTAGATTCTCAGGGCGCCAATCCGTTGTTACCGATAGCGTCCCATCAGCTTGTCGAGCGCCGCACTGCCGGGTGAGAGCTTTTCGAAAGGGATGCTGTTGAGCGGCGCCTTTGCCGTGCGGTTCAAGTTGTGAAACTCGGTGTTATCCGCTTCATCGATGTGGATGAGCCCCGTCACGTACTCATTTTGCTTGAGCTTGTTTTCGATGTAGTTGTACGCAGCGCTGCGATCAGTCGGGTCGTAGGACGGATCCAGCTTGCGCAGCAACACCCTGCTGCCGTCATGCAAACTGACAGGTATGGATTCGCCCGCAGGATAATCCACGGCGATTTCTTCGGCCCGCGGCACGAAATCCGCCTCAACCGCGGCATGGTAATGCTCGCGCGTAAATCCGTAGCTCTTGGTCGAGCCCTCGTGATCGTTGAACGTCACGCAGGGTGAGAGCACATCGATCAATGCGAAGCCATTGTGACGCATGCCGGCTTGAATCAGCGGCACGAGTTGCGCCTTGTCGCCCGAGAAGCTGCGCGCCACGAACGTCGCCCCCAGGGTAAGCGCCAGCAGCACCGGATCGATTGGCGGCGATGAATTGGTCTCGCCACGCTTCGCCTTGGTGCCGATATCCGCGGAGGCCGAAAACTGACCCTTGGTCAATCCGTAGACGCCGTTGTTTTCGATCAAATACAGCATGTTCACATTGCGCCTGATGACATGCACCAATTGGCCGATGCCGATGGAGAGCGAATCGCCGTCGCCCGATACGCCCACGTAGGTGAGTCCGCGATTTGCAGCATTGGCGCCGCTGGCAATCGATGGCATGCGCCCGTGAACGGAATTAAATCCATGCGAACCGCTCACGAAATACGCCGTGGTCTTCGACGAACAGCCGATGCCGGACAGCTTGACCAATTGTTCCGGCTGCATTGACAGTCCCCAGCACGCCTCGACGATGGCCGCGGTCACGGAATCGTGGCCGCAACCGGCGCACAGCGTCGACATGCTCCCTTCATATTGGCGTCGAGTGAGGCCCAACGAATTGGTGGGCAGCGACGGGTGGGCGACTTTGGGTTTGTTGATGTATGACATGGTAACTCTGTGTTCAGCGCGGAACCGCTGTCAATCGCGGCGCTTCCGCGAGCTTGGCACGGATCTCATCGACGATGGGTTGAGCGGAAATCGGCAGGCCGCTATAGCTCAATATCGAAAATAACTTGGATTTCTCGACGGCGGTCTCCAGCGTCAGCAGGGACTTCAGCTGCGCGTCGCGATTTTGCTCGACGACGAAAATCGTGGAGTGCGATTTCAAGAACGCCTCCACGTCGGAGTTGAAAGGAAATGCCTTCACGCGCAGATAATCCAGGTCGATTTTCTGGTGCTCGAGAACATCGAGCGCTTCGCGGATGGCGCCGTCGCAACTGCCGATGCTCACGATGCCTACGGCGTGGGTGCCCTTGCCGATCAAGACTGGTTTCGGAAGGTACTTCGGCGCATTGGCGAATTTGCGCTTCAAGCGGTCGAGCACCACCTGGTATTCGGCGGAATCCTCGGTGTACCCGCCATACTGGTTGTGGCCCGAACCGCGCGTAAAGTATGCGGCCTTGGGACTCATGCCCGGCAGGGTCCGGTATGGGATCGCGTCATCGTCGCGGTCCAGGTAACGGTAGAATTTCTCCAGGCCGTCCAGCTCCTGCTTCGATAACACCTTGCCTCGATCCGGCTTGTAAGCGTCGTCCCATTTGAGGTCAGGGCACATCCAATCGTTCATGCCGATATCCAGATCCGACATCACGAACACCGGGGTCTGCAGACGTTCCGCAATGTCGAAGGCCTGCGCGGCCATGTAGAAGCATTCCTCGGGGTTGGCAGGAAACAGCAGCACGTGACGCGTATCGCCATGCGATGCGTAGGCGCAGATCATGATGTCGCCCTGCTGCGTGCGCGTCGGCATGCCGGTGGAGGGACCGACGCGTTGCACATCGAAAATCACGCAGGGCACTTCGGCGTAATACGCCAATCCGATGAATTCATTCATCAAGGAGATGCCCGGCCCGCTGGTGGGCGTAAATGCGCGAGCGCCGTTCCACGAGGCTCCAAGCACCATGCCGACGGCGGCCAATTCGTCTTCCGCCTGCAGTATCGCGAAATTGCGTTCCCCGGTTTGAGGATCGACGCGATAGCGCTCGCAAAAGCCCTTGAAAGCGTCCATCAACGACGTCGATGGCGTGATCGGATACCACGCACCCACGGTCGCGCCCGCGTAGACGCAACCCAGGCCGGCCGCGGTATTGCCGTCCATCATGATATGGCCGCGGGTCTTCTCCATGTGCGCAACGCGCAGCGGCAGCGGCGAGGTCAATTGTTCCTTGACGTAGTCGTACCCGAGCCGCAGAGCCTTGGTATTCGAATCGAGCAATTTAGGCTTCTTGCCGTAGCTCTCGCTCAATAAGCCGCTGATCACATCGAGGTCCACGTCGAGCAGTGCGGCCAGTACGCCGGCGTAAGCGATGTTCTTCAGGAGAATCCGATTGCGCACGCCGTCGAAGTTTTCATTCACGAGCTTGGCGAGCGGCACGGGGATCACCGTGATGTCGCCACGCTGCAAGAGAGCGCTGCGCGGCCAGGTCGAGTCATAGATCAAATATCCGCCGGAGCGCAGTTCGCGAATATCCTTGGAGTAGGTCTCGGCGTTCATCGCGACCATGATATCGACGTGGCTGGCGCGCGCAGCATAGCCATCGCGGGTCACACGGATCTCATACCACGTCGGCAGGCCCTGAATATTCGACGGGAAATAATTCTTGCCGGTCACCGGCACGCCCATGCGAAAGATCGCTTTCATGATCAAGGAATTGGCGCTGGCGGAGCCGGTGCCGTTCACGTTCGCAAACTTCACCACGAAATCATTTACACGGTCCGCCTCGGCAATCAGGCTGGGCATGCACGAACCTCCTCATCGATCGCCAGTGGAATGCGGATCGTCGATTTCTGCATGTCCCACGCCGCCGTCGGACAGCGCTCCGCACACAGTCCGCAGTGCACGCACACGTCCTCGTCCTTTACCATCACGCGCGCCGTTTGCGGCAAAGCTGCCGACACATACAGCGCCTGGGTCGGATTCGTGGCCGGCGCCGTCAAGCGGGCGCGCAGCTCAGCCTCCGGGCCGTTCGACGTAATCGTGAGGCAATCCACCGGACAGATGTCGATGCAGGCATCACACTCGATGCACAGTTTCGCGGCGAATACCGTCTGCATGTCGCAGTTCAAGCAGCGCTGTACTTCCAAGGCCGCTTCTTCGGCGGTGAAACCCAACTCCACTTCGATGTTGATTTTCTTGAAACGCTCGATGAGTCCCACATGTGGAACCAGACGCCGCTCCACGCCGTTGTATTCGTTCTTGTAGGCCCACTCGTGCATGCCCATCTTGCGGCTCGACAGCTTCAAGCCGCGCGGCAACCGTTCCTCGATCGCTTCGTCATGGCAGAACTTGTGAATCGATATGGCGGCCTGGTGTCCATGCTCCACCGACCAGATGATGTTTTTCGGGCCGAAGGCGGCGTCGCCGCCGAAGAACACTTCCGGCCGGGTCGACTGGAAGGTGAGCGCGTTGACTTTGGGCACGTGCCATTTATCGAGTTCGATGCCGATCCCTTGCTCGATCCAGGGAAAAGCGTTCTCCTGGCCGATGGCCAGAATGACATCATCGCAGGGGAAGAACACATCGCCCAGCGAACGGGTCGCTTTGATGTCGCCGTTCTCGATGTCGTATTCCAGTTTTTCGAACATCATGCCGGTCAGCCGGCCGTCCTCGATGACGAACGACTTGGGAGCGTGGTTGATGACGATTTCGACTTTTTCAGCCTCGGCGTCTTCGAGCTCCCATTCGGAAGCCTTGAAGAACTGACGCGGCTTGCGCGCCATGACTTTCACGTTTTTCGCGCCGAGCCGCAGGGAACTGCGGCAGCAATCCATGGCGGTATTGCCGACACCGATGATCAAAACCCGTTCGCCGACCTTGTCGATGTGGCCGAAGGCGATGGATTCGAGCCAGGTGATGCCGATATGAATGCGGTTGGTATCGTGGCGGCCGGGCAGCTCGAGCTCCTTGCCCTTGGGCGCGCCCGAGCCTACGAACACGGCATCGAACTCTTCCGCATCGAGCAACTGCTTCATGCTCTTGATGGGGGAGTTCAGGCGCAGGTCGGCGCCCATATTGACGATGTAGCCGATTTCTTCATCGAGCACGTTGGCCGGTAGCCTGAACGCCGGAATGTTGGTGCGCATCAATCCGCCGGGCACGGCGTATTGCTCGAAAATCGTGACGTCATATCCCATTGGCAACAAGTCATTGGCAACGGTCAGCGACGCGGGACCCGCGCCGATGCAGGCAATGCGCCTGCCGTTTTTCTCGCGCGGTGCCTTGGGCAAGAGCGCGGTAATATCGTCCCGATTGTCGGAAGCCACACGCTTCAGCCGACAGATCGCCACGGGTTTCTCCTCGATGCGGCCCCGGCGGCAGGCCGGCTCGCAAGGCCGGTCGCAAACCCGGCCCAAGATGCCCGGAAAGACATTGGATTCCCGATTCACCATGTACGCTTCGGTGAACTCACCTTGAGCGATCAGGCGAATGTACTCAGGAACGTCGGTGTGCGCGGGACAGGCCCACTGGCAATCTACAACCCGATGGAAGTAATCAGGTTTTGAAGTATCGGTCGGCTCCATGTTTCCTCGTAATTCTATCCCCAAAAACCCATTGGCGAAGTATAACGGTCAGGACTTGGGTTAAGGCGTGATGCAGACAGAATCTGCGCCCACGCCGCTCGATCGATGACGGCACCGGCAGCGGACGATGCTTGCGGCCGCAAGGGGCGGCGGATAGACTAGGCAGCAGGGCTTATTTATAAATAAGTCACTGAAATTAAACATTTTTTTGGAACACATGATCCTGATCCAAGGCCACCAAGCCGCCTGCCCGCACTGCTGGGAGTCCATCACGCTGACGCTGGATCTGTCGGTTCCTGAACAATCGTATATTGAAGACTGTCCGGTGTGCTGCAAGCCCTTGCTGGTGTCGTACAGCGCAGCCAACGGCGAAGTTGCGGAATTTAGCGTAGCAGCCTCCGATTGAAACTGCGGCACGATTCGCCACGGCGCGGCGGATTCAAGATGCTGCGCGTCCTGATCTTGCTGCTGGTGCTGCTCGCTGTCGCGCTAACCACTTGGCACGACCGGTATCGCAGCACGCGCTGGCGTGAGCC
>Ga0193726_1003040_pt1 | contig 10911 bp, 9 predicted proteins | sample H2c1metaG_FD_144928 | JGI IMG/M metagenome (GOLD analysis project Ga0193726, IMG submission 144928) | Soil microbial communities from a riparian zone of the East river system, Colorado, United States - H2c1 | ecosystem: Environmental > Terrestrial > Soil > Riparian zone | place: USA: East River... | reverse complement strand
CGAAATCGTGAGCGTGGTCGGCCCGCTGTGCACGCCGCTCGATCTGCTCGCCGACGGCATGGAAATGGCGGAGGCGGATGTCGGCGACCTCGTCGTCGTGTTCCAGTCGGGCGCCTATGGCCTCACGGCGAGCCCAACCGCATTTCTCAGCCATCCGGCTCCTGCGGAGGTGCTGGTGTGAGCGGCTGAGCTTCCTCTCCCATAGTGAGATTGTCGCTCCTGACTGCTAGAATGGAATCCCATGGTAACTGCCCACGAAGATTTTTCCAGAACTCACGAGGTCAAGGCTTCGAGCAATCGCAGCTTTGGCTGGGTGTTTACCGCGGTTTTCCTGATCCTCGCGGTGTGGCCGCTCGTTTTCGGAGGAGCAGTACGCTGGTGGTCACTGTGCGTCGCCGTCGCGTTTGCGCTGGTCACTCTCGCGGCGCCGAAGCTGCTTACTGTGCCGAACCGGCTGTGGATGCGCCTGGGCTTACTGCTCAACCGGATCATCAGCCCGATCGCGCTTGCGATTCTGTTTTACGGCGTCGTGACGCCCATGGGTGCGCTCAAGCGCGTGTTCGGCAAGGACAACCTGCATTTGCGAAATGATGCCTCGGACACGAGTTATTGGATCAAGCGCGACCCGCCCGGCCCGAAACCGGACAGCATGAACCACCAGTTTTAGGAGGCAACATGTCATTCCTCAAAGAGTTGTGGGCCTACATGCGCTCGCGCAAGAAGTACTGGCTCATTCCAATTCTGCTGGTGATGGTGATGCTGGGCGTCCTGATCGTGCTTGCGCAGGGCTCGGCCGTGGCACCGTTCATCTACACCTTGTTCTGAGATAGGGCATTGCGATGCGGGTTGTAGGCATCTCGGCGTTTTATCACGACTCGGCGGCCGCGCTGGTGGTCGACGGCGAAATCGTGGCGGCAGCGCAGGAGGAGCGGTTCACGCGCAAGAAGCACGATTCGCGTTTTCCCAGCCACGCGCTGGATTACTGCCTGTCCGAGGCCGGCATCGGCCTCGATCAGGTCGACCTGGTTGCGTTCTACGACAAACCGCTGCTCAAGTTCGAACGGCTTCTGGAAACCTATCTCGCATTTGCACCCCGCGGGTTCAAGTCGTTCAGGATGTCGATCCCGATCTGGCTGCGGGAGAAGCTGTTCCTGAAGGATCTGCTGCAGGAGCAACTGCAGGAGCACCGGCCCGATTTCGACTGGAACGAGCGCCTGGTATTCAGCGAGCACCACCTCAGCCATGCGGCAAGCGCTTATTTTCCTTCGCCCTACACCTCCGCCGCGGTCCTCACGATGGATGGCGTCGGGGAATGGGCGACGTGTTCGCTTGCCCTGGGGCGCGACAACCGGCTCGAGGTCATCAAGGAAATCCATTTCCCGCATTCGCTGGGCCTCCTCTACTCCGCGTTCACGTATTACACCGGATTCAAGGTCAATTCGGGCGAGTACAAGCTGATGGGCCTGGCGCCGTATGGAGAGCCGCGTTATGCCGGCGTGATTCTCGACAAGCTGGTCGACCTCAAGGCCGACGGTTCCTTCAGGCTGGACCTCGACTACTTCAATTACTGCGTCGGGCTGACCATGACCAACAGCAGGTTCGACACTCTGTTCGGTCAGCCGCCCCGCACCCCCGAGCAACTCCTGACCTCGTTCCACATGGACATCGCCGCGTCGGTCCAGAAGGTCACCGAGGAAATCATGCTACGCATGACGCGCGCCATTGCGCGCGAAACAGGCGAGCGCAACCTGTGCCTCGCGGGCGGGGTCGCGCTCAATTGCGTCGCCAACGGAAAAATCCTGCGCGACGGCCAATTCGACGGCATCTGGATCCAGCCGGCGGCGGGCGATGCCGGCGGTTCGGTCGGAGCGGCGCTGGGCGCCTACCACCTGTACAAGGGGCAACCGCGCCGCCTGAACGGCGGACTCGACGGCATGCGTGGAGCCTACCTCGGCCCGCAGTTCGAGCAAGGCGAGATAGAGCGGCGGCTGCGCGCTGTCGGCGCCAAGTTCAGCGTCGTGGACGATGCCGGCGTGATCGCGCAAGCGGCCGACGCGCTGGTTGCGCAGAAGGCGCTGGGCTGGTTCCAGGGACGCATGGAGTTCGGGCCGCGCTCCCTGGGGGCACGGTCCATCCTCGGCGACCCGCGATCGCCCGGCATGCAGAAGATGCTCAACCTCAAGGTGAAGTACCGCGAATCGTTCCGTCCGTTCGCGCCGGCGGTGCTGCGCGAAGACGTGGCAGACTGGTTCGAGTTGGATTACGATTCGCCCTACATGCTGCTGGTCGCCGGCGTCCGGCCGGAGCGGCGGCGTTCGATGACGAAGGACGAAGAGAAGCTCTTCGGCATCGACAAGCTCAACGTGCCGCGTTCGGATATTCCCGCGGTGACCCACGTGGACTACTCGGCGCGCGTACAGACCGTTCACCACGAGACCAATCCGCGCTTCCACGCCCTGATCGAGACGTTCAAGCAGCGCACCGGCTGCGCCGTGCTGGTCAATACCAGCTTCAACGTGCGCGGCGAGCCGATCGTCTGTACTCCGGAGGACGCCTTCCGCTGCTTCATGGGAAGCGACATCGAGACCCTGGTGGTCGGCAATTGCGTACTGCAGAAAGAGCAGCAGGACCCCGCTCTCAAGCTCGACTATAAGAACGCGTTCGAGCTCGATTGATCCGCGTCGTCGCAACCCCGGCAGTACGTCCGGACGCTGCTCGCGCGGCGGCGGTCAGCCTGAGACTCGACGACGGTACGCAGGTGCGCGCATTAGGTGATCGTCTTGTGAGTTCCAAGTCATGAGCGGCCTTTGCGGATGGTTCCACAGCGGGCACAGCGGACCGGCAGGTCCGGAGGTGATCGCAGGGATGGCTGCGACGATCAAACGGTTCGACGGCAGCACGGTGCACAGTGTCTCAACCGATTTCGGTGCCGTCGCGGCTGCCGGTGACGCCAGCGTCTTCCAGGACGGTGAACGGCTCGTCGCGGTTTGGGGCCATGCGCGTTTTGCCGACGGTGGCCTCGCCGCGCTTGCGCAGCGCCACGGCGTCGCGCAGGCGCTCGCACAGGGCTACGCGAGCAGGGGAACCGGCGTGCTCGCGGAACTCTCCGGTGCCTGCGCCCTCGCCATCCTGGGCAGCCGCGGCGACGAGGCGGTGCTGGCGATCGACCGCATGGGCACGCGCCCGCTCTGCTACAGCGTCGTCAGAGACGCACTCGTGTTCGGGTCGACGCTCGACGCGATCAGCGTTTTCCCGGGGAGCACCGCCGAGATCAATCGGCAGGCCCTTTACGATTACGTCTACTTCCACATGGTGCCCGGGCCCCACACCATCCATGCCGGCCGCCAGCGCCTGCTGCCCGGATCCTTTCTGGTGTGGCGTAACGGTAAGTTGGAAACCCGCCCCTACTGGGAGATGCGCTACCTCGAAAACGAGAAGCGGCCGATACCGGAACTCAAGCGGGATTTTCTTGCTGCGCTACGGGAAGGCGTCCGCGAAACCGCGCAAGGCGGCACGGTCGGGGCGTTCCTGAGCGGCGGTACCGACAGTTCCACCGTTGCGGGCATCTTGGGCGAGGTGACCGGGCGGCCGGCACGTACCTATTCGATCGGGTTCGAGGCGCAGGGTTACGACGAGATGGGTTACGCGCGTATCGCCGCGCGCCACTTCGGCACGCAGCACCACGAGTACTACGTCACGCCCGCGGACGTGGTCAGCGCCATTCCGCGGATCGCCGAGATTCACGACCAGCCCTTCGGCAATTCCTCGGCCGTGCCCAGCTATTTCTGCGCGAAACTCGCCAGGGACGACGGGGTGGACGTGCTGCTCGGCGGTGACGGCGGCGACGAGCTTTTCGGCGGCAATGAACGCTATGCCAAGCAGTACCTTTACTCGCTCTACAGCGACCTGCCCCACGCCTTGCGCAAGGGGCTGATAGAACCGCTCGCATTCCTGCCTCCGGAAATCGGCCTTCCGGGGAAGGTACAACGCTACATCAGGAACGCGTCGCTGCCGATGCCCGCCCGATATGACAACTACAACCTCCTCGAGCGCCTTGGCGCCGACAACATTTTTACCCCGGGATTCCTCGGCACGATCGACCAACGGCAGCCCCGGAGGGTGATGGAAGAGGCCTATGGCAGTGCCCGAGCGCACTCGCTGATCAACCGCATGCTTGCGCTGGACTTGAGGTTCACGCTGGCGGACAACGATCTCCCCAAGGTCACGCGCGCCTGCGAACTCGCCGGCGTCGACGTCCGGTTCCCGCTGCTGGCCGATGCGGTAGTTTCGTTTTCCGCGGCTCTGCGGCCGCGGCTCAAGCTGAGGGGCACCCGGCTCCGGTATTTTTTCAAGGAGTCGCTGCGAGGCTTTCTGCCCGAGGAGATCATCACCAAGACCAAGCACGGCTTCGGACTGCCTTTCGGCCCGTGGCTGCAGACGCACCGGCCGCTGCGGCAGCTTGCGCTCGACAGCCTTGCCGACCTGAAGAGGCGCGGCATCGTCCGCCCGGAATTCATAGACGAGCTGACCTCAACGCACGTTGAAAGCCACGCGGGCTACTACGGGACGATGGTCTGGGTGTTGATGATGCTCGAGCAGTGGCTCAAGCATCATCGCGTTGCGGCATGAAAGCCCGCTGTCGAGTCTCCGGTTCTATCTGCAGACGAGACCGCCCATGAAGCAGATTTGCGACGACTCATAGACGGCGACTTATAGAGATGACTCTATGACTGCACCGACCCACAAACGCGCAGTAGGCTGGTTGATCAATGGCGCAGTACTGGCCGGGAGCCTGGTTGTCGCTCTGCTCCTGGCAGAAGTCGTTTTGCGGGTTATAGGCTTTAGCGCACCCGTGCTGTACACCTATGACGATGTCACCGGGAGCAGGCTTCTCGCCGGAGCAGCGGGTTGGCAACGCGCAGAAGGCGAGGCGTTCGTCGCGATAAATCGCGATGGCCTGCGAGACCGCGAGCACAGCAGAACCAAGCCGCCGAACACCTTCAGAATCGCGATCCTGGGAGACTCGATCGCCGAAGCAGTGCAGGTGCCCCTGGAAAGCACCTTCGCATCCGTTCTGGAACGACAGCTCAAAAGCTGCAAAGCCTTCGGGAACCGCGACGTCGAAGTCATCAATTTTGGTGTTTCCGGCTATGGAACTGCACAGGAGTTGCTGACATTTCGGCATCGAGCCGCTGCCTATTCGCCGGACCTGACGGTACTGGCTTTTTACGCAGGCAACGACTTGCGGAATAATTCAAAGGAGTTGGAGCCGTTCAAGCTTCGGCCGTTTTTCAGCATTCAGGACGGAAACCTGGTCCTGGACAACAGCTTTCTGGGCAATCGCGAGTACCTGTCCTTCAAATCGACCTTTGACAAGAGAAGGATTTTCTTCGGTTTGCGCACCTTCCAGCTGATACGAAAGCTGAAGTCCGCATTCGAACAACGGGAGGCGGGTGCAACGCATGACGGCAATATCGAGCCCGGGCTGGACGACAGCGTGTTTCTTGCTCCGACAGCCAAGGCCTGGAAGGAGGCCTGGCGGATCACCGAACGGTTGATCGTTGCGACTCGTGACGAGGTTGTCGCCGGTGGCGGACGTTTTCTGGTCCTCTCGATCCCGATCGGAATCCAGGTCCATCCGAACCTCGAGGTTCGCAGCCAGTTCATGCGCACCCTCCATGTCGACGATCTCTGGTACCCGGAATCGAGAATTCGCGAGTTCGCGCAAACAGAAAAGATCGATGCACTCACCTTGGGCCGGTCGTTTCAGTCATACGCCGAAAAGAATCAGGTGTACTTGCATGGTTTCAAAAACATGCGGCTCGGTACGGGACATTTGAATGAAAGCGGTCACAAGCTGGTCGGCGAGGCCTTGGCGAAGCATCTTTGCCCATCCCCGTAACCGCATCGCCTTGTGGTATAAATGATTCCCTGTCAATCCTGTGTTCTTCCCAGCCGAGGCCGACCATGATGCCTTTTGTTCAACGGCGCATTTCCGCCAAGGGTCCATTCCGGGAGATCCTCGCTGTGGCGGGGCTCACGCTTGCGATGCTCGCGCCCATGTGCGTCGAAGCGGAGCAGCATTTCTTCAACAACCCGCGTGAGATGTTTTTGCTTCCGGAGTATTGCAAGTACACCCAGGATTTTCGCGCCAACGTACCGGGGGGCAACAACCCCGGAGAGATACAACGATGGACGACCTTGATGGGTCCGGTCTTCATCCATATGCACCACTACTGTTATGGGTTGCAGGCAATAAATCGCGCGACGTTCCTATCCCCTGCCCCTGAGGATCGCAGGCACAATCTGGGTGTATCGGTCATAGAATTCGACTATGTGATTGAACGCGCGCCCCAGGATTTTGGACTGCTGCCGGAGATCTTCACCAAGAAAGGCGAGTCCTTGCTTCAGATGGATAGCGTGGGAAAAGGAATCGCCGAGCTTCAGCGCGCAATCGATATGAAGCCCGACTACTGGCAGGCCTACGCCGCCGCCAGCGATTATTACAAGGGGGCCGGGCAGCCCGCGAAAGCGCGGGAGTGGGTGGAGAAGGGCTTGTCCGTGCTGCCGGACAAGCAGCCGCTGCTGCGGCGCCAGGCGGAGCTCAACGCGCCGCGCAATAAGAGTGCGAGCAACCCGCAACCCTCCGTCCGGCGTTGACGCCGGCGCCCTCCCGGACTCAAGAAATGCCGCCGGCACCGGCGTCCCTGTCTGAGTCCGCGGCCCGTTCGCATTCATGATGGGTCCGCTTTCACGCTGCCTTTCCATCCTCATCTACCATCGCGTCGTCGCCGAGCCCGATCCTCTGGCGCCGGACGAGGTCTCCGCGACGGAATTCGACTGGCAACTGGCGACGCTCAGCCGCTGGTTTACGGTGCTGCCGCTGCGGGAGGCGGCGGCGAGGTTGCGCGACGGAACGCTGCCGGTGCGCTCGGCGTGCGTGACTTTCGACGATGGTTACGCGGACAACGCCACCGTCGCCCTGCCCATACTGCAACGGCGCGGAATACCGGCGACGTTCTTCGTGGCCACCGGTTTTATCGACGGTGGCAGGATGTGGAACGACAGCGTGATCGAAACCCTGCGCGGGGCGCGGGGCGACAGCTTCGATGCACGCTGCATAGGGCTCGACAAGCTGAGCATCTCCACCATCGACCTGCGGCGCCAGGCGATCGATAAATTGCTGGCGGCGTTGAAGTATCTGCCGCTGGAGGAACGGCAGAAGCGCGTCGACCAGCTTGCCGCGGAAGCCTCCTCCTCGCTGCCGTCCGATCTGATGATGACGACCGGACAGGTGCGCCAGTTGTACGCGAGCGGTATGGAGATCGGGGCCCACACGGTGACGCATCCCATCCTCGCGCAGCTCGACCCGGAGCGCGCCCGACACGAGATCCGGGACAGCAAGCGCCGTCTCGAAGAGATGACCGGGAGCCCCGTCGCGGTGTTTGCATACCCGAACGGAAAGCCTGGTCGCGACTACCGCCGGGAGCACGTCGCCATGGTGAGAGAGCTGGGATTCGAGGTGGCCGTTTCCACGGCCTGGGGCGTTGCGCACGCCGCGAGCGACTCGCATCAGTTGCCTCGATTCACTCCCTGGGACCGGACGCCGGGGAGGTTCGTCCTGCGGCTATTTCGAAATACCCTCCGGACGAATGCCGAAGGGGTGTAGCGCCGGAACACGCTCCACGGGGCCAGCCGCCTGACGCGTACGCAGGTCTTGAGGATTCCTGACTCCGACGGCGGCGCTCCGTCGTGCCGGGCACCGCGGGAACTCAGTAGCGGTTGCTCTCTTTCTCCATCAGAGAGACCGATCCTGCCGGCGAATCTGCCGGCCGGGGCGGTGCCGCGGCGGCCGCGCCTCGCTCGCCGCTCGGTGCTGCATTCACCTGCGGGTTCACCGGCGCGCGCTCGTTCTGCTCGAGGTCATTGATTGCCTTTTCAACCAGCAAGCGGGTCAGGACCAGTGCAACCAGCAGGTTGTACGGCACATCGAAGTAGGCTTGGTTCTGGAACGCACCGCCGACGGCGTAGCCGACCAGGCTCACCTGGATCATCCGTGCAAGATCGACCGCCCATCGCAGTTCTCCATGGCTTCGGGCATGCCTCATGACCCACGCCGCATCGCGCCACACGAGGAACCACAGCATCAGGAATAACAACAGCCCCACGTAGCCATGCTCGCCCAGCACCTGGAAATAAATGCTGTGCGCGGCGTGGAGGTCATACGGGTTGGGCGCGTACCGGCTGAATACCCTCTCGTTGTCAATCCCGAAGCCGCCGCCGACGAGAGGCCTGTCATTCGCAAGATTGATGGCCGTCATCCAGGCATTGATTCGGCCCAGGGAGGACTCGTCCTGATCGTACTTCTGGATCGACCACATCCGCTCTCCCCACTTTTCCGGCATGAACCCGATCGCGACCGGTATCAGCAGGGCGAGTGCCAAAGCAGTGACGAGCTTGGTGCGGGTGTTCCACCAGAGGAACGCCATCATCGCCGCGATGCCGAGGAAGGCCCCGCGCGAGTACGAACCCAGCACCGAAAATCCACAGAGCAGGACGGCACCGAATAGACCCCAACGCAACCAGCGCTTGTCGGTTTGCTGGAACAGGTAGTACACCACGGGAATCGTCATGACGGTGGCGAGAGCCAGCGAGTTGTTGTCCTCGATGAACGATCCTTCGGGACCCCACACCATTAATTCTCCTCCTCCCCTGAGAGTAAAGAGACCGCCCTTGATGCCGTAGAAACCGACGGACAGAGCCACCACCCAGATCAGCACTTGTATGTGACGCTTGCTGTACAGCACGCAGAGCGTGATGAAGACCATCAGTTGGATCTTCATCACCCGCTCCCACATCGGCACCGCCAGGTCGGTATCGAGGGCGAAGACCGTGCTGACGTTTATCCACAGGACCAGCAGGAACAGGACCACCGTCACCGGCGTTACCGGCAGGCGTTTCGGCTCCTTGGAAACGAACATCCCGATGAATGTGGCGATGGCAATGATCTGCGCGAAGGGAAAGTCGTGGGCGAAACCGAAGGTCATCCGGTGCGGGGCCATGATGCTCACCCAGACCCACATGAACGCACCGATTGCCGGTCGCCGCAGGATGAATGGGACCGAGCCGAGCAAGAATGCGGAGAGAATGAGGTCTCTCATGCCTGTCCAGTACCGCGAGGCGCAACCACGTTCGACCCGGGATGCAATAGCCGCTCAAACAGTTCGACGACACGCCGCGCGTTGTCGTCCCAGGTGAGCTTTCGCCGCGCGATGGTATTTCTTGCGCCGTCGGCGACGCGCCGGCGCAGTTCGCCGTCACCGCAAATCCTTTCAATCGCGCGCAACATTCCGTCAGACTGATCTGGATCGAACAATACGGCGTTCTCCCCGTCGGTGAGCACTTCTGTGATATTCGGAGACGCGGGTGCTACGATCGCCCGGCCCATTGCGAGATACTCGAACAGCTTCAGGGGCGACGCGTAGGAAACGACCGAAGGCTGCAGGGCGATGTCGAATGCTGCAACGTACCCGGGTACCCGATCGCGATCGACGACCCCGGTTACGGTAACGCGATCCGCGATTCCGCGCTGTCTCGCCCGCGTCTCGAGCGATTCCCGCGCCGGGCCGTCCCCCACGACCAGCAAATGCAGTCCAGCGCCTTCGGCGCGATCCGCGATCAAATCGACGACCCGTTCCAAACCATGCCACTCCCGAATGAAGCCGGTGAAGCCGAGCACCAGACGATGGTCAAGGCCGAGCCTGGACTTGGCATCCTCGATCGACAGGGAATTATTTCCAAACCGGTCCAGGTCTATCCCGTTCGGTATTACGGCTATCCGCTCTTTCGGCACTCTCGCGGCCTGCACCATGTCCGCGAGCACGGCGGTTACCGGAAGGACGACATCCGCGCCCTGCCAGGCATAGCGTTGGGACCAGGCTGCCAGCCGCCGCAGAGATAGGCCGTCGTACTTGCCGCGCTCTTCGCATATCGGAGCATTGATCTCGATCAGCATCGGCAAACCGAAGTTTTTCTTGAGCCAGACACCTGCGGGCAAAAACAGATTGTAACGTTCATAGAGGCAGTCGGGCCGGAAGCTCAGCACCGCTCGCCTCAGCCGGCGGTAGGCGATGAGCGAGTATGCGAGCTCCATCAGCTCGTACGCGAAACGGGGGACATAACGCTTCAGCAGCGCGACGACGCCGGCGTCGGAACCGAATTCCGCATGCTCCATCGCCGGAGGAGCGATCACCATCACCTCATGCCCCAGCTTGCGAAGCGCATGGATCAACTCGGAGATGTGCACGTACTGCCCGTCCTTCGAGCGGGTCCGATGATGATAGAGAATCTTCAAACGACGCGCTCGAACAGTTGCAGCTGGCCGCGGGTCGTCTCGTCCCAGCTGAATCTTTCCGCGTAGCGCCGCGTCGCCGCTCGATCGGGATAGCGGGCGAACAGGCGCTGGACTCCCTCCGCGACCGCCTCCGCGCTGCGCTCGGTCATCAGGACTCCCGCTTCCGGCGCCGCCACCACTTCCGCAGAGCCTCCGGCTCTGCTCGCGACCACCGGTGTCCCGCAGGCCATCGATTCAAGCAGCACGTTCGCCCATCCCTCGCGGCTCGATGCGAGAACCAGCGCGTCGGCTGCACCGTAATAATTGCGCAGTTCCTCCTGCGCCACCGCGCCGACGAACCTGACGCGGTCGCCAAGCCCGGATTCCCGCACCAGCGCGCCCAGTGCCCCACGCTCCGGTCCGTCGCCGATGACGACGAGGTCCATTTCGGGCAGCCGTCGCAGCGACCGGATCACGAGATCGTGTGCCTTGCGCGGAATCAGATGGCCGACCGATAGCAGCGTCCTGCGCGACATTCCGAGCTTGCGCCGCGCGGGTTCGCGTTCGATCGGTTGGAA
>Ga0193726_1003039_pt1 | contig 10913 bp, 9 predicted proteins | sample H2c1metaG_FD_144928 | JGI IMG/M metagenome (GOLD analysis project Ga0193726, IMG submission 144928) | Soil microbial communities from a riparian zone of the East river system, Colorado, United States - H2c1 | ecosystem: Environmental > Terrestrial > Soil > Riparian zone | place: USA: East River... | reverse complement strand
TGTTCGGCGTCCGGCCCTCCCTGCTGGCCGACGCCGCGACGTTCGCGGCCTCGGCCCTGCTGGTCCGGCTCGGAGTGGCGGCGCGGGCGATCCCGCCCACCGGCGCGCGCCCGGCCGGGGCCGTCTCCGGCATGGTCGCCGGGGTGCGCCTGGTCTTCGGGAACCCGGCGCTGCGCACGCCGATGCTGTTCGGCTGGCTGGCGGCCCTGTACAACGCGCCCGAGGGCATCGCCACGCCGTTCGCACGGGTCCTCGGCGGCGGCCCGATCACCGTCGGGCTGCTGCTCGCCTTCCCGGCCGCCGGGTACGTCCTCGGTGCCCTGGCGTTCGGCCGGCTGGCCGGATCCCGCCGCCGGGCACGGCTGATGACACCCCTCGCAGTCGCGTGCTGCGCCCTGCTGGTCCCGATCGGGCTGGACCCGGGGCTGCCCGCCACGCTGGTGATCCTGGCCGCCTCCGGGGCCTGCGCGTGCTACCAGGTCGCCGCTAACTCCGGATTCGTGGCCGCGGCTCCCGCCGGGCAGCGCAGCCAGGCCTTCGGGCTGGCCACGGCGGGAATGAGCCTCGGCCAGGGAGCCGCCATGGTCCTGGCCGGCGCCGCCGTCCAGGACTTCGGGCCGGGTACCGTCATCGCCGCAGCGGGCGCGATCGGCGCCATTGCCGCCGTCGTGCTGGGCTTCACCCGCCCCGCTGCTGCCGGCGACTAACTCCAGTTCTCGCCGCGCATATCAGCCACCCCCTTCCGGGATAGCTCGGTGCCTGTTCTGCCATCGTCCAGCCTGGAGCCGCGCTTGTGGATCCCGGGGGCGGCGGGACTTGCGCCTTCTGCCATTCGGCTTGACAAACCGTGCGCGACATCTGCAACAATATGGTACATTCTGGCTACATTTAGCTATTATCGGCCCAGCCAGCCGTGGCCTGAACCTGACCGGAGGCCGCGATGAGTACCGCATGGCAGCCCTGGACTCGGCGCCAGGCCAGTGCGGTCCGGGCCTGGCCCGTGTGGGAGCTCCCGCACTGGTTACTGATCTTCGTCATCGGCGTGATCGGCGCCGACCTGGCCGCCATCGCGGTCAGCGCGGCCACGACCTCGTTCCGCGGCCACGACCTGGAGCTGGCCGCCGTCTTGCTGGCCTGCAACCTGGCCACGGTGGAACTGACCCGTCGGGCCGGCGAGCCGGCCGGCCTGTCCAAGGACGTGAATGCCGTCTGGGAGCTGCCGATCGCGCTCCTGCTGCCGCCGGTCTACGGGCTGCTGGTCCCGATCCCGCGCATGATCCTGATGCAGGGCCGGGTGCGCCCGACCCTCATCTACCGCCGCGTGTTCACCGCGGCGGCGCTGGGCCTGTCCTATGGTGCGGCCTCGCTCGCCTTCCACGCCACGGCGCCGCCCGTCTCCTGGGCGGCGGCCGGCTCGCAGAGCCGCGTACTGGCCTGGGCGGCCGTGGCGGCCGGCTGCGGAGTCCTCAAGTCGGCGGTGAACAAGATCCTGGTCATGACCGCGGTCAAGGGCACCGACCCGTCGGCCAGCGTGCGCCGGGAGCTGTTCACCCGCGAGCCGCTCTTCAATGACACGGCCGAGCTGTCGGTCGGGGTCCTGGTCACCTACGCGGTGACCGGCAGCCCGTACATGGCGCTGGTCGCGCTGCCGCTCGTCACGCTCATGTACCGGTCGTTCCGGCACGCCCAGCTGCTCGACGCCTCTCGCATCGACGGCAAGACCGGCCTGCTGAACGCCGCGACCTGGCAGCGCGAGGCCCGCGTGCAGACCTCGCGGGCCGTCCGGGCCCGCATTCCGCTGGCCGTGGCGATCGCCGACATCGACCACTTCAAGATAGTGAATGACACCTTCGGGCACCTGGCCGGCGACCTGGTCCTGGCCGGCGTGGCCCGCGCCCTGAGCGGCTTCCTGCGGGCCGGCGATCTCGTCGGCCGGTTCGGGGGCGAGGAGTTCGCCATCCTGCTGCCCAGCACCGGCGCCGCGGAGGCCCGCCAGATCACCGAGCGGCTCTGCGCCCGGATCGCCCAGATCACGACCCCGGCCGGCGACCGGCCGGGCAGCATCCCGCTGCAGGTTACGATCTCCATCGGCGTCGCCGCCCTGGAGTCGTCCTGGCGCGACCTCGATGACCTGCTCGCCGCCGCCGACCACGCCCTGTACGAGGCCAAGAACTCCGGCCGGAACTGCGTCCGCATGGTGTCTGAGTCGTCCGCCCCGCTGCGCGATCCCGAGCAGGAGGTCCCGGAGTAAGGGGCGCCGGCCGAACGGGGCGGTCGGTCGGAAATCCGTCGAACTCATATTCTATTCTGGGGTAATGCCGCCGGAGCCGCCCTACTGCCCGCCGGTCGTCGGCATGGCCAGCGGGCCGGTCGGCCATCTGCTGTGCTGGGACCGGCATGAGCGCGACGGCTCGTGGTGGGCGTGGGTCTCCTGGGTCCAGGAGACCAGCAGCCGCCCCGTGCACAAGCTCGTGTGCGTTCCGGCTGTGTCCCTGACCCAGCTCGAGGCCCCGGATGCCTACCGGCAGGTCCCGCGGCGGATCTTCGGCCGGGACGGCGGCGTCCGGCCGTGGTCGCGAGGCCCGTCGCCTCGCCGGCGCCCGCCTGTAGTCTGAGGCAGGACCGAACGTAAACGCCATGGCCGAACCAGCGCATCGCAAGGCTCGATCGTGCATGGCGCGCATGCGCCACTGACGAAGGAGTCGGTTATGAGCATCATCGCCTGGGTCGTGCTCGGCCTCGCGGCGGGCCTGCTGGCCAACATGGCGGTCCCCGGCAAGCGATCGCAGGGCCTGTTCCTGACCTGCGTGATCGGGATCGCCGGGGCCCTCGGGGGCGGCTGGGCGGCCACCGCCGTGTTCCACGTCCACACCCTGCACGGGTTCTTCAACGTGTCCACCTGGGTCACGGCCGTCGTGGGGGCGGCCATCCTGCTGCTGATCTCCCGGGTGGCCAACGGGCGGCCGGGCCAGCGGGTCGCGCACCGGTAAGCGGCCGCCGGGCGCCCCGGGGAAACCCCGTCACGCGAGCTCACGAAACCGCCAGCCGGGGCGTCTACAGGTCATGAGAGGGAAACAGCCGTTCGAGGCCGTCGTCGCCGCACACGGATCCACCGTGCTGCGGGTCTGCCGGGCCGTGCTCGGGCCGGCCGATGCCGACGATGCCTGGTCGGAAACATTCCTGTCCGCCCTGCGCGCTTACCCGGACCTGCCCGCTGACGCCAATGTCGAGGCGTGGCTGGTCACCATCGCGCACCGCAAGGCCATCGACGTCACCCGCGCGGCCGGGCGCCGGGCACTGCCCGTCGCCGAGGTCCCGGAGGCCGGCGCCGCACCCGCGGCCGACTCCGGCGGCCTCGACAGCGACCTGGCCGGCGCCCTGGGCGCCCTGCCGCCGAAGCAGAAGCAGGCCATCGCCTATCACTACCTGGCCGGGCTGGCCTACGCCGACGTCGCCGCCATTGTCGGCGGCAGCGCCGACGCGGCCCGCCGGGCTGCCGCCGACGGCATCGCCCGCCTCCGGCGCGGCTATGCCGCCGTCACCACCGCAGAAGGAGGGTCCCGATGAACACCGGCGACCTCATCACCCACCTGGGGCGGGTCTTTCCCGACACCCCTGATCACCTGAGCGAGCTGCAGGCCCGGCTGGCGGCCGCGGCGGAACGGGACAGCACGCTCGACATCGCCTACCGGACCATCGACAGTCCCTTCGGCCCGCTCCTGCTGGCGGCCACCGGCCGCGGCCTGGTCCGGGTCGCCTACGCCACCGAGGGTCACGACACCGTCCTGCAGGGCCTGGCCGACCGGATCAGCCCGCGCATCCTGCGCGCCCCGGCCCGGCTGGACGCGGCCGCGCGCGAGCTCGGGGAGTACTTCGCCGGGACCCGGCAGGCGTTCGACGTGCCGCTGGACTGGAGCCTGGCCGCGGGGTTCCGGCGCACGGTCCTGGGCCGCCTGCCGGAGATCGGCTACGGGCACACCGCCAGCTACTCCGCCGTGGCCCGGCTGGCGGGCAGCCCGCGGGCGTCCCGCGCCGTCGGCACCGCCTGCGCCACTAACCCGCTGCCGGTCATCGTGCCCTGCCACCGGGTCATCCGCGCGGACGGCGCCATCGGCGCCTACCTCGGGGGTCCCGAGGTCAAGCGCGCCCTGCTCACGCTCGAGGCCGCGGCATGAACCGCCCCGTGACCGCTCCCGCCGTGACCGCTCAGGACCGGGTGGACGCCACCGACTGGGCCGCCGTGCGGGCCGACCTCGACAGCTACGGCTGCGGCCTGACCGGGCCGCTGCTGGACCCCGGCGAGGCGGCTGCCATCGCCGCGCTCTACGGCGACGACTCCCGCTTCCGGTCGACCGTCAACATGGCCCGGCATCGGTTCGGCGAGGGCGAGTACCGCTACTTCGCCGACCCGGTCCCGGCGGCCGTGGCCGCGCTCAAGCAGGCCCTGTACCCGCGCCTGCTGCCCATCGCCCGGGACTGGTGGACCCGGCTGGGCCGGGAAGCGCCCTGGCCGGACAGCCTCGACGAATGGCTGGCCCGGTGCCACGCGGCGGGGCAGACCAAGCCCACGCCCATCCTGCTCCGGTACCGCGCCGGGGACTGGAACGCGCTGCACCGTGACCTGTACGGCGACCTCGTGTTCCCGCTGCAGGTCGTGATCAACCTCAGCCACCCGGGTGCCGACCACACCGGCGGGGAGTTCCTGCTCTACGAGCAGCGGCCCCGGGCTCAGTCCCGGGCGACGGCCACGCTCATCCCGCACGGCCACGGGCTCGTGTTCACCACCCGGGACCGGCCGGTGGCGTCCGCCCGCGGCTGGTCGGCCGCGCCCGTCCGGCACGGCGTCTCCGTCATCCGCTCGGGCCAGCGCCTCACCCTGGCGCTCGTCTTCCACGACGCCGCCTAGCACCGCGGGGCGCCCTCCCGGCCATGCTGCGGCCAGGCGCGCGTTGACCGGCTCGATCGGCACCATGCGGCTGGCCATGGCCACGCTGACCCGGCCGGTGCTCGGCACGACGATCAGGGACGAGGAGGCCGCGGGTCCGCCGCCCACCTGGCCGCTGACGTCCTTGGGCCGGTTCAGCAGCCAGCCCAGGCCGACCTCAGGGCCGCCGGCCCGCTGCGTGGCGTGGGCCTGGGTGGCCTCGCGGGCGAGCTCGCCGGGCAGCAGGGACGCCCAGCCGAGGCCGAAGCGCACCAGGTCCGGGGCGGTCGCCCACAGGCCGCCGGCCGCCGGCAGGGTGCTGACCTCCGCCGGGGCCGGCTCGAACGTGCCGTCCCCGGCCACCCGGTAGCCGGTGACCGCGCCGGCCTCCGGCCAGCTCGCCGGGAACGAGGAACTAGCCATCCCGAGGGGACCGAGCACCAGGGCGGCCGCCGCGTCCGGGTACGGGGTACCGGTCACGTCCGCGATCAGCTGCCCGAGCATCGCGTAGCCGCCGTTGCTGTAGGCGAACGGGCCGCGCGGGCCGCTGCACGCCACGACCGGCCCGGTCAGCGAGACCAGGGTGGGAACCCGCCCCGCGAACAGCTCGGCCGGGCTGTCCACGCCGCCGGTGTGGGACAGCAGCTCCCGGATTGTGACGCCGTCGTCCGCCAGCCGGATCGCGCGCAGGTGCCGGCTCGCCGGGTCGTCGAGCCCGACCCGGCCGTCGGCGACGAGCCGCAGGACGGCCGTCGACGTGACCGGCTTGGTGATCGAGTACACCGGGAACCGGTGACCGGGACGCAGCGCCTGCGCCTGGTCCAGGCTGGCCCACCCGCGGGCCGTAGCCCACCCGCCGTCGCCCTCGCCGGCCGCGCCGGCGATCACCAGGCCGGGCAGGCCCAGCTCCGCGCAGGCCGCCGCGGCCGACTCCGCGACGGCGGCCGGGACCGTCCCGGACGTGGCCACCGGCGGGGCCGTGACGCGGGGATCGGTGACCCGCTGGCCCAGCGGGTACAGCCGCAGCCGGGTCAGCCGGTAGGGCGGCTCGGCCTGCGCCGCGGCCTCCAGCCGCAGGCCCGAGATCTCCGCGCGGAGGCCCAGCGGAGTCTCCGCGGCGACTACCAGGTCGCCGCGCAGCTGCTCGGCCACCCCGGTCAGCACCCTGGTCATCGTGGCGGCCGGGACCAGGCGGAGGTAGTCCTCGGCGAAGTGCTCCCGCAGCTCGGCGTCGGCGGGGGCCGCCCAGCCCGGGCCGCCGGCGCCGGAGAACCGGGAGATGACCCACCTCGCCTGGGCCAGCACCGGGCCGCCCTCGACGAGTTGCTTGAGCGCGGTCCAGCTGGGCTGCCCGTGCTCACGGGCGATGCCGAGCTGGGCATCGTGCAGGGTGGCGAACTCCCCGGCGGACAGCCGGCGCTTCGCCTCGAGCTTCAGGTACCGGAGGCTGGGCTGGTCAGGGAGCGCGCGAAACTGATCGGACATGGCCGTCCTTCCTCGTCGCCCGCGGGTCCGCGACATCGGGCTGGAAAGACATGCCAGTGGTCGGCACTGCTAGGCCGGTGAGCTTGGAGCTCTGCCCGCGGACCCAGAGGCGGCCGGGAACCGCCAATCCGAAGGTACTCCACCGGGCCGCCCCGCGCGAGCCGCACATTCCCGGAACGGGTCCGGCGGCGGGCCTCCCCCCGGGGCGAATTACCGTCTAGGATTTTAGAATTCTGTTCTAAAAGCCAGGCTGCCGCGCGGGACGGGCGGCCGAGGCGGGAGCGTCAAGGAGGTCGCCATGGGCCACGAGTCGGTCATCGATAAGGCCACCGGCCGGAAGTTCTACCTGGACGCGCCCGACGACGCAGCCGGGCGGCCGCTCACCTTCCTGCTGAACCTGCACGGCGGCGGCTCCTTCGGCGCCTGGCAGCACCTGTACTTCCCGGCGCACGACTACGCGGACGCCCACGGCCTGGTGGTCGCCACGCCCACCGCCGCCACGGCGGAGCCGTCCCGGCACTGGGTCGCGGAGGCCGATGACGAGCACCTGCGCGGCGTGGTCAACCTGGTCCTGGAGCGGTTCGGCCCGGACGGCATCGTTTCGTTCTGGCTGGTCGGCCACTCGCAGGGCGGCATGACGTCCCGCCGGCTGCTGAACAGCGAATTCTTCGCCAGCCGGGCCGACGGCTGGCTCAGCCTGTCCGGCGGCCGGATCGGCGGGGCGCCGCGGGCCGAGGGCGCCGGGCCGCCGGCTCATCCCGGCGGGCCGCAGCCGAGCTTCTCGTCGGCTGAGCTGCAGCGGATCCGGGCAGGCCTCGCGGAGCCGCCGGACGCGGACCTGTCGTTCATCTTCGCGACGGGCGAGCACGAGATCGCGGAACTGCCGGCCGAGTCGGTCTGGGCGCAGCGCTACGGTGCCGGCGCCCGCGTCCGCCAGCCGGATGTCGTGGACACCGAGCCGGGCCAGGTCTGGGACAAGATCCGGGAGAGCTACTCCACCCCGCAGTGGGGGCTGGCGCCCCGGCCGGGCACCGCGCAGATCTACGTCTACCCGGACGCGCGGGGCGGCCGGCTCATCGCCGATGTCGTCCGCCTGGACAAGGGCCACACCGAGGGCCTCGAGCCGCACATCACCGAGGAACTGGTGAAGATGATGGTCGCCGCCCCGTCCGGCAAGCTCAGGCGCGGCTGACTGTTCCTCCGCTCCGCTCTTACGCAACCTCATTCCTCCATGAACGATTGCGTAAGCAGAGCAGTGATTCTCAGGCCATCCGTCTTCGCAGCGCAGTCAGGCCTTCCGCATCCCCCGGAAGGAGCACAATTTCAGCGCTTGTCAAGCGCAAAAATATCTGCCCGGGCAAGATTCTCGTTTTTGCTTCCGGCCGCCTGAGTGGTATTCAGTTATGCATCGACTGCGGCACCATTGCATGCGGAGGATGACTGATGAGCGACGACCCGGCCGATCAGGGATGGCGCATCGATCAGCGCTGCACGAACTGCGATGCCGCCCGTCAGCTCGCTCCAGGACTGATTGGCGAGGCCGGCGGCCGTTCCGTCGTTATCCGGCAGCCGCGCACCGACGCGGAGAACAAGAGCCTGCACGCCGCCGCTTTCGCCTGCCACACCCGTTCCATCCGGCACCACTCGCGCGAGCCGGACCCGGCGCTGGACCCGTTCCCGCTGGCCCTCGACGAGCGCGTGTACCTATGCGGGCATAACTCGCGGCAGACGGCCGGCGCCAACTCGTACCTGCTCCGCCGTGCCGCGGGAAGCCTGATGATCGATACGCCGCGATGGAGCCCTGTCCTGGCCGCGAGGTACGAGAGGCTCGGTCCGGTGACCGATGTCCTGCTCACCCACCGGGACCATGCCGCCCACGGCCGTCGCTATGCCGACCGTTTCGGCGCCCGGCTGTGGATCCACGAGGGCGACGTCGATGCGGCCCCCGACGCTGACGAGGTCATGCGCGGCACTGATCCGGTCGAGATCGCCGACCGCGTGACCGCCTACCCGCTGCCCGGGCACACCGAGGGCAGCGTGCTCTACCTCGCCGACGACCTGTACTGCTTCAGCGGCGACAGTTTCTACTGGTCCCGCAGCACCGGGGACATCGCGGTGGCCGACAGCGTCACCTGGTACTCCATCACCGAACTGGCGGCCTCCCTGACGCGGACAGCGCCGCGCATCCGCTTCGAGTGGCTGCTGCCCGGCCACGGTGACCGCCAGCGACTCGCCGCCCCGGATATGGCCCGGCGGCTGCAGGGCCTGGCCGCCCGCACGCAGCAGCTGTCCCCGCGCCCCATCGACTTCGCCGCCATGCGCTGGTGAGTCCGGCCTCGCCCCCCGGCGGTGTTTCCCATGATCACGACCGTTTGCCCGGCAAAAACCGGGGGCAAACGGTCGTGATCATGACGGCCAGCCCGGGGGCGGCCGACGTGGGTGGGGGGAGGGCGGCGATGTCTGGGTGGGGCGCCTGGGGCTCGAACCCAGAACCCACGGATTAAAAGTCCGCTGCTCTACCATTGAGCTAACGCCCCGCCGCCGGCGCAGGGGTCCGGTACCCCCGAACGACTCACAGTACCGCCGGGACCAATCGTCCGGCGATGCCTGGCCTCACCCGGTTCCCGCTGAGGCCTGCCCGGCCCGGTCACTCAGCGTTAATGATCGTTTACAGTGATTCCGCTGCAGGTATCGACTCGCGCCGTGCGCGTGTGGGATAACAATGGGGTGCTGTATCCGAGCCGGCCGGATCAGGCTGGGTCCAATGCTGGCGTGGCTATCGCGCACAATGTCGTCCGCCTCAGATAGTCGCAAGGAGCTTCATGCTGTCGTCTCCAAGATCAGCTGCCGGCGCGGGCAGCAATGCGTCCCCGGCCAGATCCCGCTCCACCCGGCGAACGGTCCGCAAGGCGGTCCCGGTCGCGGCGGTGTCAGGCCTGCTCGCCTTTGCCGCGGCGGCTCCCGGCGCGCACGCGGCGCCCGCCCACGCCCACTCCGCGACGGCGGTCCCCGCGCTGAGCGGCCCGATCCTGACCGGGAAGGGGCTCCCGGCGCCCATATCCACGACGGACTGCCAGGCGGAGATCGGGATCAACTGCTACACGCCGCTGCAGTACCGGGTCGCCTACGACCTGAACCCGCTGTACAACCGGGGGATCACCGGCAAGGGCCGGACGATCGTCATCGTGGACTCGTTCGGGTCGCCGACGATCGCCAACGACCTCAAGGTCTTCGACGCGCAGTTCGGGCTCCCCAACCCGGTCCTGCAGATCGACCAGTTCGGCACCATCCCGCCGTTCGACCCCACCGACTCGACCATGGTCGGCTGGGCCGACGAGACCACTCTCGACGTGGAGTACGCCCACTCCATCGCGCCGGGCGCGAAGATCGTCCTCGCCGAGACCCCGGTCGCCGAGACCGAGGGCGTGACGGGCCTCCCGGAGATGATGCAGGCCGAGGACTCGCTGATCAAGAAGGGCGTCGGCGACGTCATCACGCAGAGCTTCGGCGCCACCGAGAACACGTTCCCTGGCTTCGACCAGCACAACTTCTCCAGCCTGCTGAACCTGCGCTTCGCCTTCAAGGACGCACTGGCGCACCACGTGACCGTCCTGGCCTCGTCGGGTGACGACGGCGCCACGGATGCCGAGGCCGACGGCACCACCCTGTACCCGATGCCGGTGAACTCCTGGCCGTCAGCTGACCCGCTGGTCACCTCGGTGGGCGGTTCCATGCTCAGCCTGGACAACACGGGCGCCCGCCTGTCGCCGGACGTCGTGTGGAACGACGGCTTCGGAGCCGGCGGCGGTGGCAAGTCCGCGATCTTCCCCGCGCCGCTGTACCAGGCCGGAGTCCGGAGCACCGTCGGCCGTCAGCGCGGCACCCCGGACATCTCGATGAGCGCCGCGGTCAACGGGGCGGCCTGGATATTCACGTCGTTCCCGGACCCCAACGGCGGCACCGGATGGAACCTCGTGGGCGGGACCTCCGAGGCCTCGCCGATCTTCTCCGGCATCGTCGCCCTGGCCAACCAGCTCGCCGGCCACCGGCTCGGCCTCATCAATCCCGGGCTGTACGCCCTGGGCGCGGCCAGCCGGCACGGGATCAACCGGACGGGCCTGGTGGACATCACGTCGGGAAACAACAGCTTCAGCGGCGTGACCGGGTTCAACGCCGGCGCTGGATATGACCTGGCCAGCGGATGGGGCACGATCGACGCGGCGAAGTTCGTGCCGGCGCTCGCCCTTGTCGGCTAGCTTCACGCGACTGACAGCGGGGCGGTCAGCCGCCGGCACGAGCCAGTGCCGGCGGCTGGCCGCCTTCGTCGTGACGACGGCCGGGTCGCGCCGGCCCGGCCCGCCCGCGGCGGTAGCGTCGGTAGTGACGGCCGGGCGGGCGGCCCGCGCGGGGCGCCGGGTTCCGGCCGCCCCGGACGCAACCGACAGGGAGGCGACGACATGAACGAGGCTGGCGGCGCAGACATCGGGGTCACGGGCCTGGCGGT
>Ga0193726_1003038_pt1 | contig 10913 bp, 6 predicted proteins | sample H2c1metaG_FD_144928 | JGI IMG/M metagenome (GOLD analysis project Ga0193726, IMG submission 144928) | Soil microbial communities from a riparian zone of the East river system, Colorado, United States - H2c1 | ecosystem: Environmental > Terrestrial > Soil > Riparian zone | place: USA: East River... | reverse complement strand
GCGTGCTGCCGGCCGATCGCTTCATCGAGGTCGATTACGAGGACCTGACCCGCACGCCCGAACCCGTCATCCGGCGGATCATCGCGGCCTGCGGCCTGGCGTGGCACGACGCGTGCCTGCGCCCCGAATGCAATCCGCGCGCTGTGAAGACCCCCAGCAAGTGGCAGACCCGGCAGCCGATCTATCGCACCTCCGTCGCGCGCTGGCAACGTTACGAACCCTGGCTGGGGCCCCTGCGCGCGCTGGTCGACGACGGGTCGGAACTGGACGCGGGTATCGCCCGATCGTGCTAGGGCTGATGCAGCCCACCTCACCGGAAAGACACGAAGACAACGTCCACGAAACAGACCCTTACCGTGGAGCTGCGAGCGTTGCAATCGGTGAGAAAAAAGTTCCGCCCATGTAACCGAAATTTCACCTGATTGTCATAAAGCCGTCACATGGCGCCTGTTAAGTTTGACATCGATGTGCAGGAGGGGTGAATTTCACGCCCAGGCGTTCAGTGTATTCAACCATGCCAACTGGTATGTGCAAAACCAGGATGTGCAAAACCAGGATGGCATCAACCAACTGCAGTACAACCCGATCGGTACCAACCGCGGCGACGGCATGACGCTGAACCCGAGACCCGCCATCTCGGGCCCAACTCCGGCCCGGGCAATTTCGGCGCGTTGCCAGGAAATCAGCCCCAACGCCCTGCCGCGAATGCTGCAATCTGTATCCGGGTTACGTTCTGAGTTGATTCACCGCGGTCGCGACCGAGAGTATGAGAATTCTGGTCATCGAAGACGAAACCAAGACCGCCAAGTTCCTTCAGAAAGGGCTGGGGGAAGCCGGCTTGGTTGTCGACCTGGCAGGTGACGGGCTGGACGGGCTCCACATGGCGCAAGAAGTGGAGTTCGATCTCGTCATTCTGGACGTCATGATTCCCAGCCTCGATGGCTGGCAGGTTCTCACCCGATTGCGCAAGTCTGGCCGTCAGATGCCAGTGCTTTTTCTGACTGCCCGCGACGCGGTTCACGAGCGGGTTCGTGGATTCGAGCTGGGCGCCGACGATTACCTGGTGAAACCATTCGCCTTTTCCGAACTGCTGGCGCGTGTACGTTCACTGCTGCGCCGTAGCCCGCCTCGCGTGCCGGAGGCCATCCGCCTGGCCGACCTCGAGATCGATCTGCTGCGTCAGCGTGCCACGCGAGCCGGCCAACGACTGGAGTTGACGGCCAAAGAATTCCTTCTTCTCTCGGTGCTGGCGCGCCGGGCGGGCGAAGTTCTGTCGCGCACTTTGATCGCCGAGTCCGTCTGGGACATGAATTTTGACAGCGACACCAATGTCGTTGACGTCAACGTGCGAAGACTGCGCAGCAAAGTGGACGATCCCTTTCCTCTCAAGTTAATCCATACGGTTCGGGGCGCCGGCTATGTCCTGGAATCTGAGGGATAGAATCGTGCAGGCGTCGCATTTCTGGGGCACTCTCGCCTTCCGCTTGACCGCTTGGTATGTGCTCGCCGGCTTGGCTCTGGTCGTCTTGGCCACTGCCAGTCTTTATTTCGTGCTGGTCACGGAACTGGAAAAAAGCACGGACTTGTTCCTGGCCGACAAAATTCATGTGCTGCGCACGATGCTGCGCGAGCGTCCGGACGACTGGGACGCGCTGCGCGAGGAGATTGAACTGGAGTCGGCCGCGAGGAGATACCAGCAGTTCTACATCCGTCTTCTGGACGAACGAAACGTTCCACTTTTGACGACTCCGGGAATGGCGGAGCAATTAGATCTACCGCAATTGACCGCTCACACTCAAGGCCGCCCGGAGCGCGCTGAGGGCCTGAAGGGGAGAAACGGCCGGTTGTTTCTCGTGATGAGCGCCGCGGCGGCCGTGGGCGGTTCCGCTCAAACCGACACCATGCAGATCGCGATCGATGTTTCCCAGCAGGAAGCGTTGCTGGCGCGGTATCGGCACCGGTTTTGGGTCATCCTCCTGGGCACGCTGGCCATCTTTCCCCTGGTCGGATATCAGATCGCCCGGCGCGGCATTCGCCCGGTGAGAGAAGTGGCGACGATAGCCCGCCACATCAGTTCTACGAACCTGCACGAACGCATCCAGCCGGAAGGATATCCTTCCGAACTTGCGTCTCTGGCCACCACTTTCAACAAAATGCTGGATGGTCTGGAAGAGTCTTTCGAGCGGATCTCCAGATTCTCCGCCGATATTGCCCACGACCTGCGAACTCCCGTGAACAACATCCGCGGCGAGGCGGAAGTCGCCCTGGCTCGTGCGCGAACGGTCGACGAATACCGCGAGGTTTTGGGTTCGTGTCTGGAAGAAGCCGTGCGGCTATCCGACCTCATTGGCGATCTCCTGTTCCTCGCCCGCGCAGAAAGTCCGCTTGCCCACCTGCACCGCGAGAGCATCAACGTCGGCGAATTGCTTTCGGGTATTCGCGAATACTACGAAGCTCCAGCAGCCGACCGGGGTATCTCTCTTTCCACCGTGGTGCCCAATGAACCCGTGATTGCGCAATGGGACCGCACTCTTCTGCAGAGGGCTGTGGGCAACCTGGTTTCGAACGCTTTAGCGCACACGCCCCCGGGAAAATCGGTGGTGCTCGGCGCCTCCGTCGAACCCGCGGCCGTCCGCATTGAAGTCTCTGACGCCGGGGTGGGCATTCCTGCGGAAGCGTTGCCGCGGGTGTTTGACCGCTTTTTCCGAGTGGATGAGTCGCGCTCTCAGGCTTCGGGGGGAACTGGGCTGGGACTAGCCATCGTCCAAAGCATCATGCTGTTGCACGGCGGGAATGTGGAAATCGCGAGCAAGGTTGGGCAAGGGACAAAGGTAACTCTCCGGGTACCCGTGTCCCCGCTGCATGACGGCGATCCAACATGACAAAAATGTAATCTCCGCGTCATGGTGCCGTTACAGGTCGCCTGTTAAGGTTCGCAACTACGATGTGCGGGGGCAGGTGGTATCTCCCCCCGATGTCGCCTGGCCGATGCTGGTCGCGTGATGAAAAAAATCGAAGAAGGAGAACGGTATATGTCTCGAAAAACGTCCCGGAAAACGTTTCGAAATAAGTCTCGAAATAAGTCTCGGATCAACCATCTGCGTCCGCTCGCTGGCCTGCTGGCGGCGGGGCTGAGCTTTCCGGCGATTGCCGCTGCTCAGTCCGTGCCGTATCCGACCTACGTCACCGGACCGCAGAGGAACGGCTCGTGGGTCGTCAGCAACGGCCAGGTCATCAACCCAGCCGGCACCCAAGTCGACCTCGGCATCCAGGTCCGCGCGAAGGCCATCGCGCTGAACCCCAATCTCCGCAGTCATACCGCCGCCGTCCTCACCATGGGCGCGTCGGAGGCCGTCGAGGTGTTCGACACCAACACCGGGGTTGTCCTGCAGGACTACATCACGCTCGGACAGGATGCGAGAGGCAGCTATAACGGCATAGCCTATTCGGCGGACGGCAAGCACCTGGTGTTCAGCCAGGACAGCAGCAATGTCACCATCGCCAAGGTCTCGGAAGAGGGCTTGCTGGAGGACGAGGCCCAGGTCAGCGTGCCGCCGAATAATTCCTTCATCAGCTGCTTTCCCAACAGCCCTGCGGGCGCTTATGCCACACCCTGCGGCACGTTCTATACTCCCAGCACTTCTTATCCCGGCGGCCTAGCGGTCTCAAAGGATGGCAAAAGCGCCTACGCCCTGCTGAACCAGAACGATACGCTCACCAAGATCGACCTGACCGCGAAGCCTCCGAAACAGGGTGGGCAGATCCGCGTCGGCAACGCGCCGCACAGCATCGTGATCGGCAGCAACGGCACTACCGCCTACGTTAGCAACGAGGGTGGCCGGGCCGCTACCCGGGCGGACTTCCAGATCTACTCCGCCGGCACTGAAGTCGTCGCCGACCCGGTGGTTGGCGCCGCGATCACCGGGACCGTTTCTGTGGTAGATCTGGCCTCAATGAAGGTCACCGCTACCATCTCGACCGGTCTGCACCCGACCGGGATGGCGTTCTACGGACGGTCCCTGTTGGTCGCCAATACCTATAGCGACACCATCTCGGTTATCGACACGGCCACCAACGAGGTGGTGCGGACGATCGACCTTGGGCTGCCGATCAGAGTGCCCGGCGAAGGCCAACCGGCCTACGGCGCCGCGCCGAACTCGATCGCCGTCGATGCCAAGAGCGGCGTTGCCTACGTCGCGCTTTACAATGCCAACGCGATCGGCGTGGTCGACCTCAGCAACGGCGCGACGAATCCCGTCATGGGCATGATCCCGGTAGCCTATGCGCCGTGTTCGGTTGTGCTGGACGAGGCCAAAAACGTGCTCATCGTTGCCAACGACAAGGGCATCGGCGCGCGTTATTCGTTCGAGACCGACTTCGGCGTCACCGGCTACAATACCCACCAGGACAATGGCACTGTCAGCATCGTCCCCGTGCCCGATAGCGGAACCTTGCAGGCGATGACGAGGCAGGTTTTCGAGAATAACCACTGGGATCTGACGCAAAATATCAAGTCTGCCGCCGGTGGCACCCCGAAGGCCAAGCCGCTCGCAATCCCGCACAAGATCGGCGATCCGTCGCTGATCAAGCACGTGTTCCTGATCATCCGTGAAAACCGCACCTATGATCAGATGCTGGGCGACGTGGCTGCCGGCGATGGCGACCCCTCGTTGGCGGTGTTCGGCGGCAAGGACACGCCGAACGCGCACAAACTGGTGAAGCGCTTTCCTCTCTTCGACAATTTCTACGACCCGAGCCGCCAGTCGGCTGACGGTCACCAGTGGATCACCGAGGCCATGGCGCCCTACGCCGACGACATCCAGTCGCCGGACTGGGTGCGCAGCTATCCGGGCGGGAACGGCGGCGATGCACTCGCTTATCAGAACAAGGGCTTTCTGTTCTCGGAAGCTGCGGCCGCCGGTCTGCCGGTGAAGATCTACGGCGAATACGTCGAGTACGATACCTTCAAACAGCCGAACGGGTCGACCGGTGAGCCGAGCTGGAGCGATTTTTACGCCGACGCTAAGAACTTCGAGGCGGGGCTCGAGAAGACGCTGAAATATCAGAATACGATCCGGGCACACTCCTCTGTCCCGGCCGTGTATAACCACCTCATCAGGAACTTCCCGATATTCGATCTGGGCATCCCCGACCAGTTCCGCGTCGATCTGTGGCTGCAGGACTTCAGGAGGGACGTCGCGGCCGGTTCGGTGCCCGCGTTGAGCATCCTGTGGATCATGGACGACCACACCGGCGGCCCGCCGACCCCGGACGCCGAACAGGCCGATAACGACCTGGCCGTTGGGCGCATTGTCGACTACATCAGCCACAGCAACGTGTGGTCCACGTCGGCGATCTTCCTGGAAGAAGACGACGCGCAGAACGGCGTCGACCACGTCGACGGTCATCGCAGCCCAGGCTATATCATCAGTCCATACGCGGTGCAGAACGGACCTACCGACCACACCTACTACACGCAGGTCAACATGACTCGGACGATTGAGCAAATCCTCGGACTGCCGCCCATGAACCAGTTCGACCTTGTGGCGTCGCCGATGAAGACGGCTTTCGTAAAGGGCGACGCGCCCGCGGATAACTTCAAGCCGTGGACGCACGTCAAGAATCAAGTCCCGCTGGATGAGGGCGTTACCGCGAGCTCATCCAGCCCAGCGAGTTCAGCCAACCCAACGAGCGGCGCGAGGGTTCAAGCCCTGAGGGCGGCTTGGCTCCATAAGAAAGCGCAGATCTTCGCCGGCAAGCTGACCAAGCCCGACGCCGAAGACCCGGACACCGTGAACCATCTGAACTGGTACATGTCCACCGGGTTTACACGGCCCTATCCGGGTGAGAGCACGGTTCGCCCCCCGAGCGACTTCAACAACCCGGCACCCACCACCGCTGACTTGGACGACTAAAACACGTTCCGACGGCAACGGCCCTCTCTCCGATGACCGGGGAGAGGGTTTTGTTCACGCTCAAACGCAAAACCCCACCAACCTGAACTCGCCCCGCCGCTGGCGGGAACGTTACTGCCCCGGGTTCGTCCCGCGATTCCTAGCTTGAACGCGATATTGCAATATCCCATGTCGTGTTTTCCTCGCCGTTTCCGATCTTCCTAACAGAGCCCAATAGGCTGGGACGGAATCTTCCCGCTGGCCGGCTTGCCGCGAGGCAGGGCTGATTGCAGATCGCACCCGCAATTTCTATAGGGCAAAAAGGAGAAGGCTCGTCATGAAGAAATCAATGCAACTGGTCGCTATGTTCATTCTCAGCCTTGCAACTGCGGCGCCCGCCCAGATCGCGCCTCATCAGGATCGGGCAAGGGAACAGGCTACTATCGAGGCCAAGCAGCAGTATGTCGGCCCGGCCGGCCCGTACTCGAGCACGACTTGCTCGTTCACCTACTCATCCGGTGACGACAACAAGTTTATGAAATACTGCGTCACCGCGAACGGGAATATTGCGCAGTTCGAAAACCCAATCGGTCACGAATATATCGCCGCCACGCCGATCGGGGAAGGCTACGGCGTCTGCGATGTCGACGCCTCCAAGGCGTACTACGACTATGCCGGCTATGGGGACAGCGGCAACTGGCAGCCGCCGGTCACGTTGAGTTCGTCGGCGACCAGTGTGAAGATTTCGCGAACCACAACCGACGGTATCTACACCCTCACACAAACCATCACACAAAACGGCGGCAATCCGCTGGTTCAGGTCACCATGGCGTTGAAGAACAATTCGACCACTGCGCGGCACGTTGGATTGCTCCGCTATGCCGATGTGGATGCGAACGGAACAACGTCGAACAACCTTGACTACACGAAGCGAACGGCGTTCGCCTATGAGAACTTCGGGTACGGCTTGCAGATTCAGTTTGTTTCCGGCAGCGCATTCAATGGCGCATATTCGCAGTACGTTCCGGGTGGCCCCGACCCATGCAACATTTTTAACCACGTAGCCGGACCGCTGCAAACCACCGACGGATCGATTTTCGCGCAATACGACATGCACCTGGGAAAGAGAGCTACCGGTACGGTTGCAGTCACCTACAAAGCGTTCTAAGGATGGGCGCCAGACGCGCAAGCCGTCGTCAATCGCAAGCCGATAACAATGGACCACGTCAATGTCAATTAAGGATGGAGCCATGACGATATTCTCGCAACCGCGCAACCGGAAGAAGTTGTCTCTTTGCGTAGCCGTTTTCGCGCTGGCGGCGTTCTCATTCGGGCAAAGCCAGCAAAGGCGGTGCTGAATCAGGCAGGCGTCCCCACCCCTGCCTGCCAGTCCACCTGTAACTATGGTAACGACCAGACCTTGTTCAATTTCTGTATCGCTGCCAACGGCTGATCCTGAGTTTAGGAGGAACTGCGATGTTCACGACGCTCACCGGACTCGCTGCCGTGTCGTTCAGCATCGGCGGATATTTCATGAAGCTCTCCGCCGGCCTAACTCACCTTCGGCCCACCTTGCTGATGTTTGGCTTCTTTTCGGTGGGTACCGTTCTGCAAACGGTCGCCATGCGAGGGGAGCAGATGGCGATCACCTACATCGTGGTCTTGGGATTCGAAGCGATCGCCGCATTTGCCCTGAGCATATTCCTTCTGAACGAGGGCAGTTCGCTGCCCAAGTTCGCCGGAGTCGCGCTCGTTCTAGCGGGAATCATTGTTCTCCGAACTGGAAAAGCATAGTCGACGAAAGCGCAAGACCGCGCTCCACGGGGAGTGGTGGATTGTAGTTCGCAAAACCTATCGCCTGCAAGGAGGCGCAATGAGCACGATGAAATGGGCTCTGGTTTTTGTTCTGCTACTGACTTTTAAAATACCTGGTAAGGGACAAACTGCTCAGCCTTCAACCGAGCGGGCGGACGACGAGCAAGTCATTCGCAAGCTACACGATGCATGGCTCAAGGCTTACGACACCGGGGACGCGGAGACGCTCGACCGTGTCGAGGGCGATGACTTCACCGTCGCCGGCGAGTTCGGGGAGAGGACCAAACAACAGCAGTTGAATTCAGTTCGCCATCGTACCGAGAAGTCAGAGGCGGTCAAGCGAAAATCCGATCCCCAGCGGTTCCGATTCTACGGCGAGGTTGCACTGGTAACAGAAATCGACCACGCCTCGACCGCTGAGGGTCCCTACGAATTTCAGTCGACGGAGGTGTGGGTTCGGGCTGGGAGCACGTGGAAGGTGGTTCACTTACATTTTTCACGTTTGGCGAAGGAGCCGTAAGCCATTCCTCGCCGTTTCACACGAGGAGTACGAATGAATTCAAGCACGCCCAAACGTCGTAGGCTGCGAGAGGGACGCCGAGGATGAGCGTCCACATGGTCTCGCCCCGCGCCTGTATCGCGCTTTCCGCGCTGGAAACGGCGAGGATCTTTCGCTCTCTTCTGGGCCGTTTGCTGCACGCTCTGAAACGCAAGTTAGGGGTCGCCAGCCCACAGCGAGGATCCGGCAAAAAAGTGAACCCGACTTGTCCCGTTTTGCCTCCCGTTTCCGATCTTGCTGGTAGAGGCCGGTAGGGCGGGCGGGATATTCCTCAAGTTGCTGGCGCGCGGTAAGGCAACGCCGGCCTTAAGCCCGCTTGCGAATGCTGTAAGGGGCAGTGCCAACCAATGAAAGTTCATTGAGAAGGGATCGTAGTGATGGCGGTCCTGAGCTTGGCGACTCTCGCGGCCGCTCAGTCCGCGCGCACACAGAAGAGGCAGGCCAATTCGACGCTACTTGCGCTGCTTTCTGCACCACCGGCTCCAACCACAGTCAGACCCAGTTCTGTTGCACAGAACACGGAAACATCATTCCATTCAGCCGCGTCGGCGCGGATTATATCCGTGGCGGCCTCGAGGACGCGTGTTGCCTTTCGACGAAACGACATCACTCATGTGGACTCGTCTTATGTCGGAAAAACTGCCGCAGGCCTGGCTGATGCATCGTTCGTAGCAGCCCCACCTACTGCAAGGTTTGTGCCTCGCCAAGATTCTGCGCAGCAATCGGTTCTTTTCCAGCGGAGCGCCTTCGCGGGGGCTCCGGGCGGATGAAATTTGCACGAGTTGAGGTTTGGTTTCGAGCGTCTTCGACCCATGGGCGTCGATCTTGGCCCGGAAGCATCGTGGGTCAGTACATTCTGTGGAATCAGGAGTCAAGCGTGACCGTCAGAGGATCACCATCGGAGGAAGTATACGGTTGGTAACAACCGGAGGACTGTTGGTCAAGAGATACGCGTACTATTGCCTATGGACCGGGAACGTGCGCGATCTGCCGCCATCACCAGGAAGGGCTTGTGATGTTGAGCGAACAATCCTATGGTCCTGGAATCGAGAGAACAGGCATGTCGCGAGTCCGAAGACGCTGATGAAGATTAGGACGAAGTTACTCTTGGCGTTGACGGTGATTTCGTTGTTCCCGCCCATCGCGGCCTACGTGGCGCTCATCGGCAATCCACGCATTTCTTTCTCCCTCCGCATGAACGAATACGAAACCGAACAGGGGCTGACCGCTCAAAAACTCCAAGCCGATCTGTACGCACTTTTATCGGCAGCGGAAGAATCTCTCAGCGAATCCTACCGAATGCAGGTCGATCCCAGAGAACGCCAAGACACCGAACGTCAGCGCCAGCTCGCCAATGCGGCACTGCGTTCGGAGATCGCAGCTTATGAAAGGGACTTGGATACGATCACCCGGTCCGAGAAGCAACAGGTGCAAGAGATTGTCGCGGCGGGCGGCGCAAGGGGTCCCGGTGCTCTTGACCAGCGCGAAACCGAACTTTTGCAAAAGCTAGGTGAGTCGTTGCCGAGCATCAAATCGAACGCAGAAAAGTTCATTCAGCTGTCGGATAGCTCTTCCCAAACCGAAGGAGAGTTCCTGCAAAAGGTCTTCGAGCCGGAGGCGCGCGACGAACTCGCGAAGACCACGCGGGAACTGGCGAGTGAAACTCATCAAGCGGCCGAAGAAAATCGGCGCAACATCGAGAAAGCGCTGAAAGAGTCCTACAAACAGACAATCCTGATTGTTCTTCTTGGACTCGTAACCACGGTTGTCCTGGCAGCAGTCATCTCCCGTAGGGTCGTCGGCCCGATTCAAAATCTTCGCGATGCGGCACTGCAGCTTGGTCAAGGCCAAATGGATACGAGAATTCCCGTCCATTCGAATGACGAACTTGGCGAGCTTGCAGCTTCTTTCAACGTGATGGCCGACAACCTTGCGAAGCTCATCGGGGAGCGTCGTCAAGCGCAAGAAGAACTATCGAAAGCGCACGAAGGACTCAAGAACTCCATGGGCGAACTGGAATCCCGGAACCGGGAAGCGGGAACGCTCAGCGAAATGGCGGAATTGTTGCAATCGTGCTTCACGCTTGAAGAAGCTTCGGGAGTGATTGCATCTTCGGCCAAGAAGCTGTTTCCCGGATTCTCGGGCGCCGTCTTGGTGTTCAGCGCTTCGCGGAATGTCCTAGAAGCCATCACGACTTGGGGAGGGAGTTCGCCCGCGGAGAAGGTGTTTGGCCCTAGCGAGTGTTGGGCTTTACGGCGGGGACGTTTACATCATTCTACCAGCGAGGAGGGCGCCGTACGTTGCGCACATTTCGGACCGGAGTCCCGTCTACCCAGTCTGTGCACACCTCTCATGGCTCACGGCGAAACACTTGGCATTCTGTGCCTTGTGACTGAACCAAGCGGACGGGTAGGGACGCCGGCCTCCATTTCCGAATTCAACGTGCAACTGGCTGTTTCCGTGGCGGAACACGCCGCCCTTTCTTTTGCCAACCTGAAGCTCCGCGAGAAGCTGCGTTATCAGTCAATCCGCGACCCACTCACGGGCCTGTTCAACCGACGCTACTTGGATGAATCTCTCGAGCGTGAACTGCCTAATGCGATACGTAAGAAACGGAGTCTCGGTGTTGTCATGCTCGATGTGGA
>Ga0193726_1003037_pt1 | contig 10914 bp, 14 predicted proteins | sample H2c1metaG_FD_144928 | JGI IMG/M metagenome (GOLD analysis project Ga0193726, IMG submission 144928) | Soil microbial communities from a riparian zone of the East river system, Colorado, United States - H2c1 | ecosystem: Environmental > Terrestrial > Soil > Riparian zone | place: USA: East River... | reverse complement strand
TCTTCTGCAAGCTCAAGGAATTCAAGCGGATCGCCATGCGTGCCGACAAAACTGACATCAGCTTCGAAGCAATGATCAATCTCACCGCCGCCGTAATAAATTCAAGATGAATCCAAACAGACCCTAGTTCACCTGAAAGCCAGCCAACCGCACTCGATTTCAGCGGGTCTGGTACGTCGCAGTCGATGCAACGGAATTTACGACCGCCCGTTTTGACGAGCATAAAACGCATCGGCTTGCTGCACTTCGGACAGATAGGAGGCGGGGGATTTTTGGGCATCGGACGCTCACGCAGGATCGGGCGGGAGCACTACCGAACTCTCTGTCACCGAATATTGCCGAGGACGGGGCGGTGATGTTGCGGGGCTAACCCGTGGTCTCACATGCCGTCTGTCCGATGCCGGACTCACAGTTCAATTTTTTGGCAACAAACGCGGGACCCCCGAAAGGGTTTGCCCGGGCCCCATCCGCAATCCGCTGATATCGACTTCATCGCCGCCAAGACATGAAGTGCCATCACGAGCGGCAACCGTGCATGCCCAGGCATCGATCAGATCGTCGCGTCCGGTCCCCGTGCGTAGTAGGTAGGATGGGTGGAGCCTGCGTCTCCATAAGATGCAATTGATGGGTGTCGCTTCCGCCTTCGCTCTGCGAGCTACGGCGAACGCAGTCGCTCATTGAGCTACGGCGGACAAGTCGCTCCACCGATCCTACGCGCTGACCCAACCAACGATCCAACAGTTCGGTGCTAACGTTCCTTCGGCCTCCATGACCTGTTCGGCTGATGGCGAAGGGTTGAAAACGGCCGTTCGACGATCCGATTCTCCTCCCCCGCGGTCGCCAGCTTGTGTGAAAGGCTAAGAGCTACCTTGAATCCCGAAAGCGCCGATACTTTTGCCGGGGTGGCTCAGCATACGATAAGTCGTCGTCATTTAGAATCTTCGGAACTAGTTCGTCCCTTACAACCTTCTCCATCACAACACGCACAAGCCTGGTGCGGGAAATTCCGCGTTCTTTTGCTGCCACCTGCAGATACTCAATTTCCAAAGGAATAACGACATTCTTGACGGTCATTACATCTCCCCGATGATGTCTCTGGCCCCCGTCCCCCTCCACTGCTGACCGGCAAATGTGGTGAGAGTTTGTGTGACAGCTATCCGCTCAGCCGATGGTATCCTGGTCGCGCATTCGACACGAACAAAGGAAGTTGGCGACGTCGAGCATCTCAAATTGTTCGCTGCTCCGGAGAGCCGCTGATGAATGGGTTTAAAGAGAATAATCCCGACGACGTTGCTTTTGAATAGCAGGTCATCGATCGACACAAAAACGCCGGCGCGAGTATTTTGGACCCGCGGGATTAGCAAGAAGAAAAACCCGCTGGCGCGAACCAGCGGGCTTCTTACTGCCAATCCATCCATGAACAGTGCCGTCGGCCCGTTCAGGCAGCTATCGCCATTGCCCGGGCCGCGATCCGGTCATAAGCAATCTGGATTGGATCGCGCACGTCGACGAAACGAGAAGCTGCCAACCGGAGCAAGCCACGCACCTCTGCGCGGCCGCCGTTGTAGCGGCAAATCGGCGCACACGCCGGCATCACCTCATGCTCGCTGCCGTAAAGATCCTGGTAGTCGCCAAGATTATCCCAGGCGATCTGACCACCCGCGTATTGAAACGTCTCGGCTGCCGTGCCTTCCGCGAAGATCACTTCATGAGTGTCGAACTCGACGCCGAAATACTCGATGGTTTCGGACGTTTTTGCATTATCGTCGAACGCGATCGAACGTCCATTGACAAGATGTTTCACGGGGATAAGGACCCCGTCAATTAAAAGGCAGTGTTCCTGCGATAGATACAAATCCCGCTGCGGAGTTTGATCATCAATCGCGAAACGTGACACCCGGATCGGTACAACGCTCGGATGCCAGGAAGCCGACGCATTCCTTCTAAAGGTTTGTCGACTTACCCATTTGACCGGCAATGCACCGTTGGTCGTCATGACCAAAGCACCAATCGCCAAGCTTTCAACGGGCACTTCGCCGTGGGCCGCCAGAATAAGCGTTCCGGGTCCGAAACAATTGGGACCGCCACGACTGGGATCGCCGCGGGGTAATATGCCGAGTGCATCAGCATTCTTGGCCGGGAGTGCTGCGAGCAAAGCCGACGAAATTGCGATCGTCGATAGTCTTCCCGCACCAGCGGCAACGATCCCCATAAAATGACGGCGCGCAGGGCTGGCGGGTGGAAGGCGATTCATGAGTGACACTCCTCGATCTCTGAGCTGAAAAGGCGTCCAACGAACGGGCCTTAATTAAAACAATTAAACATCTGATTTAATAAATATTCAACCACAATTAAATGTATTGGGTCGTTAAAGTTCCATTGCAGGTTGCGGCAGAGCGAGTTGGCATGGCAGAGGTACTTTGGATCGGGTGAGAAACCAGCCTGGCACTTGGACTTGTGTTCCTAAGCAACGGCAACGCATTGCAAACAAAGACAAATAGGTCGCAAAGTGAGCTGTTTTGACCAGATGAGTTCCGCTTCCTCCCCTAAGATTGGGGCAGCGAAAGGCCGGAACCCAGGATGATCACAGCTGCCGAATGCCGCGCGAAGGCTAAAGAAAAAATCACGCAGGCAACGCAGGACAAACGCCATCGCAGAAAGCTTCTGTCGGCTGCGGAAGCTTGGCTGTTCCTGGCCGAAAGGCTCGATGAATCAGACCATGTTACGCTAGCGTCCAAGGTCGGTGATGACTTTGATACCGACCACCACCGCGCAGTTAGAGACAAAGCCGAGCGTTGCTGCCGTCTCGCCGGTGGCGTCAACGACACCGTCGCCACGCAACGTCTTGGCGACCTTGCCGACGAATACACGGCTGAAACGGATAAACAGGCAGCAACCGAGCGCCAGTAGGTCGCCGTGAGAAGCATGCGCTCGGCTTCGATCTTTCTGCTTGCCGTATGCCGGTTTTAGGCTGAACGCTGTTCTTTGGAATGGAGGTCATCATGAATGACGCATTCTCGTTCCTGATCTCATTAGGTATCATTGCCTTTGGCATTTGGATTGTCGGTGGTGCGATCGCGGCTGGCTCGCCGTTGGCCTGGCTGGTGGGACTACTTACCGTCATTGTGGGTTCGATCAGCCTTTATCAAGCAACCCGCGATTTCAGAATCGCGTAGGCTGGAACGAACGTTCGACGACTCGATTTCCCTGCTGCCAGGTCGTTGACCTGGAAGACGCTGCCGGCGACATCATGAAGCTGCCAACGGCTGAGCAGGATCTGGCAAACCGCCATCCGTTGCCTAATCGGCGCTGCCGATGGCCGCGCCAAGAATATCCGTGATGACCAAACGCAATCACAGCTGCGAAAATTGGCCGCCGAATATGTCGCCGAAGCGGAAGATATTGAAAGCAAAGAGCTAGCATCGCGCATCGCCGCAAACGAAAGAGGCCGCCAACTGAGGCGGCCTCTTGGGCGAGACGAGGCTGGGCTGGTAGCCCCGCCAACCGCAGCGAGCCCCCAGGCCGGAGACTCGCTCGGCGTGGCCGGAATTGTACACGACGCCGCATGTTGTGTCGGTTCGGTCCCGGACGATAGCCGGCCCGCGTCAACTCTTCGCCAACTTTGGTGGCCTTACCTAGGCGGGGCCAAGCCCGGCGACGATAGCCACTCATTGGCGTGCGAAGCGGTTTCTAGCTGGCGTGCCTTGCGCAACAATTCCTCACGTTCTTTACCGTGAGGAAGCTGCTCGGCTTCACGCTTCAAGGTTTCGGCCTCCGCGCGCCACTGCTCTTCAAGGGATGGTTTTTTGCGTTTCATGATGCGACCCCAGCCACGAGATCGCCAAATTTAGAACCGTTCAAATTCGGCTGTCCAGATTGAAATTGCGCCACTCCACATTGAAGTTACGTCACTCGCAAAGTTCAAGGTAGGCCACTACCCCTTCGCTAGGGGCCGTTTTTTCAATCCGCCTAGTGGTCTGTTTTGACCATAGGTAGCATGGTCCCTTACGATAGTGTGGCTGACCTAAAGGAAGGTCGCCAATGTCCTCACGCTCCATCTATTTGCGAGATCAGGCTGCCAAATGTGAATGGCATGCCGACAATATTCGTGACGTCGAAACGCAAGCAGCGCTGCGAAAATTGGCCGCCAAATATGTCGCCCAAGCGGAAGAGATTGAAAGCAAAGAGTCCGGTGGCCAACACGCGCGGCAAATGAAAGAGCCCGCCAACTGAGGCGGCCTTGCTGAAGCGATCCGTCTATTTGCCCAAGGCACGCCTTCCGGCGGTCCCGGCGTACCATTCAGCGCGGACCTTCAAGTCCAAGCCGATGCGGGTTTAATGTACGGTTCAAGATCGGACACTAAGCCGGTCCACACCCCGAAGTAGAGCCAAGCGCCCGGCGATTTCCAGTCAGACTGACCTTTCTGGTCGCGATCACTATCGCGATGGCAGGTTGGATCTGGCTAATGTGGCTTGGGATAAGGTCGCTGGCCGTCAAACTCTGAATTGCTTCGAAGCCCGCCCCCCTCTCGCCAAAGAAGAAATGCCAGCAAGACCAAGCTCGGCGTTGACGCCAGCATCACCCCAAAGACGACTGCTTGAATCGTGGTCATCGGCGCCCCCCACCCGTTCCACTTGTTCCTAGATTTTCTAGCTTGAGGTACTTCTTGACGATAATGTGACCGTGCGTTGAGCAGTCCCCGCAATCCACTATCTTCGCGCGGGATTGCAATGACCGTGATCGCTTGCGCAGCGCTCATTTTGAGCTTCTTGAGCTTCGCAATCATGCCGGCAACTGTCATCGTCGCCGCCGTCCCCGGGGCGCTCACCGCAGCTTGCTTTCTGATCCAGAGTTTTGTGTTTGGTTGAATAGGCTTTCCGGCAATTCCGATCTCGCATCAAAAAAATGGCCCCGGTTAAGGGGCCATTCTCTACTAGTGAACTAGTGATCCTCTACTAGTCATCCCAGTAACGGTGACGCTTGATGATTACCGTTCGGTCGCCGCCATGCCTGTACCAGCCGCGATGCAGCCCGCGGTCATGTTGGTAAAACTCCGCACGCGCGCCGCGATAGTTGTCGCGGTCGCGATAATAATCTCGGTCGCTGCCGACGCGGAAGCTAAAACCCTCGGCGCTCGCGACTGTAGGCGCTGCAACCGCGATGGTCGCTAACGCGGCGAGAACACAAGAAATCTTCTTCATGTTCTTTCTCCTTTCGTTGTTGCGCAGGAGAAAACGAATGGGGCATCGCGACGTTCCAGGAACTGCTTCGGAACTTTCTTGAATGGATGTTCAGCTAGATTGCCATTGTGTCATGAGCGAAACAATCGAGCCGGCGACGAATTACAGAATCGTGTCGGTAGTGTATTGCCCGACCGGCACAAAAAAGTGGGCCCCAGTTCCCCCCAAGCTGGGGCCGTCTCGTCGCGAGGAGACGCTGATGAAACTCATGCACAAATTCGCGGAAATGACGCCCGAACAGCGCCCACAAGACCCTCAGATGGATGGGACGGGCCTATGTTTCGAAACCATGGAGCACGGCGGGAAATATCCCGACGCAATGCCGCAAGCCATCAAGCTAAGCGACGCCGAAGGTCGTTCCTGCATCTACGTGCCGATTACGCAAGACGGCAAGGTGGTCGACAGTCAGGGGTTTCTGTTCGATGCGGAGGATGAATGATCGGCAACCTCCAACGCGTTCCTGATGTCAGCGCAAATATCGAGATCGGCGAAAGCCCTGGGTTGCCGCCGCGCGAAGCGGTGCAATGACCCGGTCACTGGCCGCGCAACAAGCGCAATAATAGATGCGCAGCTCGAAGCCGGGGCTTGCCGGTTGACGGAGCGTCAGCAGTAACGGCTTGCCGCACCTCGAACACGGCGGTCGCAACTCGTTCGATATCTGCGTTTTGTCTCGCATGCAGATGCGCCTAACTGCGCAAGTCGGTCAGCGCCAAAATTGCGGTTACTCGGTGTTGCACACCTGCCTGGGGATTTCTCTTGTCGAGCCACAGAAGCCCGCTGGCCAACTGCCTCAGGTTATTTCTGGCGTGACCGACAGGCAGTTTGCGGGCCCGGCGGAGCGCGTCCGCCGCCTGCCGCCTAAGGGACGAGATCTGTGTATCCGAGGGGCGTTGCATGGCTAACCCGACGGTTGAATGTGAGCACCACGATAAACCCTGAGATTCTCGCGTGTCTGTCCGATCCCCGACTCTATGGCTGATTTGCAGTACAAATTCCTTACCAGATGATCTCGCGCAACTTGATACCTTGCGGTTCCGCACCTGGAACCAGCTCAAACCTGGTGATGGTGGCAACCTCCCGAATCCGCAGTGTCGAGGATCGGACAGACAAGGTGCCGTCCTGTGACGTAGCTTTTTCACCATGGCTAAAAACAAGCGGCCAGAACTTGATTTGGACGCAGACGCGCAGGCGGCGCTCGATGAGGCCCGCGCGATGCCGCAGGGTCCCGAGCGAACTGCTGCGATGAAGAAGGCGGGCATTCTTCGAAAGGCTGCCGACTCACATGGAGTCATTTATGCAAAGCGGGGGAGGCCCACGAAAACCTAGTGGCGGTTGTCGACAGCGTGTGGAGTAAAGGAGATGGTTGCAGAACGCTTTGATATCCATGAGCAGGTCGCCGAGATGCACAGCATGCTCGCTGAATATCATCGGAAGCTTGCCAAAGAAGCGCGGCTGGACATCGTGCACGATTATCACGTCGATCTGGCGCAGCGGTTGGCAGATGAGGCGACTCAGATTCCACGCCGCGCGGCGACGCTCGCGCGCTTTCATGAACTCGAAAAACAAGTAACTCGGGAACTTGGCAGGGCCGATCTCACAGATCCCGCTGCCCCCTTGTCCCGGTGATTGCGGCCGATACCGCACGGCTACGGGCCACGTTTTCCGCGGGGCGCGTTGTGCTCGATCGCAGCGCCATTCCAACAGAAAAACTCGCAGTCCAAGGTGGGCGAAAATCCCGCGTCATGATTTGGGCCGATCCGGGGTGCAACCTCCTCCCGTTAACGACCGGCAACTGGTCGATTTAACGGCCGGCAACTGGTCGATCACCTCAAACAGGGAGGACGACGATGGGAAGTTGGCTCAGTGAACGAGAACAGCGCCTTGTCGCAGGCGCCGAGGCGGCATCGGCTGCAACGCCGGTTCCGACCCAGATTGTATCGAACGGCGAGTATTTGCCGCCTTCGCAGAGTGCGACCCAGAAGCAGGTCGAAGCGCGCATTAATGAGTTGGCCGACCTCAACAGCAAACCGCTCGGCTTGAACCGCCGGCAGTTCCTGCGAACGAGCTGCGGTATGGCATCCGCCTTTCTCGCCATGAACGAGATCTACGGCAACGTCTTCCAGGTCACGGCGGCCGAGGCGCGCGAGCCCGAAATGATGCTGGCGCGGACCAAAAGTCTCGCAGGGCAGTTCGTCTTCGACGTCCAGACCCACTTCGTGCGCGACGACTTCAAGCATCAGGAGCTCTTGGACCTCGCAGGCTTCGCCGGCGAGCACTGGAACCCGCAGATGAAACAGGAAGGCGTGTCGTCGCTCGCCCGCTACAAGTTCCAGAACTACATGAAGGAGATCTATTACGACAGCGACACCTCCATGGCGCTTCTGAGCGGCGCCCCGTTCGACGATCCGAGCTGGTGGCTGTTGTCGAACGAACAGATCGCCAAGGCGCGCGAGATGGTCAATGACTTCGCCGGCTCACGCCGCTTGCTGGCGCACAGCGTGATCACGCCCAAGCAGCCAGGCTGGATGGATGAGGTCGACAAGGCGATCGCGGTCTACAAGCCTGATTCATGGAAGTCGTACACGATCGGCGACCCGCTGGCGCCGTCGAAATTCCCATGGCGGCTTGACGACGAGCAGGTGATGTATCCGTTCTACGACAAAGCGGTGAAAGCCGGGATCACAACGCTATGCATCCATAAGGGTCTGCTGCCGCCCGACTACGAGAAATCCTTCGCCGGCGTCTGGGAGTACGCAACCGCCTGGGACATCGGCAAGGCTGCCAAGGACTGGCCGCAGATGAACTTCGTCATCTATCATTCGGCGCTGCGTCCGTTCCTCGAGCTGCCCGACCAGGCCTGGGCCGAGTTCGAGTCCACAGGCCGCATCCGCTGGGCCTCTGATCTCGCGGAAATTCCGCAGAAGTTTGGAGTCACGAACGTCCACGCCGAGCTTGGCACGTCGTTTGCGAACTCGGCCGTGGCGCATCCCAAATTCTGCGCTGCCCTGGTCGGCACGCTGATCAAGGGTATGGGGGTCGATCATGTCCTATGGGGCACCGACTCGGTTTGGTACGGGTCGCCCCAGTGGCAGATCGAGGCGCTGCGTCGGCTCGAAATCCCGGAGGATATGCAGAAGAAATATGGTTTTGCGCCGCTCGGTGGCGCCGATAGCGCGATCAAGCAGTTGATCTTCGGCGGCAACGCGGCCCGCATGTACCGGATCAATCTCAAGGCCGCCGGCAATATCCGGATGCCAACCTTCTCCGAGGACCGGCTGGGCGCCCTCAAGAGCGAGTATGAGCTCGCCGCCAAGGAGCCCTCGAATCTGCGTTACGGCTACGTCCGGGCTGCCTGATCGCGGTTCGGGTTTTTGCGCAAAGGCTTCGGCTGGGATTCCCCGCCGAAGCCGCGCTGTTGGCGCAGACGGCGCTCGAGGCGGCGCGTGGTCAGGCGGACGGCCGTCTCTATTGTTCGACTTGAGTGACATCGCGAACGGCGCCGCGAGCCGCATTGGTCGTCAGCGCCGCATAAGCGCGCAAGGCAGGCGAGACATGGCGCTTTCGGCCAAACGGTTTCCAGGCTGCGCCGCCCTTCGCCTCCATTGCCTGATGGCGGTGAGCGAGCACGGCATCGTCGAGGTCGAGATGGATCGTGCGGTTGGGAATGTCGATCAGGATCGGGTCACCCGTCTCCACCAGCGCAATCAGTCCGCCCTCGGCGGCTTCCGGCGAAACATGGCCGATCGAGAGACCTGAGCTTCCTCCGGAGAACCGGCCATCCGTCACAAGCGCGCAGGCCTTGCCAAGCCCTTTCGACTTCAGATAGCTGGTCGGATAGAGCATCTCCTGCATACCGGGGCCGCCCTTGGGGCCCTCATAGCGGATCACCACCACGTCGCCCGGCCCCACCCGATTGCCGAGAATGCCGGCCACAGCGGCGTCCTGGCTCTCGTAGACCCGCGCCTTGCCCGTGAAGCTCAGGATCGACTCGTCGACGCCGGCGGTTTTCACGATACAGCCTTCGGGCGCGAGATTACCAACCAGCACCGCGAGGCCGCCTTCGCGCGCGAAGGCATGTTCGGCGGAGCGTATCACGCCATTCCGGCGATCGGTGTCGAGATACTGCCACCGCGCCGACTGGCTGAACGCAGTCTGTGTCGGCACACCTCCCGGAGCCGCCCGGAAGAAGCAGCGCACATCCTCGCTGGTGGTGCGGGCGATGTCCCAGTGGCGAAGCGCATCGGCCATGGTCGGTGCATGCACGGTCGGCAAACTGGCGTCGATCAGCCCGGCGCGGTCGAGCTCGCCCATGATCGCCATGACTCCGCCGGCGCGGTGCACGTCCTCCATGTGGACGTCGTTCTTCACGGGAGCAACTTTGCAGAGACAGGGAACCCGGCGGGACAGCCGGTCGATGTCGACCATGGCGAAGTCGATGCCACCTTCGCGCGCCGCGGCCAGCAGGTGCAGCACCGTGTTGGTCGAACCGCCCATCGCGATGTCAAGGCTCATCGCATTCTCGAAGGCAGCGAAGCTGGCGATGCTGCGCGGCAGCGCGGTCGCATCATCCTGCTCGTACCAGCGGCGGGCGAGATTGACGATCACATGGCCGGCCTCGCGGAACAGCTTCTCGCGATCGGCATGCGTTGCCAGAGTGGACCCGTTGCCGGGCAGCGACAGGCCCAACGCCTCCGTCAGGCAGTTCATCGAATTGGCGGTGAACATGCCCGAGCAGGAGCCGCAGGTTGGACAGGCCGATCGCTCGACCGTCGCTACTTCCTCGTCGGTATAGCTGTCGTCGGCGGCAACGACCATCGCGTCGATCAGGTCGATCGCCCGCTTCGTGCCTCTCACCACGACCTTGCCAGCCTCCATCGGGCCGCCCGAGACGAAGACAGTCGGGATGTTGAGCCGCATCGCCGCCATCAGCATGCCCGGCGTGATCTTGTCGCAATTGGAGATGCACACCAGTGCGTCGGCGCAGTGCGCGTTGACCATGTATTCGACGCTGTCGGCGATCAGCTCTCGGCTCGGTAGCGAATAGAGCATGCCGTCATGGCCCATCGCGATGCCATCATCGACGGCTATCGTGTTGAACTCCTTGGCAACCCCGCCAGCCGCCTCGATCTCGCCGGCGACGAGCTGCCCTAAGTCCTTCAGATGGACATGGCCAGGCACGAACTGGGTGAAACTGTTGGCGATGGCGATGATCGGCTTGCCGAAATCTTCGTCCTTCATGCCTGTCGCGCGCCACAGCCCGCGGGCGCCGGCCATGTTGCGGCCATGGGTCGTGGTCCTGGAGCGGTATTTCGGCATGTCGGGCCTCCAATGACATCAGGCGCCGGAATAACGCACTTCCATAAGAAGGTAAAATATATTACCAATAGCCCATTAAGATGTTTGAGATATGAAAGATGGACGTCCGGCAGTTGAGACATTTCGCGGCGGTGGCACAGACACTCCACTTCGGACACGCCGCCGCCGGGCTCGGCATGAGCCAGCCGCCGCTCAGCCAGTCCATCATGGCCCTGGAACGGGAGATCGGCGCACCGCTCTTCGTGAGGACAAAACGGAGCGTGGCGCTCACGCCGTTGGGCGAGCAGTGGCTGACGCACGTTCGGACCGTGCTCGATGCGGTGAACGCCTTGCCCGAGATTGCGAAGCGGCTGCGGG
>Ga0193726_1003035_pt1 | contig 10919 bp, 10 predicted proteins | sample H2c1metaG_FD_144928 | JGI IMG/M metagenome (GOLD analysis project Ga0193726, IMG submission 144928) | Soil microbial communities from a riparian zone of the East river system, Colorado, United States - H2c1 | ecosystem: Environmental > Terrestrial > Soil > Riparian zone | place: USA: East River... | reverse complement strand
CCTTTACTCTCTTTGCCAGAGCGATGGTGTGTTCCAGGTCGCAAAAACCTTTCTTTGGCGAGTATCCACTATCATTTTGAGGATCCACAAAAAGACGAAGCCTGATGTAATTAAGGCCATGGTCTTTTAATATCTGCACCGCATCTTTTTGCACGCCGTTGTCAGAATATTTCATGCCGCGATCTTCCATTTGCGGAAGAAAAGAAATATCGGCCCCAAGCATTTTATCAACTTTCCGCGGAGCTATAACATTTTTTAATAAAGGAGCTCCTTTCACTAAACTTACTACATGCGGTGTTCCAGGAATGATGGTATGAATGTCCGTTGCTGCGCTTTGCAACTTTTCCCCTTTTGCTTCGAAATGTACCATGGAAATACTGGTGCCCGATTGCAGGATCACCTGGCAATGTCCATTGAACAAATGCCGCTGCCAGAGGCTGTCAAATATTTTATCAGGCTCATGACTGCTTGGATCACCATTTCCTACCCCGATAATTTTTGCATCCCCGGAAAGGGTGAAATGAATCAGGTTACCGGCATCAGGAACTACCCGGTTCTGCCGATCAATAACACTTATATTTATTACAAGCGCATCTTTCCCATCAGCGATCATGGTTGTCTTGGAAGGAGAAATTACAATCGTATTCGGTTCATTCGTTGTTTCAACTTTTGCTGTGAGTTTTTTTCCATTCCTGTATCCAATGGCTTCCAGTGTGCCGGGTTCGTAAAGCACACTCCATTGAAGATGACTATTGCGGGGCATATCCTTTTTACCCTGGCTTTTTCCATTCAAAAACAATTCAACATTATCTGCATTGCTATTTACCCAGACATCAATGGGTTGACCGTCTTTTCCTTTCCAATTCCAATGAGGTGAGATGTGAAGTACATCTTTGTCGGACCACCATGATTGATAATAATAAAAAATGTTCTTTGGAAAGCCACACATATCCATGATACCAAAATGCGAATTGATATTTGGCCAATGAAATGGAGTAGGTTCACCGCGGTAATCAAATCCCGTCCATACAAATCCTCCCATCCAATAATCATTCGGAGCGGCAAGCTTCCACCATGTTTCTGCTGTACTTGACCACCATGGAAAAGTTATATCCTGGTCGGGAACATACGCCCTTATACTATCACTTTCATAGATACCCCTTGTGGTAACAGTACTTCCCATTTCCGTTCCAAGAAGAGGTTGATTGGGATGATCACGATGATAATCGGCAACACCAAACTGGCGATAATTAAATCCACGGATGGGGATCACTTCGTTCACTCCTTTAAAATAATTTGCTACATCCGCAGCATAGGTGCAGGTGCGACTGGGATCAAGCTCTTTTTGTTTTGCGATAAGGGTTTGTGCGATGCGTTTCCCGAAACTATTTGTCTGAATCCAGCCTTCTTCATTTGCAATGGACCATAAAAAAACTGAAGGATGATTGCGATCCCGTAAGATCAATCTCTCAAACTGGCTGATGTATTCCGGGCTGCTATTAAGTAAACGGTTTTCATCCAACACAAGCATTCCTAAACTATCACAAGCATCCAAAAATTCAGGGGTTGGTGGATTGTGACTCGTTCTGCAGGCATTTACTCCCATGTCTTTTAAAAGCCTGACCCTGTAAAATTGTAAATAATCAGGCAACGCGCTTCCTACACCGGCATGATCCTGGTGATTACACATTCCCTGTATCTTCAAATGTTTTCCATTGAGAAAAAATCCATCGTTGCCATCAAATCGAAAACTGCGAATGCCAAATCTTTGTTTGACTTCATCTACAATTTTATTTCCTGATTTAACCACTGAAACGACTCTATACAAATACGGATCGTCCAATGACCATAATTTTGGATTGCTTAATACCATTTTTTGTTTTATCGTTCCTTTTCCATTCCCTGGGAGAGAAAGAGGTTGTTCTTTTGTTTGTGAAATTTGTCTTCCATCGCGATCTGTGATGTAAGAATAAACAGTACAAGCAGTAGCATTGGCGGAGAGCGACCTGTTTTCTACACTTGTTTCGATATTTACAACTGCATTTTTGTTTTGCACATCTGTATATACAAACAACCCTCCATCGGCAATGTGTACATTTTCAAATTCATTTAACCAAACATGCCTGTAAATACCCGCTCCTTCATAAAACCATCCTTCGTATTGGGAAGCATCTACCCTCACCACTAAAACATTGTCATGATTAAAATTTATATAATCAGAAATGTCGTAGGAAGCGCCAATATATCCGCTTAGGTTATTGCCAACATAAAACCCATTAATCCAGATGCTGGCATTTCGGAAAATTCCATCAAACTGTACCTGGAAACGTTTTCCCGAATCAGCAACCGGTATCGTAAAATGTTTGCGGTACCACCCAATACTTGTTTCAGGGAAAAGCCCTCCCACAGGTTTATAGCCATGGGACTCTACGTCCGAATTGGGGACATTTGCAAATGGCAATTCAACGACCCAATCATGCGGTAGATCCAGGGTTCTCCATGATTTATCATCAAACCGTGAATCAATGGCCGTCCCGCTCTGTGCACCAGATTTTCCGAAGATCGTTGCAATGCTATAATTAAAATCTTTTGCCGGGTCGCCTGCATTTCCAAAATGAAATTTCCAGTTGTCGTCAATATTTATTTTTTTACGGGGCTGTGCCTTTGAGATGTAAACAAGAAAACAAGAGAACATACTGACGAAAAAAAAAGCGGTCGCTTTTCTCATAAGCAAGTTTTAAAATGAAATTATATTAATTGAAAGCATTCAATGCTATCGTAGGTCTGCCGTTATTATCAAAAGCTCCCAGGGAATATCCACTCCAATTATTGTAAGATTCAGGTTCCCAATAAAAAACTCCCAATCCCCTTCCAGCCGGAACTGACTTCACCTTACTGATCAGGTCGGTAAGAAAGGAGTTGCATGCAGTAGCCTGGTCCCAGCTCATGCCCACTTCCACAACCATTACGTCTTTGTTGTATCTCGAAACCATGTCATTCATATTTGCCAGGCATTGGGTATTCAATTCTGACCAATTAGTAACAGTAGGATATAATGACATCCCGATAATATCCCAATGTGCGCCATTTGCTTTTAATCCGTCAAATATCCACCGGAACAGGTTATTATCGAAGCCATTTGAAATATGTACGATCACTTTTATTGAAGTATCGACTGATTTTACCGCATTGTAACCAGCTTCGATCAATTGTGCAAAATTGCTCATGCTGGTAGAGGCCATTCCATCGGGCCATAGCATTCCATTATTTGTTTCATTGCCAATCTGCGTCCAGGTTGGAGTAATGCCATTTGCTTTTAATGCATTGAGGACTGAAGTGGTGTGATCTATTAATGATTGTTTGAGCGTAGTAAAATCCTGGCTGGCCCATGCGGCAGGTTTGTTTTGTTTACCCGGGTCGGCCCACCAATCGCTATAGTGAAAATCAAGAAGGATCTTCATTCCAAGATTTTTTGCCCTGGTTGCTTTCGCCACCACATCTTGTGTATTACACCAGCCATCTGTGGGATTCACCCAAACCCTCAACCGGATTGAATTCATTCCGAGGTTTTTCAGGATCTGCATGCAATCCTGTTCGGTTCCCGAACTATTGTAAAATTTTATTCCGGATGATTCCATTTGTGTGAGCCAGCCGACATCGGCTCCCTTTGCAAAACTTGTATTGATTGGAGGCGGAATAATAGTTCCTCCACCCGATCCGGAAGATTTTGCACATCCTGTTGAAAAAACAAAGACGAACCAAAAAATTGAAACCGTATTCATTTTTCTCATTTGAAAATCGAATGATCTCTGCAAAGTTTACATGAATTATTTCACATTTTTCATTACGGATTTTTAATGCAATGCCGGTCTTAAAATACATTTATGAAACTACGTTCCCTTCAAGGTCGTAATCATAGGCTTTTACGATCCGCACATTCACAAATTCTCCCAATTCCAATTTTTTATCAGAATGAATAACCACCTCATTATCCACCTCAACGGAGTCAAACTCTGTGCGGCCCAGGTAGCGGCCGGCTTCTTTTTTATCAACAAGAACCTTAAAGATCTTTCCAACTTTTTCCTGATTCTTTTCAAAAGAAATTTCCTGCTGAACTTCCATGATCTCCTGCGCCCTTCTTTCTTTTTCTTCCTGGGGAACATCGTCATCGAATTCAAAAGCGGATGTTCCCTCTTCATGAGAATAGGTAAATATCCCCACCCGATCAAAGCGTTGTTGTTTTAAAAACAATTTTAATTCTTCTACATCATCCAGGGTTTCACCCGGGAAGCCGGCGATCAATGTTGTCCGGATACAAATGCCGGGAACTTTTTCCCGTATGGTTGAAACCAGTTCCTCAATCTCTTCCCTTGTGATCTGTCTTTTCATGGCACTCAGCATGTTGTTTGCTGCATGTTGCAAGGGAATATCAAGGTAGTTACAGATATTGTTTCTTTCCGCAATCACATCCAGGATCTCAAGAGGAAATTTATGAGGATAGGCATAATGCAAACGGATCCATTCAAGGCCCTTAATATCGCTTAATCTTTTTAAAAGATCGGAAAGCATTCTTTTCTTATAAATATCCAATCCATAGTAGGTAAGCTCCTGCGCGATCAGCATGATCTCTTTTACGCCTTTTTTCACAAGCCCTTCAGCTTCCCTTACGATTTCTTCCATACTCTTGCTTGCATGATTTCCGCGCATCAAAGGAATAGCACAGAATGCACAGGTACGGTTGCAGCCTTCAGAGATTTTCAAATAAGCATAGTGCGGAGGTGTAGACAATAACCTTTCGCCAACGAGCTCTGACTTGTAATCAACATTAAATTGCTTTAGCATCAAAGGCAGTTCCATGGTTCCAAACCAGGCATCCACCTCGGGAATCTCCTTTTCCAAATCATCCCGGTACCGCTGGCTTAAACAACCAGTCACATAGACCTTATCAAGCTTTCCTTTCTGTTTTAAATTGACTTGCTCGATAATGGTATTTATTGATTCTTCTTTTGCCTTTTCAATAAATCCACAAGTATTAATGATGACGATGTTGTGATCTTTCTTTTTGTTTTCGTGCTCAACATCAATTGCATTTGATCTTAGCTGGCCACTCAATACTTCACTATCTACCATGTTTTTACTACAACCCAGGGTAATAATATTGACCTTATCTTTTTTTAAACTTTTTGTCTTCATAAATTGAAGGAATGAAAGTGAAACTTCACCGTCCACTTTCCATTACCAATTATTTATTCTCTAAATTAAACAAGCTGTCAACAAATTCATGTTTATCAAATACAAGCAGGTCATCCAGTTTTTCTCCAACGCCAATGAATTTTACAGGGATCTTAAATTGATTCGCAATTGCCAGTACGATGCCGCCTTTTGCCGTTCCATCCAATTTTGTAATGGCCAACGCAGTTACCTCTGTTGTTGCAGTAAAATGCTTTGCCTGTTCCAATGCATTTTGACCCGTTGATCCATCAAGTACCAGGAGCACTTCATGTGGGGCTCCAGGGATCACTTTCTGAATCACTCTTTTGATCTTTGAAAGCTCTTCCATCAAATGCGCTTTGTTATGCAAACGGCCCGCAGTGTCTATCAACACAACTTCAGTTTGACGGGATACGGCGCTTTGCACTGTGTCAAAGGCAACTGCCGCCGGATCGGATCCCATGGGTTGCTTAACAATTGGCACCCCTGCTCGCTCACTCCAAATTGTGAGCTGGTCCACTGCGGCGGCCCTAAAGGTATCAGCAGCACCAAGCAATACCGACTTACCTGCTTTTTTAAATTGATGAGCCAGCTTTCCGATTGTGGTTGTTTTCCCCACACCATTGACGCCTACAACTAAAATAATATATGGCTTGGATGGCAATTCTGAATGGAAATCATAACTGTTGGTGGAGGGCGCATCTACCAGGATATTTTCAATTTCTCCCTGTAGAATTTTATTCAGCTCCGAGGTATTCAGGTATTTATCTTTTGCAACCCTGGCTTCAATGCGTTCAATTATTTTTACGGTTGTCTCAATCCCAACATCGGCGCCCACCAATGCTTCTTCAAGGTCATCAAGAAGTTCATCGTCTACCCGGCTTTTACCCGCAATCGCTTTAGTGATCTTAGAAAAGAAATTCTCCTTTGTTTTCTGCAAACCCTGGTCAAGGCTTTCCTTTTCTTTCTTACCGAATATTTTATCGAAGAATCCCATTAGCGCCTGATTTTTCCCGATCTCCCAATAATAAAATAGAGAATTGAGCCCAGGAAGGGAAAGAAGATCACAACCAACACCCAAACCACTTTGTCATTTCCACGAAATTCACTCCTTAATATATCTATAAGAGCTATGATCCAAAGAAAGCAAATTGTAAAAAAGATAAATCCTCCAAATAACCATCCCAGTCCGGTAAATAATCCCATAAAAATGATCATTTAAACAACAAAAGCTATCACAATGTCGTGACAGCTTTACAATAACATTTCGAATGTCAATTATTTCTGCGCTAAAAATTCTTTTACTTTATCCTTGTGCACAATCTGCTCTTTGAACGTATAAGCACCTGTTTTAGGACTCCGTACGGCCTTTATCACTTTTGTCCAGTTCTTCGCGTCAGAGGCTGCTTTGGCATCTTTCGTTTTTATCGCGGTCTTTGCTGCTTTTGCCATCTATAATTATTTTATCTCTTTATGAATGGTATATTTCTTTAAGATGGAATTGTATTTCTTCAGCTCCATTCTTTCAGGATCATTCTTCTTATTTTTTGTTGTAATATATCGGCTGGTGCCAGGCTTGCCACTGTTCTTATGTTCAGTGCATTCCAAAATTACCTGTACACGGCTTCCTTTCTTTGCCATTTCTGTTTGAGTTTTATACTAATTTAAATATGTTGCCCCGCAGCCCTCATTTCCTTAACCACATTGTAAAGACCATTCTTATTTATGGTGCGGATAGCAGTTGTTGATACTTTTAACGTGATCCACTTATCTTCTTCGATAAGATAATAGCGTTTTGTTTTCAAGTTGGGCAAAAAGCGCCGCTTGGTCTTAATATTTGAGTGTGACACTTTATGTCCACTCATTGGGGTTTTACCTGTAACCTGACATACTCTTGCCATGACAATTCGAAATTTTAGTCCGAAGGACGCCTCCGGAGGACGGCAAAGGTAAGGATTACTAATGGAAATTGGAGAATGTAAAATGAAAAATTTGTGGTATTCCGCTTCTAAAATACCAGCCGTCCGTCTTAAAATTAATTCAAAGTCAAGCTTTAAAGGCCGAATCTCATTTTGTCTGCTTCTGCCAGGAGCATCCCGACCGCTTGAGCCAACAACTTCGGCCTTTAACCCAAGGCCCCATTTCCTCCTTTTGACGGATTATTCATTTTCAAGTAGCTTCGCAGTCCGTTTCAAGTCAAGGGTCTGTGACTTCCTTGATTAGGAATCCGAAAATTGTTAATCTTAAATTCTTAAACAGGTATGGCATACGATGTAGTAGTAATTGGAAGCGGCCCGGGTGGTTATGTTGCTGCAATCAGGGCGGCACAGTTAGGATTTAAAACAGCGATCATAGAAAAAGAAAGCCTTGGTGGAATTTGTCTGAACTGGGGCTGCATTCCAACAAAAGCTCTTTTAAAATCAGCGCAGGTATTTGAAGACATAAAACATTCAAAGGAATTTGGCATTGAAGCAACTGGCACCCCCAATTTTGAAGCGGTGATAAAACGCAGTCGCGGTGTAGCTGATAAAATGAGCAGGGGGGTACAGTTCCTGATGAAGAAAAATAAGATTGAAGTCATCATGGGCTTTGGGAAATTGGTTGGCAAAGGAAAAATTGAAGTAACAGGCTCCGACAATAAGAAACAATCGGTTGAAGCAAAGCATATCATACTTGCTACGGGTGCTCGAAGCCGCGAATTGCCAAATTTAAAAATTGATGGCAAAAAAATTATTGGCTACCGCGAAGCGATGAACTTACCACTACAACCAAAATCAATGATAATTGTTGGCAGTGGTGCCATTGGGGTTGAATTTGGATACTTCTATAACAGCATTGGAACAAAGGTTACCATTGTTGAATTTTTACCCAGGCTGGTTCCGGTTGAAGATGAGGATATTTCAAAAGAGCTGGAAAAGAATTTCAAGAAACAAGGAATGGAGATCATGACCAGCAGCGAGGTAACTTCTGTAGACACCTCAGGAAATGGTGTAAAAGCTAAGGTAAAAACCCAATCCGGTGAGGTAACACTTGAAGCGGATATCCTATTGAGCGCTATAGGCATTTCTTCAAATGTGGAAGGAATGGGTTTTGAAGAATTGGGAATCAAAATCGAAAAAGGCAAAATCTTAACCGATAAATTTTATCAAACCAATGTTCCAGGTTTTTATGCCATCGGTGACTGTGTACCTGGCCAGGCGCTCGCACATGTCGCTTCTAAAGAAGGAATAATCTGTGTTGAAAATATCGCTTTTACTGAAAAGAAATATGATCATAAACCCGAACCCATCGACTACAACAACGTTCCAGGGTGTACGTATTGCTCTCCGGAAATTGCTTCTGTAGGATTCACTGAGAAACAGGCAAAAGAAGCCGGTCATGAAGTTAAAGTAGGCAAATTTCCTTTAAGTGCGAGTGGCAAAGCAGCCGCTGCCGGTCATATGGAAGGATTTGTTAAAGTAATATTTGATGCGAAGTACGGCGAGTGGCTCGGCACCCATATGATCGGGTATAATGTTACAGAAGTAATTACTGAAACGGTAGTTGCAAGGAAATTGGAAACAACTTACCAGGAGGTTTTGAACAGCCTTCATCCACATCCAACGATCAATGAAAATGTGAAAGAAGCTATCGAGGTTGCCTATGGAGAAGCCATCCATTTATAATACGGCAATCCGTTTTCAAAGCAGCAGAAATAACAATGTGCCTGTCTACGTTATAGATGTCAATGAAAATTGTAGCTGTGAAAAAAATCCCTTTCTTCTTTCTCCTTTTCTTTTTTATCCAATCCATTTACGCGCAACATAAAGTTTTTGAACCCAAGATCACATTGAAATGGGCCCCCACAGGGTTAATCCTGGGAGATGCAAGTTTCCAGGGAGAATATAGCTTCATTAAGAAATCATCGCTTACAGCGAAGATCGGGGTTCCTTTCAGTCGAACCTATCATGCAAATTTCGATGGTCATGATGTGGACATGAGCATGAAAGCATTTTCATTTCTTGCAGGATACCGGAAGTATTTATCTAAACAAATGTTGAAGGGATTCTATGTTGAACCCTTCTTTACTTACGCTCATCATACAAGTGATGGAATTGGCGAAGGCGATCTTAGTAATCAACCGATAAGAATGGATTTTACAAACGGCTACAATGGCGTAGGTGTCGGGGTGCAATTAGGGAGCCAGTTTATCATTGCTAAAAGGCTGGTCATAGATCTTTTCTTTTTCGGTCCACAGATCACCTCTTCATCAAATAATTTCAGAGCCATTGACTACAATGATTCCCCCGCATGGAACAACATCCAGGCAGATGAAGCCGAGCAGGACATAAGGAAATTTTTGAACCAATTCCCCTTTATAAAAAATAAAGTGAACGTTCACGTGGATAAGCCAAATAAAACTGTAACTGCAGATTTTAATGGCGCCCTTGTCGGGGTGAGATTTGGAGTTTCATTTGGGATTGCTTTCTGAGCCTGCTTTTTCGGTTAACCCCCATTCCTACCCATTTATTTTGAGCCACTCTAATTTCCAAAAACTTTCTTCAGAATATCAGTGGTCCGGGCAACAGGGTCTTTCCTGATTTTTTGTTCTTCCTGGGCAACCTGGTAAAAAATTCCCGCCAATGCCTTGTCCGTTACATACGCCGGAAGATCAGTATTTACTTTATCGCTGCTGAATCTATTATAAGTAGTAAAGACAGTATTCCAATATTTCGTTGCATCTACCTTCTTGAGCGAATTTTCTATGACCGGCCGGAATGCTTCAGTAAGAGCTGCCGTTGTTTTTTCTTTCAAATAGCTTGTAGCGGCAAAATCTCCTCCTTTCAAAATTCCGAATGCATCCTGGATGCTCATTTGTTTAATCGCATCGATAAAAATTTTAGTGGCACTTTTAGAGGCGTCTTCCGCTGCACGATTCATTGAAAGTATCGCATTGTCCACTTGTTTTCCCAATCCAACCGCACGCAGTTTCTTTTCTACCTTTTCAGCTTCAGGAGGCATGAGAATTTTTATGGCGGCATCCTTAAAAAATCCGTCAATTGCGGAAAGCTTATCAGTGCCACGTTGAGTACCCACTTCAAGGGCCTCCTTTAATCCATTAATGACTTCATCATTGGTAAGACTTCCGGAACCTTTACCAGGAAGTTTTTGAGTGATCTTATCCAGGCCGCTTTTTCCAGAAGTATCTTTTTTAAAAAGGTTCTTAAGCTGTGCCTGGGAAAAAGAAAATAGGAGGAATGTTGAAACGGATAATAATACATATTTTTTCATAGTGACTTATTGTTGATCAAAAGTACTACCCGCAACCTTAAGGCACCGTTAAATAAGCAATGAAAAATCCTTTCGGAAATGGCACATTTCCCCTAAAAATCCCTGTTAGCGTCAAAGTTTTCTAATTCATTAGCTACAGCGGTTAGAAATGTGGCCCCCAGGCTGCCATCGATGATACGATGGTCATAACTCAAACTCAAATACATCATATGACGAATTGCTATACTATCCCCATATGGGCTTTCAACTACCATCGGTCTTTTCTTTATAGCGCCAATTGCAAGAATAGCTACCTGCGGTTGATTGATGATGGGTGTTCCCATCAAACTGCCGAATGTGCCCACATTGGTAATGGTAAACGTTCCTCCTTGCGTATCATCTGGCTTAAGCCTGCCATTGCGCGCACTGTCGGCCAAATTGTTCACCTGCTTCGCCAG